>JAEEGK010002341.1_pt1 | contig 47493 bp, 43 predicted proteins | sample 8958771 | NCBI WGS metagenome assembly JAEEGK01 (sample SAMN16246547, study PRJNA631951) | gut metagenome | biome: gut microbiome; feature: rumen; material: SC-attached | host: Bos | place: Iran: Karaj | collected 2018-10 | reverse complement strand
CTCAAAGCCGAGTTCAATGTATGTGGGCTCATCGGGAGCCTTGAGCGGTGAAACGCCCATCTCGAGGAAGCCTTCCTTCTCGTACTGAGGCTCGCATGAAGGATCTTCAAGATCAAGTCCCTCGTGAGAGAGATGCCAGAGGTTCTTGTCCTTCGAGTAGTTGGTCTCGCGGGAAATCTTCAGCGGGATCTGATGTGCCTCTGCGTAGTCGATCTCCTCGTCACGGGACTTGATATTCCAGATTCTCCACGGTGCGATGATCTGCATATCCGGGCAGAACGCCTTGATGGTCAGCTCGAAACGCACCTGATCGTTGCCCTTGCCGGTGCAGCCGTGGCAGATGGCGTCAGCGCCTTCCCTCATTGCGATCTCTGCGATGCGCTTTGCGATGATCGGTCTTGCGAAGGAGGTGCCGAGCAGATACTTGCCCTCGTAGACAGCGCCCGCCTTGACGGTCGGGAACACATAATCGTCGATGAACTCATCGGTGAGGTCTTCGATGTAGAGCTTGGAAGCGCCGGTCTTGATTGCCTTCTCCTCAAGCCCGTCGAGCTCGGTGCCCTGTCCGACGTCGCCGGACACTGCGATCACCTCGCAGCCCGGATAGGTCTCCTTGAGCCACGGGATGATGATTGAGGTATCGAGACCGCCGGAATAAGCGAGTACGATTTTCTTCGGAATCTTCTTTTCAGCCATGATGTGCAATTTCCTTTCCGCGGCGCCGTGCCGCATGTGTTTTTGTTACTGTTTCATTATACCACGAAACCGGAATTTGTCAAGCAAAACCTGCATATTTCTGCATAAATCATGAATATTCATGAATATTATTCATTATACTTGCATATTATTCATTGAACTACGCTTGCATAATCCTGTGTGCCGTAAAACTTGTATACAGAGCTGTCATTATAAGCAAAGCCGACACCCACATCCGTATACATCTCTGCAAGCATGTTATCGCGGTGACCCTGCTCGGAGATGTACCAGCCGTACAGTGCTGTGAAGGGATCGGTATAGCCGCAGTCCACATTCTCACCGCGGGCGTTGGTATTCACGCCGGAAGCCGCGATGCGTGACTTCGGGTCGGAGCCGTCGAGACCCGTGTGTCCGAAATAGCCGTTGTCTGCCATCTCCTGGCTATGTGCCCTTGCGACCTGCGCAAGCGTCGGGTTCCAGTTCAGTGCGGATCTGCCGTTCATTGCGCGGAGTGCGTTGACGCCGTACCAGTTGAGCTTTTCCATAACGCCGAGCTCATTCCTGTTGCAGAGCTTGAGCGTGCTGATCGAATACCCCTGCTTCAGCGCCAGCACGGCAAAGACCTTGCCGCTGCCGTGGGAATACTTGTCAACATACTCTGTCACCTTGTAATCGGAAGGCGCCTGATAATGCTCGCCGATCGCATAATAGCCGACAGCGGTGTCGTTTGCAACGATCGCGACATAGAGCTCAGCGGGATTCTGATTATAGACAAAGAACTTCATATCGCAGTTCTCATAGCCCGCGACGATCTCCTCCGTCGGAGAACCGAGCTTTGCAATCAGGTTGCCGCTTCCGAGGCCGAGCGGCATGGTGCGGTCTTCCACAATGAGAAGCTCTCCCTCGCCCTGCGCAGAAGACGCGGTTGTTGTTGTAACGGTCGCCTCGGTTGCGGTCGTGGTAGTCGTGGTGGTCGTTGTGGTTGTGGTCGTCGTGGTCGTCGTGGTCGTTGCAGTGGTTGTAGTCGTTGTTGATGCGGAAGTTGAAGTTGTTGTCAGAGTTGTTGTTGTGACGGCGGTTGTTGTGGTGGTGGTCACAGTTGCGGTGGTATCAGTTGTATGCGCCGTCGGATCCAGATCCAGACTCGGATCGGCAAGATACATCAGCAGACGGCTAAGATCATGCGAATCAACCGTGCCGTTCAGGTCTATGTCAGCATTCAGCTTCCCGACGACTGTCAGCTCTGCCCGTCCCGCACTGGCACGCGCCATGAGAACGGCATCCGCAAGCATGACCTCCTTGTCAACATCCGCATCGCCGGCAAGGGTGCGTCTTGCGCCGTCGCTCTCCTCAGAAAACGCATATTTCACCATCATGCTGCATGCGATGACCAGCACGGCAAAGCCCAGTATGCTGAGCAGGGACACATAGAATGATCGGAACCAAGCCGACTTGATTTTTGTCAGGTATTTCATAACGGCACCCCTTTCACTGAGCGGTCTGCCTCAGGGTGCAGGCCGGTTTCTGTTTCTGTATTCAGCTTTCTTCGGAATCCGGGTGATACTCCATAATATCCGGCAGCAGGCGGTATTTATCGTTATAATCGAGACCCCAGCCGACCACGAACAGATCGGGGATCGTGAAGCCGATGAACGCCGGGACGACGTTCTTGCAGGTCTCCAGACGGCGCGAGGGCTTGTCAAGCATCGTGCAGATCTGAATGCTCTCTGCGCCCTTGTCTGCAAAATTCTGCATGACGGTCGCCATCGTCTGCCCGGTGTCAACGATATCCTCAACGACCAGCACATGCCGGTCTTTGACCGCAATATGCTCGCCGAGATCGAAGATCGGAGAGCCCATAGGGCGCGTGCCGACATAGGAATGCACCTTGATGAAGTCGATTTCCGCGGGAACGGTCAGCGCACGGATGAGATCCGCGGCAAAGAACACAGCCCCACGGAGTGTGCAGAGCACAAGCAGCGGGTTCTCCTCGGTGACATACTGATACTTCGCAGAGATCTCGGCTGCAAGCTCCTGGATGCGCGTGCAGATTTCTGCGTCGGTTTTCAATACGGTAAATGTATTCGCCATAAAATATTCCTCTCAGTAATTGATATTTAGATTCCGCCCTTAGTTTCCTACATCATCATAGCACATTTTCATTAAAATGTCAATGGATATTGCGAATTTTTGCAAATTTTCTTGACTTTAATTATACTAGCTGTATTATAGGCATGAAAAATGCGTATTTGTATCGGTTTTTTCCGAATTCAGCGCTTTTTTCGCAGCCGTTCACATGAAAATGTTGACAAACCGCGCCCGGTTGTGCTATAATAGCCGTGTAGCTCCCTGATCGGAGCAAACGATGCAGAGAACAAGGAGGATTTCATCTAATGGCTATCGAATTTTTTGATAAGATCACGGCTTCTGTTTCCAAGACAGTCAAACAGGCATCCGACGGCGCAAAGGTGCTCGCAGATAAAAACCGTGTCCGCAAGGACATCGCTTCTGCCGAGAACGAGCTCCGCGCTCGCTTCCGTGAGATCGGTGAGCGCTTCTACGGCGAGAACGCACAGAATCCGCCCGCAGAATACACGGATATTTTCGCAGAGATCACTGCGCTCCAGACAGAGATCTCCGATTTGCAGAAGGAGCTTGAGCTTCTGACCGGCAGCCTCACCTGCAAGAACTGCGGCAAGGGCTTTGCAACGGACGCAAGATTCTGCCCCTACTGCGGCGAGCCGGTGCCTGTCTCTGAGCCGGAGGCCGTTCAGCCTGCGGCAAGAAACTGCGCTGCATGCGGCGCAGCCCTCGCAGACGACGCTGCTTTCTGCGCAGTCTGCGGTCAGCCGACTGCACCTGCACAGCCCCCGCAGCCGGAAGCTCCGGCGCAGCCGACCGCTCCGGTGCAGAATGTCTGCCCGAAGTGCGGCAATGCACTCCAGCCGAACGATCTCTTCTGCGGCGTCTGCGGCACGAAGGCTCCCGGCATCGACTGATCGCACATGAAGAAGGCGGATACAGCCGCGATTCTGGTCTGCGCCGGAAATGCGACCAGAATGGGCGGCATACATAAGATCCTGCATCCGCTCTGCGATACGACTGTACTTCATCAGGTGCTCCGCAGCTTTTGCCGATGCGAAAGCATTGCGGAGCTCCTTGTTATATGCAGAGAACAGGATCAGGCAGAATTCCGGGAAGCCATCGCGGAAATCGGGGCGGAGCTCACGCGCCCGGTCACGGTTATCCCCGGCGGCGCGACCAGACAGCAGAGCGTCAGAAACGGGTTTCTTGCGATCACAGGCGATGCGGAATATGTCGCGATTCACGACGGCGCACGCCCGCTCATCCGTCCCGCAGATATTGAGCAGGTCATTGCAGCAGCCCGCGAAACCGGCGCTGCCACGCTCGGCGCTCCCGTGAAGGATACCATCAAGACTGTTTCACCGGAAGGCATCATCACCGGCACGCCGCCCCGCGAGACGCTCTGGCTGACGCAGACGCCGCAGGTCTTCTCGCGGCAGATCTATGCCGATGCGCTGCAAAAAGCCGACCGTGACGGCAAGGATTACACCGACGACTGCCAGCTGGTTGAGGCGCTCGGCAGAAGCGTCACGATGACACGCGGCGATTATTCCAACATCAAGCTGACAACGCCCGAGGATTTTGCAGTTGCCGAAGCACTGCTGCGGGCGATGAACGGAGGAAACTGATATGGCAGATCTCAGGATCGGGCACGGCTATGACGTCCACAGGCTGACAGAAGGCAGAAAGCTCATCATCGGCGGTGTCGATATTCCGCACACAATGGGGCTGCTCGGACATTCCGATGCGGATGTGCTGACGCATGCGGTCATGGATGCGATGCTCGGCGCACTGGCGCTCGGCGACATCGGACAGCATTTCCCGGATACTGACGAACGCTTTTCGGGGGCAGACAGCATGCAGCTCCTGCGGCATGTCAACGCGCTGATCCAGACAAAGGGCTGGAAGCTCGCAAATCTCGATGCGACAATTCTGGCGCAGAAGCCGAAGCTCGCGCCGCATATCGTGCAGATGCGCAAAAATCTCTGCACGGTGATCGGCTGTGACCTCGATCAGATCAGCGTCAAGGCGACGACTGAGGAGAAGCTCGGCTTTACCGGTGAGGAGCGCGGCATCGCGGCACATGCCGTTGTACTGCTGGAGCGCATCCCCTCCCCGCTGAACCGCAGACCTGTCGGCAAGGTCATCCCGCTGTAAGCATACGAAAAGCATCCCCGGTACTCTGATTTGTACCGGGGATGCTTTGTATGGGAATGAAAATCAAGCGCCTGACTGTTTGCAATGAAGGAGAAACGCTGCTCAGAATGCTCTGCCGTTTCCGAAGCTGAAGCCGCCTCTGCCGCCGGAGTATCCGCTCTCACTGCCGTCTGTGCCGCCGGATATTCCGCCGCGCATACCGCCGCCGAAGCCGCCCATCATGCCGCCGCCCATCATGCCGCCGCCCATCATCGAGGAGGTGATCTCGGTGATCTGCTCGCCGTTGACATAGACGCTGCCGCCGTTCAGGGAAGCTGTACCGTCGATATCGAAGGCTTCTGCCATGCCCTGTACTGCCATCGTAATATTGATCGTGCCGTCATTGACTGTAATGCCGCCGTTGGAATCGAAGGCATCCACATCGCCGGAGCTCATTGTCACACTGATCTCGCCGCCGTTGACCTCGATCATCATATCGACCGCCGCAGACTTCTGCGCTGCATTGATGCCGTCATCCGTCGCGGAAATCGTGATGCTTCCGCCGTTGAGCTGCACATAGGTTGCTTCCATGCCTTCGGATGCAGTAATATTGAAAGTGCCGCCGTCGATCTGGAGCACATCGGTCGCCTGCATACCGTCATCGGAGGCCTGCACGGTGAAGGTGCCGTCTGCGATATAGATACTGCCCTCAGCGGAATCGTTTTCACAGTGGAAAGCGTCCTTGCCGGCTGTGACAGTGAAGCTGCCGCCGCAGACCGCGATCAGATCATTCGCTTCGACTGCGTCCTCTGCCGCCTGAATTGTATATGTGCCGCCGATGACCTTAAGATCGTCATGCGAAGAGATGCCGTTGCCGTATGCACTCATGATGCTGAGTGTGCCGCTGCCGTTCAGCACGAGATCATCCTTCGAGAAGATCACGGCGTCGGTGTTGGTGTCGCCGTCTGCGGTGAACTGTCCGGTGACGCTGAGGGTATTCTCAGTGTCCGCTGCCAATGTGACGAACACCTTGTCTGCGTTCTTCACATAGATCGCAGGGGCGCTGCTGTTCGTGATGCTGACGCCGCTGAGCACGAGCTGCACCTTGTCTTCATCGCCTGCTTCCACCTGCACGGTGCATTCGGCCGCGGAGCCTGTGAGCACATAGACACCCGCTTCGGTGATGCTGACGGTCTCACCGTCAGAAACTGCGATTGTTTCTGCGGCGGAGAGGTCTGCGGTCTGCGCGAGGTCACGCTCCGTGAAGAGCGATGCCGTGTCGATCATGCCGCTGCTGCTGCCGGTGAAGCGAACTGCGGATGCCTCTGCCGATTTGCTGCTCTGCTGCGCCTCAGCGACAGATTCCGCTGCTGCCTCCGAGCTTTCCGATGCAGTTCCGGCATCCTCCTGCGAAGCCGTGATCTGCACGGTGCTGCCGGAATCCGTCCCGGTCTGCGAGCCTGTGCAGCCGGTCATTGCGAATGCGAGCAGTGCGCTGAGCATCACCGCTGCTGCTGTCAGTGTCATTTTTTTCATAAGATCGCTTCCTTTCTGAAGGTCGTAAGATTCTGTTCTGCGTCGGGGGCTGTCCCCCTTGCTATGGTCTTATCATACCATCGGTATTTGTTGGAAAGAAAGCGGTTCTGTGAAAGTTCAGACGAAAAATGTGAAAAAGCGGCGAAAGAACCGTGTGAATTCTAAGGGTTGCATTTTTCTCGCAGATATGCTATAATAGTGTGGTATCACAAAGGGAAAGGAAATGCAATCATGCTGGAAAAACTGCTGCAATTTGTCATTAAGCTGCTCCCGAAGCCGCTCCGGGCGCTCTGGGATAAATACGAAAGCATCTGGCGCTACTGCTATTACGGCGCATGGACAACCCTGCTTTCGATCATCACAAAATGGATCGGCAAATATCTCTTCGGGCTTGCCGGGATCAATGTTGCCGACCGGCCGCTTGCAAACGGCATCGTGACGACGGTCTCCTGGATCATCTGTGTGACCTTCGCATTCTATGTCAACAAGAAATATGTCTTCCACAGTGAGACAAAGGAACGCAGCGATCTCATCCACGAGATCCTCACCTTCTACGGTGCGCGTCTGGTCTCCTTCTTCCTTGAGATTGCGCTGATGGAGCTGCCCGTCATTTTCAAGTGGGGCGACACAGGTTATTATATCATGACAGTCGTTTCACAGTTCATTATTCTCGCGATCAACTATGTATTCAGCAAGCTCGTGGTCTTCAGAAAAGGCAGCGAACAGGCAGAACAATCCAAAACCGAAGCAGAATAAGCAGCGCCCCGTGCGGTCACACAGAAACCGCACGGGGCTTTCCGTTTTATCTGACGATGGTCTGCTGGAAATCCTCGAAGAAATCGCCGCTGCTCCCCTCCCAGCGCATGATGCCGCTGTGCAGATAAACCTGTGCCGTTTCTCCGTCCAGCGTGACGGTCTGATCGTTCTCTGCGGTGACCTTCCGCTCAAATGCCTCTGCTTCCGTGATCTCGCGGAAGCCTGTCACAACTGCAAATTCGTCGCCGCCGATACGGAACGCAAACATGTCTCCGCTGAGCGCTCTGTCGATCCGCTCGACACATGCACGGATCACGGCATCGCCGAGCGCTCTGCTCTGTGTCTCGTTCATCACCATCAGATTGCGGATGTCAAAGCAGACAATGTAAGTGCCTGTCTGATCCGCGAGCTTTTCATAAAGTGCAGTCAGGTCAAATTTCACACGCATAATGATACCTCCTTGGTCGATGATCGGCGGATACATCTCCGTGAAGCTCCGCGATCCGGCAAATTCAGACGGAGGGATGCCCCAGAGCGCCGCAAACGCCCGGGCGAAGGCCTCTCCCGACCCGTAACCGAATCGGACAGCGGTATCCAGCACGGATACACCGGCAGTCAGCTCACGCGCAGCCAGCGTCAGACAGCGCCGGCGGATATAGTGCATGACGCCCTGCTGCGTGCAGTATTTCCACATTTTTTGCAGTGCAGAAACCGAGCAGCCGCAGTGCCGCGCAATTTCCTCCTGCGTCGGCGGCTCTGCATATTCCGCGTGCAGCCGCGTTTCAATGTAGCCGAGCGATTCCGCAAAGATGTAAAAGTCCTTCATTTGTGCCCTCCCTTCTCACAGAATCAGCATGCTCCTCTGTATGATTCCATTATACCGCAGCGTGATGAAAATGTCCTGATAATTTGCGTAAAAATGCCGCCGGTACAAAACAGCACCGGCGGCTCCCGAATCACAGCGATTTTGTCTGCACAATGAACCGCATCACGGTTTTCTCCTCGTCACGGATCTCCGCAAGTGCAAACTCCGGAATGCAGATCAGATCGAGATCAAACGGCGCAGCATAGCCCCGCGCAATCGCGATCGCCTTGACCGCCTGATTCACGGCGCCTGCGCCGATTGCCTGGAGCTCGACCTCACCCTGTGCGCGGATCACGCCCACAATCGCTCCCGCCACCGAATTCGGATTGGATCTTGATGAAACACGCAGAATATCCATAGCTTCCTCCTTTTTCATAAACGCAAATCTGCGGAGATGTCCGCAGTCAGTTTTCCTGCTCTTTGCTCTCACGGAGAAAAATACGCGCAACCGACTGTGCTTTGCCCGTCCGCGTATCGAGCGAGATGCAGACGCCGCAGATCATGCAGGGCGGCTCTGCTTCGGTGAATGTCACCGGGAGATGCAGACGCTGCTTCCGGATCGCCTGCTCTGCACAGACACCGAGCACCGAGCGCTCGGGACCGACCATGCCCGCATCCGTGAGATAGGCCGTGTGCCCGTCGATGATTTCCTCATCGGCGGTCTGCACATGTGTATGTGTACCGATCACCGCAGAGACGCGCCCGGAGAGATAATATCCCATTGCACGCTTTTCGGCAGTCGCCTCTGCATGAAAATCGATAAATACATTCTTTGTGCCGAGCGTCGGAAGGAGCGTGTCGATCACCGAAAAGGGATTGTCGATCGGCTCCATGTAGGCAGTGCCCATCAGGTTCACCACAGCAAGCGTATAGGCGCCGCCGTCGAGCAGAAAGACTCCGCTGCCCGGGGCACCTTCCGGGAAATTCGCCGGACGCAGCACGCGCGGATTGTCATAGAGCACATCGCACTTTCTGCGGAAGCAGTGATTGCCTGTGGTGATGACATCGGCGCCGGCGGTGAAGAGCCGCTCCGCAGATTCCGGCGTGATGCCGTTGCCCTTCGCGGAATTTTCGCCGTTGACCAAAATCAGATCGGCGCCGTACTGCTGCCGCAGACGGGGGGCAAATTTGCAGAAGGCTGCACATCCCGCCTCACCGACCACATCTCCGAACATCAGAAGCTTCATCAGCAGGCGCCTCCGTCACTCAATGCGGATCACATAGCGGCTGCTGCTCTGCACTGCCGCCGAAGTCGGCTCTGTCTGCAATTCGGTCTGCACATTGCTTCCGGCTTCCCCGGTAATCGGCGAATAGTTGATGCCTGTCTGATCCGTGGTGACATCGGGCGAAGAAGCCGCCGGGTCAGCCGGAACATTGTTCTCACCCGTCACAGGCGCAGATGCATCCCCGGTGCTGTCGGTCACGACCGGGTTGCCGTATTCATCCGTCAGAGCAGCCGTGGTCTCGGTCTCCTGCCGGATCTTGTCCCAGTAATCGGTCGAGGACGTCAGATGCGAGGCTGTTGTCTGAAGGGAGGATCCGGTATCGGAGGAATCCTCCGGTGCGCCGAACACTGACCGCATGCCCGCAATCAGCAGGCAGACTGCTGCACACACCGCGATCACAATGAGTATTTCCTTGCGTTCCATATATAAAGTCTCTCCTTATCTGCACAGACTGCCGCCTGTGTATTACTTTTTCTTCGGGGCATCGCTGTGCCGCCGCTCACCTGCGAGCGGGTTGCTGTCCACGGCATCCTGCCGCTGCTGGCTGGACAGATGCGTGTAGATCTCAGTCGTCGCAATCGACTGATGCCCGAGGATCTCCTTGAGCGTCAGCGTATCCACATCGCCGTGCTGATACATGAGCGTTGCGGCGGTATGGCGGAGTTTGTGCGTCGAAAGCCCGCGCCCGGCAAGGCCTGCGCCCGTGAGCGCATTCTCGACGATCTGCTGCACTCTGCGCTTGCTGATGCGCCTGTGATTGCGCGAGAGAAACAGCGCATGCGGCTCTGCCGGCGGATTCTCCCGCGAACCGATGTATTCGTGCAGCGCAGAAAGGCATGCGTCATTGAGATAGACGATGCGCTCCTTGCTGCCCTTTCCGAGCACGCGCACCTGCCGGTCGAAGAAATCCACATCGCCGACATTCATGCCGACCAGCTCGCTCAGACGGAAGCCGCAGTTCAGAAACAGCGTCACAATGCAGTAATCGCGCAGTGCATCCGCAGAGGGCGCTTCCTCGACGGTCTCCAGCATACGCTTGCTTTCGGCAAGGGTCAGGAAACGCGGGAGCGCCTTTTTGACCGTCGGGAGCTCAAGATTCTGGCAGGGGTCATTTTGCAGCATACCCCGTGTCTTGGTCAGATAGCGGTAAAAGCTCCGCACGGCGCTGAGACGGCGCGAAACGGAGCGCGCCGTATTCCCGCGGGTATCGCGCAGATAACGAATATAATCATAGAGCACAGAGACCGACACCGATTCCACATCGGAAAACGGAATCTCCTTGAGCTCCAGCTCCTCCATGCCGTCCAGCGGGTGTTTGCCCCGCGTGCAGTGCAGCCAGCGGAGAAAGAGCACGACATCGCGGTAATACTCCGTGACCGTGCGCTGCGCACGCCCGCGGATCACATCGAGATATGTGAGATAATCATTCAGATACATGGGATTCAGACTGCGGTCGATCTCCATGCTGCATCACCTCTTCATTCTGCCCCCTATTATATCATAGAATCTCAAAAAATGCAATGGTGAATCACACATAAGTGAACCTGCTCTTGACAAATCTGCCGATTTGCGGTATAATATACCTGTCAATCCTTCGGGGTATGTGTAATTCATAACCGACGGTGAGCGCATTCTAACAGGATGCCGAGTCCGTGAGCCGCAAGGCTGAGCCGGTGAGATTCCGGCACCGACGGTAAAGTCCGGATGGGAGAAGATTGATGCATTCACATATGAAGATATGCGAAGCTGCCCCGAAGTACACTCGGAGCAGCTTTTTTTGCGGAGGTTGCCATGACACACGAAGACTACATGCGGCGCGCAATCGCGCTGGCAAAGCAGGGCAGCGGTTTTGTCAATCCGAACCCGCTGGTCGGCGCGGTGATCGTCCGGGACGGGCGGATCATCGGCGAAGGGTATCACATGAAATACGGCACGCCGCACGCGGAGCGCAATGCCCTCGCAAACTGCACGGAGGACCCGCACGGCGCAGAAATGTATGTCACGCTGGAGCCCTGCTGCCATTACGGGAAGAATCCCCCCTGCACGGAAGCTGTTATCGCGGCAGGCATCCGCAGGGTCTATGTCGGCTCGGATGACCCGAACCCGCTTGTCGCGGGAAAGGGCTTGCAGAAGCTCCGTGAAGCGGGCATCGCGGTCGAGACAGGGCTCTGCAAGGCGGAATGCGACCGCATGAACCGTATTTTCTTTCACTATATCACGACCGGCATGCCCTACTGCATCCTGAAAACCGCCATGACCGCGGACGGCAAGACCGCGACCCGCACGGGGGCATCGCAGTGGATCACGAATGAGCTGTCGCGTGCGCATACGCATGAAACGAGAAAGCGCTGTGCGGCGATCCTCTGCGGGATCGGCACCGTGCTCGCGGATGACCCGAGCCTTACCTGCCGCACAGAGCAGCCCAGCAATCCCGTGCGCATTGTCTGCGACACGCATCTGCGCATTCCGCTCGATTGCAGGCTTGTCAGAACGGCAAAGGAGATTCCGACCTATATCGCGGCATGCGGCGGAGATCCCGCAAAGCAGGCGGCGCTCCGGAATGCGGGCGTGCAGATCATCCCCGTCTGTGAGGACGAAACCGGACATGCCGACTTGCGGATGCTCATGCAGAAGCTCGGCGAAATGAAGCTCGACAGCGTGCTGATCGAAGGCGGCGCGGAGATCCATGAAGCCGCGCTCAGAGCCGGTATCGTGCAGGCGGTGCAGATCTACATGGCACCGATGATCTTCGGCGGAAAGACTGCCAAAACCGCGGTCGGCGGCACGGGTGTTGCCGAAATCGCGGAGGCTTACCGTCTCTCGGAGCCGGAAATCACACGCTTCGGCAGTGATATTTTACTGGAATATGAGGTGATCTGAGATGTTTACCGGCATCATTGAGGAGGTCGGCGAGGTGCAGCAGATCCGCATGGGTGCAGCATCCTGCGTGCTGACGGTTGCCGCAGAAAAAATCCTCACGGATGTTCACATCGGCGACAGCATTGCAGTAAACGGCACATGCCTGACTGTCTGTGAATTTCACGCAAAGCAGTTCTCTGCGGATGTCATGCCGGAGACCATGCGCCGCACAAATCTCGGGAAGCTCAGCCCCGGCAGCCGCGTGAACCTCGAACGCGCAATGCCGGCAAACGGCAGGTTCGGCGGGCATATCGTCTCGGGGCATATCGACGGGACAGGCACGGTGAAATCGCTGAAACGCGAGGACAACGCCGTCTGGGTGACGGTCGCGGCAGACAGCGCGCTGCTCAGATATATCGTTGAGAAGGGCTCTGTCGCAATCGACGGCATCAGCCTCACGGTCGCCAGGGTGACAGCGCAGGATTTCGCGGTGTCCGTCATTCCGCACACCGGCGCGAAGACCACACTGCTCACGCGCAAGCCCGGCGATACGGTCAATCTCGAATGCGACATTGTTGCAAAGTATGTTGAAAAACTCGCAGGCGGTGCCGGCGGTACAGGCGGCATCAGCCGAGGATTTCTGGCAGAACACGGCTTTCTGTGAGGTGACAGCATGGAACGGACAGCTTACAAATTTTCCGTTGTGATTCCCGCACACAACGAAGAAGCCTACATTGATAAATGCCTGCGCGGAATCTGCAAAGCGGCAAAGCATGCAGCACCCGACCGCGTGCAGATCATCGTGGTCGCGAACCGCTGCACAGACCGCACCGCGCAGATTGCAAAGCGCTACGGCGCACTTGTGATTGAAAATGACGACCGCCACATCAGCCGCATCCGCAATGCAGGCGCAAAAGCGGCAGAAGGCGAGATTCTTGTCACAATCGACGCGGACAGCGTGATGACAGAGCATGCGCTCTGCGAGATCCGCGAGAAGCTCGCTTCAAAGAAATACATCGGCGGCGGGGCAAATCCGAAATTTGAGCGCATGTCGCCCGGCATCGCCTGCTCCGGCGCATATATTCTCCTGCATCTGCTCCCGCGCATGATCCGGGCAGGCGCGTTTCTCTCCGGCGGGATGTTCTGGTGCAAAAAGGCGGATTATGACCGCATCGGCGGCTTTGACCCAAAGCTCGTCAGCATGGAGGATATGGACTTTGCAGAGCGCCTGTGCAGATACGGCAAGGCGCTGCACAAGAAATACGGCACGCTGAAACGGTCGCACATCGTCACATCCGCACGCAAATTCGACGCGCTCGGCGACTGGTATCTGCTGAAAAACAGGCAGCTCACAAAGCGCATTTTCACGGGGAAAGACCGCGATGCCGCAAATCAGTTCTACTACGATATCAGGTGATATATATGAAACGATGTCCCCTGCCCGCCTGACGGGTACGCAATCTTCACCGAAAGGAGCATGACTCTTGGAATTTACATTCAACACGATCCCCGAGGCGCTGGAAGCGCTCCGGCAGGGCAAGCTGATTCTTGTCACAGATGACCCCGACCGTGAAAACGAGGGTGACCTCATCTGTGCGGCGGAATTTGCCACCACAGCAAATGTCAACTTCATGGCAAGCTACGCGAAGGGGCTCATCTGCATGCCGATGGATGCGGCGCATATCCGCAAGCTCGGGCTCAGGCAGATGGTCGCGAACAACACCGACAATCACGAGACCGCGTTCACGGAATCCATTGACCATGTAAAGACGACGACCGGCATTTCTGCGGAGGAGCGCGGATTCACCGCGAGAATGTGCGTCACGGACGATGCCGCACCTGCCGATTTCCGCCGTCCCGGGCATATGTTCCCGCTGGCTGCAAGACCCGGTGGCGTATTGCAGCGGAACGGGCACACGGAAGCCACTGTCGATCTCATGCGGCTGGCAGGCCTGAAACCCTGCGGACTCTGCTGCGAGATCATGGACGATGACGGCACGATGATGCGGATGCCTGCGCTTCAGGCGTTTTCAAAGCAGCATGACCTTGTCATGATCACGATTGAGGAGCTGCAAAAATACCGCAGAATGCACGATCAGTTCATGGAGTGTGTCTCCTCTGCGCATCTGCCGACGAAATACGGGCAGTTCAAAATCTTCGGCTACGAGAACCGCATCACCGGCAGGGAGCATGTCGCGCTCGTGATGGGCGATGTGGCAGACGTCGAACCGGTGCTCTGCCGCGTGCATTCCGAATGCCTGACGGGGGATGTCTTCGGCTCCTGCCGCTGCGACTGCGGCGAACAGCTCGCCTCCGCAATGCAGCGCATTGCAAAGGAGGGACGCGGCATTCTTGTCTATCTCAGGCAGGAGGGACGCGGCATCGGGCTGCTCAACAAGATCAAGGCATACGATTTGCAGGAGCACGGACGGGATACCGTCGAAGCGAATGTGGAGCTCGGCTTTGCCCCAGATCTCCGCGATTACAGCGAGGGCGCACAGATCCTCAAAGATCTCGGTGCAACAAAGCTGCGCATCATGACGAACAACCCCGAGAAGATCTCCGATCTCTCCGATTACGGCATTGAGATTGTCTCCCGCGAGCCCATCGAGATCGCACCGAAGGCGGAGAACCGGCACTATCTCCACACAAAGCAGGAAAAGATGGGGCATATGCTCCATGTTGACGATACCGAGAACTAATTTGAAAGGACGGGTATTCCCATGAAGGTACTGGAAGGATTTTACGAAGGAAAAGGTCTGAAAATCGCGATTGTCGCATCGCGCTTCAACGAGTTCATCACGAACAAGCTGGTCGGCGGCGCAGAGGACTGCCTCAGACGCCACAACGTCGCAGAGGATGACATCACGCTCGCCTGGGTGCCGGGCGCATTCGAGATTCCGCTCGCTGCAAAGAAGCTCGCGCAGAGCGGCAAGTATGACGCCGTGATCTGCGTCGGCGCGGTCATCCGCGGTGCAACCTCGCACTATGACTATGTCTGCGCTGAGGTCTCGAAGGGCATCGCCTCCGTCTCGCTGGAGACCGGCGTCCCGGTGCTGTTCGGCGTGCTCACGACCGATACCATCGAGCAGGCGATTGAGCGTGCCGGCACAAAGGCAGGCAACAAGGGCTATGACTGTGCGCTCGGTGCGCTGGAGCTCGTGCAGCTGCTCAAAAAGACTGAGGAAGCATAATGCCGCGCAAAATCATGTTCTTCGACATTGACGGCACGCTGATGGAGGATTCCGCCTCACATTTTGTGCCGGAAAGCACCGTGACTGCGCTCAGAAAGGCGCGGGAAGCGGGCAATCTGCTCTTTGTCAACACGGGACGCCCGGTCATCAATGTCGATGCGGATGTGCGCGTGCTCGGCTTCGACGGCTATATCTGCGGCTGCGGCACATATATCGAGATCGGCGGCAAAGAAGTGTTCTATCACAGCAATGACCGCACACTCTGCAAGGAGACCGCACAGCTTGTCCGAGACTGTGACTGTGCGCCGCTCTATGAACGCCGGGATGCCTTTTTCTTCGATCCGAAAACGCGCGATCTGCCGTTTATCAGGACGATCCGCGACACCTTCCGCATGCAGGAGAAAAATGTCTGGCGCTCGGTCGATGATGAGGATTTCAGCTTCGACAAATTTGTCATTGCCTATGACGAACAGAGCAATCTCACGCGCTTCAAGGCGGGCATTGCGCCGCATTTTGCCTATATCGACCGCGGCTACGGCTTCGGCGAAATGGCGCCGCTCCCCTTCAGCAAGCAGACGGGCATGGAGTATGTCCTCAAATACTACGGCATGGACAAATCAGATGCCTATGCGATCGGAGACAGTCTCAACGATCTGCCGATGTTTGCGGTTGCGGGCACATCCATTGCGATGGGCAACGGAGAAATGCTCATTCCGCACGCAGACTATGTCACCGATGATCTCTGGCACGACGGCATTTCCAACGCAATGGCACATTTCGGTTTTTTCTGAAAAGGAGACAGTGTGATGCTGGGCGAATTTGTATGCAATCCGCCGTATTTCGGTGCAGACATTTCCGAGGTCAACGGCGTTCGGCTGCCGCAGAGCTATCTGGATTTTATGAAGGAACAGAACGGCGGCGAAGGTGACATCGGTGAGACATGGTTTGTGCTGTTCCGTCTGGAGGAACTCAAAGAACTCAATGACGCATACGGTTTTACCGAATCTTTGCCCGGGTGCGTCATCATCGGCTCAAACGGCGCAGATGAATTCTACGGCATCAACGCAGCGGGACAGTATTTCAATGTTCCGGCGCTGTTCGATGAAGATGATATCACGGTCCTCTGCGATGATTTCTCACAGCTTGCAAATGCGGTCAACGCATTCTGGAAATCTCTTTGAACAAAAGGAGGCGGCGCATGGAGCACAAAGGCACGGTCACGCTCGAAACAAAACGGCTGATTCTGCGCCGCTTTACAGAGAATGACGCAAAGGCGATGTACCGCAACTGGGCGAATGACCCGGTCGTGACGGAATATCTCACATGGCAGGCGCACAAGACGATTCTCTCCACGAAAGCAGTCCTCGCAGACTGGATCCAGAACTACGCACGCCCCGATTTCTACCAGTGGGCAATCGTACACAGGCTGGTGCATGAGCCGATCGGCACGATCTCGGTCGTGCGCCGCAGAGATGACATTCTCTCCGCGGAGCTCGGCTGGTGTCTCGGCAGGCTATGGTGGGGCAAGGGCATCATGCCGGAAGCGGGAGAAGCGGTCATGCAGTTTCTCTTCGGCGCAGTCGGCATGAACCGCATCACGGCATGTCATGACATTGCGAACCCGAAATCCGGGCGCGTGATGCAGAAGCTCGGCATGAAGCAGGACGGCGTGCTCCGCGCAAATGCGCAGAACAACCGCGGGGAGCTTGTCGATATGGTGTATTATTCGATCCTCGCGGAGGATTACAAGCAGGCACATGCGCCGCTGTCTGCTACATGAAACAGAATGCCGCTGACGGATGGTCGGCGGCATTTTTTTTTGCACGCCCGCATAGCATGCTGTGAGAGGAGCGTGCAGAACATGAACGGTCTGACCGAACAGCAGGCGGCGGAGCGCCGCAGAACATACGGTGAAAATATCCTCGGAGAAAAGGAGCGGGCACATCCCCTGCGCATCCTGCTGCGGCAGTTCACGGATGTGACTGTGCTCATCCTGATTGCGGCGGCGGGCATCTCATGGGCAGTCGGCGAATACGCAGATGCGGTGACAATCGCTGTGATCGTTGTGCTGAATGCGGTACTCGGCTTCGTACAGGAATTCCGCACGGAGCAGACACTGCTCGCCCTGCGGAATATGACCGCACCGACCGCAGCGGTACGGCGGGACGGAAAGCTGCGGCGCATCCCCGCGTCAGAGCTGGTGCCCGATGACTGCATCGTGCTGGAGGCGGGCGACTGTGTCCCCGCAGATGCCGTGATCGTGCAGTGCGCAGAGCTTTTCGCAGAGGAATCCGTGCTGACAGGCGAATCGGTACCGGTCGAAAAGCAGGCACACAGCGGCGGCAGCACCGACAATGCAATCGGGCAGAAGGATGTGCTCTATCAGGGCATCTCTGTCACACGCGGCACAGCGGAAGCAAGGGTCATTGCAACAGGGAAACACACGCAGATGGGTCAGATCTCACAGATGCTCTCCGGCATCGCAGAAAGCGAAACACCGCTGCAAAAACGGCTCGGCGAGCTCGGCAAGGTCGTTGCGGTGATCTGTCTGCTCGTCTGCGGGATGGTTGCGGCGGCGGGCATCCTGCGCGGGGAGCCGGTCTTTGACATGCTGATGACCGGCATTACAGTCGCGATCGCTGCCATTCCGGAGGGTCTCCCCGCGACCGTCACGATCGCACTGGCGCTCGCTGTCCGGCGGATGCTCTCGCGGCAAGCGCTGGTCAACCGCCTGCATGCCGTTGAAACGCTCGGCTGCGCATCGGTCATCTGCACCGATAAAACAGGAACAATCACGGAAAACAAAATGACTGTGCAGAAGGTCATCACGGGAGAGGAACAGTTTGATCTCACGGGGAACGGCTGGCAGAAGCGCGGACAGATCGCGCAGAACGGGAGGGCAGTCTCCTTTCACGCGAACAATGACCTGCTGCCGCTGATGCAGTGCGCGGTACTCTGCAACCACGCGGAGCTGCACGACGACCCGTCAGACGCCGACACATGGGCGATCTCCGGCGACCCGACCGAAGCGGCGCTGCTGATTGCCGCTGCAAAATGCCGCATCACCGCAGACGGACTCACACGGTATCATACCGTCGCGGAGATTCCGTTTGAGAGTGAGACACGGTGCATGACTGTGTTTGTGAGGAACGGACAGATCACCACAGCATACAGCAAGGGCGCGATTGATGTGATTCTGCGCGCCTGCACAACCTGTCTCTCGCACGGGCAGAAAATCCCGCTCACAGCAGAAAAGCGTGCGGCAATTCTCTGTGCTGCCGATCGCATGGCAGACGATGCGCTGCGCGTGCTGGCGTTTGCAGTGCAGGACGCACCCGCCGCAAAAACGATGCCGCAGAATATGACATTTCTCGGCTGCATGGGCATGATCGACCCGCCGCGGGAACAGGCAAAGCAGGCAATCGCCGAATGCGTCCGTGCAGGAATCCGGATTGTGATGCTGACGGGCGATCATGTAAAAACCGCGTCGGCAGTGGCAAAACGTGCGGGCATCCCCAATGCGTCACATGCGATGTCCGGCGCAGAGCTCGATGCACTTTCCGATGATCAGCTCGCAGCCTGCATCGACAAATATGCGGTCTATGCGCGTGTGACACCGGCACATAAGCTGCGGCTTGTGCGTGCATTCCGCAGCCGCGGTGAGATCGCTGCGATGACCGGAGACGGCGTCAATGATGCACCGGCAGTCAAGGAAGCGGACATCGGCGTTGCGATGGGAAAGAACGGCACGGATGTCACACGGCAGGCGGCAGATGTCATTCTGCTCGATGACCGCTTTGACACGATGGTCGAGGCTGTGCGCGAAGGACGGACAGTTTATGCGAATATACGGAAGTTTGTACGGTATCTGCTGGCATGCAACATCGGCGAGGTGCTGACGATGTTTCTCGGAATTCTGATGGGGCTGCCGATGGTGCTCCTGCCGACACAGATCCTGCTTGTGAACCTCATGACAGACGGGCTGCCTGCGATCGCGCTCGGGCTGGAGCCGCCGGAGCCCGGCATCATGCGCAGACCGCCGCGCAGCGCACATGAGAGCTTCTTCGCAAACGGTCTGCTCTCGCGGATCGTGTTCCGCGGCATCTTCATCGCACTCTCTACGCTCGGCTCCTTCACGACCGTACTGCGCATGAGCGGCTCCCTCGAAGCGGCGCGCACCGGTGCACTTGTCACGCTGATCTTCTCGCAGCTCCTGCATGTATTTGAATGCAAATCCGAAGAAGGTACGCTGTTTTCCGTGAGATGGTTCTCAAACGGAAAGCTGATTGCGGCGGTGCTTTGCTCGGCGGCAGTCACCGCGGCAGGGATCCTGTTTCCGCCGCTGCAAGCCGTGTTTCAGACGGTGCCGCTCCCGACGCCCTGCCTTGCCGCAGCACTCGGATGCAGCTTCGCAGTGCCTGTCGCAGCCGCATTCACCCTGCCGCGCAGACAGCTCGAAGAACCTGTCAGAGCGGTCGGAAGGCGCACGGCGAACATGTAACAAAATCGCCCGTATCCTCGCAGATACGGGCGATTCCTTATTCGCTCTCAGTCACAAGCACACCTTTTTCTTTGAGCGCATCCTTGTACGCATCGGAAATGCATCCGGCGTCCACATGCAGCTGCTCCAGCGCATCCATATCAAGCAAGCCGGTTATGTCGAGGATCTCCGTGCGCAGCAGCGTCAGATCCCGGACGGTATCGAGATCCGCAAAGATCGAGCTGTCACGCAGATGCCAGATCTCCGCATGTGTCTGCGCATTCACCGAAGATTTAAGCTGCTCGCCGCAGGAAGTCCGCGAAATATCCAGATAACGGAGCGCGGGGCATTCCGAAAGCGCTTCCATATCCGAAATATCAGAATTCAGCAGCAGCAGATGCTTCAGCCCGGGCGGATGAAAGCCGCGCAGAGAAACTGTGGACAGCGAGAAGATCATGCTCTGGAGTGCCGGCTCTGTATTGAAGCGCTCCATGCTCTTTTCGCCGATATCCGACTCGATCACATACAGGTAGTCGAGCTTCTGGAAATCACACATCTGCGAGAAAAACGCATCATCTGCATGTTCGATGGACAGATACTCCAGTTCCGTGCAGCGGTTGAGCTCCGAGACCCTCGCGGCCGATGCGTCGATGCGGTCAAGCTCCTTCACATCGCGTGCGTAAATGTAATCCAGGAACACATGCTGCGAACGGTAATACACGATTCCGGCAGCAATCATGCAGACAGTAATCAGCACTGCCCCGATCACAATCCGTTTCTTAATCTTCGCCATACAGAACCTCCGTCTTTGCAGCATGCACCACAACCTGCGGGAACGGGATCTCGATTCCGGCAGCATCCAGCGCCTTCTTCGACACCTCCAGAATCCGCGAGGGCGCCGCAATATAATCTGATTTATTGACCCATGCAAAGACCGTCAGCTTCACGCCGCTGTCGCCGAGCTCTGTGACAACAACAACCGGCGGCGGATCCTTCAGGATCTTCTGCTCCGCGGCAAGCGCTGTGAGAATCGCAGACCGCGCCTTGTCGATGTCGGTGCTGTAAGACACCGAAAGCGACGGATTGACACGCAGCGTGCCCTTTTCGGAGAGATTGACGATCTGTCCCGCGGAAACGCTGCCGTTCGGGAGATAAAAAACGCGGTTGTCGAGCGCACGCAGCGTGGTATAGAGGATTGTGACCGATTCGACATAGCCCTCCGCATCGCCGACACGGATATAGTCCCCTGAGCGGAACGGTTTGGCAAGCATGATGAGGAAGCCGCCCGCCAGATTCGACAGGGTATTTTGCAGCGCGAGACCGATCGCGACACCTGCTGTACCGAGCAGCGTGATGACCGTCGCCGGAGGCACGCCGACCATCGAGAGGAAGACCGCCGCGAGAATCACATAGAGCAATATTTTTACAAAAGACTGCCCGAATCCCGCTGATGCTGCATCGAGCTTTGAGCGGCGCATCGCAAGCTGCACGAGCTTTAAGATCAGCCGCGCCAGAATCAGCCCGACGACAAACACGATCACCGCGATCACAAGCGACGGCAGGAAATTTGTGAAGCGCTTGCCGAGATCCACAAAGAATCCCGTTGCCTCCGCGACCGCCTGCTTCTCGTCTGTCAGATCAATCCCCTGCATCCGCATCGACCTCCCTGATCGCAGGATTCAGCTCTGCCGCATCTGCCGCACGGCGCGAGGACTTCACCTTTTTCGTATTGTTCAGCGGGATGATTTCATCAAATACCGCAAAATATTTCACCGGCACATAGCGGTTCAGGTGGCACTTGCCGAAGTACCACTGGTGAAAATCGCACTCGTGGATGAGATCCTCGAAGAATGCGTGAACCTCCAGACGCTGCATCGTGTCGATGCGCAGGCAGTCCTTGAGCGAGGCGGGCGGCTCGTGCGTGATGATGTAATCGACTGCATTGCCGCGGTCTTTCAGATTTTTCGCGGCGGCAACAATCTCCTGCACGGTCGGCTGCTCGCGCTCCCACCAGTTTTCGGCGGTGCGGAATTCAAAATCCTGACTGTGACCGCCGCCAAAGGTGAAGAAGGTGCGCCCGCAGATTTCATAGATCTCACCGCGCATGAGATGCACGAGATTCGGCGCGATGACACGCGCTTTTCCTCCGTTCCACGATGTGACCTTGTACTTCTCCAGCAGGTCGAAATTCTCATGGCAGCCGTCTACGAATGCGACGGTATATTTCAGTGATTCGATTTTCTTGCGGAGCTTCTGCTCTTTCTTGGAATTATCCCAGAAGAAGCCGAAATCGCCGCAGACGATCAGCACATCGTCCTCCCCTGCTTTCTTGAGCACGGGCGACTGAAAGCGCGTGAAATCGCCGTGTGTATCGCCGGTCACATAGACCATGCGGAATCATCTCCTTTCGTGTAAAAAGGTGTCGCATCCGCGACAGATTTATAATGGGGCTCTGCCCCAAACCCCGCCGGGGACAGCGGTCCCCGGACCCCGTTATAAATTCCGTCAGGATTTCATTGCGAAGCAATTTCATTCGCAGAATTTCATTGCGGAGCAATTTCTTTTTCATCTTTGCTCAAATCAAAGAGAAACTTTCAGAAGCTGCGGACAGCAGCGGCACGGAGCCCGTTTTTTGATATAATATGGTATAATAGAAAAAAGCTGTTTCGTTGCTGAAACGATATACTTTATTATACCTTGTGCGGGAGAAAAAGTCAAGTGCGGTAATTTTGCGCAAACCTGTAACGCCGCGCAGCGAAATCCCGTCTATTCTAGTGAAGGGCAATGAAGGAGGTGAAGCCGATGGAAGACAGCAGCATTCTCGCACTGTTTCACGCCCGGGATGAACAGGCGATCCGCGAAGCCGAACGGAAGTACGGCAGCGGCTGCTTTCAGATTGCGCTCGACATTCTCCATAACCGGGAGGATGCCGAGGAGACCGTCAACGAAATGTGGATGAAGGTCTGGCAGGCGCTTGCAGACACGGTGCCGGACAATCTCTTTGCATTTCTCTCGGCTTCCACCCGCAATCTCGCGCTCGACCGCCTCGACCGGCAGCATACCCGCAAACGCGGCAGCGGCGTGCAGCCTGTGCCGCTGGAGGATGTTGAACACTCGGCAGAGGCACGCGAGACTGTGGACAGCGCGCTTGACAGCCGCCTGCTCACCGAAGCCATTGAACGCTTCCTCGATTCCCTGAACGCCGGTCAGCGCACGATCTTCGTGGAGCGCTACACGAACGGTCTCACGCCCTCGGAGATCGCTGATGAATTCGGCATCTCCGGCAGCCGCGTGCGGATCACGCTCCTGCGCGTCCGGCGCAAGCTCGAAGCCTATCTCACAAAGGAGGGATTCCTATGACGGAACAGAAACTCACCGAACTGATGCAGCATATCTCCCCGCGCTATACGGAGGAAGCAGCGGCGCGTGCCGCAAAAGCAAAGCCGCGTTTCTCGCTCATGGGTGCGGCAGGCGTGCTCGCCGGTGCTGCAATGTGCGCCGCGGTCATCGGCGGTGTGATCTATGCAAGCCGGCAGAATCTGCCGGTGGAAACTGCAATGAATTCCGCTGAAAATACGCAGGCCGTTGCTGAAACCACAACAACCGCAAAAGCAGAACCCGTCAGCATTGTCACACGCATCTCGCAGGCAGCAGTCAATGAAATGCCGGAGGAGACCACGGTTCTTACCGTCGGCAGCACCGATACAACTGCACCGACTGCCGAGCCGGTTATTTTCCCGCCAGACAATACTTCGGCGGCTGCGGAAACAGCCGATACGAAGCCCGCGGAAACAGCTGCATCGACTTCCCTGCTGCCTTACCGCCATACCGAAGCGAAATCGGAATCAACCGCTGCGCAGACCACAGCCGCATCAACAGAAGAACAGACCTCATCTACAACGACAGAAGCCGCACCTGCTGAGGTTGTTTATCAGCTCGGCGATGTGGACGGAGACGGGTATCTCACCTATGCGGATGTGATGCTTCTCTCGCTGAAATGGAACATGGTTGCGAGCGGTGCAGACAAGGATGCGTATGTGATCTACCCGCAGGCACTGACGGCAGAGCAGATCGAGCGCGGCAACATTGACAAATCGCCTTCGACCTACTATGAAGGCATGAAGCTGTTGTATGACAGCCCGGATGAGATCCCGATCGACGGCATAGATGTTGCATATCTGACAAACTATGTCTCCTATGTCATGCGCGGCAATGCTGTGAGCCTTCAGGACTATCTCGCAGACTATGACAACCATGTGCAGGATGCGCTCACAGAGATGGAGTCCGGTCAGACAAGCGGCGTCACCAGTGCAGATGTTTACAGTTATCTTGAGCAGCATCCCGAGAACATCTGCAAGCCCTGCGAGCTGGATGACAGCATCATCGCGGGCGGAGATTACACCGCGTTCGTCAACCGGATTCAGATGATCGTTTCACACTATGCGCTGGATATTTGTATGCAATGCGGGAACACCAGAGTATCCACAGATCAGACATATCCTGTTATCACTTCCGAACAGTTTGACGCATTCGCTGCCTATCTCCGGGAGGTCTGCATTGCAAGATATGAAGCGCTTGGCGAATAACCGCATCTCATCCTCATGACAGCCAAAATCATCCTTCATATATCTGCGGGACAGCCCAACCGGCTGTCCCCTCTTTCTTTTCTTGACAATTCCCCCGCGCTGTGCTATAATACGATACGGATTCGCGGCGCATTTTGCCGCATATACTATGTGTTCGGGGAGGGGTGCAGATGATCCGGCGGATCCTCACATATCTCATGTCCTCCGGCATTGCAGTCGCCGTGGATTTCATCATCTTCACGGTTGCCGAGCATCTCGGGGCAGGCATCCCGCTTGCGACCGCGATCGGCAGGGCGGTCTCCTGCATCGTCAATTTCACAATCAACCGCAGAACCGTGTTTCAGTCAGACGGGAATCTCCCCGTGCAGTTCCTCAAATATATCGCGCTCGTGATCTTCTCAGGCAGCATCTCCGCGTTCACGGTCACAAAGCTGCAAAAGCTGCTCGGCATCGAGCCCGTGATCGTCAAGGCCTTTGTCGAGAGCCTGCTCTTTGTCTTCAATTACTTCGTGCAGCATTTTCTCATTTTTCGCAAGCCGAAGCAGGAAAACCGCGCAGAAACGGAAATTTCTGAAAACGGCGGCATGCACTCTTGACAGATGCGGCAAATTATGGTATAATAGCATCGAGAACTGTGCCCGCAGGATGCGGCACGCTCAATACAGCACAAGGAGGAATGTATCATGCGTCACATTCAGACCATCGAGACCCGCAGCCTTTGCGAGAGCGCAAAGAAGGGCGGCTGCGGCGAGTGCCAGACCTCTTGCCAGTCCGCCTGCAAGACAAGCTGCGGTATCGCAAACCAGCAGTGCGAAAACGAGCAGTCCGACAAGCACTGATCGGATCGCTTTACGCAGAGAAAAAGCCGCCCTCTTTTGCGGGGCGGCATTTTTCATAACAGGGAGATTTTACATGAAGAAGGCACTGAAACGCATCGGCATCGTTCTGCTGATTTTTCTGCTGATCGACGCGCTCATCATCGGCGGGCTCTGTATTTATCACCGCGCACAGCTTAAAAAGGAAGCGCCGCTGCGTGAGAAAACCGTCGGCACGCCCGTCACCGTGGACGGCGGCACGATGTATGTCTACACAGAAGGCGCGGGCGATCAGACGGTCGTTTTCCTCTCGGGCTACGGCACATCCTCGCCGATCTACGATTTCAAGCCGCTTTACAGCAAGCTGACAGACGGTTTCCGCATCGCAGTCGTGGAGAAATTCGGCTACGGTTTCAGCGATGAGACTGATCTGCCGCGTGATATTGACACCCTGCTCTCGGAGACACGCGCAGCACTCACAGGCGCGGGGCTCCGGGCGCCGTATCTGCTCGTGCCGCATTCCGCCTCGGGCATGGAGGCGCTCTACTGGGCACAGCAATACCCCGATGAGGTTTCGGGCATCGTCTTTTCCGATGCGGCAATTCCCGGGGCATTTGATACAAACGACTATAACGAAAATGCGCCGCTCGACAAGGCAATGGCGCTCACGGTGGACATCGGCTTATGGCGCGTGCTGAACCCGGATTCGACATACCCGGCGCTCAGCTCCCCCCTTCTCACCGATGAGGAGAAGCAGGTCTACCGCGCACTGTTTCAGGCAAACCGCGGCTCGAAAACGCTGATTCACGAAGCGGAATGCGGCGGGGAGAATATGAAGAAGGTCGAAGCGGGGGCGGTGCCCGAAATTCCGATGCTGTTCTTCACTTCAACCGGCTATATGCCGAACGACCCGGAGACATGGTGCTCTGTGCCGGACAAATACACGAACGGCAAGGCGGAGAACATCCGCTGCGACTGCGGGCACTATGTCCATGTGGAAAAAGCGGACGAAATGGCGGAGGGAATCCGTAAAATTGCGGCAGAGATCGCCGCGCAGGAGGAATAAAACATGATCCATCAGTATCAGCTCGGCGGCTACAACATCGTGCTGGATGTCTGCTCGGGCTCTGTGCATGTGGTCGATGCAGCCGCATATGACATGATCGCGCTCTATGAGCAGAAGCCGCGCGCGGAGATCATCGCGGAGCTCAGCGCAAAATATGCCGGTGACCCGGAGGTCACGCCGGAGGAGCTCGAAGCCTGCTATGATGATATTACCGCGCTGAAAGACGCCGGCAAGCTCTTCACGCCCGATACCTTTGAGCCGCTCGCAGGCGAGCTCAAGGCAAAGACCGCAGGCGTCGTCAAGGCGCTCTGCCTGCATATCGCACACACCTGCAATCTCAACTGCTCCTATTGCTTCGCGTCACAGGGCAAATATCACGGCGACCGCGCCGTCATGAGCTTTGAGGTCGGCAGGCAGGCACTTGATTTTCTGGTCGCACACTCCGGCAAGCGCCGCAATCTCGAAGTCGATTTCTTCGGCGGTGAGCCGCTCATGAACTTTCAGGTCGTCAAGGATCTGGTCGCCTACGCACGCAGTATCGAGAAGGCAGCGGGCAAGAATTTCCGCTTCACGCTCACAACGAACGGTCTGCTGATCGACGATGAGGTCATCGACTTCGCAAACCGCGAGTGCAGCAATGTGGTGCTCTCTCTGGACGGCAGAAAGGAAATCCATGACCGCTTCCGCGTGGACTACGCGGGCAACGGAAGCTGGGAGCGCATCGTGCCGAAATTCCAGAAGCTCGTCACGGCACGCGGCGGCAAAAACTACTACATGCGCGGCACATTCACCCACGCGAATCCCGATTTTCTCAAGGATATCGAGGTCATGCTCGGGCTCGGATTCCGCGAGCTCAGCATGGAGCCTGTGGTCTGTGCGGCAGATGACCCTTCGGCGCTCACAGACGAGGATCTGCCGGTCGTCATGGAGCAATACGAACTGCTCGCAGAGAAAATGCTTGCCTGCGAGAAGGCGGGCGAGCCGTTCACATTCTATCACTACATGCTCGACCTGACAGGCGGTCCGTGCATCTATAAGCGCATCTCGGGCTGCGGCTCGGGCACGGAATACATGGCGGTGACACCGTGGGGCGATCTCTATCCATGTCATCAGTTTGTCGGCGAGGAGAAATTCAGGCTCGGCGACATCTGGACAGGCGTCACGAACACCGCAGTTCAGGATGAATTCGCCGCATGCAATGTCTATGCGCGCCCCGAATGCCGCGACTGCTGGGCAAGGCTCTACTGCTCCGGCGGCTGCGCTGCAAATGCGTATCACGCGACCGGCTCTGTCCGCGGGGTGTATGAATACGGCTGCAAGCTCTTCCGCAAGCGCATGGAATGTGCAATTATGGTCGCGGCTGCAAAGCAGCTCGGGGATGTGTGATGCCGACGCCGATCTGCGATTTTGTGCGGAAATACGCGCAGTCCGACGCTGTCCGTATGCACATGCCGGGGCACAAAGGCGCTCCCCTGCTCGGCTGTGAGCCGCTCGATATTACGGAAATTGACGGTGCAGACGAGCTCTATACGCCCGAAGGCATCATCGCGAAGAGCGAACGCATCGCAGGCGGGATCTTCGGCTGCACAACGCTCTATTCAACCGAAGGCTCCTCGCTCTGCATCCGCGCAATGCTGTATCTTGCGATGCAGCATGCGGCAGAACGCGGCAGGCGCCCCCTGATCCTCGCGGCACGCAATGCGCACAAGACATTTGTCACGGCGGCGGTGCTGCTGGGCTTCGGCATTCTTTGGATCCCGCCGCAGAAGCATGAAAGCTATCTGAGCTGCACGGTCACGCCGGAGCAGATCGCCGAAATCTGCGCAGATACGGATATTTCTCCGATTGCGCTGTATATCACAAGCCCGGATTATCTCGGAAATGTCACGGATATTGCGGCGCTGTCTGCCTGCTGTCATGCACATGATATGCTGCTGATTGCGGACAATGCCCACGGTGCCTATCTGAAATTTCTGCCGGAATCACAGCATCCGATTGACCTCGGCGCCGATCTCTGCTGCGATTCCGCACACAAGACGCTGCCTGCCCTCACGGGTGCTGCCTATCTGCATATCTCGGACAGTGCGCCGGGAATTTGCAGAACGCGTGCAAAAACAGCAATGGCGCTCTTTGCATCGACCAGCCCTTCCTATCTCATTCTGCAATCGCTCGACCGCTGCAATGAAATCCTGCTGCACAGCTTCCGGGAACGGCTCAGAGATACGGTTTCGCTCGTAGATACACTGAAATCGGAGCTGAAAGCAACCGGATTTGTGCTGAAATACAGCGAGCCGATGAAGCTCACCATCGACGCAAAGGCATACGGCTATTCCGGTACGGCGCTCTCCGATCTGCTGCGGCTGCGCGGCGTGATCTGTGAATTCCATGATCCCGATTACCTTGTTTTAATGCCGTCGCCGTACTCATCCCCGGAGGATCTGCGTCTGACGGCGGATGCGCTGTGCGCTGTCCCGCAGAAGGATGCGATCACAGAGGCACCGCCTGAGATGCCCGCGCCGGAGACCGTCTGCACGCCGCGGGAAGCGATGCTCAGCGCGGCAGTGACGCTGCCCCTTTCAGAATGCACCGGGCGTGTCTGTGCAGAGATCACCGTGAGCTGCCCGCCCGCTGTACCGATCGTCGTCTGCGGTGAGCGCATCACGGAAGCCGCTGCGCGCTGCCTCCGCTATTACGGCGTCACCTCCTGTGCGGTGCTTGACAAACCGTTCATTCAATGATATAATGAGAGCGGCAGAAAACCGTGAAACGGATTCTGCCGCAGCAATCTTCATATCTGCGCCTGTGGTGAAACTGGCAGACACGTTGGATTTAGGTTCCAATGTCGCAAGACTTGCAGGTTCAAGTCCTGTCAGGCGCATCGCAAAAACCGCGTTTATGCGCGGTTTTCTTTCTATCTCTGCCCGAAAGTGAGGACAGCATGTCAGCAATCATCGAAATCAGAAACATCACAAAGGAATTCAAGGTATTAAACCGCCGCGAGGGTCTGAAAGGCAGCCTCAAAGATCTTTTTTCCCGCGATTACAAGATTGTGCGAGCGGTGGACAATATCTCCATGACAATCGAACAGGGCGAGATCGTCGGTTATCTCGGGCCGAACGGTGCAGGCAAATCCACCACAATCAAAATGATGACGGGTGTGCTGGAGCCGACCTCCGGCGAGATTCTCGTCGGCGGCAATGTGCCCTATCAGAACCGCACAAAGAACGCGCAGGAGATCGGCGTTGTCTTCGGTCAGCGCTCGCAGCTCTGGTGGGCGCTCCCGCTGATCGAATCGTTCAAGCTGCTCAAAGACATCTACCAGATCCCCGACAAGGAATATGACGGTATGCTCGCGCTGTATCAGTCGCTGGTCGATATCGAGCCGCTGCTGCACAAGCCCGTGCGGCAGATGTCCCTCGGGCAGCGCACGCTCAGCGATATTCTCGCGGCATTCCTGCACAATCCGAAGATCGTCTTCCTCGATGAGCCGACCATCGGGCTTGATGTTTCGATGAAGGCAAAGATCCGCACGCTGATCCAGGCGCTCAACAGGGAAAAGCACACAACAGTCATCCTCACAACGCATGACATGGGCGATGTGGACGCGCTCTGCCGCCGCATCGTCATCATCGACAAGGGCAAAATGCTCTATGACAACGATATGGAACATCTGAAAGGCTTTTTCGGCTCCTACCGCACGCTCAAGATCCGTGTGGACGGCGACCTGAAAGCGCATGCGGAGGAGATCGCGAAGGAGCTGCCGGAATGCTCCGTCTCCGCCGATGAGGAATGGATCTCGATTCTTGTGGACGAAGACAAAGCGACGGTCATGGAGGTGCTCGGCACCCTGCAAACAGCGCACAGCATCCGCGACATGCAGCTCCAGGAGATCTCGACCGAGGAGGTCATCAAGAAGATCTACGAGGAGGGTGTGCAATGAAGCTGAAAAAATATATCACGCTCACCCGTGCCGGCATCATCGAAGCATTGCAGTTCCGGCTGTCGTTTGTGGTCATGGTGATCGGAAATCTGCTCTATCTGATCGTTGTCTACTTCCTCTGGAAAGCGATCTATGCTTCCGCAGGCACCGATGTCGTCAACGGCATGACATTCAATGACACGCTGATCTATCTGGTGCTCGCGACGGCGCTCTTTAATTTCATGGAGATGTATACCGTCTGGGAGATCGGGCGCAATATCCAGTCCGGCAAGATCGTGCTCGATCTGCTGAAACCGATGGAATACCGCAAATACCTGTTCTGGTCATATTCCGGCACATTTGTCACGCAGTTCTTTCTCACATTCCTGCCGACATTCATCGTGGTTTCGGTTGTGACGCACGGCGCGGTTCCGCTGGGAATCAACCTGCTCTATTTCGTCATTTCGGTTGTCATGGCGGTGTCGATCAATTACAGCATCGACTTTCTCGTCGGCACAATCTGTCTCTACACGGAATCCATCTGGGGCATCAACATCATGAAGCAGGTGATCGTCCTGCTGCTCTCCGGTGCGACCATCCCGCTGGCATTCTTCCCGGAGCCGCTCCGCTCGGCAATGTATTATCTGCCGTTCCAGTCGATCTACAACGCGCCGCTCTCGCTCCTGCTGGACGGTGATCCGCAGCCGCAGACAGTGCTGACCACGCTCGGCATGCAGGCAATGTGGTGCATTTTCATGCTGCTGCTGAGCAAGGGCTTCTGGAAGGTCTCGCTCCGGCAGATCACGGTGAACGGAGGGTAAGCGCATGCAGAAGAAAGGTATCCGCTTTTATCTGCGCATCTACTGCAAGATCCTGGCGCAGGATCTGAAAAGCAAAATGAGCTACCGCGCAGATTTCATCATCTCGACCGTCGGCATGATCTTCACAAACATCTCCGGCTTTGTCAGCTTCTGGATCCTCTTCCGGAGCTTCCCCTCGCTGAACGGATGGAGCTACTACGAAATGCTGTTTCTCTACGGCTTCTCGCTCGTCTCCATCACGCCGGTGCAGTGCTTCTTCGACAACAACTGGAGCCTCAGACAGAATGTCTATTCCGGCGATTTCATCAAATACTGCTTCCGGCCGATCAATCTGTTTTTCTATTATCAGTCTGAGGTGTTCGACATCAAGGGGCTCGGGCAGCTTGCCTTCGGCATCGGCACACTGATCTATGCATGGGTGAAGATCGGTCTGCCGTTCTCCGTGCTGATGCTGCTCAAGATGACCGTCTTTCTGCTGACGGCATCGCTTGTCATGATCGCGCTGCAAAATGCTGCGGCGGCCTCCTGCTTCTGGATCGAGAACTCCTTTTATGTGCTCGATCTCGTCTGCCGATTCAAGGATTATGCAAAATATCCGATCACGATTTTCAGCCCGGTGTTCCGCTTCATCTTCACATTCCTGATGCCGATTGCATTCATTGCCTATTACCCGAGCCTTGTCGTGCTCCGCCCCGATGCGGTGCCGCTGCTCTCCTGGCTCTCCCCGCTCGTCGGCATCGCATTCTTCTTTGTCAGCTACAAGATCTGGATGCGCGGCGCGATGAAATACAGCGGCACAGGATCATAAACACGCGCAAAGCCTCCGCGGAACGGTATCTCCGCGGAGGCTTTGGTTATATTCTTACATTCTTCCCCATATTCAATCCTCCCCGATTCTCTGTATTCGGACAGGGTGCGCCGGATGCAGGAAGGGGATCTGCATGCCGCACGCTCCGTATCCTCTGTTTTTATTGTAATACATTTTCCCGCAGACTGCAATCACACTTTCGCTCATTTTCATGATTTATTTGCCCAAACTGAACAAGCGCAATATCACAATCATTACGCGGGATGCCCCGTTTCAAAGGACATCCCGCGCATGTGCTTTTATGCTGTTTTGCTTATGCCATTGCCGCAAGCGCTTCGATCGCCTTTGCGTTCGGATTCACCCTGCCTTCGATGATCTCTGCGCCGGGTGCGCTCGGCTGAAGATTCTGAGCCGCCTTGCCGAAGCCGCTGCCGCCGGAGGTCGCAAAGAGGATGATCTTCTTGCCAGAGAAGTCATAGCGCTCCAGGAAGGTGTTGATGATCGTCGGTGCAATATACCACCAGACCGGGAAGCCGAGATACACCGTGTCATATGCTGCAATGTTCGCATCCGTACCGGTGATCGCGGGGCGCGAGCTGTGATCGTTCATCTCGATGCTGCTGCGCGACTGCTTGTTCTGCCAGTTGAGATCGGCGCTTGTGTAGGGCACAGCCGGGGTGATCTCATAAAGATCGGCGCCCGCTGCCTCCGCCAGCTTCTTTGCAAGGCTTGCCGTATTACCGCTTGCGGAAAAATATGCCACCAGTTTCTTGCTCATAATAATTTCCTCCGTATATATGATTATTTGATTGACAGTGTTACCGTCACATCGCCGCTTCCAAGCAGGTTCTGCAAATCAGACTGCGTCATGTTTTCGATATTGGTCAGCATATGTGCGGGATTTGCCGTTTTCGGCAGCACGATCATGCCGAGCTGAATGTCATAGCGGATGCAGAGCTGCGGCACGCTGACGCCGTATTTCTTTGCCGTCTCCGCAATCGCCGGATTCTTCATCGCTTCACCGTGCGCCACAGGGGAATACGCTTCCATGACAATGCCCTTTGCCAGCGCACTGTAAGGCGTCATCGCGATATTGTCCTCCGCGCAGAGCATCGCCATCTCGCGCTCCTCCTTGCGGAAGATCAGATTGTAATGCCCCTGCACACTCACAAACTGCGCAAAGCCCTCGCCCTCTGCCAGCGCATTCGCCTTTGCAAGCTGCCAGGCATAGCAGTTGGAAATGCCGATAAATCGTGCTTTTCCGGCTTTCACCATGCGGTTCAGCCCGTCAAGAATATCATAGACCGGCGTGTTCCAGTCCCACATATGATAGATATAGAGATCGACATAATCCATGCCGAGATTTTGCAGACTCTTATTCAGCATGCGCTCAATGTGCTGCTGTCCCGTGATGCCCGCTTCGATCTCGGCAGGCGTGCGCGGCAGGAATTATGTCGCCACAACAACATCATCGCGCTTTGCGAAATCACGCAGCGCCGCCCGAGATACTGCTCACTTGTGCCGGACTGATATGCGATTGCGGTGTCAAAGAAATTGACGCCGAGCTCCAGCCCGCGCCGGATGATCTCACGGGAATGCGCTTCGTCAACCGTCCAGGAATGCTGCCCGTTTGCCGCATCGCCGAAGCCCATGCAGCCCATGCAGATGCGGGAGACCGTCAGATCGGATTATCCGAGCTTCACATATTACATTTTGCACCTCCAAGCAGTTCTGTCACGCAGGAATAAATCAGCTCATAGACGCTGTGCATGCGGAAATCGAGCTTTGCTTCCCGCATGGCCGTGAGCTGCTTTTCTGTCGCGACGGCGTAAGGATACACCCCGAACAGGAACGGGAAGAACACAAAGATAAACCGCTCGCAGTCAGCGCCGGGGAAGAATTTGCGGAGACATGCCCGCACCGCATCCAGCGATGCACCGTAGGCGATCTTGAATTCCGTCAGCCGCTCCGGGCGGGAATGCTCCTCCATGTCGTAGTGATTCATCGCGAGGAGCTTCAGAAGCTGCTCCCGCTTCTCAAGAGAATGTGCCAGTGCATCGGCGAACTCCTCTGCCGTCATGCTGTCACGCCCGGCTGCAAGCGTGCCGATCTCCCCTGCCCACTGCTCGTATTCCCGCTGCATCAGAGCAAGGAAGATCTCCTCCTTTGTCTGGAAATAATTATAGATCGAGGTTCTGGTGAACGATGTCACAGCACCGATCTCCTTGATCGTGATCTCCTTGAAGCTCATCGTCTGATAGAGCTGCTCACAGGCAGTGATGATCTCCTCTTTGCGCGAAGCAGTCAGCTCCGGGGAACCCTTTGGCATGACGGTATCCTCCTTTTTATTTTGACACGGTGTCACTATGTGTATTATAGCAGCATTCTGACACAATGTCAATACCCGATGCGGCGAAATTTGATTTTCGGCAGATTACACGAGAACATCCGGGCTGATTTGTGCGGTTTTCCTATCTGTATCGCACAGAAAACCGGCGCACTGTGATGACAGCACGCCGGTTCGGTGTGATTTGATGCAATTATGCAGGCAGCTCTGCACCCGCGAGGATGCGCAGCAGCTTTCTGAGATCCAGCATGGTCTCCGCGCCGTCGGTATCGACATCTGCCGCGCCGGAGGTGCTGATCTTCTGTGCGATTGTCGGGTTCATATTGCCGTCCTCTGCGAGGTAACGCGCAAGCAGCACTGCATCGACAAGCCCGTGTTCACCGTCGAAATTGAGGTCGCCGGGCATTGCCCTCAGCGCAACCGGCATCGTCGCCGCCGCAGAAGCCGTCCCCGCATAGCTCTTTGCATCCGCCGTGAGATGCAGCGTACTGTTTTCGAGGTCAGCCGCGCCGTCCGGGGTCAGGCGGAATGTGATCGAAGCCGCAGTGTCATTGTCTGCCTCCTTGACCGCTTCGATGCTGCACGGAATCTTTGCACCCGAAGCATCGGTCAGATAGAGGCTCTCTGCGGTAATGCTGTCATCCAGCATATGCTTTGTGAAGGTGACTGTCACGGCGCCGTTCTCTGCGGCTGCCGATTTCAGCTCAGACGGAAGCGTGCTCCGCATGCAGAGGTTGACATCGGTCTGCACCGGGAGAACCGGCAGCCAGTCGGACGCAGTGTCGTCATAGCCCTCTGCCGTGAGACGCACCTGCCAGAGACCCTCCGGCACATCCCATGCAAACCAGCCTGCCTTGTCGGTGATCTGCGGGTTGACCTGTTCATAGTCCTCCGCATTCCACTTGACCGCATTGCCGCTTTCATCCTGATAGTAGATCTCTGCCGTGACACCCTCAAGCGGATTGCTCGGCACCCATTCATACGCGATGCCGGAGGGGTCGATGATCGGGCGGACTCTGCCGTCGCCGCCGACTGCCGAGCCGGCTGTGATCGTTTCGTCAAAGAGACTGATCGCCTTGTCTACGAGCAGACCGACGCCCCATACAAAGCCGACTGCTGCGACAACAGGAAGTGCGACTGTTGATGCTGCTGCTCCGGCTGCGATCGCTCCCGCTGCCGATGCGACAATCCCGCTGACCGCGGCAGCGCTTGTCAGGATATACGAGGTCTTCATCATCGTCAGACCGATCGAATAGTTCAGCAGCTTGGTTTCATTCTTGTTGACATACTCATTCTTCGAGCCGATGATCGTCTTCTGCTCGTCAATCATGTGCATCGCAGCCGTGCCGCATTCTGCATATGCCATGCCTCGCTCGGTGACCTTATTAAACAGCTTTCCGTTCTTCGGGAACTTCTTTTCAATCAGATCACTGAGAGCCTGCTTGCCGACAGAATCGGAAATCGTCACAGTGAAGCTCTTGGCCGTTCCCGTCTTGTCCAGATTGAGCGCAGTGCCTGTAATCGGATTTTTTTCCACAACGAACTCGGTCACGATGGTACCGTTTGCAAACTTTGAGAGCTTGTCGGAATTTTCTCCGCCATAGGCAAGAAGCCGCAGCAGCGGGTTGATGTTCCGGGTGTAGTCTCTCTGATATTTTTGCTCCTCTGTCAGCTCTGCGGCGCCGGGACGCGGCTCTGAAGGCTTCGGAAGGTCGAGATCAATCTCAGCGTCCATGCTGACATTTTCTGCGATCTCCTGCACCTCTGCGGTATCGGTCACTGCCTTGACGAGATACACATGATACATGCCGTCCTCGTCCGCAACGACCATCGGAGAAACATCGAAGCCGTATTTTGCGGGATCCTGCGCGACCTCCTGCGGGGTCACTGCCTTGCCGCCCATCATCAGGGAATCCTGCTGTCCGAGATAGGACACGATGCCGCTGGGCTCCTCGCCCGGGAGCGAGCAGTCATAGGCGGTGATGAGGCCGTGATCGTCGGAAGCAACAAGCTCAGCGTTTGTCGCGTTGACAAATGCCTCATACGGATCCGGCTCATCCTTCAGGAATTCCAGTGCCTCATGCCCGTTGATCTCCAGCGTTTCGGTGCCGTCGCTCTGCTTGTGGCTATATGCGACCTCGGCATGCTCCTTCGGGAACGCCAGCACATTGAGCGTGCCGGGGATCGTTGTGTCAAAGAAGCCCTCGCCGATCCATGTGCCGGTGCTTTCGTTGAATCTGAGCTCGATGAGAGATGCTTTTCCGCTTACCGTAGAGGAAACGAAGACAACTTCGCATGCGTTGTCTGCAAGCGTGACCTCAAAGCTGAGCGGCTTGCCCGGTCTGCACGGGAAGAACGGCATTGTGCCGAGCGTGAAGCTTTCGGTGATATCATAGGTGCGTTCATCATGTGTCATCATCACGCGGATGAGCTCATTCTGCGAAGCATCGCAGGTGACATCTGCTTCCTGCTTGAGCGAGCCGCAGACCGCCGTGATGTGCAGGATCTGACCGTTTTCTGCTGCGATTTCGATATTCGCCGCATATCTGCCCGTATAAGGCGATGCAGTCACAGTCTGCTCAGTGGCAGCGTCAGTCTGCTTGTTCTTCACACTGAGCGTGACCTCCTGCCCTGCGGGGGCATAGCCGGACAAGCTGAATGCCGCCGTGCCGTTTGTCTGCTTTGCGCGGTCAGGCGCATTGAGCGAGAGAGCCGGTGCGGGCACGCCCGAAGAAACGATATTCTTTTTATACCAGCCTGCCCAGTCCCAGTCATTGTTCTGCTTGACGCCGAGCGTGACCTTGACGGAGGTATCCTTTTCATCCGCTGTGCGGATGCTGAAGCGGATGACGCCCTCGGGCTGATCGGGATGGAAGCTGAAACCGCCCTGTCCCGCAGAGATATTCTCCGGCAGGCTCTCGCGGATGATGTCCGCACGCCATCCCGTGCTGACTTCGAGATACATGTCGGTCATCAGCTCGCGGAAGCGCGGGTTGACGCTGTAATACACGGTGTAGTGCGTCATCTTGTTTTCTGCATCTGCGGCAGTTGTGACATTGATGAAGCTGTCCTTTTTCAGCGCGACCACAAAGCGTTCATCATCGAGCGCATCACAGTTATCGAATGTGGTCGAATAGAATTTGTAGGTATCCAGCGGCGCGTCGATCGTGTCGAGCACGGTGCAGCCGCCGAAGGCACCCTTGCCGATCTCGGTGACGGATGCCGGGATATGCACGGTGCGGAGCGATGTCATATTGCGGAAGACATCTCCGGGGATCGTTGTCATTCCGTCCGCAAAGGTCAGCTCCTCGATGCCGGAATAGGCAAATCCGCCCCAGCCCTTTCCGGTCAGCGTTTTCGGAATCGTGATCTCTGTCAGGCTGAAGCATTCGTTGAAGGCATTGGCGCCGACCGTTTCCAGATTCGGGGGCAGCACAAGGTTTGTGAGCGCAAAGCAATCCTCGAATGCATTTTCACCGATCGAAATCAGGCTGTCCGGGAGCTGCACTGTAGTCAGGTTTTCCATCTGTGCAAAGGTGGTGTTGCCGATCGCTGTGATGCCGTCTGCGATTTCCAGATTCACAACACCGCTGTACTGGAACGGATAATACCCGCCGTATTCGGTCAGCTCGTTCGGAAGATAGAGCTCTCTGAGCGATTTTGTATCGCGGAATGACTCTCTGCCGATCGAAACGAGCGACTGGGGCAGATGAAGCTCCGAAAGCGCTGTGCAGCCGGTGAATGCATAGCCGTCGATCGTTGTGACACTGTCCGGGATTATGACCGTTTCGAGCGAGATGCAGTTTTCAAAAGCACGGCTCAGAATGATCCGCGGCGCAGTTGGCCAGATAATCTCGGTCAGCGCATCGCATCCGCTGCACACGGCAGACGGAATCTGCTCGGTATCCGGCGCAAATTCGATCTTTTTCAAATTCTTGCAATACTGGAAAAGGCCGTATCCGTAGCCTTCGTAGTAGCCGCCGAAGCGCTCCTCAACAGGCGCCATCTTCGGCAGACAGACAGATTCCAGCGCATTACAGCCGTAGAACGAATAGTTGCCGATCATCATTTCGTTCTCCGGCAGACGCAGATCGGTCAGGCTGTCGCAGTATGAGAACGAATTATAGCCGATCTTCTGCACTGTGTCGGGAATCGCAAGCGTTTCAAGCCCGCTGTACTGGAAGGCATATTCACCGACCTCGGTAATATCCGGATTCCAGTTGATCGTTTTGAGCGCCGTCGATTCTTTGAAGAACTTATCCGGAATCTTTGTGACCCCGTCCTCAAAAGAAACTGTCCCGAGCGCACTTTTCTTGAAAACGCTCTCTCCGGCAGTGACCTGCTTCGGCATAGTGAATTCCGTGATCGCGGTTTCCTCAAAGCAGGCGTAGCCGAACGCCGTCACGCTGCGCGGCAGATAGAGCGTTTTCAGGCTCTTGGCGCCCGATGCAAGATACTCCGGCACGGTCTCCATGCCGTCTGCAATCGTCAGTGTCTCAATGGAAGAATCGCTGAGTGCAAAGCGCGCCGCCGTGACCGTTGCGGGCAGCACGAGCGAGGTGATGCCGGGGCAGTTCTCGAAGATACTGCTTCCGATTTCGATCAGACCGTGCGGCAGCTCAATCCCGGTGATGCCGGAATCCTTGAATGCCCCCTGACCGATCTTCTGAATGCTGTCCGGCAGCGTAATGTCGGTGACCGAAGCGCACTGAAACGCATATCCGCCGATCTCGGTCACTGTATCAGGGATGACGACCGTGCGGATATGCGACGAGCCGTAGCAGAGATCCGTCGGAACATACTGCGCGCCGTCTTCCAGAATGATCTTCTCAATGTAGCTTTCGCGGAAGGTCGAGCCCCAGCCGCCGATATAGGAATAGCTCGCGATCGAATCGAGCGGAATGCCCTTCGGGAGCGTCAGCTCTTTCAGGCTTTCATCGCCCCAGAAAATATTGTCCTCCAGCCTTTGCAGACCCTCCGGCAACTGAACCGACGAGAGCGCAGGCATACTTTCAAATGCACAACGTCCGATTTTTGTGACGGTCACGCCCAGCACGGAATCCGGCACGCGCAGCGAAGTGACCGTTGCCTTGTCCTCGCCGGTATAGCCCGTGATCGTGGCAGCGTCATCCTTGATCTCGTAGCTGAAGCCGTCTGCTGTGGTGCCCTCGCCGTCTGCCGAGAGCACATAGCCCGGCATCGTGAACAATACCTGCGCTGCAATGACCGCAGCACTGACAAAGGCACACCGTCGTTTCCATTTTTTCTGTGTCATACGAATCCTCCTCACTAAAAATGAATGTCGGGCTTTGTGGATTTTCATAAAATTACATTACTATTTGCAATATAATTATTTATACTTTCCATTGTAGCATCCAAAACAGAATCTGTCAATAGCAATTTCAGATCTGTCAGATGACAGTTTTGAAATCTCCGGATTGTTTACATTTAGTTCATAGACGAGTTCACGTGAGATATGTTATAATGAAGAAAATGACCACAGGGGGACAATTTATGATATATCATGAGGCGCTGAATCAAATTCTGAAACAATATCATATCACCGCGAAGTCGCTGTCGGAGGCCTCCGGCATCTCGCCTGCATCGCTGAGCCGCTGCCGTCAGGGCGCAAAGCTGCCGGATCCGCAGAAGGCTGCTGCAATCACAGAGAGCATTCTCGCGCTGATCGCCGCGCAGGGCACTGAGCTCTCCCCTTCCCGGACAGAGGAGCTGCGGCAGATGCTCGCAACGCAGAAGACCGTGTTTCTCTGGGCACGGTTTGATACACTCCTGAAAACCATGCAGATCCCGCTGAAGGATCTTGCGGAATATGTGCAGTTCATGCCGTCCTATCTCTCAAAAATCCGCACGGGCAAGCGCTCGCCCGGAGACCCGGAACGGTTTGTCCGCGGGATCAGCCGCTACCTGACCGAAATGCGGAGCGGCGCTGCTGATCTCGGGATCCTGCACGGGCTGACAGGCTGCACCGGCAAAGAAGATCTCGCCTACACCACGGAGCGCTGGCTGCTTGGAAATTCGGCTGAGACACCCGCCAAAATGTTGCAGTTTCTTCGGCGGCTTGACGGCTTTGACCTGAACGAATATCTGACCGCGGCACGCTTTGATGCGCTTGAAGTGCCGGCGGTGCAGCCTGTCCCGCCGCTGCATACGGATTACTACGGACTGGAGCGCATCCGTCAGAGCCATCTTGATTTCTTCCGCCTGACGGCGCAGTCGGAATCCGCGGCGCCTGTCTTCATGCATGCAGATCTGCCAATCACCGATCTCGCAGAGGACCGCGCATGGATCACAGAATGGATGCGGTCGATCGCCGTCTGCCTGAAAAAGGGTCTGACGCTGCGTGTGGTGCATAATGTAGACCGCCCGCTCGATGAAATGCACATCGGGCTGGAAGCGTGGATTCCGCTCTATATGACCGGGCAGATTGAGCCGTATTATTTCCCGGAGACCAGCGCCGGGGTATACAGCCATGTGAACTTTATTTCCGGCGCAGCATATCTCTGCGCAGAAGGTGCGGACGGCGCACCTGCGGATACCTGGCACGAGCTGGACACCACGCAGATCAAGGTCGAAGCAGCACAAAAAAAAGCCGCCGCACTGCTCATGAAGGCACAGCCGCTGATGGAGATCTACACCGCGTCAAAGGCAGTGCTGTATCAGCAGACTCTGACACAGCGGATCAAGGAGAAGGGCGCACTGATGATCCTGCATCCCTCGCTTCCGCTGCACTCCATGCCGGATGGCATGCTCGCGGAGATCCTCCGGCGCAATGATGTTCCGCAGACACAGGCAGAGCGCATACTTGAGTTTGCCGCCGTGCAGCAAAAAGGATTCCTGCGCGCGCTGACCGCCGATCCGGTCACGGAGGTGATCCCCGAGCTGACAGAGGCACAGTTCACGGTTCACCCGCTGCGGCTCTGTCTCTCCGACTGCTTCTGTGAACTCCCGCTGACCTATACCTACGCAGAATACTGCCGTCATCTCGAAGCACTCCGGGATCTTCGTCACCCGCGATACCGGCTGCTGCTCCGGGAGGAGCCGGTCTTCCGCAGCATGCAGCTTTCCGTGAAAGAGGGAAAATGGGCTGTATTCTCGAAGACCAACTCCCCTGTCACACATTTTGTCATCCGTCACCCGAAGATGCTCTCTGCCGTGCAGAGCTTTGTGCGGAGCGTGCTGGCGGGCGAAGCATAACATATACATATATATCGGGCACTCTGTTCAGATACAGGGTGCCCGTTTTTTTCCTCCCCCCTCCGGGATCCATCTTCAAAATTTGGTATACTGTTCTTGCGGGAAATACAATGTCCCCGAAAAAACACTGCCGGAAAGGAAGGATCATGATGAAAAAGAAGGTAAAGGTTTTGGCAGCATTCTGCGGACTGGTGCTCGGCGCAGGTGCCGTCGGTCTGTTCTATGTGCCGGAAGTACTCGGCGGCGACGTGGGAAAGACAAAGGTCTACACCGATGAGGGCGCTGCCTCCTACTGCGGTTTCAAGATCGAGGGCGCATTTGATACCGTCACGACCTCACGCATCAAGGAGCCGCTTCTGGATAAAAACCAGACGCAGATTGGCAGCGCAGTCATTGAGATCGCTGTTGTCCGCAAGCAGATGCAGAACGGCATCTATTCCGATACCGTGCTCACGCGCACTTCGCTGAGCACAACCGCGGACAACGCATATATAATGGCTTACGGCATGACCATCGAACCTGAGGACAAAGAGAATGTCACCCTCACAAATCACTGCCCGATCAATCAGGGCGGAACGACCAACCTCACGCCGCAGGTCGGTGCAGAATTCGGCACCGACGGTCCGGCGCTCACCTTCTCCGTCGGCACGGAACTGGAATTTGCCAGCCTTGAATACAACGATATGACCGACAAGTATGCTGAAAAGTACGGCGTCTCATACAGCTTTGACCGACCGATCTTGAAGATCGACACGAATTCGCGCAATAAGGAAGCGCATTGCAAGAACTCGGTTCTGCTTGGTTTCGCCAGCTATGAATCTGAGCTGGCGGAATATGATCTGGATCTGACCGCCGGTATGCTGTTCGAGAAGCAGTCATTCCTGGACACACATCTATATGCAGATGCTCTGAACTATCAGATTCATGTCGGCAGCACAGACTGCCTGCTGACAGAACAATGGTTGGGCGCCATCGACCCTTTCATCGAAGCGATGCAGTTCTCCGATGTGACCGCCGAAACCACTACAACAACCACTACCACAACGGTCACAACAACCGCAACGGCAAAGAAGAAGCCCGAGACAACCGCACCGAAGACCCAGCCGACGGAGCCTGAGACTGTGCCCGTCACACAGGAAAGTATCACAGTGCCGAGCACAACTGTGCAGACTTCGGCCGCAACGAGACCGACCACTGCGGCAGTGCCCGAAACACAGCCCGCTCCCGTGACCGAAGCGACACGCGAGGTCACAACAGCAGCCGCAGCCGCCGAAGCGATAAACAGAGCCGCAGATCTGATCAGCAGCGCACCGGTCTTCACAGAGCCCTTCTCGTGCAATGTTGACTACTACATCGTTCCCTGCTCGAACACGAATGTTTGTCTGACAGCAGCAGGCAAAGCGGAAAAGTCGAAGATCACCGTCGAGAACATAGCGGGCTCTGCCCTCCAGAAGTGGCATCTGGAAGAAAAAAACGGCGGATACTATATCGTAAACACCGCAACGAACAAGGTTGTCGATATGAAAGTCAATTCCGTCAGTGAGCTCCGCGACTTCAAGGGTGTCTGGCTGCGCGACAAGTTCTCTGACGACCCGGAATTTGATAAGACCCAGACCTTCACGGTCACACCGCTGGGAGACGGCACCTTCAAGTTTGTTGTCGCATACAACCCCACCTACACGCTCGATATCTACGGAGATACAACGCACGCAGGCGCAGCCGGTCAGCTGTATCATCAGCTCGGCAGCTTCGGCACGCAGGTCTTCCTTCTGATCGAGGCATAAAGCAGTGCAGCCCCTCTGCATGTTCCGCAGAGGGGCTGCACTGTTTATAAAGGAGGATTACATCACATGATCGGAGAGGGGCGCTGCGGCGTCTCTCTGTTCTGTGCAGCGAACCGTCAGGCACTGCGCACCGCTGTAAGTGCAGGTATAGAGCGAAAGATCCCAGTCGCTGCTGATCATGTATTCCACCGCAGTCGGCTCGACAATTTCAATTTCACCGATCAGGTATTTGTGTACGATCCCGGCAGCATCCGTGAAGCAGATCTCATCGCCGATCTGTAAATTCCTGCACTGCCCGAAGCTGCTGCGGTAATTATGCGCCGCGATGACAAGGTCATGCGTTTCCGCAGAGCCGTAATACCGGCAGGGCGCACGGCGCAGACGCTGTGCATCCCATGTATCCATGACCGGAAGCTCCATCCCGAGCGTCGGGAATGTGAGATAGCCGATATAGTTGTAGCCGTCCAGCGGGATGACCGTATCTGCCTCATCAAGCGGAATAATCGAGACGGAGAATTTTCCGTAATAGCGTTTTTTTGTCAGATATGTGGAATTGCTCGCTGATGAAAAAATGCTTTCCTGAACTCAATGAAAGCGCAAACGCAGTCCTTGCATTGCGCTCTGAAAATCCTGAACAAAGTTGCAGCATTTGCTTCAACGAAATGAATAAAGATGACTCAGGAATAGAAAAAAATATAATCATCAGAAAAATACTACTTGACAAACAAGTTATTTTGTGATATACTGTATGCGGTTAGCGGACGATAACTACTTAAGAGCGAACACGCTTCGCTCTTATGCTTTGTATCAGGGTTAGCCAAATCTAACTTAAGGAGAATCTGTATGAAGAAACTTGCAATGATCCCGGCTGCGGCGATTGCAGCGATGACAATTGCACCCCTTTCCGCATCTGCGGAAGATGCGGTGCTTTACGGTACCATGAACATCCCGTATACCGATTTCTATGCGGCTGAAACGGGCGATTCAGCCGGCGAAGTTGACGCTGTAACCTCTGCAACCAAGAACAAGGCGCTGAAAAACGGTGAGGGTGAGCTGTTTGAGGGCACATATAACAACGGAACAGACACGATCCTCGGCGTTGTATATCCGGTTGCAATCACGCAGGCAGACCTTGATGCGCTCGGCACAAACAACTATGGATTTACTGCTTTGGAAAGCCAACCGGAAGCATACAAAAACGTGACCGTAACAGACGGGAAAGCGAGCTTTTCTGCCGTGCAGGATGCCGCACCGGAAACAGCAAATCTCGGTGTCAGACTGTCGACAGAAACGCCGTGGGGCGATTATCTCATTGACCTGACCGATCAGCCGGAGGGCTTTGATACGAAATACCGCGGTGCAATCCTGAAAACCGCAGACGGCAAAGCATATGCCATGCGTCATGAACAGAACATCTGGCGCGGAGAGATCGCATGGTCTTCCGGTATCAAAACCAGCGAACCCCACGGCAATCAGCTCGATTACAGAATGTATGAGGGACTGATGGGCAGCACGGTCAAAGAGATCGTTCTGATTACGAAAGCAGGCTATATCACAGTCAATACCGACACCTATATTCCTGTGAAATTTGCAAGCACGCTGACAGTGAACAATGCTGATGCCGGAACCGGCAGCACAACATTTACTGCGGAGGGAATTCCGGCGGATTATCAGAAGAAATATGCAGTTGCGGAAGGCTTTTCTGTTACAGACGGCACGATCAGCTATACCGATGCCAAACCAGGCAGCTATACACTGACAGTTTCGGATAACGGCGGGAAATATGCCGACATCATCGCTTCCTTTGTGCTTGAGACGGATGCACTGCCGGTTCAGTACAAGGACGGTAAGCTCGTAAAGGCAGATACCGCGACAGATGCTGAAGCCGAGAACTTCCTGAAGAATCTTGCGAAGGTAGAAGTCGGTGAAACTGCGTATAACGCATCCGGCAAAGGCACGGTCAAGATTTTTGATGAGAACGGCGCAATCAATTTTGATGCAGAGTCCAGAAACGGCAAAGTTTTCGCAGACGGTGCAAACGGCACTTACACGCTGACCGTCACAGCAACCGGCTACCGCAATCCGCTGACAATTCAGATTGCGGCCCAAACGGCTGAAACAACGACATCCGTTCAGACTACCGCACAAGCGACCACAACGACTGCAAAAACCACAACAGTGACAAATAACAGCAACACAACAAATACATCACCCGGCAAGAGCAATTCCGCGCCGGAAACCGGTGACGCCGGCATCGGCGTAGTCGCTGCTTTGGCGTCGGCTGCTGCGGCAGCTGCCGTTCTGACACGCAGAAAGCGCAGCAGCTGATATGCTGTTTGCCATCGCTCTCCTGATCGCGGTTGCCTTCTCGGTTTTGTGCGGGAAGGCACTCCGCAAGCATCCCGCGCCGTTTTATCTGACGGCGGCGGTGCTCAGCATCGGAACAGTCATTCTTGCAAATGCACGCATATCCATGCCTGCATTTTTGCAGCAAAATGTGATTGCGCTGTTTACAAAAAGCATTCTCGCAGCGGCATTCTGGGCGGTTGTCATGTGGACGGGTGCATTACCGAATCAGTCAGAACTCCGGAAAAAGCTGCTGCCGCAGCGCGGTCAGCTTTCGATCTTTGCTGCGATCCTGACGCTCGGTCACGCAGTCGGTCTGGGCATTTCGATGTTCCCGCGATGGCTGACAAAAGCCGATGCGCTGAATCTGACGGTCAGCATCGTTCTGATGCTGATTATGCTGCCGCTGACGGTGATCTCCGTACAGAAGATTCGGCGTAAAATGAAGGCGAAAACATGGAAGAACGTACAGCGCTGGGCGTATCTGTTTTATGTGCTGATTCCGGTTCATGTGATTGTGCTGAATCTCGCAAAAGCAAAGCGCGGCAATCCGGAAGCGGGCGTGAATCTGATTGTCTATCTGGCGGTATTTCTCGGATATGCCGTTTGCAGAGTGCATAAATGGTATGTCACAAAGAAGAATCCGGAGCGCCGAATCGGTGCAAATCTTATTTCATGGTGTACATTTCTGACCGGAATTGCATTATTTGCGGCGGCAGTATTTCCGCAGAAGCAGGCTGAAAACACACCAACAAAAATTGCGGAAATCCATGAAGAAACTACGCAGACTGCTGAAACAACAACTTTCACAACAGAGACCGCAGTTCAAACCGGTGCGACAGTGACCACAACGGTTACAGACAACACTGAAACAACAGAAAATACAACAGAATCAACGAGCGATGGTATCACGGAAGGAACAACAACTGTTGATACATCGGAAGTCAGCACAGAAGCGCCGGAACAAAATGAACCGGCAGACATTCCGGAAAATGAACCGGCAGATACTCCGGAAACCGTACCGGCAGAAACAGACCCGCCCGCACCGCTCCGCATCTATCAGGACGGCACATTCACTGCGGCAGCTTACGGCTATGACGGCAGCATTACGGTTCATGTAACGATTCTGAATGACACAATCACAGACATCACTGCCGAGACAGAAGAGAGCGACGCTTCCTATTTCATTGATGCGAAAGGTGCTTTGATTCCGGCAATCATCCGCAGTCAGGCGGCGGATGTAGATGCCTGCTCCGGCGCGACATACAGTTCAAACGGCATTATGGAAGCAGTCCGCACAGCATTGGAGCAAGCGAAATTATGAGAAAAACAATCGTTACGGTCATGAGCGGTATCTGTATGATACCGCTTTTGACTGCCTGCGGAACGCAGGAAGATACTGTCAAATCCGCTGATATTTTTGCAATGGACACCTACATGAATCTCAAGGCATACGGCAGGGATGCAGAGGCGGCAGTCGCAGAAGCAGAAGCACGGATCTATGAGCTGGAACGCGCTTTTTCCGTCACAAATGACGCAAGCGATATTGGGCAAATCAATCATGCTGGCGGGCAGCCTGTGACTGTTTCTGCCGATACGGTTTCCGTTTTGCAGACAGCGATGCAGATGAACAGCGAAAGCGGCGGCGCACTTTGCATCTCAATGTATCCGGTGCTGCGGGCGTGGGGATTTACAACCGGAGAATACCGGATTCCGGCACAGAATGAGATTGCAGAGCTGCTGCAATACGCCGATGATACGAACATTTCTGTGAACGGTCAGACTGTGCAATGTCCCGAAGAAACAGAAATTGACCTCGGTGCTGTCGCCAAAGGGTATACCGGTGATGCGGTCATGAAAATCATGCAGGAACATATAATCACCTCCGCGATCATCAATCTCGTAGGCAATGTGCAGACACTCGGCAGCAAGCCGGACGGCAGCGCATGGACG
>JAEEGK010002340.1_pt1 | contig 47519 bp, 44 predicted proteins | sample 8958771 | NCBI WGS metagenome assembly JAEEGK01 (sample SAMN16246547, study PRJNA631951) | gut metagenome | biome: gut microbiome; feature: rumen; material: SC-attached | host: Bos | place: Iran: Karaj | collected 2018-10 | reverse complement strand
TAAGTTATATATATATAATATAATAATAAAGAAAGAAGGGTACCCTTCGAAAACTAACTGATATAACTGATATTGTTATTGAAAAAATGTTAATTTTTGTCTAAAAAGCTGTATATCAATGAGATACAGTATCAAGACTTCCGCTTTTCCAAGCTGCAGAACCTCTGAAAAGGCACAAAAGGCATCAAATACCTGCTCTCAAAGGCCTCAAAAGACGTGCAAAACCCTTTGTTTTAATGTTTTTTTACTCTATTTGGCGCACTTTTGAGCTCCGCAAAAATTCAACATCCCGGCCTCATTTGGGAGGAATTGTGCAGAAAGATGCACATATTGTGGCCAAATGTAAGGGATATAAGTTCCAATTGTTCTATTCTGTAGGAGCAATTTGCCGTTATTTCTGTCCTCGGATGTGGCCAATCCGGCATCATAAAGAGCTCCTCTATGACTCTGTAGTATGTTCCTGCAACTACCACTAGTTGCAGAGTTGTGGGATTTGATGCAATTTGGAATAGTTTCTTTGGTCAGAAAACTCGTCAGCTGGATAGTTCTTGATTGTAAACGATTCAAATTGATGTGAAACTCTTACATTTAATCGATTGCAAAGGTGTGAGAGAGATTCAATAGTGCCATTCATCATGCCTTGGTGAACACCAGGCATCGCCAGTCGCCAGAGCAGAAACGCTCCCGATACTCAAGATTGAGTGTTGATGCTTTCTCGACGAGCAGGGGAATGTCGTCCTCGTAGAAACCGCTCAGGATAAGAATGGCTGAAGAACCCATAATCTCCTTAAAAGCATGCATGTCTTGCAACAGGATGTTGCGGTTGATGTTGGCAAGTACCACATCGAATACTCCACAGACGTGTGACAATACATGTGAATCGCCCAATAATACTTCGATGTTGCTGACACCGTTCAACTGAGCATTATGTTTGGCATTGTCAACACTCCACTCGTCAATATCGTAGGCCACAACGCTCTTGGCGCCTAATTTGGAGGCTACAATGCCCAAGATGCCCGTTCCGCAACCACAGTCGAGCACCCGCTTGCCCTCCAGATTCATGTCAAGCAGACGGCGCACAATCATTTGTGTCGTGTCGTGTGTGCCAGTCCCAAAAGCCATTCGGGCATCGATGGCGACAGACAGCTTATAGTTGTGAGCCGGATCATTACTGTCGTTGAGGGATGTTTCTGTCTCTCCGTTCTCTGTTTGCTTAGCATCGAAGATGATGCAGCGGTCGTCGATGACGATTGGCTCGAAACCCTCTTGCTCCCAAGTCTCGTTCCAGTCTTTGTTCTCAGCCTGTTCGACCGTATAATTGATGGATACATCCGGCAAAGGGAATTCTTTCAGGCAATTGTCGAGTATGGCTCGATGGAACAAATCCTCCTGAACGTATCCGTTGATACCCTCTTCAGTTTCCTCGAAGGTCTCGAAACCAGCATCAGCCGCAACACTACCCAACAGGTCACGGGCTATCTCGGAATTAGGATTGATCTTGAATCTTGTTATCAGATATTTCATAGCCAATAATGTTAAATTCTACTGCAAAAATACAAAAAATAGGGAAAAACCTACCACCGTTTAGGGTTTTTCCGTAAATTTGTATGCAATTATGCATTAATTTTGCACCGTGAACATTTAGAAACAACTAAAACGTGAATAAAAAAATGAAGAAGTTCATCATCTTATCAATTCTGGCGGTGTTCCTTCCCATCTCGATGATGGCGCAGGACGATGTTTACTTCGTTCCCAAGAAAGTAGACAAGACTGCTCAGACAAAAAGTGTGGTTCAGCCAGCTGTGGTAACCCACAGCGGGAGTTCTCGTGATGTGGACGAGTACAATCGTCGCGGACTGCAGAGCTACTACCAGAAGATTGGCACCGACTCATTAGGCAACGATATCATTGAGTTCCATGTGGGTGAGGGCTATCCTTCGGCTAACGATACTGTTTATGCCGGTCCTGTTCAGTACAAGTTCGATGATGCTGATTCAGATTATGAGTACACCCGCCGTCTGAGCCGTTGGGATGGTTTCTACGATCCCTGGTTCTTCAGCCTCGGCTATGGCTGGCACAGCCCTTGGTGGTATCATCGTTATGGCTGGTACGATCCTTGGTATTATAGCTGGTACGATCCCTGGTACTATGGTTGGGGCGGCTATTATAGCTGGTATGATCCCTGGTATTATGGCGGTTACTACGGATGGTACAGCCCCTGGTACTATGGTGGTTACTATGGCAGCTACTGGTGGCCACGTAACTATGTGGTTGACTACAGCGGACCAACTGGCACACAGCGTCACGGCCGTATCAACTATAACACGCCCGTCGGCACTCGTACAGGTAATGCTGTAACCTATAGTCATGGTACTTTTGGCGGACGTAGTGTCGGTACTTTTGGCGGCTCGCGCAGCAACACCAGTTCCGCATCGCGCTCGTCGAGTACGAACAGGACTACTCGGAATGCCAATGGTAATTTCGGAGGCTCGCGCTCTCGTTCTTATGATAGTGGCAGCAGCAATAGCGGCACTCGCTCTTACACTCCGTCAAGCTCAGGCTCTAGTGGCGGTTCGTTCGGCGGTGGCGGCACCTTCGGTGGCAGCCGTTCCGGTGGCGGAGGTTCGTTCGGCGGTTCTGTTGGAGGCGGCAGTCGTGGTGGCGGCGGAGGCAGCTTCGGAGGCAGAAGGCATTAATTAAGGATTCACTAACGTTCAATAACTTGTGATAATTGATAGAATTATGAAAAGAAAATATTTTTTGGCTGCTCTAGCTCTGGTTGTATTGCCAGTGGCAGCACAGGAGACATACGAAAACGCTAAAGTTGCTGGTCCGCAGGACTTGAACGGAAGTGCACGCTATGTGGGTATGGGTGGAGCTATGGAGGCGTTAGGCGCAGACCTGTCTACCATCTCGTCCAACCCTGCCGGTCTCGGTCTGTATCGCAAATCGACGGCCAGCGTGTCGTTCGGACTTGTGTCGCAGCAGGATGCCAAAGATTTCTCTGAGGGTAACAAAACCAATATGAGCTTCGATCAGCTGGGTTTCGTCTATTCGGCTCGCTCGGGCAGGAGCTCGTTCGTCAACTTCGGCTTCAACTACCACAAGAGCCGTAACTTCGACTTCATTCTCTCGGCAAGTGACAAGCTGACGGCTGCGTCGCAGAACAAGCTGACCTATATGAAACAGATGAACGGACTTCTCTATGAGACTGATAAGGATGGCTATCCCAACTTCGACCGCTCTTATGCCTCGTGTTCACAGCTCGACGATTTGTATGCCCGCAATCTGAACTACGATACGCAGGAGAATACGTGGTTTTACGATGAGGCCAGCAACTATTTGCTTGACCGTGCCCACAAAGGAGCCATTAGCAACTATGACTTCAATGTTTCGGGCAACGTTAACGACCGCTTCTATTGGGGTATCACCTTCGGCCTGAAGGATGTTAACTATAAGCACACCGGATTGTATCAGGAGGCTTTGACAACAGGAGGTTCTGTGGCTGTTAGTGACGAGCGCAAGGTCGACGGATCAGGTTTCGATATGGTGTTTGGTGTCATCTTCCGTCCGGTGGAATATTCGCCATTCCGCATCGGTCTGAGTGTGGCTACACCAACATGGTATGATCTCAACACAAGCAACTATACCACCATGAACACTCCTTACGGAGCTGCAGATGCCAGCGAGGACTATGACTTCAAGCTCTACACTCCGTGGAAGTTCGGCGTCAGCCTGGGTCATACCGTAGGTAACTATCTCGCTCTTGGTGCCAGCTACGAGTTTGCCGACTATGCTCATCTTGACACCCGCTATAATACTGGTGGTTACTACGACTACTGGGGCGGTTATAGTGAGACCAGCGAGAGCGACGACCTCATGAACGACCACACCAAGGCTACGCTGAAGGGTGTGAGTACGCTGAAGCTGGGTGCTGAGTTCAAGCCTTATCCCGAGCTGTCGGTGCGTCTGGGTTACAACTATGTGAGCCCGATGTATAAGCTGGATGGGTTTAAGGATAGTTCAATTGGAACAGATGGCTCATACTACAGTTCGGCAACAGACTATACCAACTGGAAAGGTACCAACCGCATTACAGCCGGACTGGGCTATACCATTGGCAATGTGAACCTCGATGTAGCTTACCAATATAGTGCTACCGACGGAAACTTTGCTCCGTTCATGAATTATACCGACAATCAAGACTGGACAAACGACAACGTGGCCAACGAAGTAAGCGTGAGCAACAAACGCCACCAGTTGCTGTTCACCATCGGATACAGATTTTAAGTGGTAGTTCTCTATCATGTATATTGCGCGGATTCTATCGATAGAATCCGCGTTTTTTATTTGAGATTCTTGCTCGTTCCGAAATAATTCCGTACTTTTGCAAATCGGAATTATAACACCAAATTATATAATAAAGACAATGAGAGCAAGAACAGCAGAATGGTTTGAAACCAAAATCAAGTATGAGAAAACGATGGAAGATGGCATGCAGAAGGCCGTCATAGAAGCATATACAGTTGACGCTCTGAGTTTTACTGAGGCTGAGAAGCGCATCATGGAGGAGATGTCGAGCTATATCAGCGGTGGCTTTGAGGTGAAAGACATTAAGAAGGCTAACTACAAGGAGATATTCTTCAGCGAGAACGAAAACGACGACCGTTGGTATAAAGCTAAGCTTCAGTTTATCACCATCGACGAGAAAACGGAGAAAGAGAAACGTTCAAATGTTTACTATCTTGTCCAGGCATCAACCTTCCAGGGGGCTGTGAAGAATATCGATCAGGTGATGGGCGGAACGATGATAGACTATGTTATTGCCTCGTTGGCCGAAACTACACTCATGGATGTATTTGAGTATCATCAGGTTGAGCAGAAGAACGACAAACCGGAATACGAGCAGTAGCCCAAATAAACAACGAATCGGGCGAGAGTCCCGGTTTTTCCCTTCATCATATATTCGACTCATTCGATTTGTAATCTCTTGAGTTCAACGAAGTGGAGTTCGAGAAATAACAATTGTCAATTATCAATTAATAGTTTTGATGTACGACGTTAAAGGAAATCTTCGTGAAGTGCTTAGCAGTCTGCCGGCCGGTGTGAAGCTAGTTGCCATCAGCAAGTATCATCCCAATGAATATATTGAGGCTGCCTATGCTGAGGGACAGCGTATCTTTGGAGAGAGCCATGAACAGGAGCTCCGCCAGAAGCACACAACTCTTCCCAATGACATAGAGTGGCACTTTATTGGCCATTTGCAGACCAACAAAGTAAAATACATCGCCCCGTATGTGTCGATGGTAGAGGCGGTCGACTCAATCAAGTTGTTGCGTGAAATAGAGAAGCAGGCCGCCAAGTGCGACCGTGTTATTAACGTGTTGTTGGAGTTGCACATTGCCGAGGAGGCTACAAAATACGGACTATCACTCGATGCATGTAGAGAACTGCTTGCCGGTGGTGAGTGGAGGCAGATGGGACATATCCGTATCTGTGGTCTGATGATGATGGCCTCGAACGTCGACGACGAAAAGCAGATTGCTGCAGAGTTCGATATTGCCGATCATTTCTTTAATGAGGTTAAGACTCAGTATTTTGCGGATGACGACAGTTTCTGTGAGCGGTCGTGGGGGATGAGTGACGATTATCCCATTGCATTAGCTCACGGTTCCACAATGGTACGTATTGGCACTCGTATCTTTGGTCCTAGAGTGTATTAATTATTTGGCAGGAACAAAAGTGCTTCCGACCCTGTCTATTGAGTGGATATTTAATACTACAAAGGCATAGATGTATTCGTACACCTATGCCTTTGTGATTATAGGGAATAAAATAAAGAAGAAGAGGAAATATATGCCTGTCTCTTCCTTTTTAGTCACTCATTAAACCTGCCTTTTGGAACATGGCTAAGGCCTTTTCGTGTTTGGTTACTTGCTTTATATGACCACCAATATGGCCTCGATAAAGATTATGATTGAGGTCATTGAATTTGACGGCTTGGGCAAGGGAATTACCAGAGTCAATGATGCGTTGGACGTATTCGAAGTAATCTGTTCCTTTCTTGTGCGTAAGCAGGCGCAAAGCATCGACGATGTCTTCGTCTACACCTTTTTCCAGTAAATCATTGAAAGTGATATCAGAGTCCTCAACCACATCATGAAGAAATCCTGCAATAATCTCCTGTCGATTTCGTCCTGCCATACCCACGGCCAAAGGATGTAGGATGACAGGTTTACCATCGAGGTCTTTCTGTCCCTCATGGACGTCAATAGCTATTCGCAAGGCTTCTTCAATGGTAATCATTGTGACGTTTTGTAGTTTACTTTACCTGAACTTTTCGTTTGCCAATGATATATAGTCCTCGAGGCAATGCCTTCAAATCTGTACCGGCATAGCGTCCGTCGATAGTGAAGATGCGTTGATCCTGTTCTTCTCTGTATATTATAGGCTTACTGATTCCCGTTTCTGAGTAATCTTTCATGAAATCAAAAGAAATGACACCATCCTCATCTTCTTTAATATTGTAGATGGGCTTATTGAGTTTGCCTGTATAAGTGTAAAGCATACTCTTTCCGTCTTGTCTTGTCATATCGTCGGTAAGTGACGTGACCCCTGAGGTACCCGGGAAAGGATCACCATTCATCTCCTGATAGTAAAGTAGAGTTGAATCATTGCAGTTGGTGGACGACAGAAGCAGACCATCTGCGGCAACAACGGTCATTCTCGGATGATTCTTTGTCTCATTGGGCTTTTGACCTAATGTAAAGTAACTTTTGTTATAGTCAACGTGATATACTAACATTCCATGTCCTTTAATGGACTTTCCATTGCTCTTAGCATCGTACCATCCGCGTTCCTGTATGTTCTCAATGATATAATACTCATTAGTAGCATTATCATTTACTATGCGATATGCTTTGCCTCCCTCCTGGATGGGGGTGAGTTGTAATTGCCCCTCCTCACTAAGCGTCTCGATGTTCATCCATCCCATCGCCTCGCGTTCCCATGCTGTGTATGGAGTGGGTAAGTATCCGTTCTTGGTGTACTCTCCACCGTCCATGAGGTCCCAGAACTCCATTTCATGGTTATTATCGCATGCATCGTTGCTCTGATATAGGTCTGGAAGACCTAATGTGTGGGAGAACTCATGGCAAAAGAGCCCGATACCATTGATTCGCGGGTAGGAATAAGCCCCGGGATACGCGTTCAATTCGTTGTTTATTCCATAGCGTGCTACCGTCTTTCCATCGAATTTTCCAAAGTTTTGAAAACCAGACTTTGGCCATATACAGTCAGGGGTGTTTCCTGTAAAGCTCTCGGAGAATCCTGCATAGACAATATATACCAAATCTACATACCCGTCATTGTTGGCATCATAAGCCGAAAAATCAAGGCTGTCATCCATTAAGGTGCAGGCATCTTTTATCAGTTCGTCATAATGAATATCTTTCAGGGTGCCTTTGTTGCCACCATAATACTTCAAAGAGTTAGGTAGTTTCACAGGACCGTAAATGTCGAACTGCGGAATGAACTTCTTGAAACTCATATCAGAAAAGTACTGTGCCACACTACTTAGATTACTTCCCTCTCCATTATCATAGTTCTCAGAACGTCCTTTACCATTAAGATACTGCTCGAATGATCTACGAGGATTGGTGATAGTGAAAGGAGTGTCTTGGAACTCAGCCAGTATAACAACAGCCTTAGGAGTTCCTGAATGTGGAAATAATGTTTGTTCGGAGAGCAAGTCATCCTCTATGCTTGCACGTCTTCTTGCACTTTTAGCTTTCACTCGAGTGCTGAAAGCAACTTTATTCTGTTTACTTATTAACTCACGCTCTACATCACTTCGAAGGTCTTTATTATGCGCAAGCTGTTTGGTGGCAGTCAGACTTCCATCAGCTTCCACCGCAGCAACATAATATGCGTTTCCTTGGCGACAGAGTAAAGCTCCGTCTTTTGTCATGTACCAATGGTAATGCTCATCACCACGAAGTATGATTGTCAGCGGTGTTCCATCAGCCTGAGTGATGGTAATGGGCAATGGATATGCTTTTGCCGCCCATGAGGCTGTTGTAAACAGTATGAATGTGAATATAAAAAGAATCTTTTTCATTATTTGTTCAAATTGTTGTTTTTGTTCTTATTAAAATAGTACTGTCCTTTATTCTTGGTGCGACTGCCATATTCGATAGCCCGTACCGGACAGTGGTGATAACAGGCGAAACATGTGCAACAGTTCCCAAGCCCTTTCCATTGTGGCAGTTCACCTTTACCACCAATGATGTTTCCAGTAATGCACGAGTCTACACATTTTCCACAACGGATACATTTTCCTGCATCTACAAAGAACGGTCTGTCTGTAATGAGAAACCTGTTGAAGAGCGTGCCAAGCAACCAACTGTTGATTCGTGGCCAATGACCTTTGTAAGTCTTACAGATGCCTCGCTTTCGCTGTACGATTTCTCTTGTATACTCATTCAATAGCTCATTTGCCTTAAGAATCTTTGCTATCTCTTTTTCTGGCTTGTCGATATCCATGAACGGAAGTCCCACGTATGATTCAGGCATAATGAGAGAATAGATGCTGTCTGCCTTCAGATGCTGTTGTCTTAAATCACAATTTAGAATCTCCATCGTCTGTCCGATGTCATCGCCTGCTGTACAGAGGGCATAGCAGAAGTTGTTGTCCAAATGGTGGATATTCATTTTCCGTATAAACTCTCTAACGAGCCGGGGTGGTCTCCAACCATGTACGGGAAAGACAAAGCCTATACGCTCATCTTTATTCACGCTGAAATCACAACCCCCATTAACAGCTTCTGATATGCTGATGAGTTGCTCACCAGTAGCTGAGGCCAGATGCTCTGCTGCCCAGCGTGTATTTCCTGTTGCAGAGAGATAGAATATCATGGTGCAAAGATACGAATAAGTAAGAAAAAAACAAAATTTATTTTTACCTTTTCCATCAAGAGCGCTTTCTTTAGAGAATCAAAATGAGAAATAATGAAAAATGGCAATCCGGAATGGATAATTATTTGTATATTTGCAGCCGTTATGCAACGATACTTTGTTTTTTTCAGTTACGATGGGACAAATTACCATGGCTGGCAGATTCAGCCCCATTGTCACTCGGTGCAAGCGGAACTGCAACGGGCATTATCTACTTTGTTGCGTAGAGAGATGGAGGTGGTTGGAGCCGGACGAACTGATGCGGGAGTGCATGCCCGTGTGATGGCTGCTCATTTCGATTTCGATGGAGATTTGGACTGTCAGCAGTTAGCATACAAACTTAATCGCATATTACCTCGTGACATGGCTGTAGATAGGGTAGAGGCCGTGGACAACGACTTGCATGCACGTTTCTCAGCAACCAGCCGTACATACCATTATTATATACATACGCGCAAGAATCCCTTCCGGCGTGCCTATTCATGTGAACTTCATTATCATCTTGATTTTGAGGCGATGAATGAGGCTGCTACTATACTGATGAGCTATGATGATTTCGGCGCTTTCTGTAAGAGTCATACTGATGTGAAGACCACCTTATGTAAAATTTCAGAGGCGCGATGGATACAAACAGCAGCTGACGAATGGTATTTCGTGATTACAGCCAATCGTTTTCTAAGGAACATGGTTCGTGCGGTTGTCGGGACGCTCATCGAGGTTGGTCGCGGCCGTATGACCTTGAAGGAATTCCGAAGTGTCGTTGAAGGAAAGAAGCGTACAGCCGCAGGTGAAAGTATGCCCGCTCATGCACTTTTTTTGGAGAATGTGACTTATTAACTCGTAACTATTTACTTAATTTTCTGAATATAAAAGGTGGCCTGGTTATTATTAGCATTTCTGTCCGCAACGTTGTTGGGCTTTTATGATTCTTGCAAAAAAGAGGCTCTGAATGGTAATGCCGTGATTCCCGTCCTTTTTCTCAACACGTTGTTCTCATCAATGATTTTTCTGCCATTTATTATTCTTAGCCATTCGGCTTCAGTACTTGACGGAACCATCTTTCATGTGGCATCAGGAGGGTGGGAGATGCATCGATACATTCTATTGAAGAGTCTGATAGTTTTATCGAGTTGGATTTTCGGCTATTTCGGGATGAAACACCTGCCCTTGAGTATAGTTGGCCCTATCAATGCTACAAGACCAGTAATGGTGTTGATTGGAGCTATGATAATATTTGGTGAACGGCTGAATATGTATCAATGGATAGGTGTGTTGTTGGCTGTATTATCTTTTTTTATGTTGAGCAGAAGTGGCAAGAAAGAAGGTATTGACTTTAAGCATAACAAATGGATTTGCTTCGTGGTACTGTCTGCCATGTTGGGTGCCGGTAGTGGAATATACGATAAGTATCTGATGGCTGCTCCTCAAGACGGTGGAGTGGGATTGAATTGCATGATGGTACAAAGCTGGTATAATATATATCAGTGTGCCATGATGGGAGCCATGTTATTGTTGTTATGGTGGCCGAAACACAAACAGACGACACCGTTTCATTGGCATTGGTCGATTGTTCTCATTTCCCTGTTTTTAAGTGTTGCGGATTTTGTGTATTTCTATGCTTTGAGTTTGCCTGGTGCCATGATTAGTATTGTTTCGATGATAAGACGTGGAAGCGTTATCGTGAGTTTCCTTGTTGCCGCAGTTGTATTCCATGAGAAAAACCTTAAGAGTAAGGCTGTTGATATGGCCTTGGTTTTGTTGGGAATGCTATTTTTGTATTTAGGGACAAAATGATAAAATGGAATAAAAAAACAACATTTGCTTTGCATTTTGCAGGAAAAGCATTATTTTTGCAAATTGAATAGAGTTTTTTATATGGCACGTAATATATTCAAGGGTTTAGGTATAGCCCTGATAACACCGTTTACGACTACTGGAGCAGTAGATTATGCGGCGCTGAAAAGGTTGGTGGAGTATCAATTGGATAACGGTGCAGATTTCTTTTGCATTCTCGCAACGACAGGTGAAACTCCATGCTTGACATTTGATGAGAAAGAAAAAATCAAGGAATTGGTCGTGGACGTAGTTCATGGTCGTATTCCTATTGTTGTAGGTTGTGGTGGCAACAACACAATTGCGGTTGTTGAAGAGTTGAAGGCTGCAAACATGAAAGGTATTGATGGCGTCCTGAGTGTTTGTCCTTACTATAACAAGCCTTCGCAAGAAGGTTTGTATCAGCACTTTAAACGTATTTCAGAGAATAGTCCCCGGCCAGTAATATTGTATAATGTACCAGGTAGAACAGGCATCAACATGAGGCCGGAGACAACAGTTCGCCTTGCCAATGATTGCGAGAATATCGTGGCCATTAAAGAGGCTAGTGGAAATATTGAACAAGTGGATGAAATTATCAAGGCAAAACCTGACCGTTTTGATGTGATTAGTGGTGACGATGCTATCACTTATCAATTAATTGCCAGTGGTGGAGCAGGAGTTATCTCGGTGATAGGAAATGCATTGCCCAAGGAATTCTCACGCATGATTCGTCTTGAGTTCCGAGGGGAGTATGAGGCTGCACGCAAGATACATCATAAATTTACTGAGCTGTATAAACTGCTGTTTATTGACGGTAATCCTGCAGGTGTAAAGGCATTACTTCATGAGATGGGAATGATAGAGAACGAATTACGTTTACCGCTTGTGCCTACTCGTGTTACTACATTGCAGAAAATTAGTGCTATATTGAAGGATTTGCGAATCTAAGATGTCTGAAGAAAGAAGAGTCATACACGAGATTACTCCTTTAATGGGCAAAGACGTTCTGTATATTGCGGATCGTCATAAGAAAGAGTTTACTTACCCCATTCATAACCATGAGGTATTCGAACTGAACTATGTAGAGCATGCATCAGGAGTACGCCGTATAGTGGGTGATAGTAGCGAAGTAATTGGCGATTATGACCTTGTACTGATTACATCACCTGACCTTGAGCATGTTTGGGAGCAAAATACTTGTACAAGTGAAGATATTCGCGAGATAACGGTTCAGTTTGATTTTAATATAAACGAGGATAATCTGTTTGGTCGAAATCCTTTCCACAGTATGCGCAAGATGATGAATGAAGCCCAAAAAGGGCTTTGTTTTCCGCTTCCAGCAATTATGAGGATTTATAGTATGCTCGACTCTCTGAGCTCGGTGAAAGACGGATTCTATGCAGTTCAGCAGTTTCTTACAATACTGTACGAGCTTTCTAAATGCAATGGTGCGCGTACGCTGGCTTCTAGTAGTTTCGCCAAAATAGCTGTTGAAGATGACAGCCGACGAGTTCTGAAAGTTAAGAATTACATCAGTAAGAATTATATGGAGGAGATTCGTTTAGCGCAGTTGGCTGAAATTGCAGGCATGAGTCCGAGCGCTTTTAGTCGTTTCTTTAAGCTTCATACAGGGCGTAACCTTAGTGACTATATTATTGATATTCGACTTGGCTATGCTGCCCGCAAACTTGTCGATACCAACCATAGTATATCGGAGATTAGTTTTGAGTGCGGTTTTAACAACTTGAGTAATTTTAATCGTATCTTTAAACGCAAGAAAGGGTATTCACCAAGTGAGTTTCGTGAGAATTACCACAAAACACGTGTGATTGTCTGACCTGTGTTGTGATATCTTCAATCTGCCATATATTAGTTTCAAATCAGTCGGTTAATTAAAGTCAAACTAATCATTAATTTGAGTTCAATTAATCATTAATTGCACTCTGATTTGCCATTAATTGAACTGTAGTTAGTCGGCTTATTATAGCCAGTTATCATTTTATAATTACACTAGCGGTTGGCGCCAACCGCTAGTGTGTTATTCTTGCAAGTCTCTGTTGTAGTGCGGCATATCTTCAGGTATCACCATCGAAAGTTCCACCAGACCTTTTACTTCACCATCTAAACGCCATGGAGTTTGATATATCAGTTTTTTGCGTCCTTTCTTTGTAATGGTGTAGCAATGAGGGACATCCTTATTCAGCATCTCGTGTATGATTGCCTTTGAACGTTCGTTATGGCAGGGTATCATGCTATGCCCAACCATTGATTCACCTTCCCGATTGAATGTCTCTCGAGAGCGCTTGTTCATGTATATAACAATACCCTCTTTGTCGCAAACTGTTACTGCGGCTTCGATGTCTTCAGCCCATTGAAAATGATTCTTATCGCACTCCATTGGCTTAGTAGTTTTCTGCCTTTATCTGGAAATAAGCTTGAGGATGATCACATACTGGACATACTTCAGGAGCCTCCTTTCCAATAACTATGTGTCCACAGTTTGCACATTGCCAGATGACATCGCCATCTTTTGAGAACACTTTCTTGTCGCGTATGTTCTTCAACAATTTGCGATAACGTTCCTCGTGGGCTTTCTCGATCTTAGCTACACCCTCAAACTTTTCCGCAATTTCAACAAAACCTTCCTCACGTGCCTCTTTGGCCATACGGTCATACATATCAGTCCACTCGAAGTTCTCTCCGTTAGCTGCGGCTTCAAGGTTCTCCTCTGTAGTCTTAATGCTTCCACCCTCGAGCAGTTTGAACCACATTTTGGCATGCTCTTTTTCGTTAGCGGCAGTTTCCTCAAAAATGGCTGCTATCTGCACATATCCATCTTTCTTTGCTTTTGATGCCCAATAAGTATATTTGTTACGGGCCATAGACTCACCTGCAAAGGCTTCTTGCAGATTCTTCTCAGTTTTTGTTCCTTTTAGTTCTTTCATATTCATTATAAATTGATGAGTAATATTCAAAAATAGTTGTGTTACATAATCGTAATCTCTCCTGCGATCGAGCGATTCATCATCTGTCTGATCATACGGAAATCATTGTAATGTGCCTGTAAGTACATGAGTTTCGTCACAGCTCCTTCAACGGTGCTGTCAAATCCGCTCACAACTCCCGCATTCTTCAGGTGGTAGCTAGCATCATATTTACCCATTTCTACACTTCCTGCAACGCATTGGCTGATATTGACGATAGTTACTCCTCTTAATGAGGCATCTTTCAGTAGCTGTGTAACCCATGGTTGTTGTGGTGCATTACCACTACCATAGCTGCGCATAACAATAGAACGAAGCTCTGGCGCATCGAGCATGTGTCGTACAATGTTTTCCTGAATTCCAGGAAATAAGGAGAATACTATCACATTGGGATCCATGGAATAATGTGGAGTCATCGGCCTGTCATAATCGGGTTGTAAAATGTGATGGAAATGATAGGTGAAATTGACTCCAGCATCGCAAAGGTGTGGATAATTAAATGACTCAAAGGCCGTGAAACCTTCGGCATTCTGCTTTGTACTTCGGTTGCCACGAAGTAAGCGTCCGTTGAAATATATGCATACTTCTGGTACCTTAGGACGGCCATCAGGATGATAAGCAGAAGCCAGTTCAATACTGGTAATAAGATTTTCCTTACCGTCGGTACGCAACTGCCCGATAGGTAGCTGGCTTCCTGTAAGAATCACAGGTTTTGTCAGATTCTCCAACATATAGGAGAGAGCAGAGGCTGTATAAGCCATCGTGTCAGTTCCATGTAGAATGACGAAACCGTCGTAGTCTTCATAACGTTCGGCTATGATACGAACCAGTTTTGCCCACATACGATGGTCCATATCACTGGAGTCAATAGGAGTGCTAAACTGGTAAACATCAATACCCGTCTTGATGAATGCAAATTCATAGACCTTCTCTTTAAGGTGATAAAAATCGAGTGGCTCTAATGCGCCAGTTTGGGGATTGCATCCCATACCGATTGTCCCACCTGTGTAAATGAGAAGAACTTTGTTTTTCATATATGACATCGTTTACGTAAAATTCTGTGCAAATATAGTTTAATTTTCCCGCAGTTCCAAAAAAAAATGTTATCTTTGTATCTGATTTAACGAAATCTATTAGAAATAACAATAACCACTTAAATTCTAAATCAAATTATGAAACAATTTATGGACGAGCATTTCCTGCTCGAGACCCAGACTGCAAAGGATCTTTATCACAATCATGCGGCAAAAATGCCTATTATTGATTATCATTGTCACCTTATTCCTGAGATGGTTGCTAATGACCATAAATTTAAGAGCATTACCGAATTGTGGCTTGGAGGAGACCATTATAAGTGGCGTGCTATGCGTACAAATGGTGTTGATGAGCGTTTTTGCACCGGCAAGGATACAACTGACTGGGAAAAGTTTGAGAAGTGGGCAGAGACAGTTCCGTATACATTCCGGAATCCTCTTTATCATTGGACACATCTTGAATTGAAAACTGCCTTTGGCATCAATAAATTACTGAGTCCGAAGACAGCACGTGAAATTTTTGAGGAGTGTAATGAAAAACTTCAGCAGCCGGAGTATACCGCAAGAGGCTTTATGCGCCGCTATAATGTAGAGACAGTATGTACAACAGACGATCCCGTTGATGATCTTCGTTTCCATAAGCAGACACGTGAGAGTGGGTTCGAAATCCGTATGATTCCTGCTTGGCGTCCTGATAAGGCTATGAATATCGAGAAGCCGGAATTTGCTGGTTATGTGAATCAACTGGCAGAGGTCAGTGGTGTGAGTATCATTAAGTTCAAGGATATGGTTGATGCCTTACAAAAACGCCATGATTTCTTCCATGATAACGGGTGCCGTCTGAGTGATCATGGTATCGAGGAGTTTTATGATGAAGAGTACACCGACAGCCAGATTGAGATCATCTTTGAAAAGGCTATGCGAGGCCAGCAACTATCAAGATTGGAGATTCGTCAGTATAAGAATTGTTTCTTGACATTGATGGCTGAGATGGATTACGCAAGTGATTGGACGCAACAGTTCCACTATGGAGCTATTCGTGACAACAACTCACGTATGTATGCTCAATTGGGTCCTGATACAGGCTTTGATTCTATTGGTGAGTTCACAACTGCTCAAGCCATGAGCCATTTCCTCAACAAATTGAATGCAGAAGGAAAACTCACGCGTACAATATTATATACGCTTAATCCTTGTGCTAATGAGGTAATCGCAACCATGTTAGGTAATTTCCAGGATGGTTCTTGTCCAGGAAAGATTCAGTTTGGTTCTGGCTGGTGGTTTAATGACCAGTTGGATGGAATGACCCGCCAAATGAACGCTTTGTCTGTACTTGGCCTGTTAAGCAGGTTTGTTGGAATGTTGACAGACAGTCGCTCCTTCCTGAGTTATCCGCGTCATGAGTATTTCCGCCGTTTGCTTTGTAATTTGTTGGGTAATGATGTAGAGAAAGGCTTGCTTCCCAATGACACAGAAAGCCTCTATCGAATGGTAGAGGATATCTCGTACAACAATGCAAAGAATTATTTCAAATTCTAAATATATGAATCCCGATGAGTTTTTATCATCGGGATTCTTTAATTTTGGTGTAAATTATTTTGTGCTTTAAACTTTTTACAGTATCTTTGCAAAAATTTAACCCATTTTATAAAAAAGAATATGAAAAAGTTTCTTGTATTTGTGCTTTTTGCCGTTGTTCTTTCTTTTGAAAGTTGTATCTCATACAAAAACCTGTCATACTTTCAGAATATAGAGACAACAGACTTTTCGCAGGTCAAGCATTTTTATGATGCTAGAATTGTTGCTAAAGATCTTCTGACTATTAATGTAAGTACAACGGATCCAGAGGCTGGTCGGCCGTTTAATTTGCAATATACAGGCTCTAACAATAGTTATGCTGCTGGTGGTTCCCAGGGAGTCAATTTGAGAACATATCTTGTGAACAATGACGGTGAGATTAATTTCCCAGTGCTTGGTAAGGTAAAGGTTGCTGGTTTGACAATTGATGAGTGCCAGGAGAAATTTCAAGACCTCATCAAACCATATATGTCAGAAATAGAACATCCTATCGTTACAGTCAGATTGTCGAATTTCCATGTTACAGTACTTGGTGAAGTGAATAGTCCCGGTCCAAAGCATGCCGAAAAAGAGAAACTGAGCATTGTTGATGCTATTGCTCTTTCTGGTGACATGACCGTTTATGGAGAGCGCGAGAAGGTGTTGCTAATTCGTGAGAATTCCGATGGTCAGAAAGAATGGCACCGTCTGAATTTCTGTGATGCCAATATTATGAACTCTCCTTACTATTATCTGCAGCAGAACGACATCGTTTATGTTGAGCCTAACAAGTTGAAGAAAGCTCAGAGCTCTGTTGGCCGCTCAACTTCTATCTGGCTGTCAATCGTTACCTCGTTTGTCTCAGCAGGGGCTTTAATCTATAGTATTGTGAAATAGCTTTTGATTGATTTATGTGCGGTATCGTTGGCTATATCGGAACAAGGGAAGCCTTTCCTATTCTGATAAAAGGGCTGAAGAGACTTGAGTATAGAGGTTACGATAGTGCAGGAGTTGCGCTAATCAATAATGACGGCAAACTGAATGTTTACAAGGCCAAAGGAAAAGTAGCCGGTCTTGAGGATTATTGTTCTGATAAGGACATTTCGGGCACAATAGGTATTGCACATACTCGGTGGGCAACGCATGGCGAACCTTCGTCGGTGAATGCCCATCCTCATTTCTCTGAGTCAAAAGGTCTGGCAATTATTCATAATGGGATCATAGAGAATTATGCAGACCTGAAGGCAAAGTTAAAAGTTAAGGGTGTAACGTTTCGCTCTGATACAGATACTGAAGTACTTGTTCAGTTAATTGAGTATATCCAGAACAAAAAAGGACTTGATTTGCTCACCGCTGTTCAGCTTGCTCTTCATGAGGTGATTGGCGCATATGCAATTGCCATACTTGACAAGAGCAACCCTGACCAGATTATAGCTGCCCGTAAACAGAGTCCATTGGTGGTGGGAATTGGCGAGGATGAGTTCTTTTTAGGTTCAGATGCCAGTCCTATCGTAGAGTATACGGATAAGGTTGTCTATCTTGAAGATGGAAATATTGCTGTTATTCATCGTGGAAAAGAACTGGCAGTGGTGAATATCTACAATCGTAAGCTCAGTCCGGAGATTAAAACTGTTGATATTAATCTTGGGCAAATAGAAAAAGGTGGATATGCCCATTTTATGCTCAAGGAGATATTTGAACAGCCGGAATGCCTTACCAATTGCATGCGTGGGCGTATTAATCTCGAGGCTGACCAGGTGACTCTAAGCGCAGTTATCGACTATCGCCGTCAGTTGCTTTCCGCAAAGCGCATCATCATTGTAGCTTGTGGAACATCTTGGCATGCGGGATTGATAGGTAAACAGATGATTGAGAGCCTTTGCCGTGTGCCTGTTGAAGTAGAATATGCTTCCGAGTTTCGTTATCGTAATCCTGTTGTTTCTCCTGATGATGTGGTAATTGCCATTTCACAGAGTGGAGAAACTGCCGATACGCTTGCTGCGGTGGAATTAGCAAAAGGGAAAGGGGCATTCATATACGGCATATGCAATGCCATTGGTTCAAGTATTCCTCGTGTTACCGATACAGGTTCTTATATACACGTGGGACCTGAGATAGGAGTTGCCTCAACAAAGGCTTTCACAGGGCAGGTAACTGTACTTGCTATGCTCGCTTTAGCTCTTGCGAAGGCAAAGGGGACAATCAGACACGATGATTACCTGCAAATTGTAAAGGAACTGAGTCAAATACCAGACAAGATCCGTGAGGTTCTTAAACTCAATGAGCAAGTAGCAGAATTGAGTCGGGTGTTTACCTATGCCAGTAATTTCCTATACTTGGGCCGTGGATTTAGTTATCCTGTTGCACTCGAAGGTGCATTGAAGCTGAAGGAGATTAGTTATATTCATGCTGAAGGCTATCCTGCTGCTGAGATGAAACACGGGCCCATCGCCCTTATTGATTCTGATATGCCTGTTGTCGTCATTGCCACTCACAACGCTATGTACGAAAAGGTATTGAGCAACATTCAAGAGATTAAGGCGCGAAAGGGAAAAGTCATAGCGCTAGTGACAAAAGGTGATGATACAATTAGTCGGATAGCTGACGAGGTATTGGAACTTCCTGATACATTAGAATGCCTTGAACCACTTGTCGCTACGATTCCTCTTCAGTTGTTAGCTTATCATATTGCTGTTTGTAAGGGTAAGGATGTCGATCAACCACGAAACCTTGCAAAAAGCGTAACTGTTGAATAAGGCTTTATGAAAAAAAAGCAGATATTACTCATAAACGACCTTGCCGGCTATGGTAAGGTTGCTACTGCAGCCATGCTCCCCATCTTGTCTTATATGGGCCATCCTGTGTATAATCTTCCGACTGCGTTAGTGTCAAATACGTTGGATTATGGTAAATTCAATATTCTCGATACCACGGATTATATTCAGGGAGTGTTTCCCGTATGGAAGCAATTAGGTTTTAGCTTCGATGCTATCGCTACAGGTTTCATAGCCAGTGTGAGGCAGGCGGGCATTATTTCTGCATATTGTCGTGAACAGGCAGAAAATGGTACAATCATCTTTGTAGACCCGATTATGGGCGATGAAGGAAAGTTCTATAATGGTGTTACACGCGAAACCGTTTTGAGCATGCGAGAGATGATTAGTGTAGCTCATTTGATTGTGCCCAATTATACTGAGGCATGTTTCCTAACTGACACAGAATATCATCAAGACAGTATTACGCTTCAGGAATCGAGAGCGTTGCTTGATAAGTTACTTGCATTAGGTACAAAATCAGCGCTCATTTCTAGTATGAAAGTAGATGGCCAGTGTGCTGTTGCGGGATATGATCATATTACCGGCGAATACTTCCTGCTTCCATATACGGAGATACCTGTTCATTTTCCAGGAACGGGTGATATGTTCTCAGCTGTTCTTTATGCTCATTTACTTGAAGGTGAACCGCTCAAACAAAGTACTCGTAACGCGATGGACGTGCTTTATAGGCTGATAGACGCAAATAAAAACAATGTGGACAAGAATAGAGGAGTGCCGGTGGAGAATTGGTTACAACTCATTTGATGTCTATTAGCTTTAAGCCAACTCAAATAATAACCCATACCATTTCCCCTGTATATTTAAGTAATTCACTTGTGCGAAATAGAGAAATAGTATCATTCTCTGCATAAAAAAAATCGCCAAGCCTAAGGCCTGGCGATTATTAACTGATTTGCAGTTCGAGCTTTTAATTACTCAGCAACAACAGTGTCAACAACTGTGGTGTCAACAACTGTGGTGTCAACCATAGCGGTATCAACTTCCTCTACTACAGGAGCAGCTGCTTTGTTACCACAAGATGCGAAAGAGATAGCTGCGATAGCTACGAACATTAAAACTAATTTCTTCATTTTCTTTGCTTTTTAAATCTGTAAAACAATCATTTGTTTATTAAAACGTTGCAAAGGTAAGTATTTTTTTAATACGACGTTCATTTTTTTTGGATTTTTTTTAAGCCATTTTGTAACTTTTTTGTAACACACTGAAATACAGTGAATTATAGACTGCTAACAAAAGTTAAAGTTTTCGTTTCTGTAAAAAGATGTATACAAATGATGTTTTTACGTAGAATTATTGTACCTTTGCAATAGGTTAATAGAGGCCTTTCCTGAAATTGTATCGTGCTCTTATGGAGTTCTAAGAGGCCTCTTGAAAATATTATCACCTATTTATATATTTGTAATGATCGACACATCTGCTTTTCAAGGTAAGACGGCTGCATACTACACATTGGGCTGCAAATTGAATTTCTCAGAGACTTCCACGTTCGGACGCCTTCTGCAGGAGATGGGCGTTCGTACTGCTGGCAAGGGTGAGCCTGCTGATATTTGTATTGTCAACACATGCTCTGTCACAGAGGTTGCTGACCATAAATGCCGTCAAGCCATTCACCGTATGGTGCGTCAGAATCCCGGCGCTTTTGTGGTTGTAACAGGTTGTTATGCTCAGCTCGAAGCTGAAGAAGTTGGGGCTATAGAGGGGGTTGATTTGGTATTAGGTAGTGACGAGAAATCCCGAATGATTCAGTACCTTAGCGATGCATTCATAGGTCTTGATAAGCAGAGAATACATGTAGTAGGGAAGACGAAGGAAATTACATCGTTTGCGCCTTCATGCTCTAGAGGTAATCGTACGCGATACTTTCTCAAAGTGCAAGACGGTTGCAATTATTTTTGTACATATTGTACAATTCCTTTTGCCCGAGGTTTCTCTCGGAATCCCTCAATCTCCTCATTGGTCGCTCAGGCAGAGCAAGCCGTTGCCGAAGGAGGAAAGGAAATTGTGTTGACAGGTGTAAATATTGGTGATTTTGGAGAAACAACACATGAACGTTTCATCGACTTGGTGAAGGCTTTAGATAAAGTCGATGGCGTGAAGCGCTATCGTATTAGCAGCCTTGAGCCAGACCTGATTGATGACGAACTAATTGAATATTGTGCGCAAAGCCGTGCTTTCATGCCTCATTTCCATATACCTTTGCAAAGTGGAAGCGACAAGGTGCTGCAACTGATGCATCGTCGTTACGACAAGCAACTGTTTGCGCATAAGATACATCTCATTAAGCAGTTAATGCCAGATGCCTTTATAGGTGTTGACGTAATGGTGGGAACTCGTGGCGAGACTCCTGAGTTATTTGAGGAGAGTTACGAGTTCATAGAATCACTTGATGTGACGCAATTGCATGTGTTTCCTTATTCCGAGCGTCCGGGTACAGCTGCCTTGAAGATTCCTTATGTTGTCAGCGATGCTGACAAGAAACTGCGTTCTAAGCGTTTGCTGGAACTTAGTGATGAGAAAACACATGCTTTTTACGAGCGGAATATCGGTCAGCCGGCTGAGGTTCTTTTCGAAAAAGCGCCCAGAGGGAAAGCCATGCACGGTTTCACACGCAACTACATTCGTGTGGAGTTGCCTGCCGTTGCCTCACGCGAGGAGTTTGACAACCAGTTGATGACAGTCAGATTGGGCGGATTCAATCGTGACCGCACGGCACTAATGGCTGAATTGATTTAATCGGAATTCGTATAATTTCCATTTATTCATATTCTCTACATTTATTCAAACATCCCGCATCCTACATTAATACCTATACAGAATGGATAAGATAGCAATTGTAATACTGAATTGGAACGGAGCAACAATGCTACGCCGTTATCTTCCGACCGTGATTGCTCATTCACAAGGTGAAGCGGTAGTCTACGTTGCCGATAATGCTTCGACGGACGATTCGCTAAGTCTCCTTTCCGAATCTTTTCCTGAAGTGCGTCAGATACTGCTAGATAAGAATTGGGGGTTTGCCGACGGTTACAATAAAGCGCTGGCACAGATAGACGCCGAGTATTATGTGTTGCTCAACTCTGATGTTGAAGTGCCCGAAGGGTGGCTTGTTCCCCTGAGAACTTTTATGGATGAGCATCAGGATGTTGCCGCTTGTCAGCCAAAGCTCTTGTCGGTTGCCGATAACGATTCGTTTGAGTATGCGGGGGCTTGCGGCGGTTATCTCGACCGTTATGGCTATCCTTTCTGTAGGGGGCGTGTGTTTGATACTGTAGAGAAAGACAAAGGGCAGTATGACGAGGCTGCAGAAGTGTTGTGGACAACTGGTGCTTGTATGATGATTCGCTCTAAGGATTATTGGGCTGTCAACGGACTGGATGGCCGTTTCTTTGCCCATAACGAGGAGATCGATATGTGTTGGCGATTGCGTATGATGGGGCGCAAACTCTATTGTCTTCCGCAGAGTAAAGTCTTTCATGTTGGTGGCGGGACACTTCCGAAAGGCAATCCTATGAAAACCTATCTCAACTTCCGGAATAACCTCACAATGCTATACAAGAATCTGCCACAAAAAGAGCTTCACTATGTCATGCGTGTGCGTTGGCTGCTCGATTATGTGGCAGCATGGCAGACTCTTATTCTTAATCGGAATGTTGGCGATTTCTGTGCAATTTATCGTGCGCGAAGGGATTTCATGCGATGGCGTACAGAGTTCCGTCCTGAGCGAAAGGAGCATCAACGTGAGCGTGTAGAGGCACGTGTTCCGCGCACACTCCGTACTAACTTCTGCCTTGTGTGGCAGTATTATGCAAGAAGAAGAAAGACGTTTGCGGAACTTCCGTAAACGTCTTTCTTTCTATCTTCATTGCCCAATCAAATCGTCTTTTATGCTTGCTTGAGCAGTCTTCTGCATTTGCAGAGCAGCCTTTCACATTTGCAGAGCAGCCTTCCACGTCCGTAGAATAGCCCTCTGGATAACCAGAGTGTACCGATAATCTACAAACAGCTTTATTGGTACTTTTCTATCAACGGTTGGGCTTGCTCAGAACCAAGTTCCTTGGCTTTGCGTAGATTCTGCATTCCTTCAGCCTTCTCGCCTTTTTGCATGAGGGCAAGACCAAGCACAAGATATCCATCTGGATAAGTCTCGTCGATGGCCGTGCATTGCCGCGCGATATCAATGGCGTCATCAAGCTGTCTCAAGCGTAGCAGAAGATTTGCTTTCTCGGCGTAGTATACCGGTTGTTGTTTGTCAAGTTCAATAGCAATAGAAAAGTCGTTGAGGGCCTGTTGCCACAATTTTGCTTTTGTCTCACATTGTCCGCGTGTATAGAAGAACTGAGCTGTCAGGGTCGGACGCATGATGTATGCGTAGATGTTGTAATCAGCTACCGCCTTACGATAAATGCCGGCCTGGTCGTAGGCTTGTGCGCGAGCAAGTATATAGGGTGAGGGATTGACGCGGTTAACAGAGTCGCATGCCATGATGGCGCTATCTATAAGTGCTATGAAGGCCGTATCATTTGGCTGAATCATCTGCTGTGAGTGAGCTGCCTCGTAGAACAGTTCTGGTGAGCGCAATGGCGTCTTTGTCAGTTGCAGGAACATTTCGTAGGCTTTCTGATACTCTTTCTTGGAGAATCGGATTTGAGCCTCCAGATGTTGGTAAACGGGTAGGGGATTGACAGAGTATGCCTGTTGTGCCTGCTCCAAAGCCTTATCGAAACTCCATGCAGGATATGGCTCATCGGCACGATATAGTTCTTTCTGATAAATCAGCTGACTATATGAATAGTGAGCCTCGTCTTTCTTCTCTGTATTCTTAATGACCGTTTCCATGTCTTTGGCTGCCAAATCGAACAAGGAAGCATCAACCTCCATCTGTGCACGTTTCTGATAGCCGTCCGGCAGGTTGGGGTATTTGCGGATAAAGTCGTCTATAATAGCCGCAGCCTTTACCGAATCGTTCCCGCTCATAATAAGCGCCAGCTGGGCTTGCTGTTGGTCGTCAGGAAGCGCAACGGGAATTCCAATTCTGCCAAATATACTGTTGTTGAATTCAAGTGCTGTGGCTCGCAATTGGCTTGCATATAATGCACTGGCAGCATGGATGTTGTCTCCACTACTTGTAAGTTGCAGAAGGCCCAGCACCTCTCCTTGTTCGTTGACGAACGGACAGTTTACCGCATTCTCAGGTACTGTGATGTTAAAGACATAGTAGCCGTATTTCTCCATGAACGTCTCTGCGTTCTTCACCGTTGCCTGCACGGCTTGTAACGGGTTCTTCCCCATTGTATATGGAAGCAGCCAGGCTTGAGAGCCAGTCGGGGCGACTGATGCGGCGGCTATGGCAGGAGTCGTTTTTCCGCTAACGCGGAAATGGCACATGTCATACATGTCGTTTGCGCCCAGAATTCGCTCAACGTCCATCTGCTTTCCATTCGCGTCAACCACAACGGCACGCTTGGCGCCGAGGAAAGGCGTAAGATCGCTGATAGCATCGCCCTGACTGCCAATAAACACACCATGACTGCTGGCGAGAAGGGATCCGTCTGGACGGAAGGTGGTCAATGTGAAAACCGATTTAGCCGCCTGCTTAACAGGGTTTGGCTGAGCCAATAGAGAACCACCAGCCGACAACTGGCAAGCAATAATTGATAGTTGAAGTACGAAAAAGATAAATATTCGTTTCATATTATTCTATATTCAAATGATTAATTCTTAACTCCTAACAGCTCTCTGGAATTCTGCAAGGCAGCTTCAGTTACCGATTCACCACTTAGCATCTGTGCAATTTCGTGAATCCGCTCATCAGGTTCGAGCTGTTTCATTTGTGTTTGTGTTCCTTGCGGCGTTTCCACTTTAAACACTTTATAATGGTGGCTTCCGCGAGCGGCAATTTGAGGCAAGTGTGTGATACTGATAACCTGACGGTCCTTATTTCCCATTTCTTGCATCATCAGCGCCATCTTCTCGGCAATCTTTCCGCTCACGCCTGTGTCAATCTCGTCGAAGATAATGGTAGGCAGTTTGACGGCTCCGCTGATCATGGCTTTCAAAGAGAGCATGACACGGGCAATCTCACCGCCAGAGGCAACTTGCGAGACGGGCTGCATTGGAGTAGATGTATTGGCAGAAAAGAGAAATGATACCTTGTCGGCACCATCAGCGGCAAGTGGCTTTGATGTAAGGTTTACGCCAAAACGGATGTAAGGAATGCCAAGTGGAACAAGTCTTTCAAGCATCTGTTTCTCAACGACCTTTGCCGCATCCTTGCGCATGCGAGTCAGTTGTTGAGCCAGCTGTTCTGCCTTTTTCAGACAAGCTGCCGTCTGCTCTTCCAGTTCTTTCAACTCATCGTCGCTGTTCTCAATGTGGGAGAGTTGCTCTGCCAGTTGCTTTTCCTTTTCTATGAGTTCTTCTGTGGTAGCAACGTGGTATTTCTTTTGCAACGTGTACAGATTGTCGAGCCGCTCATTAACAGCATCGAGCTGGGCTGGGTCGAAGTCAATGCTTTCCAACAGGCTGCTTATCTCGGCGGCTACGTCTTTCAGCTCAATATAAGCGCTGTCAATACGCTCTGCCATATTTTCCGTTTTCGGGAAAACCTTCTCAACACTCTTGATGGACGAGAAAGCTCGTTTTAGTTGGCTAACAATACCCGTATTCTCGGCACTAAGCAGATTGTCCGTCTCAAAAAAAGCCTGTTTGATTTCTTCCGCATGGTTGAGCATATCGGCTTGTTGTTCCAGCTCCTCCTGCTCACCGCTCTTCAATGCTGCCGCGTGCAGTTCCTGATACTGGAATCTGACAAAATCCTCATTCTTACGGCTCTGTTCAATCTCAGCCTGCATCTGCTCCAATCGGCGAAGCGACTCACGATAAGAATCATATGCAACTTGATAGTCGATGAGTTGTTTATGGTCGTCAGCAATAATGTCGAGCACACCGAGTTGGAAGTCTTCTTTTTGCAGGAGCAGGTTTTGGTGCTGGCTATGCACATCAACAAGCTGATCGCCTAATTCACGCATGAGCGTGAGTGGTACGGGAGTGTCGTTGATAAATGCACGGCTTTTTCCTGTTGCTGTCAGCTCACGTCTGAGAATACAGTCCTCGTCATCGTAGTCTATATCGTTCTCATCAAAGAAATTACGCAAGTCGTATCGTGAAATATCGAAATGTGCTTCAATAGTGCACCTTTCGGCTCCCTGTTTGATGGTCTTCGAGTCAGCACGGTTACCGAGAAGTAAGCCAATGGCTCCGAGAATGATACTCTTTCCAGCTCCAGTCTCACCCGTGATGACCGAAAAGCCCGGATAGAGCTGCATGCTCAGTTCCTCAATGAGCGTGAAGTTTCTGATATAAAGTGTTTTGATCATTTCTTTATCCTTTCCCACGCATTGTTCTGCGAGGCGTTGATGGAGAAGAGAAGCTCGTAAATGGCTTCTTTCTCTTTTTGAGTTCCTTTCCCCTCATAGATATTGGCTAACTCGTCACGTTTATAATCAGTCCAAATCTGGGGCAGCATGCTCAGCGGCTTGTCTTCGCGTGCCTTCTTCAGGTCTTCTTGTAAGGCGGTAGAGATGTTGATTCGTCCGCGCTCGGCATTGTTGGCCATTTCATCGAGACCTAACCTGTAGTAATCGTATTGTAGCTGGCGGAAAGGGCGCATGGCTCCATCGAGATAGTCGTTAATGATGGCAAAACGGTTACGGTCGTTGTCAAAGGCTTTCCAGCCCGTGAAGCTGAGGTTTTGCGCATTATTGGTAAGATACATACATTGTTGTAGTACTTCCTCACCTCCCATCGGCGCGAACGAGTCAAGGTCAAGCCCGATAATAAGATATGCATAGTATGCCATCAACGCCACCAATTGGTTGTCAATTTGCTCTGGGTTGTAATTGAGCTGGTCAAATTGCTGGAACTCGAAGTTGAAATCATTATCTTTATTATTATATAAGGTAGTGGTGTAACTGGAGTTGTAGACGGGTCGGTTAGCCTGAATGAGTGCATTGGCTGTGAAAAGCCCTGTAGTTGCGTCGTATTTAGTTACGGTTATGTTGAACGTACATTGAATGCGCTCGTTTTTCTGGAATTGCAGAGCCGTCCACTGATGGTCGTTGACGAACTGCTCGAGTGTTTGTTGCAAACTCTCGAATACACTGGCATCTGTACCCTGAATCTGGTTATGATTCACGGTAATACGCGCCTGAAGCTCTTGAGCCTTTACTGGGAGAAAGGCCAATAGCAAAAATGCAATCGTGAGTATTTTCCTCATCACTCTGTCTGCAATGTTAGTATTCTTATTCACTCAGTAATTCGCCTAATGCGTCAATAATATCCTTGGCAACTTCTGTCTTGGGCTTCTTCTCGTATAATCTTTCACCATTGCGGGAAATAATCTTTATCTGGTTTTCGTCAGCACGGAAACACGTTCCCTTGTTACGAAGGCTGTTCAGAACGATGAAATCGAGATTCTTCTTCTCGAGCTTATGCTGGGCATTGCGCTCCTCGTCGTTTGTTTCCAAGGCAAATCCTATCAGCTTCTGGTGTTCACGCTTGTTTCGTCCCAGTTCGGCTGCAATATCGTGTGTAGGCTTCAGCCGGATGACAAGGTCATCTTTTTCGCGTTTGATTTTTTTGTCGGCTTGTGTTTCCGGACGGAAGTCGGCAACGGCTGCACATAGAATGGCTGCGTCGCTTTCTTGCCAGGCTTTTGTGGCAGCCTGATACATTTCCTCGCAGCTTTCTACGTCTATACGGCGGATGCGGTTGCTACAACTCAAACTGACAGGACCTGCCACGAGTGTGACGTCAGCGCCTCGAGCAGCACATTCCTCTGCAAGTGCAAATCCCATCTTTCCGCTGCTGTAGTTACCTATAAAACGTACAGGGTCTATTTTCTCGTAAGTTGGACCTGCGGTGATGAGTATCCGTTTCGAGGCAAAAGGCGAGGGGAGGGCATGAACTCTATCTTGTTCGTCGAAGAAATGATTAAGCACCTCAACGATTCTCTCGGGTTCCTCCATACGTCCTTTTCCCTCAAGTCCGCTGGCAAGGAATCCACTCTGTGGCTCAATAATGTGATTACCATAGCCTTGCAATATACGCAGGTTTGCTTGTGTCGAAGGATGGGCAAACATGTCGAGATCCATAGCAGGCGCAATGAAAACAGGAGCTTTCATCGACAGATATGTAGTAATAAGCATATTGTCGGCAATGCCGTGAGCCATCTTCCCGATAGTGCTGGCCGTAGCGGGCGCGACCAGCATCGCGTCTGCCCACAATCCAAGGTCAACATGCGAGTTCCAAGTGCCATCTCGTTGTGAAAAGAATTCACTTACTACAGGTTTGTGAGTGAGAGCCGACAACGTGATGGGAGTAATAAATTCCTTGCCAGCAGGTGTGATGACCACCTGTACCTCTGCTCCTTGCTTGATGAGGCCGCGGATGATGAGGCAAGCTTTATAGGCTGCAATGCTGCCCGTAATTCCTAGGACGATTTTCTTCCCTTTTAGCATTTTGTTCTATTCTAGAAAACAAAGAGGTTATGTGTAGATTCTGGAAAACTCAGAATACAAATAGAAGTCATTCAGACTTAATGGTTCCGTACTCTTCTTACTTGTTGTTAAAAGCCCGTAATCGAATACGGGTGAGCACTTGCTTAGTATTATTTGTGAAGTCGCTGGAGAGCATCCAACTGTAGTAGCCGGGATCTCTGTTAAGCACATCAACAACAGCCCAGTTTTTATACTTTCCGAAGTTGAACACCTCATGGCGGCGTGGTTTGCCGTCCTTGTCGGTGAGCACCTTTCCTTGTGCGTCAACCATATCACGCCACACGATGCGTCCTGCAAAGTCGACGTTATCATTTGTTTTCGAGAACTCTGCCAACTCGTTCATGTCATTGTTAAGCTGACGATCTGGTTCTTCTTGTCGGCCGGGAGCGTACATGTCGAGCTCACCCATCAGCACACGATAGGTAGCCTCTGTGTCCTGGTCGGCACGGTGTGCCTCGAAGTCTTCCTCCATCTTACGTCCACAATAGAACTTATACGCAGCAGCCAAATTGCGGCGCTCCATCTTGTGGAAGATAGTCTGCACATCGATAAGACGACATTTGGCAAAGTCGAAGTCAACGCCTGCGCGCAGGAACTCCTCTGCAAGCATGGGAATGTCGAAATGGTTCGAGTTAAAACCGGCAAAGTCGCATCCACAGAACTTCTCGTTCAGCGTAGGTGCCAGTTCCTTAAAAGTGGGCTTGTCTTTTACGTCATCGTTACTAATTCCCGTAAGTGCCACCACTTCTGCAGGAATAGGCTTCTCGGGATTCACAAACAGGTTGGAGCGCTCCTCAGTACCATCCGTATTTACCTTGATATATGAGATCTGAATGATACGGTCATTAACAAGGTCAAGCCCCGTTGTCTCGAGGTCGAAGACAATCAGGGGCTTTGTAAGATTCAGTTTCATGATGTTTCTTTATCTGATTATTCAATCATGTTTATAGAACTACTGACAGAATCAGTCGTTCAGCAACATAGGCATGATGAGCATCAGAACATCCTCGTTCTCTGGCTGCTCGCTGGGTACGATAAGTCCTGCCCGGCTTGGGTCGGCAAGTTCTACAATTACTTCTTCACTATCGAGGTTGTTCAGAATTTCAGTCAGAGACGGACCCTTGAAACCGATGCTCATAGGCGTGCCACTGTACTCGCATGTGAGTTCTTCCTTGGCACTGGTAGCAAAGTCGATATCCTCCGACGATAGAGTCAGTTTGCCACTCTCCACGCGGAAACGGATTAACTGACTGCTGTCGCTTGCAAATGGGAGCACACGTCGTAGAGCACCGATAAGAGATTTGCGGTCGATAGTGATCTGATTGGGATTGTTCATCGGAATCACCGAGTTGTAGTTTGGATAGCGGCCTTCAATCAGTCGGCATGAGAGTGTGCTTTCGCCGAACTTGATTTCTGCGTTACGCTCATTAAAGCGGATAACAACATCGCCTCCATCACGCTGTAATACGTTCTTTAAGAGCGTAGCAGGCTTCTTTGGCAGGATAAACGCAGCAGGAACCTCGCTCTTAATAGTATAATTCTTGTTGCGTACTAGTTTATGACCGTCGCTGGCAACAATAGCGAGGGCATCGGGAGTCATATCAAAATAAATACCGTTCATTACGGGACGCAATTCATCCTGGGCTGTAGCAAAAATAGAGCGGTTAATATTGTTGCTCAAAACATTGGAATCAATGTTAATCACCGACGAATTCTCCGACATAATTTGTGGACGCGGATACTCCTCAGCGTTCTGGGCTGTGAAATTATAAATACCGTTCTGGTAGATTACTTTAACTGTATATGATTCCAAGTCAATGTCAAGGGTAAGCGGCTGTTCTGGAAGCTCCTTCACGGCATCGAGAATAGTACGGTTTTGTACGGCAAAATTGCCCTCATCATCCGCATTATCAAGCGTCATAGTGGTTTTCATCACGTTTTCGCTGTCGGAGGCTGTGATGGTAAGCTGATTGCCTATAACCTCGAACAGAAAACAGTCGAGGATGGGCAGGCTGTTTTTGGTGTTAATGACCTTTGAGAGGGTCGAGAGTCGGTTACTCAATGCCGAGCTGGATAATGTAAATCTCATGAGTATTTAAATTTTTAGTTGTTAATATTCTGCTTTGGATAATTCGACACAAAATTACAAAAAAGCGTTGTGTAAAACAAAAAATAGTGGAAAAAGTTTTTGTTTTTAGAACTATTTTAGTAATTTCGCAACTGATTACAAAAAACTATTATAAAAAAACAGATAAATGGATTTACAAGGAAAGATAATCGCAGTACTCCCCGAGCGTAGTGGCGTATCCGCAAGAGGTGAGTGGAAGGCAGGATCATTCGTCATAGAGACTCATGACAATTATCCCAAGAAAATGGTGTTCGATGTGTTTGGCGCAGATCGTCTTGCCCAATTCGCAATCAAGGCTGGTGAGGAACTCCTCGTGTCATTCGATATTGATGCCCATGAGTATCAAGGACGTTGGTACAATAGTATACGCGCGTGGAATGTGCAGCGCATCGACCCTGCTGCCGTTCAGACAATTCCTCCAACTGCGATGCCAGGAGCATTCCCACCACCGCCTATGGGTTCATCTGTTGCCGCTGCACCCGTTGCCGGCGTAGCTCTTGTTGCACCAGCAGCTCCTGTTGGAGGAGCCACCGCCCCATTCCCGCCAGCTCAGGACAATGGTGGTAGTGCTGACGACCTGCCGTTCTAGAGTAATGCTAAAATAAGAAAGAAAACCTCCAATTGGAGGTTTTCTTGTAATATGAGATAGGTAGATAGATTCTCTGTTTATTTGTTTTGTACTCAAATACAATTATCACCTATTATAAATTGTACTTTTCCTTGGAAAAAGGTTTGTTACAGATTTCTTTGAATGAAGACTTATGGTCTTTTCTCCTTTAGAATACCGTGGCGGTAAGCATAAAGAAGTTCCTCAAGGTCAGAAATCTGCTTTTTCAGTTCTGTTCCTTTATCAGTATCAGCAACGAGCATACGGCGATTGGCCATCTCAACAATCTGGGTAGTACTCTTGATGTCAGTACCTCGTAATACAGCGTCGCTTGCGCTCGTAAACGGTTCGTGCTGAACGAGTTGGAAACCTCTGCTATGGTAAACTAGAGTGTAACCGGCAATACCTGTTTCTTTGTGATATGCTTGCGAGAAGCCGCCATCAATTACCATCAGTTTTCCATTTGCCTTGATGGGATTCTCGCCCTCAGCTGCATGTACAGGTACGTGACCGTTGATGATGTGTCGGTTCTCGCCAGTAACACCGAAAGAGTCGAGAATGCGGTCGCATATCTCTTCGTTGTCACGCATTATGAAATAGTTGCCTTTGAGTTCTTTGTGTGTGGCCTTGTCCTTGAGGAAGTAGCGCTCGAAGGTGGCCATTTTCGATTTGTCGAACAGGCAGCTGTTTTTACCGCACCAGAGGTAGAGAAAATAGTCTATGGCATATTGCTTCTCGTAGGGGTCAGAGTCAGTTTGGAAGGCTGTTCGGATAATCATTCCCGTCTGGTGCATGAGTTGCATTCCGCTATAGCGTTGTGCGGGAACCATCTGCCCGTTACGCTCATGGGCAGGCATAATTTGTACCTCTTTGAGAGATCCGTCATCGTTAAGGGGCACGGAAGCATGGAAAAGCAGGTTGTTGTTGTAAATGGCGTACATACATCCGTGTCCACGCAAAGTGCGCATGTGTTTATGTAGTTTCTCGCTGACCATGAACGAATGGTGCAGGCGTTTCATCAGAGCCTCTTCCTCAGCGGTCAGTTTGTTGGGATCAGCAGGGTCGATGGTCGGGAAATTGCAACTTCGCATTTCATACTCTTTGCCGTCGATGACGCATACTCCGCGCTTATAATCAACATTGTTGAAGAGGTTACGGTCGGTCATTTCCCACTCTGGATGCCGGTTGAAATAGGCTGCCTCAACCTTGAACTGAATCACCGAAATGGCTTTGTGCATAAGCGCTGTGAGCCGCTTCCCTTTTTCGTCCATTCGTGAGTTTCCTGCCGACAATTTGGGAATAAACTCCTCGCAGGGATCATCACCATAAGTTTCCAAGGCAAAGGTGGCCAAGGGAAGGAGATTGATTCCGTAGCCTTCCTCTAACGTGACAAGATTGGCATAGCGGAGTGAGTTTCGGATGACGTTACAGATACACGCGTCGTTACCTGCTGCGGCTCCCATCCAAAGAATATCGTGGTTTCCCCATTGAATATCCCAATGCTTGTAGGTAGACATAGTGTCCATAATGATATGCGCACCAGGTCCACGGTCGTAAATGTCACCGAGGATATGCAGATAGTCGATGGCTAAATGCTGAATAACATTTGCAATAGCGATGATGAAGTCATCGGCTCGGCGGGTTGAGATTATTGTCTCAATGATTTGGTTGACATATGCCGTTTTGTTACTATCTTCGGTACGTTCGTGCAACAGTTCCTGGATAATGTAAGAGAACCCAGCTGGTAGCGATTTGCGTACTTTCGAGCGAGTGTATTTGCTCGATACTTCCCTGCATACGCGTACGAGGCGGTTGAGGATGATATGATACCAGTCATCTAAATCTTCCTCGGTGTTCTTGATGATTTCCAGTTTCTGTTCAGGATAGTAGATGAGCGTACAAAGTTCGCGTTTCTCGGTTTCACGTAGTTCGTTTCCGAATATTTCGTTCACTTTTCGTTTGATGTTTCCGGAGGCGTTTTTCAGTACGTGTTGGAAAGCCTCGTACTCGCCGTGAATGTCAGCAAGGAAGTGTTCTGTCCCTTTCGGCAGATTGAGAATTGCCTGCAGGTTGATAATTTCTGAGCTGGCGTCAGCAATCGTTGGGAACGATAGAGCCAATAGCTCTAAATAACGCATGTCTTGTTCGATGTTGTATTGATTCATAAATTAGGTTTAAAAGGGTTTTATGGTTATCAATTAGTATTTTTAGTTCTTGGGGGGGATGGGCATGAAGCCTTCTGTAAGTCCAAACATCTCTTCGAGGGTCTCTTGCAATTTATTGACAAACTCAATCATATCGATATATTTGAGCATCTTGGCAAACTTGTCCTCGTCGAACTCTACGTAGCGGAATTCCTCATAAATATCAGCTAAATGATGTCGGCTGAGTGTGGCCTTGTGCATCTCAAATGAGGCGTTTGCTATCATGCGGCAGATGTCAAGTTCCAGACAGTCGCCAAAATCATGTCTAAGGGACTTGAATTTTGTCTTAAGTGAACTGCCTAACAGCTTCTTCCTCTCTAACGGCCCAGTTGGCTTGGGCACGCGCAGAGAGAATCGCTCTATTTGCTTGATAGCGATATTGGGAGCGTTAAACTGTCTTTTGTGAACAGCTTTCATGACAATATCAAGCACATCCTCTTCATCTGCATGTATCAGTATTTTCCGCCACGACTCTTCATCAAGCCTGCTGATGATGCCAATCTGTTCATCGGTAATTGTGTCACTCTGCTCGTCATGAGCAACGCCAGTTCGCAAGAGTGCGTTCTCGGCTATCCGTGTCTCATCGTTCATTAGCATCCACGCATTGCTATCGAGCACTTTTCGGTATAGTTGCATCATTTGGCGCGTCATTTCTACATCATTGATGTCATTTGTGATGATGCTGTTCTTGATTATTTCTATTCGGCTGTTCCACGGCAGCTTTGATTTCAGATGCTCGTTCCAAGAGAGTTCCGACATGTTGAGCCTTTCCATCTCACCGGACACCACAATTGCATCTGCATTGCAAATCATTTCGTGTTGATACAACAACAACTTGGGAAGCTTTTCGTGAAGATACTTTTGATCGACGATCCATGGATTGAGCTTGCCGTGGGGCGAGATTACAACAGGGATATTGTGGCTATGCGCCCATTTGGCCATTTCTGCCGACGGATGGTTCCAGCAGTCGTGGATATGTACAAGTTCAGGCTGAAAATCCTCAGCCTCCTTCTTGTCGTTGCTTGTCAGAAGTTTCACATCTGCCATGTTTGCCATACAAGTGAGTAGCGCCGAAATGTAACTCCTCACTATGCCGTCATCATTCTCAGATTGTATACAGAAATGTAATACCCTCATAATTATATGCTTAAGAGCGATAGAGGTGGCACTTTGATAGGATGTACTTGATGCGGATGAGCCATGCCCCGTGCTTTAGCCGTGCGGGTTTTTCGTAGCAGCCGTAAACGAAAGCGAGGTTTTCATCGAAACAGTCGCGAGCGAGGAAGAGTCCTTTGCTAAGGCTGATGCTCTCATCCGAATTCTCGAAGTCAATACCTGTTTCTGTACGCCTCTTGAGCTTGTTATGTCTCAATCTATTCGCAAAACACTCAAAAGAAGAGAATGTCTGCTTAAGTGTGTCCATCAGCACAACACAGTCATTTTGGGCTGCTTTCACACCGAGGGTGATGGCAATTTTCTGGCTATCCATACGGCGGGCGGAGTCGGGGACGAATGTAGCCCTAAGCTCAGGGAATCTGGGTCTCAAACGTTCCAACAGGTTGTCAGACTCTTTCTTGCCTTTAGCAACTACGACAATAATCTCACAATCTTGAGCGTCCATAGTTCTTGCAAGTTCTTTGTCAAGTATGCGCTCAAGCAAAAGGTTGTCGTCGTGGTCGATGATAACAACAGAATAATTTTCTTCCTTCATTTCTTACATAATTTCCTCACTAACATAGCCTTTTGGCAATTCTCGGCAATTATAGTGGCTTGCCATAGCTTCTCCATAAGCTCCAGCTGACCGTATTGCGAGTAAGTCGCCACGATGGACTCGATTTAGATCAACGGCTTTTGCGAACACGTCGCTTGACTCGCAGATTGGTCCTACCACATCGTATGTATCAGGTTCCTCATCGTTGGAGATGTTCTCGATTTTGTGGTATGCTTGATAAAGCGCCGGACGTATCAAATCGGTCATTCCTGCATCAACGATAGCAAATTGCTTGACAGCTCCTTTCTTTACATAGAGCGTGCGTGTGATTAACGACCCCATCTGTGCAACGACAGCACGTCCCAACTCGAAATGCAATGTCTGTCCGGGACGAAGCTTCAAGTGGCGTGCATACGTGTCGAAATAAGCCTTGAAGTCGGGAATGGACAGCCGGTTCGGGTGCTGATAGTCGACTCCTAATCCGCCACCTACATTAATGTTCTCGACTTTGACGTGGTGAATCTCCAATTGCCGTTGCAAATCGTTGATCCGGTTGCATAGTGCCTGGAAATCACCCATGTCGAGTATTTGGCTTCCAATGTGGAAGTGAAGTCCTACGAACCTGACATTCTTCATGGTAGCAGCTTCCTCTATCACCCGTTCCATATCGCTCATTGCTATTCCGAACTTGTTTTCTGCAAGACCGGTGGTGATATTTGAGTGCGTGTGTGCACCAACATCCGGATTGATACGGAAAGCCACCCGTGCTACTTTTCCTTTTTTAGAGGCCAGTTCATTGATTACTTCAAGCTCGGGAATGCTCTCTACGTTGAAGCAGAAGATATCCTTGTCTAAGCCGAGGTTAATCTCCCAGTCGCTTTTGCCCACTCCCGCATAAACAATCTTGTTACTAGGGAAGCCGGCGTTGATGGAAGCCTGAATCTCTCCGCCGCTAACACAGTCGGCGCCAAGTCCGGCCTGACTGATGATATTCAGCACCTTAGGATTTGCGTTTGCCTTAATTGCATAGTGAACACAAAATCCCTCGTGCTTGCCAGCCTCACGGTTGATGGCGTTTAAGGTGTCTCGAAGCACTTTCGTGTCGTAATAGTAGAATGGCGTTCCTATACCTTGAAATTTCTCCTTTGGGAAAATACCTTTCATGTCGTTTTGTGTTGTGTGGCTTTGAGTTATTTGAAAAGCTCGTTACTCAGGTTCTGGAGAGCACGCTTCTTGTCTGCACCGCGGATGAGGAAAGATATGTTGTAGTTTGAGCCTCCGTACGAGATCATGCGCACAGGAATGTCGCGCATAGCATCAGTTGCTCTTGTCTCAAACCCAACATTGCTCCAGTCCAGATCGCCTACTACGCAGATAATACACATGTCTGTGTCGACAGTCACGGTACCGTATTTCTTGAGCTCGTCAACAATCTCGTTCAGATGAGCGTCGTTGTCTATACTCATCGAGACTCCTACTTCCGAGGTGGCCACCATGTCTATAGCTGTCTGATAGCTTTCGAAGATCTCAAACACCTTACGCAAGAAACCTGTAGCAAGAAGCATACGGCTCGACTTAATCTTAATAGCTGTGATCTTGTCCTTTGCGGCTACTGCTTTAATCTTTCCTCTAACAGTAACGTTGTCGATTATCGTACCATGGGCGTCTGGTTCCATAGTGTTCTTCAAGCGTACAGGAATACCGGCATACTTAGCAGGTTGAATACATGTCGGGTGAAGAATCTTTGCACCGAAATATGCCAACTCAGCAGCCTCCTCGAAATGTAACTGGCGAACAGCCTCCGTCTTTTCAACCACACGCGGGTCGTTGTTATGCATGCCATCGATATCCGTCCATATCTGAATTTCCTCGGCATTAATAGCGGCGCCAATGAGCGATGCGGTATAGTCGCTTCCACCACGTTGGAGATTGTCGACCTCGCCATAAGCGTTACGGCAGATGAAACCTTGTGTGATATACACATGATGGCCTTCATTCTCCTTCATAATGGCACCCAGTTTCTCCTTGATGTAATTGGGATCAGGCTCAGCGTTCTTGTCGGTACGCATGAAGTCGAGAGCATTGAGCAGTACCGCGTCATAACCTTGTTCACGCATGTAGTTTACTACCATGTTGGTGCTCATGATCTCACCTTGTGCCACGATATTCTTTTCCTCAAAGCTGGTGAACAACTCCTTGGTAAACGAGCGGAGATACTTGAACACGTCAGCAAGGAAATCGCGGGTCATCTTCTTATATTCATCTGTAGAATAAAGATTCTCTACATGCTCCATGTAGTTTGCTTCCAGACGGTTAATGACCTCGTTAGCACCGTCTGTGTTTTTCTTGTAGAGATAGTTTGAGATTTCCACAAGAGAGTTAGTCGTGCCAGACATGGCCGACAAAACGATAAACACGGGTTCTCCACTCTTTGTTACTAATGAGGAAACGCTCTTCATACGCTCAGGTGAGCCAACTGAAGTTCCTCCGAATTTCATTACAATCATAGTCTTCTATATTATTTTATTAATCTTCTGCTTCTTCTGATAAATCGAGTTTCGTATAGTCTTTTGTAACATCGGTAATATGACCATTCTTACAACGGTACACGATTCCCGGAAACATGTCCAGCATGGGTATGTTGTGTGTTGTCATGACAACAGCTGTTCCGCTCATGCTGATTTGTTTGAGCAAACCCACGATACTCGAGGCTGTTTCAGGGTCGAGATTACCTGTGGGCTCGTCGGCAATGATAATCTTGGGCTTGTTGAGAATAGCACGGGCAATAGCAACACGCTGTTGTTCACCACCAGAGAGCTCATGGGGCATTTTTTGTTTCTTATTGCTCATTCCAACTGCCTCAAGAACCTCGTCAATACGTTCGTAGATCTCTGTTTTGTTTTTCCATCCTGTTGCCATCAACACAAACTTCATGTTTTTCTCGACACTTCTGTCGTGCAACAGCTGGAAGTCCTGGAAGATGATTCCCATTTCCTTACGTAATGCGGGAATTTCCCTACGGCGCAGCTCCATCAGATTCCTGCCCAACACCTCTGCCTTGTCGGCCTCTTCAATGTCCAGTTCGCAATACATAGTTTTCAGTAGCGAGCTTTTACCCGAGCCCACCTTACCTATAATATATATAAACTCGCCCTCGTCGGCATGGAAGTTCACCTCTTCGAGAACACATTCATCCTCTTGGTAAACTTTTACGTTTTGGTAGTCTATCAGCATATACTTGTTTTCGGTTCTTTTGCATTCAACTTCCTTATTTCATTTCTCCTCTCGACTTTGCCAGCCGACGCTTTTTATCCCAATCGGGATCATGGCGCTTTTGTAATTCTGTGGCAATAGCCTCAATGCGCATTCCCTTGCTTGTGAGAAGCACCAGCAGATGATAGAGTAAATCGCCTGCCTCGTATACCAGTTTGTCATTAGTTCCATTGCATGCCTCAATGACTGTTTCCAACGATTCCTCACCCACTTTCTGGGCAATTTTGTTCACACCCTCTTTGAAGAGTTTTGTCGTGTACGAACCTTCAGGCATCTCCTCATGGCGCTTTTCAATAAAGTCTTGCAAATGGGAAAGAAAGAGCAGGGGATTCCCTTCGTTTTCCTCGCCCCAGCAGGTGTCAGTTCCCGTATGGCAGACAGGTCCTACAGGATGAACCTGTACAAGGAGAGTATCGTTGTCACAATCATTTTTGATGTCTACTAAGTTCAGATAGTTTCCAGAGGTCTCACCTTTTGTCCATAAGCACTTCCTCGAACGGCTCCAGAAAGTCACCTTTCCCGTAGACAAGGTCTTGTCGAGAGCTTCTTGATTCATGAAGCCTAACATCAAAACATTCTTCGTGTCAGCGTCTTGAATGATGGCAGGTACAAGTCCTCCTAATTTGTTGAAGTCTATATTCATTTTATTCATCAATGTTCTTTATGTTGTATCCAGATGCTCTAATCGAACTTTTTCTGGAATCATCTTATACTCTTACATAAATTCCCTCGTTCAGGAGATAACTCTTAAGCTCGGGAATAGGAATCTCTCCAAAATGGAATACGCTGGCAGCCAAGGCTGCATCAGCCTTACCTATTTTGAACACATCCCGAAAATGCTCTTTTGTCCCAGCTCCGCCACTTGCAATAATGGGAATAGAGAGTTCTTCGCTCAGACGTGCCAAAGCCTCATTGGCATAGCCGTTTTTTGTCCCGTCGTGGTTCATACTCGTGAATAGAATCTCACCGGCTCCACGGTCTTCCACCTCATGAGCCCATTCGAAAAGCTTGAGCTCAACACGCTCACGACCTCCTTTCACATAGCAATACCATCCGTCGTCGTCGAGTCTGGCGTCAATGGCACACACACATACTTGTGAGCCGAAGCGCGTCGTTATCTCGTTGATGAGTTCCGGCCTGCGAATGGCGGCTGAGTTCACGCTCACTTTGTCGGCACCGGCGTAGAGCAGCCGCTCAACGTCTGCCAATTCGTTAATACCTCCGCCTACGGTAAAGGGAATGTTGATCTCCGCTGCTACGCGCGTCACCATCTCGGTGAAAGTCTTTCGTCCTTCAAACGAGGCTGTGATATCGAGAAACACGAGCTCATCGGCACCTGCCTCGCTGTAGGCTTTGCCCAATTCCACGGGATCGCCAGCCTTGCGCAGGTTCACGAAGTTGGTTCCCTTTACGGTTTCTCCGTCTTTTACATCAAGACAGGGAACGATGCGTTTTGCTAATCCTTTCATAACAATTTCCCGGTGTCAATTTTCCCTTCGTAGAAGGCTTTTCCGAAAACGACAGCAGGTATTCCTGCACGTTCCAGTTCGAAGATGTCCTCTGTTGACGAAACACCTCCGCTTGCTATCAAATGCAAATCGGGATAGGCTGCCATCACTTCTTTGTATAATTCGATGGCAGGCCCCTGCAGGGTTCCGTCTTTCGATATTTCTGTGCACAGCACATTACGTACGCCTTTGTCAATAAAGCCCTTTAAGAACGGAAGCAAATCCATTTCCGAGTCATCCTTCCATCCGTTGATGCTAATCTTTCCATTGCGCACGTCAGCACCTAAAATCATGCGATGAGCTCCGTATTTGTCAAGCCATTCATAAAAGAGCTCTGGCTCTGTAACTGCTATGCTGCCCACGGTGACCATAGAGGCTCCTGCGTCGAAAGCTTTCTCAATGTCCTCTTGAGTCTTGATTCCTCCGCCGAAATCTACAACCAGGTTCGTGTTTGTAGTAATGGAGCGGAGCACTTCCTCGTTGACAATGTGTCTCGACTTGGCTCCGTCGAGGTCGACAACATGCAGGCGCTTGAATCCTAATCGCTCAAACTCTCGTGCCACATCCACAGGGTTTGTGCTATAGACCTTCGTTTGGCTATAGTCACCCTTGGTAAGACGGACACATTGGCCTTGAATGATATCTATGGCGGGTATAAGCTCTATCATAAATCAAATACTTTTGTGTGTTGGTACTCATGTGTGTCGCTGAGTTCTATGAAGTTGCGGATGATGGTTGCACCCACATTCCCGGATTTCTCAGGATGGAACTGACACGCATAGAAATTATCTTTGTGTAAGGCGGCAGAGTAGGGCTGGATATAGTCGGCCGTAGCAATGGTCTCGGCGCACAACGGCACATAATAGCTATGCACAAAGTAGACAAACTGATCCTCAATCCCTTTCATAAGTGGCGATTTCGTGTCGTGCAGTTTGTTCCAACCCATACATGGAACTTTGTCCTCGTGGCGTGTCGGCTGGAAACGCTTCACGTCTGCGTCAAAAATACCGATGCAATCCGTATCACCTTCTTCTGAATGGCGACAGAGTAATTGCTGGCCTACGCAGATACCGAGTACAGGCTGGCGCAAATCGCGTATCACTTTGTCAAGGCGATGGGCAATCAGGTAGTCCATTGCTCCTCGTGCCTCTCCTTGTCCTGGGAAGAGAACGCGGTCGGCCCTCATCAACTCCTCGGCATTATCTGTCAGCCTCGGCTCTATGCCGATACGCCTTAATGCGTTTACCACAGAGTAAATGTTTCCTGCGTTATATTTGACGATTGCTACGTTCATCTTTTTCCTTAGTCTTCCGTAAGTTTTAGTGAGTTAATGTGTTGCCTGGTACCACGACGTGCGCGTATGGGACTTCTGTGCTACCGGATGGATACTGGGGTCGCTGACGGTAATACCGCAATTAGTCTCAGGCACCAGGAACCTCATGCCTGCGATCACGCGCAGATCGGTATACAGACTGTCGGTAGATACTGTCGTCCTGACAAGGGTATTCACCTCTTTTTTCATCTTCTCCAGCAAAAGCGGGTCTTCACAGAAGCTCTCTACATAATCCACGAAGTCGTAGAATAGCACGGGGTTGAATCCGTCGAGCCGCTGGATGTTATCCCGCCGGTTCTCGTCGAATGCGGACGACTTGTTAATATCTTTCATAATCTCAGCAACCTTGTCCATCTCACGGCAGTCTATAACGGACAGCGTTCCGTAATGCAAAGGTACGCCAGCCGCAGAAGTATAGTTCTTATAGAATGTCAGAAACGCATTCGCGGCATTTGTGTAATTGGGTGTAGTCGAGCACAGGCTGTTCCACATCGTTTTGTAGGGCATACCTATCCTCATCACTTCGCTAGTAGAGGCTATGAGGAAGTTGGTGACTTGTCTCAGCTCGTATGCCGTTTCGATATTGCCCATGTAACAATCATCAAACAAGATATACTGCATTTTGATGCCTACGCTTGCGATTCCTTTAGCCAACTCGCTGATGTCGGTCTCAAATGTGGGGTTCTCTGTAGCTCCGTAAAAACGGGTGGACATCTCCGGATCCTTCTCCTCAGCTGCCGTCGCCGTGCGTAATCTTGGAGCTCTGAAAGGATAGTTTATCCAGGCGTCTTTGTAGGTCCATCCTGTTCCGTGACAGCCAATTATCATGGCATAGTTCAGCGCCTCCGCATGGCTTTTCACCTCGTTCAGAATATCCGCAATCCCTTCGGCTGTGGTGTAGTCTGCTCCGGAATACTGTTTCAACGCGATACGCTCACAAGTCTTGGTGTCTTTGCGGTAGACGATTTCACTTAATTCCGAGCCTTGAGTGCTCCCGCTGAGGAAAAGCATCACTCTTGTGTTCGTGAGTCCCTTGTTGGCCACAATGGCACTCTCGATGGAGTCAAGGTTCTCTTGGAAGGTTTCATAAAGATTCCCCGACCAAGGCATGAAGATGAGGATGGTTTGTTTGTTGATATCCTCAATATCCTCAGACTCGCCGCTACAAGAGGTGAAGGCCACCATCATGATGGCAATCAGACTAAAGAGCCATGTAAGTTTGGTTCTCATTGTTTTTTCTTTAGTTCAGCAATACTTTCCTTCAGGGCTGCAATCTTCTCCTCAGAGTCGCTTTGCTTCTTACGCTCCAGGTCTACAACGGCCTGAGGCGCGTTTTGCACAAATCGCTCGTTTGAGAGCTTTTTCATGACGCCTGCCAGGAATCCTTCGAGGTGCTTCAACTGAGCTTCCTGCTTTTCTATTTCGGCTGCAACGTCAATCAGGTCGCCCAGAGGTACGGCATACTCATAAGTGCCCACCATGAATGAGCTAGAGTCGGCTGTTTTCTCAGCAACCACATCGATGGTGGAAAGGTTGGCCATCTTGGCAATCATACTGTTATAGGCCTCGTAATGGTTCTCGCCAACAGCCGCAAGCTGGAGTTTCTCCTTCGGAGCGATGTTTTTTTGGCTGCGTACCATACGTACTCCGCTCACAATCTGTTTCACCTGCTCGATGTCGGCGGCAAGGCGGTTGTCGTCGTCTGTGGGGGCGTCCAGTTTCAGGCACTCGCGCATAATGCTCTCGCCAAGCTGACGCTCATAAAGGGCCTGCCAGAGCTCCTCTGTGATAAATGGCATGAAGGGGTGAAGCATTCTTAACAGGACATCGAAGAAACGAAGTGTTGCATCGTAAGTCTTTTTGTCTACGGGTTGCGCCTTACCGTCCACATAGCCGGGCTTAACCATCTCAAGGTACCAGCTGGAGAACTCGTCCCAGAAAAGCTTATAGACAGTCATCAGGGCCTCTGAGATGCGATACTTCTTCAGCAGGTCGTCCATCTCGGAATTGGCCTGCTTCAGTTTGGCGTCGAACCAAGCCACAGCAAGTGCGCATACCGGATTCTCAGCATCCTCTTCATTCTCCTTTACCTCCCATCCTTTTACGAGGCGGAACGCGTTCCAAATCTTGTTGTTGAAGTTACGTCCCTGCTCGCAGAGGGCCTCGTCGAACAGGATGTCGTTACCGGCGGGAGCAGAGAGCATCATGCCCATACGCACGCCATCGGCACCATACTTGTCGATCAGCTCAATGGGGTCGGGTGAGTTACCCAGGCTCTTCGACATCTTACGGCCCAGTTTGTCGCGCACAATACCTGTAAAGTATACGTTCCGGAACGGCATGTCACCCTTGTATTCATAGCCAGCCATAATCATACGGGCAACCCAGAAGAAGATGATGTCGGGACCCGTCACGAGGACTGACGTCGGATAATAATAGTTAATCTCCTCGTTATTGGGGTTGTTAATGCCGTCGAAAAGGCTCAGCGGCCACAACCACGACGAGAACCACGTGTCGAGGGCATCCTCGTCCTGGCGGAGGTCGTCCATCTGCAGGGCCTCGTTACCACTCTGCTGGCGGGCCATCTCGAGGGCCTTCTCGGCGGTCTCAGCCACCACGTAGCTCTCAGAGCCGTCGTTGGTTGAGAAGTAGTACACCGGGATGCGGTGGCCCCACCACAGCTGGCGCGAGATACACCAGTCCTGAATGTTCTCCAGCCAGTTCTTATAGGTTGTCTTGTATTTGGGAGGATAGAATTTCAGCTCGTCGTTCATTACGGGCGGCAGGGCGATGTCGGCAAAATGACGCATGCGAAGGAACCATTGCATGCAGAGACGTGGCTCGACAGCCGTGTCGCTGTTACGCTCGGAATAACCTACCTTGTTCATGTAATCCTCGACCTTTTCCATCAGGCCGGCCTCTTTCAGGTCTTTTGCAATCTGCTGGCGGCATTCCATACGGTCCATGCCTACGTATAGCGGGCTCTGCTCGGAGATCGTAGCGTCTGCGTTGAAGATGTCGATGGTGTCCAGATTGTGGGTCTTGCCAAGCATATAGTCGTTGGTGTCGTGGGCAGGTGTCACCTTCAGACAGCCCGTACCAAACTCGATGTCGACATATCTGTCTTCGATGACAGGAATCACACGGCCCACAAGTGGAACAATCACCTTATGTCCCTTCAGCCACTGGTTCTTCGGGTCTTTGGGGTTGATACACATGGCTGTGTCGCCCATGATAGTTTCCGGACGGGTGGTTGCCACAACGGCGTAGAATCCCTTCTCATCCTTGTGAATCACGTTGCCCTGCTCGCGAAGCTGCTCTTCGTCGTTCAGCTCCTGCAGGTCGGCAACATAATATTTCAGGTGGAAAAGGTGGCTGTGCTCCTCTCTGTAAATCACTTCCTCGTTCGAGAGAGCCGTCTGGGCTTTCGGGTCCCAGTTCACCATGCGGAGTCCGCGGTAGATAAGTCCTTTGTTGTAGAGGTCAACAAACACTTTGATGACGCTCTCCGAACGCTTCTCGTCCATTGTGAAAGCCGTACGGTCCCAGTCGCACGATGCTCCAAGGCGGCGTAACTGTTTCAGGATGATGCCTCCGTGCTCGTGGGTCCAGTCCCATGCATGCTCAAGGAACTGCTCACGTGTGAGGTCGCTCTTCTTAATGCCGTCCTGCGCCAGTTTCTTTACCACCTTGGCCTCTGTGGCAATCGATGCGTGGTCTGTGCCAGGCACCCAGCAGGCATTCTTGCCCTCCATGCGAGCCCTGCGTACAAGGATGTCTTGAATGGTGTTGTTCAACATGTGTCCCATGTGGAGCACGCCCGTCACGTTGGGGGGCGGAATGACTATTGTGTATGGCTCGCGGCCGTCGGGTTTACTTGAGAAGAGTTTGTTATCAATCCAATACTGATACCATTTTGCCTCGACCTCTTTCGGGTCGTACTTTGTTGCTAATTCCATTGTTTGTAATTTGTATTTCGTATACTTGTTTTGTGTACTTATTTAAAAAAAACGATGCAAAGGTACTAAAAAAAAATCAACTGTACAATAACTACGATAAATAATTTGCTCTTTCATGCGGTTATGACAAAAAGACTGATGGTCTGTTCCCCGCTATCTTTGATAGCTGCATAGAGGGTTGTTCTGCTTTTCCCGGGCATTGCTCGGCGTTTAGGGAAAGTTCTTCTGCCGACCGCAGGGGAACCGTTGCAAGTCCGTCCAGCTTCTTCAATTCGCCTTCGTCGTGAACTCTGAAATCCCTGCAAATTGCTTCCACTAAATGTGACAGTTGGCCTTTGTTAGAGCTACTATCGGCCACCAAATTTGCCACCATGCCACACAATTCCTGCCAAATGGGCTCGGAATATTGAATTTTTGCGCAGCTCAAATGTGTGCCAAATAGGGTGGAAAACATCAAAATAAGGGGGGGGTGCACGTCTTTTGAGGCCTGCGAGAGCAGGATTTTGATACATTCTGTGCCCTTTCCCAGCCATGGCATGGTGGGGGCAGTTTTCTTTGTAATGTCGTAAATCATTGATATTCTGCTTTTTAGATGATAATTAACATTTTTTCAATAACAATATCAGTTATATCAGTTAGTTTTCGAAGGGTACCCTTCTTTCTTTATTATTATATTATATATATATAACTTATTGATTATTAATTAGTTATAGATAAATAAAAGGGAGATTCAGGGCAAGTCATACCCTCAAATTATAACTGATATAACTGATATCTGATATTTTCGGTTCACACTTCCTCTACCAGGCCCTCGAGTGCCCAGAGCAGTTCGTTGCTCACGTTGACGGCGAAGCTGACGGCGTTGAACTTGGGTCCGATCCTGATGGGTTTGAAGTTCGGTCGGTAGGTTCCGTCGTCGCGTCGTGTGAGGGTGACATACTTGCCGTTGAACACCTGCGGGTTGCACAATGACTTGCCCGTTAGTGTCTTGATGGTAGCACCAAGTACAAATAAGACAAGCGGATAATTTGGAGTTTTCAAAATAATTGTATACCTTTGCAAAGATTTAGATCAAAAACGAATCATGCATACCAGAGAAGAGAAACTTGAGGCTTTCGGCCGGTTGATGGATGTTCTCGACCAGTTGCGGGTGAAATGCCCATGGGACAAGAAACAGACTAACGAGAGCCTGCGACCTAATACGATTGAGGAGACCTTCGAATTGTGCGACGCACTTTTAAAGAATGACACCCACAATATCTGTAAGGAATTGGGCGATGTGCTGATGCACGTGCTTTTTTATTCGGTTATTGGCTCCGAGACGGAGAGCTTCGACATCGCGGATGTGTGCAACATGCAAGCAGACAAACTTATTTTCCGTCATCCCCACGTCTATCATCCCTCTCAGGTAGGGGCGGGAAAACCATTGCCCCTGGACGATCCGGACTTCCAACTTTTTGCTGAAAGTGCGGGGGGTAAGAATGTGGAGAAAGACTCGTCTGGAACAACACAATTCCAGCAGGCTAAAACCTCTGAGCAAGTGCTGCAGAATTGGGAGCAGATCAAACTGCGCGAAAAGGATGGAAACCGCTCCGTGCTTTCGGGCGTACCGGATGCTCTGCCCTCGCTGATCAAGGCTTATCGGATACAAGACAAGGCCCGGAACGTTGGCTTCGACTGGGCTAAGAAAGAAGACGTGTGGGCAAAGGTGCACGAGGAGCTGGACGAGTTGGAGGCTGAGCTGCAGCGCGAAGACAAGGAGCGGTCGACGCATGAGCTGGGCGATTTTCTTTTCTCTGTCATTAATGCCGCCCGGCTGTATAAGTTGAATCCGGATAACGCCCTGGAGCATACAAACCAAAAATTCATTCGGCGCTTCAATTATGTTGAGCAGCATTCTATTAAGGAAGGTAAGTCGCTGAATGATATGACATTAGAGGAAATGGATAAACTTTGGAATGAAGCTAAGAAATATGAAACGGAATAGTATATTATTCGCATTATCAGGAATGCTTCTTTTCCTGGTAGGCTGCAAGGACAAGAAACCTGCCCCTATG
>JAEEGK010002339.1_pt1 | contig 47527 bp, 43 predicted proteins | sample 8958771 | NCBI WGS metagenome assembly JAEEGK01 (sample SAMN16246547, study PRJNA631951) | gut metagenome | biome: gut microbiome; feature: rumen; material: SC-attached | host: Bos | place: Iran: Karaj | collected 2018-10 | reverse complement strand
CTCCTTACCGCGTATTTCCTGAGCCACGATGCGTTTTTTCTTGTTTTCCATCTGCGAGGGTACCATCTCGTAGATACGACGAATGAGCAGTTTCTTGCTGTGTTCCTTCTCGTATTTGGAAGCATCGACGGCATACATGCTGCGGATGTTGTCCTGCACATCTCGCACCCGGACGATATTGTGCGTGTCGAGGTAGACATTGACGGCATCGGGCATTCCGCCCACCAACAGGTAACGGCGGAACAGGTCTAACACACGGTTGTGGTGTTCCTCCGTCAGACTCTGGCGGTTTTCGTAGGAGTGGCGCAGCATGGCAATGGCCTCTGTGCCGAAACCGTTAGCTATGAGGAATTCCTCGAAGTCAAGTTGGAACATTTCCTTGCGGATGATGCTGCCAACGGGGATGGATGTGGTGTCTTGCAGTGTAATGCCCAGGAGGCTACCACTGGCGATATAGCGGTAGCGCCCATCCTCGCGAAGGAACTTCAGCATGGTGAGGTACTGCGGATAATGCTGAATCTCGTCGAGAAACACCAATGTGTCGTCACGACCCGACAACCTGTCGCCAGCAACCATGCTAAGGGTAAGGTAGAAGTCCTCCTTCTTGTGGATGTTCTTGAACAGCTGGTCGCCTTCATCGTCCTCAACAAAGTTTATCTCCACATAATTCGGATAAAGGCGAGTTCCTGCCTCGCGGATGCTGAACGACTTGCCAATCTGACGGGCTCCTTACAATATCAGAATCTTGTCAGTATCAGACTTTAGATAGTCTTCAATATAAGATGTAATTTTTCTGTACAGCATGGTATATTCCACTTTTCGATAGTTTTCAGCAGTTAAAAACTACACTTTTCAATATGTTTTGACTGTGCAAAATTACACTTTTCAATATGTTTTGACTGTGCAAAAATAACACTTTTTTTCTGATATGGCCGTTTTTTGTGACTTGGGTGTGCCAATTTTTACGAATGCATTTGACTTTCCCTGACTTTCCCTGGAATTGGTTGACAGAATTGGGTTAAACAGCTTCTAAGATTACGTACTTTCTGCACGTATATCGGACACTAATATTGAGATATATTCAGTCGGCAAAGAAGGCGCCTTTGATGGCAAAAACGAGCAGGAAGAGGACTCCGATAAGCTGCCAGCGACGGGCGCGGATGTCCTTGCCGGTACGGCCAAGCATGATGCCCAGGTAGCAAAGCAGAAACATGACCACAAGCAAGGGTATGGCAACCCGCCAGACATCAGTCTGGAAAGAGACGAGAAAGCCAAGTCCAAGACCTACGAAAAAGGTGTTGGTGCCTGTGGCTATACCCAACAGGAGGACGGTGAGCCAACGCGAGATGTCGTAGGCGGGAAGCTCTTTCTCCTTTTTGCGGAAGGCGGGGAAGAACATCCGCAAGGCCACCACGACAAGCAGACCAAGATAGATGAGACTGTCGTATTCGGGAAGTTCGAAACGTAATAGATTGCCGATATAAATTCCTGCAAGTATGAGCAGTACGTGTACTATGGCCACAAGAAAAGACACGCCCAGACCTCGGGTTAGGCGGATGGGGTTTTTCAATGCACAGGCCCGCAGGGTGACCATCACGGGGACGGTGAGTGCAAAGGAGAGGATGATATACTCTAAGACAGACATGATGTTATGACAATGATTTCGTTATTGTTATGAAGTCGTTGACGGAGAGCTGCTCGGCACGGAGGGAGAGGAACTGCTCAGGCACACGGTCGAGGGGCAGGTCGAGCTGTCGCAGGGCGTTGCGGAGGGTTTTGCGCCGCTGGTTGAAGCCTATCTTGACCACCTTGATAAACAGGTTCTCGTCACATTCCAAGGATGTTACAGCGTTGCGGCGAAGACGGATGACGGCCGATTTGACCTTGGGGGGAGGGTTGAAGACATGCTCGTGGACGGTGAAGAGGTATTCAATATCGTAAAATGCTGAAAGCAAGACACTGAGGATGCCGTAGGTCTTGCTGCCGGGTTTGGCGGCGACACGCTCGGCAACCTCTTTCTGGAACATACCTACGAGTTCGGGGACGCGGTTGCGGTTGTCGAAGACCTTGAAGAGGATCTGCGACGAGATATTATAGGGGAAGTTGCCAATGACGGCAAAGGGCTCGGAGAAGAGGGAGGAGAGGTCGAGCGCGAGGAAATCCCCTTCGATGACATGCAGCGAGGGGTAGTGGTCGTGGAGATAGGCAACAGACTCGCGGTCGATTTCGATGGCGTGGAAATCAATGCCCTCCTTGTCATAGAGATATTTGGTGAGGACACCCATGCCGGGACCTATCTCGAGGACATGAGGGGTGAGCCCGGTAAGGCTGTCGGCTATCTGGCGGGCGATGTTCTCGTCTTTGAGGAAATGCTGACCGAGGAATTTCTTTGCTCGTACTTCCATAACAAGGGGCTATAACGGTTCGTTTTCGTTGGATTCAGGCTGAGGGAGCGCACGGTAACGCCGGCGTGCCTGGTCGACATAAAGACTGGCGGGATGGTCGAGGATGACCTTCTCGTAGCAACTGCGGGCTCGGGCGGGATTGTTCAGATGCTCCTCGTTAAGTTGCGCGAGAAGCATAAGGGCATCGTCGGCCAGCAGGTCGTCGGGATAGAAATCGACAAGCTGCTGGAGAAGGGAGTCGGCCTCGGCATAACGCTGCTGCTGGATGCGGATGCGGGCTTTTTGATACAACACCTCATCGAACAGCGGATGGGAGAGCGCACTGCTCGAGATATTGTCGAAAGCGGCCCAGGCGGAATCGAGGAGGTTGCGGTAGAGCAGGAGGTCGGCTTCGGCATAGCGCGAAAGCATCCCGAAAGTGCTGTCGTCCTCCATGTTGTCGCTGATAAGGAGCGACAGCTCCATCGCATCGTTGGCGATCAACTTAGAGGTGGAGGCGCGGAGGACATCCAGCTGCGACTTGGCCCACAGGAAGTCGCCGTTGTAATAGGAGAGCTTGGCATTCTTGAATTTAGCCTGAGCGCCCAGCACGTCGTTCTTGTTGGCCTTCTCGACCTGCATATATAGGAGGGAGGCATCCCACACCTCGCCCGCAAAGAGCAGGAGGTCGCCAAGGGCGAGCTTGGTTTCATCGCGTTCCTTGGGTGGGAGCTTGGGGAGGTCGAGGATGTCGTAGAGGATGTCGGCTGCCGCCTGGACACTGTCGGCATAGTAGGCCAGCAGGTCGGCATAATTGCGCATCAGCGGCACCGTCTGGTAGTTCTTGCCCAGCTCGTCGAACGCCGAGCGGTAGTTGTCGAGCAGCTGCATCAGACGCTTGTTCTCGATGGGGAAAAGGCGGTTTATACGCGCGAAAGCCACGTCAAGCTCCCCTACCCTTGCGGCAAAATAATTCGGGCTCTGAGGGCCTTTTTTCACCACAGCGGCATAGCACTGCTGGGACACATCGTAGTCAGCGTTGGAGCGGGCGATGGAGGCCACCCTCATCAAGGGCTCACCATCCAGGTCGGGGAAACGGGCATCGATGGCTTTGGCTTGCACCATCGCAAACTGGAAGTCCTTTTGCTGCAATGAGAACCAAAGCATCATCTCGATGTACTGCTTGTTGTCGGGATGCTGCTGGACACGCTGGATGAGGGTGTTGCGAAGGCCGTCGACAAGTTTCGGATTGGAGGTCTCGTTGAGCACACGCTGCAGGTTAATCTGGATGGAACCCATCATGTTGGGAGACTTGTCGAGAAGGTCGAAGTATTCCTGCATCATGGCTTCGTAATTGCCAGTGCGCTCGTAGAGTGTGGCCAACTCGCTGACGTAGACGAAGTCGTTCTTCATCTTGCTGCGGGCAGTGAGGTAAACACGGATGGCATATTCGGGGTGGCCGGCGGTCTCGAAAGCTTGCGCCAGCTCGGCAATCTGCTTGGTATCATAGCCTACCATCTCCACAACAGCATCGTAGGTCTTTGTCGACTTACGCTTTTCTCCGCGCAACTCATACGAACGGCCGAGGTCGACATGAAGATACAAGTCCTTGGGATACATCTTGATGCGCTTCTCCACCAGACGTTCGGCACTTTTGAAACTGCCCAACTCCAGATAGGAACGGAAGAGCATCTGATAATAGAACTTGTTGGGAGCGCGGTTATAGAGGGTTTCGTAGCATTCTGCAGCCTGTTCAAACTGCCCGCTGGAATAGTAGTGTGCGGCCAATTGTTCCTGCGTCTGCTGTGAATGGCACGATGGGATGAGACACAGGAGGAAGGCAAGCGACACCAACCACCGCTTATGGGACAGGAACCTTGTCATGGTGCATCTATCTTATAAAAAGCACCGGAAAGGGGATTCCCGGTGCAGCATTCGTGACTAAGCTGGGATTCGAACCCAGGACCCCATCCTTAAAAGGGATGTGCTCTACCTGCTGAGCTACTTAGTCGGACCATATCTGTGACTAAGCTGGGATTCGAACCCAGGACCCCATCCTTAAAAGGGATGTGCTCTACCTGCTGAGCTACTTAGTCATCTCAAATTTGAGTTTGCAAAAGTACAACTTTTTTCTCTTTCGGCAAAAAGTTTTTATTTCATCACTCTTCTTTTACAAACTAATCGGCTGTTATACAACAAAATAATTGATGCAATATTTTTTTTAAGAATAAAATATTTGGCCAATCAATAAATAATTCGTACCTTTGTTTTTTCAAAAATCACAAAAATCATGAATCCCGACATACAAATAAAACACGGTTTCGGAGATGTTGTCTTCGAGATGCCCATAGAAGAAGTAGTGGCGATACTCGGCGAGGCAGACGAATGCGAAACCATCGACAACGCAGCCGACGAAACCACCACCATACTACGCTATACCGACAGGATGACCCTCTTTTTCGAGGGCGACTGCCCTACCCTTTCGTGCATCGACATCAACGACGAGGAGGCTACCCTCTTCGGGAAGAAAGTATTTGACTTGGGCGAGAAAGAGATTGTACGCCTGATGGTGGACCACCAGTATTTCGAACAGGACATCGACAACGAGGTATGGGGAGAACGGCGCATCACATTCGGCGAAGGAAACATTGATTTCTACTTCGAAGATGATGAACTGCTGTCAGTAATCATTGGCATATAAGCACAATGCCGACATATAAACCACTGATTTCCACGGCATATCTACCTACGGTAAGATATATGTCCGTCTTGGCTAAATATGGTGCTGCCACCATAGAACAATACGAGACTTTTCCGAAACAGACCTTCCGCAACCGCACCACAATAGCGACCGGCAACGGTTTGATGATGCTGAATGTACCGGTGACGCGTCCTTCGGGCAACCACACCACCACGGCCGAAATGGTGGTCAGCTACCACGAACCATGGAACATACGCCATTGGCGGGCCATCGCGTCGGCATATAATGCAGCACCTTATTTCCTCTACTATAAGGATGAGCTGGAGGAGATCCTGATGCATCGGTACGACCATCTGCTTCAACTGAACGAAGCACTGCTCAATTACTTGCTGAAGAGGCTGAAGATAACGTGCCAACTGGAATATACTCAATCATTTATCAAAGAGTCAGCATCCTATATCGATTTGAGGGAAAGCTTGACCACAAAGAAGGACGACCCATCGATTACCTACACGCCCTACAGCCAGGTGTTCGAGAGCCGCCACGGGTTCCTGCCTAACCTGAGCGTCATCGATTTGCTGTTCAATCTCGGCCCCGAAGCCAAAAGCTACCTTTTGTCCAACCAATAAGGCTACGGGCTATCACCTCACCATATTCAACCCCAATCGGTCAATGTTGTCCCTTCTCGATAAAATTGACAAAGCTTAAAACTATCTCGAAGAGACTAAGTCCCAATAACCCCACACAAGTTTCTTTTCTCCACGTTTCTCGCGTATCACAAGTATTTTTTCATACATGTGATACGTGTGATACGTGGAGACTTCTTTCGGCAATTCGGGTTTATTTTTCAGTATTGATTACCATGAATGCCCTTCAAAGGCATATTTTTCGCGTAAACATCATGGAACATGACGGATAATGCAATCACTGCGCGGAACAAGCCAAAGTCACCAAAAAAGAGATGTAATTAGCATGGAACATGTATGTTAACACATCCGTTTCGCGTGAAACAGGGACGCTATTTCCCCTGTTGGAGATGGATGAGGAGTACCGACACATCGGCAGGCGAGACGCCACTGATGCGAGAAGCTTGACCAATCGTGCTGGGTTGCATTTTGCTCAGTTTCTCGCGCGCCTCATACGACAGGGCAGTCAATGAGTAATAATCGAACCCAGCGGGCAACGGAATATCTTCGAATTTCAGTATACGTTCAGCTACATCATGCTCCTTCTCAATATAACGTTGATACTTGAGAAGTATCTCGGCAGAGCTGAAGACCTCATCCCTCAACTCTTCGGGGACGGAACGGAAAAGCTCCTCCAGCTCGGGCGAAATGGAGCGGATACTGTTGACACTTACCTCAGGCCTCAACAGAAGATTGACCAACTTCACCCGCTGCTGCAAAGGAGGTGTCCCCAAACTTTCGAGCATAGGATTGGCCTGTGAAGGGGTGATAGGTGTATCCTTGATTGCCTGGACGACCCTATCAGTATACTCCTGCTTCTCCCCCACCCTCTTCATGCGTTCCTCCGACGCAAGACCAATGTCATACCCCAACGGAGTGAGTCGGGTATCGGCATTATCCTGTCGGAGCAAGATTCGATATTCGGCACGAGAGGTAAACATCCTGTAGGGCTCATCCACACCTTTGGTAACAAGGTCATCAATCAGCACGCCAATATACGCCTGCGTTCGGTTAAGCACAAATGCAGGCTTACCCTGTATCTTGAGTACGGCATTAATGCCAGCCATCAGTCCCTGACAAGCGGCCTCCTCGTAACCCGTGGTGCCATTGATCTGTCCGGCGAAGTATAAGTTCTCGATGAGCTTTGTCTCGAGGGTGTACTTCAATTGCGTCGGAGGGAAGTAATCATACTCTATGGCATAGCCAGGTTTCAAAATCCGGGCATCCTCAAAGCCTTCGATAGTATGGAGGGCATCCAACTGCACCTCGAGCGGGAGTGAAGACGAAAAGCCATTGAGGTAATAGGAATTGGTCTCCCACCCTTCGGGTTCGACAAAGAGCTGGTGGCGGTCTTTTCCGGCAAAGCGCACAATCTTATCCTCGATGGACGGACAGTAGCGGGGACCATGTCCCTGAATACGTCCTGTGTAGAGAGGCGAGCGGTCGAAACCGGTACGGAGTATCTCATGGGTGCCCAGATTGGTATAAGCCAAATAGCAAGAGCGTTGGCGAGTGAGCGAATGCGTATTGAGATAAGAGAAGGTTTGGGGATTCTCATCGCCTGGCTGTTCAACCAACTTCTCAAAATGGATAGTCCGTCCATCGATACGGACAGGCGTACCCGTCTTGAGCCGATCCATAACGAACCCATACGCATGCAACGAATCGGACAGTCCTTGGGCAGGCCTCTCCCCTATCCTACCTCCCGACCACGACTTGTCGCCGATATAGATAATCCCGTTGAGGAAAGTGCCATTGGTGAGGACGACTGCTTTGGACAAAATGTCAAGTCCCAATCGGGTACGAACGCCCTGCACAACTCCTCCCTCGATAATGACATCAATCACTTCATCCTGCCAAATACTGAGATTGGGGGTATTCTCCAATACCTTCCTCCAGTTGAGGGAAAACTGCATCTTGTCGCATTGTGCACGAGGGCTCCACATAGCAGGACCCTTTGAGAGGTTGAGCATCCTGAACTGAATCATAGAGCGGTCAGTCACAATGCCAGACATTCCACCCAAGGCATCAATCTCTCTAACAATCTGGCCTTTTGCCACACCTCCCATAGCAGGGTTGCACGACATCTGACAGATTGTGTCAATATTCATTGTGATAAGGAGGGTCTCGGCGCCCAATTTAGCTGCTGCTGCAGCTGCTTCGGCTCCTGCATGACCTCCGCCGACAACGACAATATCAAATTGCATTCTATTCATAACAAGGATAGGAAAGATAAGCAGCCGACATTTGTGTGAGCAATAAGGTAGGGGAGAAGGAATGTTTCATGAGGAACAGAATATCTAAATAATTGTATTCCATAACTGTAAAGCGAGGTTTTCGCGTCTCCGCATCTCGGCAGCGTCCTCATCAGTCTTGTCGCCCTGACCCAACAAATGTAATATACCGTGAATGATGACCCGCAGCAGCTCTTGTTCGAAAGTGTTTCCGAACGATACCGCATTCTCGGCAACCCGGTCAACACTAATCATAATATCGCCCGAGATGACATCGCCTTCAACATAATCGAAGGTAATGATGTCGGTATAGGTATCATGATTCAAGAAAGACTGATTGGCGGACAAGACATATTCGTCATCGCAGAAGAGATATGAAATGACTCCAACTCTTTTCCCATGACTGGTAACAACAGTTGTAATCCATTTTTTGAGCTGTTGCTCATTAGGGAGAGCAAAAGAATCGATTTGTTGTGCAAAGGAGATGGACATATTTCAAATATTACGTTTGATGAGGGGGTATTGATTTTTTAGCACAGGAATCTTGCGGTTTGCCAATTTATCCGAAAATACTTTATATCAGACACATATAAAAGAACATTGCTTAATATTGCTCGTTTTGACTGCATCATTCCGAAACAGGTAGATAAATCACCTTACGAATTAAAATCTCGTTGAGTTATCACAACAGAAAAACGACCCCATTAGGACTCGACCAAGACTGGTTGGTAAAACCGGGCGAGGACAGACCTACGACGTTCGGATTCATTGAAGCCGATTCCATTCAGACGGAAGAGCAGGCGAATGGTCCGGTCGGACAGTTCGACACCATCCGCCAACTGATGGACCAAAGACAAAACATCGGGAGAAAGAGTAGGGGAGGAGTGTTCCAAATTATTCTCACCCGCAGGTAGGGCATCTGCGGAAACTGTTATATCAAAATAAAGACCCTTCCGGCTATGGCTACAGGCAAGAAGCAACGAGGCATCAGGATACTGACGGAACAAGAACTGAATAGTAGCAAGCAGGGGGACAGAAATGATAGCATGATAATTGGCCAGATGATTATCATAGCATACTGATGCCACGAGGTCTTCAACCCTTCTGACCGAATTACTACCTATCTGTATAACAGTGTTTTCCATTGAGATATTGAGACTTTAGTGTTTACAAAGATACGACTTTTTTCCGATATACATTCAGAATTTGTAAAAATAGTCTTGGACTTTCGCCTTATAATAAGGCGACAGCGATGGGGGAAGGGTACGGAAGAGGTCGGAGGAACTGTTTTGCAACTTCTTAAGTTTCTCCAAATCACTTTGCGATGTCTGATGCGGCTTATCTGTCCCTTCGCGACTCTCACGACGTTCCTCTTTCTCGCGTTGCATTTCGGCCTTCTCGTGCTCCAACAATCGGGTCATAATCTGTTGCTGCCGGTTGATGGTCTGCTGAGAAATAACACGATTAACAAGGTCAGTCTCAGTCTGTTCCATTTGTTTAATCAACTGGTCAATTTCACGGGTCAATTTAGAATTACCGCCATTGGCCTGTTTCATTTCCTGACCATATTCCTGCATCATACGGCGAATCATCTCCTGTTGTGCAGCCATCTTGGCGAACTCCTCACTTATCTGTGTACTGGAACGGTCGCCTATTTTCTTACGGCTATTGGGCGTTGATTTACCCTGTTTTTCAAGCTGTTTCTTCAGGGCTTCCATCTGCTTGTTCAGCTCCTGCTGCATTTGCTTCATCGACTTGGGAGAGGGCTTACCATTGCCTGGTTTGCTGCAGTTGCTCTTCATCTTCATGCCAGGATTCTTACAACTTCCATTGTTCTTTTTTTGCTGATTCTGACGCATTTGGTTCTGCATCTGGTCCAACGACTCTGCCATAACCAACGCCAAGTTATTGAACGAAGTCATAGCATATTGCATGAATTGAGACGACTGGGAATTCTTATAAGACCCATAGAACGACTGGTTCATCTCCAACAGCCCATTAAGGGAGCGGGAGAGGTTGTTGTTCACATCCCCTATGTTACTATTAATCACTTTTGCCACAGCAATTTGACGCTTAGCTATAGCCCTAAGAGAATCCTCGACGCCACGGAAATCGTCCTTGATTTTATTCTGCGACACGATCACAGACTGATATTTGGGGTCTTGAATATAAATGCTATTAATCTGACCTATCAATGATTCCTGATTAAAGGACAACTTGACCAAATTCTTCAAAAGCAAGCGTATCTGCTCAGCATCCTCTGCCAAATCCTGTTGCTCTATATCTTGCTGAGCCTCAGCCAACTGTTCTGAAAGGTCATCCAATTGTTGTGCAGCATCTTTCTGTTGTTTCGAAGCATCTTTGAACTTCCCTTTCTGGGTGTTGCTCTCGGCGTTTTGCTGGTTATCATCAATCTTCTTCAGTTGCTCTTTATCAACCTTGAAATCAATGTTTTCATCAATCTGTTTATAATCAGACTTAATCTTATCAATCTCCTTCTTTAAGTCCTCGAAATCTTGGGACAGGCGCTGCTGCTCTTTCAGGAGATTGTCTTTTTCATCCTTGCCCTTGGCTTGCTCCGTCTTTTCGGCCAGTTTGCGCTGCTCTTTGGCCAATGTTTCAGCCTTTTGAATAGCATCCTCGACATTCTTTTCGACCTCGAGACGCTTCATCAACTCGATATTCTGGTCAATCTGTTTCTCAAGATTCTCGTTATCCATTTTCATCTTTTCAAGCTGCTCCTGAACCTTCTTCTTATCCATCTCCTGCATTAACTTATCCATCTCTTGCATCATCTTCTTCATTTCGTCGTTGAGCACCTCGTTCATGAGCCTGTCGAGCTCCTGCTGCTTTTGCAACAGCTGCACGCTCTGGTCCTTGAACTTCTGTTCCAACTGCTTATTCTCTAACAACTGCGACTGTATCTGCTGGAGCATTTGCTTGATTTCCTTCTGTTTCTTAGCCAGTTCCGCCAAGTCCTTCTTATCCTGCCAATCCAAATCTTTCTTATCCACCATCTTCCGCATCAGCTCATTGATATCTTGCTGCATCTTCTTCAGCTCGGAAATAGACTTCTGAGCACTGTGTTGAGCTTCGGAAGAATTACGTTCCAAGATATTATCCAATTCTTTTGCCGATGGGATGGAGACCTCGAATTTTTGCGAACAGGCAGACTTGGGTCCATGTATGGCATCATTATCCCAAACCTCGAAGTAATAGACCAGTTTGTCGCCCGGTGCCAACTCAATCTCCGACAAATCCGTTGAGTAATAGAAATCCTGCACCACATCGCTTGTCAACGCTAAATCGACCATGGTGATGTCCTTGCTGGAAGTATCTTTCTCGTTGGTTTTCACCATCTTGAACACAAGTCTGCTGAAACCGTAATCATCCTTGATCTTGCCCTGAAAGAGCAGACGGTCGAACAAAGCAGAATCGCGCAACTCGACTGCTGAGATAATAGGAACGGCATCGGGGATGGTAGAGACAGCATACTTCAACGAATCGGACGAAAGGTTGAACTTGTTATCGGCATAGAAAGAATAGTCAAACGAGTGCAAAGCCCTGTATGTCAGCGAAGCGCGACCGTTCTCATCGGGCACAACAACCATCTTATGATTCTCGACCACAAGGTAAAGAGAATCGACATTCTGGGTATTGAAAAGCCATTTAATATAGGTTCCTTCGGGCACTACCAAGTCGCCCTCATTGGCCAGCGACTCGTTCTTTTTCGAGGTATAAACAGGGTAGGAGAGGGCCGTCTGGAAATCGACAATAGCAGGCTTGGGAATCACATTCAACTCATAATCAGCCGAACGTACATCGGCACCCTGCATAAAGAACGTGCAAGACCGCTGAACCGTCTTGAAGACATACGAGAAATGGCTCTTGTCGACCTGTGTCATCTTATACACATTCCCCTCCACATTAATGAAAGCCTCAGCAGGAACCGACTCGCCCTGAACCGACACATGCAACTCGAAATCATCATGTTGAGCGGTCTCTAGCACCTTGTTTTCAACCACAAAGGAGAACGGAGCCGGGCGTTCGAAATAAGTATTGTAATGGGTAATACGATGCGAAGAGGAGATGAGCAATGCGGGGGAAACCAACAGCAACACCAGCACAATCAGCAGAGGAACTGCAGCATACTTCACATATCGCCTGTTGGCCTTCAAATCAATGGCTTGATGGAAGGGTAGGGGACTGAGCTGAGCCGTTTTCTGCTCGATGGCCGAAACCAGCAGGCTATCGTCAGAGGCCATCTCCTGCTGCTGTAACTGTAACAGATTTAACAGTTTATCCTTAACCTCTGGGAAATGGCCGCCCACTATCCTCGCAGCTTCGTCGTAGGACATCACCTTTCCCAACCGGAACATCTTGGTCAAAGGCCATACAACATAAAAACACAATATTGCCGCAGCCGAAACCAGATAAAACCAAAAAAGAAATGCCCTAACACCTGTCCCAAAGTAACCGAAATACTCCAGAAGCGCAACCACCAAAAACAGCGACAACAACAAAGCCAGGGAATAGATTATTCCCTTTATCATCCTGTTTTTATAATACTTACGGATGAAACGATTGAGATTGTCGCGTATTGTTCCTGTTTCTTTCACATGACCAAATTAACTTGCAAAGATACAAAAAATAATTCGTTTATCGTCAATCCAATAAAATTTCGTACTTTTGCACAATAATCCATCAGCTATGAACAAAGTAATCATCATCACCGGTGCTTCATCGGGATTCGGCAAAGCCACTGCCGAAAGGCTGGCCAAAAGAGGGCACACCGTCTACGGCATTTGCCGCAGGGAGATGAGCCATCCCACCATCCATTATATGCAGGCCGACATCCGCGACAAGGAACATATCAGACAAATAATCAATACAATATACGAGAAAGAGAAACACATAGATGTATTGATAAACAATGCCGGCATGGGCATAGGGGGCTCGCTGGAACTTGCCACCACCGAGGAAATCCAGGTCCAGATGGGCACCAACTTTATGGGATGCGTGAACATGTGCCAGGAAGTGCTGCCGTATATGCGTCGCCAGCGCAGCGGGAAAATCATAAATTTAAGCTCTATCGGCGGAATTATGGGCTTACCCTACCAAGGGTACTACTCGGCCTCGAAATTCGCCATAGAGGGTTTTTCCGAGGCTCTGAGCGCCGAAGTGAAAGGGTTCGGCATCTCCGTCTCGATGGTTGAACCCGGCGACTTCGCCACAAACTTCACCTCCAGCCGCAAGAACTCGCAAGCCACTTTGGACGACCCCGACTACGGCCCCATATTCAAACGCTCTCTGGGACTGATAGAAAAGGAAGAAAACGGAGGACTGAAGCCCGACGTATTGGCGCAAAGAATCGAGAAAATTGTCGATGCACGCCACCCAAGACTCCGCTATGTGGTGGCCAATTTCGAACAATGGCTTTCGGTGGCCCTGAAACGATTCATTCCGGGCAACTGGTTCGTCGACATCTTGATAAGCTACTATAAATCCAAACCCTGATAATCCATCAGCTGTAGCAAAGCAGAACGGGCAGTGAGATAATCTCCTCTGCCCGTTCTGTTTACATTTAATTACAGGGAAAGCGTATCGCTTATAAACTCTTCTTGAACACTGCCCGCTTGATGAGGGGAGTGGACTTGTAGGTGGTGTCCCAAATCCGCTGCGCCTCGTTGCCGATGATTTGGGGATTGGAATAGGCCCAGCGTGTATTCAGCCGGATGGCACTGGTACTCAAGTAGGCATAATAGATGGAGTGAACACCGCGTTTCTGCCAATCGGGATGCACGCCGTTGAGCAGCAAGTCGATGTCGGTAAACTTATGCAAAGCCCTGAGTATGTGATACCAGCCGAAGGGGAAGAGATGACCATTGGCCTTCTTGTATGCCGCATTGAGGTCGGGGATGGAAAGACCGAATGCCACCAGATTGTCATCCTGGTCAACCACAAATCCTACAAAGTCGAGATTGATGAAAGGGAAGTACTGGCTGATATACACATCGATTTCCTTTTCGGTAAGGGGGACGAAATCGTACAAATCTTTAAAGGCAGCATTGATCGTGTAGAAGAACTTACGGGCATAGGGGTACACCTCTTTGCGCGACTTGAAATGGAGCATCCTCAAGTTGTACTTCTGCATGATTAGCTGGTTGATACGGGCCACCTTCTCGGGGATAGGCTGCGAAGCCGGGATTTGATATTGAGCCCATTGGCAAGGCATCTCGTAACCAGCACGCTGGATGAAGTCGATATAGTATTTAGGATTATACAGTGTGCTAATATTTTGCCGCTGGTCGAAACCTTCAATCACCCAGCATTCCTTGTCCATGTCGGTGAAGCCGAAGGGACCCTCTATCTCGGTCATTCCCTTCTCTTTACCCCATGCCACCATGGTGTCGAGGAGGCGGGTAAAGACATTATAATCCTCGACAAAGTCGAACCAACCGAAACGCACCGCCTTCTTATTCCAGCGCTCATTGACCGAATAGTTGATAATGCCCGCCACACGGCCCACTATCTTCTTGCCGCGATAGGCAAGCCACATTTTCAGGTCGCAGTGGTCGAGCGAGGGGTTTTTCTTGGTCAAAAGACCCAACTCATCGTTTATCAGGGGTGGGATGTATGTAGGTACATCCTTGAAAAGCTTGTTGGGAAACTGAATAAAGGCGCGTAATGCTGATCGTCCTACAACTTCTTTTATTTCAATTGCTTCCATAACAATCTATTTTACTTCAGAACTTCCATTTTCTTGAAACACTTGTAGATTTTATCTACAGCGTAATCAATCTGCTGGTGGGTATGGGTAGCCATTAAGGCAAAGCGGATAAGCGTATCCTCGGAGGGGACAGCAGGCGGGATAACCGGTGTCACAAACACGCCCTCTTCGAAAATCATGTGTGTGAGAATGAATGTCTTCTCGCCGTTGCGAATGAAGAGCGGGATGATAGGCGACTGGGTATGACCGATTTCGAAACCAAGGTCGTGGAAAGCCTTCATGGCGTATCTGGTGTTGTCCCACAGGGCCTCGTTGCGCTCGGGCTCCGTACGCATGATGTGCAGGGCTTCAATGACGGCCGCAGTGGCTGCAGGAGCAATCGAGGCGGTGAAGATATACGGACGCACACTGTGTTTCATGTAGTTAATGGTCTCCTTGTCGGCTGCGATGAAACCGCCTATCGATGCCAACGATTTGGAGAAGGTGCCCATCACTATTTCGGTATCCGGCAGCTTGTTGAAGTGGTCGCATGTGCCGCGACCCTCGCGACCGAAAACGCCAAGACCGTGGGCCTCGTCCACCATAAGGGTGGCTTGGTACTTATTGCACAACTCCACCATCTTGTCGATGGGTGCCACATCGCCTTCCATCGAGAAAACGCCGTCAGTGACAACCAGTTTGCTTGCCTCGAGCGGACATTTCTGCAGCTGGCGCTCAAGATCGTCCATGTTGCAGTGTTTGTACTTCATGGTGGTGGCAAAGGTAATCTGCTTACCCTCCATAATCGATGCGTGGTCAAGCTCGTCGAAAAGCACATAATCGCTTCTGCCCGTGACACAAGGAATAGTACCTGAATTAGCTTGGAAACCAGCTGAAAACAACATCACACCGTCCTTACCCATGAATTCAGCCAGTTCGTCCTGGAGCTGGATGTGGATGTCGAGTGTGCCGTTGAGGAAAGGCGAACCCGCACAGCCGGTACCGTATTTGTCGATAGCGGCTTTTGCAGCCTCTTTGATCTTAGGGTGATTGGTAAGACCAAGATAAGAATTGGATCCGAACATCAACACCTTCTTGTCGTTGACAAGTACCTCGGTATTCTGTTCAGAAGAGATGGGTGTAAAATAAGGATAAATACCCTTTGCCTTGGCTTCCTGAGGAGCCGTATAACGCGCAAGTTTCTGTTGTAAAGGTTTCATCTATTGTATATAGCAAAATGAAAATGCAAAATAACAAAAAATATTTCATATTACAAAATTCTGCTCTGTTAAAAACGAGAACAGCCTTTCGGTCAACCGACTTGCTCCAATTCTAAAAAATTGGTTTTTAATTTGTTCTTTGCCCAAGATTTGTGCAGCAAGTGTATAATATTTTAACACTTCTTCGGGGGTTGATATGCCTCCAGCGGCCTTAAATCCGACCCATTTTCCAGTTTTTATGTGATGTTTTTTTATTATATTTAACATCACTTCGGCTGCTTCGACGGTGGCCGAAACAGCTATCTTGCCGGTGGATGTTTTAATGAAATCAGCTCCGGCCTGAATGGCTAGTTCCGACGCCCGCGCAATATGCTCTGCTGTCTGCAATTCGCCCGTCTCGAGAATCACTTTCAGGGTGCGCCCGGCCGTCTCCTGCCTGATGGCAGCTATCTCGTCAAATACCTTATTGTCATCACCTTCAAGCAACGAGCCACGCGAGATGACCATATCAATCTCGTCGGCACCCTCGTCCAAAGCGTACTTCACTTCGAGCAGCTTGACGGGTAGGGGAGACTGTCCGGCAGGGAAAGCACCCGCCACCGACGCAACACGTATGCCGCTACCCCGTAGACAATCAACAGCTTGTCGCACAAAAACAGGATACACGCACACCGCAGCCACATGGCCGATTCCCTTCGACACATCCTGCAGCTCCATCGAGCGCCGACAAAGGTTGTCCACCCGTTGTCGAGTGTCGCTACCCTCCAACGTGGTGTTGTCAATACAAGTGAAGACCTGCCTCAGGGCATCGTATGTCTCGCTATTCATCGAATGGGCAGCCACTACTTTATCAACTTGTTGATTTTCTCAACTCTGCGCTGATGTCTCCCGCCCTCGAAAGGAGTGTCGAGAAACTCATCCACAATCTGTAATGCCGTTTCCTGCGGAATGAAGCGAGCCGGAAGCGACACCATGTTGCAATCGTTGTGCTGACGGCCAAGATGTGCTATCTCGGCATTCCAGCACAATGCACAGCGTACATTCGGATATTTGTTCACCGTCATCTGCACACCGTTGCCGCTGCCGCAAATCACAATGCCGCGTTTGTATTCGCCACAATCCACAGCATGACCAGCCAGATGTGCAAAATCTGGGTAATCAACACTTTCAGCACTGTTAGTTCCAAAGTCTTTCACTTCAAAACCTCTCTCTTCGAGGTGTTTTTTCACCACCTCTTTCAGTTCAAATCCTGCATGGTCGCAGGCTATAGGTATAATTTCTTTCATATCAAAGCGTGTTTATAACTTTTTCGTGTTGCAAAGATAGCACAAAAAATATAAACTTCTGACAACAAAGACCATTTAATTATACACATTTTTTTAACCATAACCGCATAACCAAGGAAATCAAGTCAATAATAAATATCAACACGATTTGTTGACAATCGGCTGACAACCCTGTCAATAAAATTTGAAACAAAAAACCCTCTCCCGAAACTGTTGAAAAAGGCATTTCTTTTCGTCGGTTTTCAACATTCCAAAACCTTCGTAACTCGAAATCCGGCACTATTGATAACTCGGTTTATTACACATTCAACATACAGTTGATAACCCAACACCACTCTGCAATTCAGCCATATCGGAACGAATAACATGTTGAAGAATTGTTGACACTGTTTGGCCTTGATTCATCCAATAATCGTTTATCAACAAAACTGACAAACAAAATAAAACAAATAAGATATTAAAACAATATTATAACTTTTATTCTAAAGCATCCTCTCATACTGGTTGCACCCGTATTACACCAGCTCCCTTCAAAACTGGATTGTCATCCTTTAATTGCAACATCGTTTCCCGTTATTATGTAAGATAACGATGCTATAACAATAGGACAACGATGCAGGATTGAACGAAGTTACTAGGGAGGAACAATGATAAAACCGACAGCAATCGTTTAGGCCGTTATAACGGGAAATTGCCGTTGGCTGCCGTTCATTTCTTAAAAAATGAACGCTTATAGTATTATATGCAACAATAACGTTCCGAAACCAAAAAAAATGTGTATATTTGCATCCTGCAACCAACTCCATTGCAACAACTGGAGTGTTTGATAATTACATAAATACATCAGATATGGACAATGAATTTTATAAAAACGAAATTATTCGTCTGAAAAAAGAGAAAAACGCTGTCATACTGGGGCATTATTATCAGCGTGACGAGATACAGGACCTCTCCGACTATATCGGCGACAGTCTTGCATTGGCTCAGAAGGCGCAGGAGTGCGACAACGACATTATCGTCTTCTGCGGTGTCCATTTCATGGCCGAGACGGCAAAGATTCTCAACCCTTCGCGCAAGGTGTTGCTGCCCGACATCACGGCCAGCTGTTCACTGGCTGAGTCGTGTCCCGGTGAGGATTTTGCGCGGTTCAAAGCCCAGTATCCTGACCACATGGTGATTTCCTACGTCAACTGCACGGCGGAGATAAAGGCGTTGTCCGACCTTATCTGCACCTCGGGTAATGCCGAGAAGTTGGTGCGGTCGCTGCCCGAAGAACAGAAGATTATCTTTGCTCCCGACAAGAACCTCGGGTCGTACATCAACAGTGTCACCGGCCGGCACATGGTGTTGTGGGACGGCGTGTGCATGGTACATGACGCGATGAAGGCCGAGACAGTGATGCAGCTCAAGGCCGAGCACCCCGATGCGGCGGTTATTGCCCACCCCGAGTGCAACGCTGCACTGCTGCAGGTGGCCGACTTCGTCGGCAGTACCAAGGCCATGCTGACGTATATCGGGCAGTCGGGTCACAAGAAGTTTATCGTCGCCACCGAGACGGGCATTCTCTACGAGATGCGCAAGAACAATCCCGACAAGGAGTTCATCACGCTCAACGCCAGTCAGCAATGTAATTGCGCCGACTGCTCGTACATGAAACAGAACACCCTCGAGAAACTGTATTTGTGCATGCGCGACGAGACTCCCGAGATTGAACTCGACGCGGCCACCATCGAGGAGGCGGCACGTCCCATTGTCCGTATGCTCGACATGTCGAAGAAATTGGGCATCATAAAATGAGGGGACAGCAGCAGGTATACGACTATCTGGACAAGCTCGGCATCGCCTTCGATTATTACGAGCACCCCGAAGCCCCCACAATAGAGATTGCCTCGCAGTTCTATAGGGGGGAGGGTACGGTGCTGTGCAAGAATCTGTTTTTCCGCAACCACAAAGGCGACAAGCACTATCTGGTGATAATGGATGCCCGTCACAGCATGAATATCCACGACATTGAGCACCGGTTGCACCAAGGCAAGCTGTCGTTCGCTTCGCCCCAGCGGATGATGAAGTATCTGGGCGTTATGCCTGGCTCGGTGTCGCTGTTCACATTGGTAAACGATGTGGAACATGCGGTGATTCTGTTTGTCGACAAAAAGCTGCTCGATGCCGAGAAGGTCAGTTTCCATCCCAACGATAATACGGCTTCGCTGGTGATAAGTCGCGACGACATGCTCCGGTTTATCGAAAGTGTGGGGAACAGGTATGAATTTCTGGATTTGTATTGATGGTGGATGCCCTCTTCGACGGGTGGAAACAGTCGCTCGGAAGGACTGTTGAAAAACAAGAAAAAAGTGTTGATAACCCATAATAAATGTTTCACGTGAAACAAGTAGAATATAAGGTTGAAGCCCCTTGCGGGCTACTCGAATTCCTGATGCAAAAGATGCCGGACAGCAGCCGCTCGAAGGTGAAGGAAATTTTGGCGCACAATGTATTTGTGGATGGGCGACGTAACAGCCAGTTCAATTTCCAGTTGCAGCCCGGCATGTGCGTTTCGATAGAGAAAGTGGGGTACAGGGAACGTTACAAACCACGGGAATTGGATATTGTATACGAGGATGCCCATCTGCTGGTGGTGAATAAGCACGAGGGGTTGCTGTCGTATAGCAAAAACACCAGCGACGTGACAGTTATCTCGGTGTTGAACAAGTATTTGTACCTTACCCACCAGCATTGTAACGCCCACATTGTCCACCGTCTCGACCGCGATACTTCGGGCTTGATGGTGGTGTCGAAGTCGAAACAGGTGTCGCAGCAATTCGAGGCGGATTGGAAAGGAATTGTATACGACCGCGCCTATGTGGCGGTGGCGTGGGGTAGGGTAGGCTCTGCCGAGGGAACCATCACATCGTGGCTTACCGATGGCGAGTATTGTGTGCTCTCCTCCCCGACTGATAATGGCGGCAAGCTGGCTGTGACGCACTACAAGGTGGTGAAGCGCAGTCGCCGCTACACCCTGTTGGAGTTGAGGCTTGACACCGGCCGCCGCAATCAAATCAGGGTCCACCTGCGCGAGGAAAAACATCCAGTGGTCCACGACCCGATGTATGGCTACAAGGATGATATTTCGCCCATCAATAGGTTGGCTCTGCATGCCTTCAGATTGTGTTTTGTACATCCCGTCACCGGCAAGAAAATGGAGTTCAAAACCCCCTATCCTCCCTCATTCCTAAAATTAATGGAGCTTTGACACAATAAAAACGGTTCCGTTGCGTTAAAGGTTATTATTATTTATTATAGAATGAAAAGAAAAGGCATCAGGGTTCTTGTATTCGTTGCAGCGTTGCTATTGCAGACGGCAATGGTGCAAGCGCAGTATATCTATACCGGCCGCCATACGGGCAGCGATACTTTGCGACTGCCCAAGTGGGAGCCCCATCTTACCGTGGCCACAGGGTTCATGGGGTCGTCGGCAGGCGACAACAGGCTTTTCACCACCGTTGCCCCCTCGCTCACGTATCGCCCCAGCAGCCGTTGGACGGTGAACGCCGGGTTCGGCATCACCTCCGATATGGGACTCAACCCCAACTATGCGATGACAAGACCCACGCGCAACCTGGCCCCCTACAAACGCAACGGGGGCACGGGTTTGGTTTCGGCACACGCCGAAGCCATCTACCGGGCTGGCGAGAATGTGTGGCTGGCCGCAGCGGTATATCATCTCAGCGGCAGTTATGCACCGCTGTTCGGCATGGCCAACGGGCGGGTGCTGGATGTGTCGGCCACTGCCATCTCGGCAGCGGCGGCGTTCCGCCTGTCCGAGAAGAGTTTTCTGCAGCTTTCGTTCACTGCGGTGCACGACCGTTACGGCACCATGCCTGCGCTCTACCACGATGCCTGGATGCACGGGGGCTGCGGCTCGTGGGGATTGTATTCCCCGCTGGCGGGATACGGCCACATGCCGCATTTGTTCAACCCTTATTACTTCGACGGGCTTTATTGAAACAAAGCCTTGCCCTGAAAACAGACAAACAATAGACAATGGAATATAACACACAACGTACTAAACTGAGAATAAACGATTACGGACGTAACATATACAAGCTGATCCAGTTTACCAAGACCGTCGAGGACCGCGAAAAGCGCACCCGCATGGCCGAGGCCATCGTGGATATCATGTCGCAGAACAGTCCCGACTCGAAAGATGCTGAGGACTATAAACGCAAGTTCTGGGTCCACCTGATGATTTTGGCCGATTGGGAGCTTGATGTGGATATGCCCTACGAGATCACCCCCGAGGAGACTGTGGAATTCAAGCCCCTGGCCATGACCTACCACCATGAGAAGATGCAGTACCGCCACTATGGCATGAATATGGAGAAGATGATACAGAAGGTGGCCGAGTATCCGGAAGGGGAGGAGCGCGAAGAGTTGATAGCCCTGATTTCGCATGCCATGAAACGCGACTATCTGCTATGGAACAGCGACACGGTGGAGGACGATGTCATCACGACGCAGCTGGAACAGTTGTCCGGCGACAGGCTCCACCTGCCGGAGGATTTCCAGTTTAAGGATTTCCGCGAATACCTCAAGGGCACCGACGAGGAGCGCCGCGCCAACGGCACGCACAAGAAAAAGAAGAAAAAGAAAAAATAAATCTTTGGCAAAGAGATGTCTTCATTCGAAATAATAGGCGGACACAAGCTTCACGGTGTCATCCACCCCCAGGGCGCAAAGAACGAGGCCCTGCAGGTGATTTGCGCCGTATTACTCACCAGCGAGAAGGTGGTCATCGAAAATGTGCCCGATATACGTGATGTCAACAAACTGATAGGGTTGTTGCAGCTGATGGGGGTGCGGGTGCGTCGATTGAACGACGACAGTGCACTGCTCACCGAAGGCCGCAGCTATGAGTTTCAGGCCGACGACGTCAATCTCGACGTGTTGGAGAGCGAGGAGTTTGCCCGTCAGGCGGCAGCCTTGCGCGGCTCTATCATGGTAGTGGGTCCGTTGCTGTCGCGCTACGGCAAGGCTGTGGTGCCGCAGCCGGGTGGCGACAAGATTGGGCGCCGCCGTCTCGACACCCACTTCCTCGGTATGGAAAAGCTGGGTGCCGAGGTCACTTACCGCCGTGGGGGCTACCGTGTGCAGACCGACGGCCTGGAGGGCTGCTATATGCTGCTCGACGAGGCTTCTGTCACCGGCACAGCCAATATCGTCATGGCCGCGGTCATGGCCAAGGGTACCACCACCATCATGAATGCGGCCTGCGAGCCGTATGTCTACCAGCTTTGCAAGATGTTGAACAATATGGGAGCCAACATCGAGGGTGTGGGCTCCAACCGCCTCACCATCCATGGGGTAGGGGAGTTGCACGGGTGCAGCCACCGACTGCTGCCCGATATGATTGAGGTGGGGTCGTTCATCGGCATGGCTGCCATGACGCAGAGCGACATCACCATCCCGAATGTGGGCATGGAACATCTCGGTCTCATCCCCCGGGTGTTCCGCCGTCTGGGCATTGAGGTGTGGCAGAAAGGGGACGACCTGTTTATTCCCCAGCAGGAGCATTACGAGATAGAACGTTTCATGGACGGGTCGATAATGACCGTTGCCGATGCCCCCTGGCCGGGGTTCACGCCCGACCTGATCAGCATCGCCCTGGTGGTGGCCACACAGGCCCGGGGCAGTGTGCTCATTCATCAGAAGATGTTCGAGAGCCGCCTCTTCTTTGTGGATAAGTTAATCGACATGGGTGCGCAGATTATTCTTTGCGACCCCCATAGGGCCACAGTCATCGGTCTCGACCGCGAGCACAGGCTGCGCGGGGTCCGCATGTCGTCGCCCGACATCCGTGCGGGTGTCGCCCTCCTTATTGCAGCCCTCTCGGCCGATGGCCGCAGCAGGATTGACAATATCGAGCAGATAGACCGCGGCTACCAACGTATCGACGAGCGTCTCCGAGCCCTCGGAGCCGAGATCGAGAGGGTGGAATAAATGTTGAAATGAATACATACACTTTAACAATCAGTAAAAAATAAATATAGACATGTTTAGTTTTCTGAAATCAAAGCCCAAGACCGCTATCCCTACCTTTGCATCTTTGGGAGTGGATATACACTGCCACATGTTGCCTGGGGTGGACGACGGTTCCAAGAGCAATGAGGAGTCCTTGGCCTGCCTTCGGGTGATGCACGATGCAGGGTTCGAACGGGTCATCTGCACTCCCCACTATCAGTATCCCCGATTTCCCAACGAGGAATCAGACATATTGCATCGCTACGACAACATGCTCCTCGACTTCAAGGGGATGGATGCCAAGGGCATTCCCCAGATGAAAGGTGTGGCAGGCGAATACAGGGTGGACAGCGGGTTTGCCGACAGAATCAAGAAAGAGCAGTTCCTCCTTGTGGGCGGTAAATTCCTCCTCACCGAGTTCTCCCTCCACCAACAGGTGATAGGGTTGGACCAGGTGATGTTCGACCTGCAGATGAAGAATTACGAGGTCATTCTCGCCCATCCCGAACGCTATCCTTATTACAGCAGCTCCTCGCAGGCATTGCAGAAACTTAAGGACATGGGGGTCTATTTCCAAATCAACATCCTCTCCTTGATAGGTTTCTATGGCGAGGGTTCCCGCCGTAAGGCTTTCGAGATGATAGAGAAAGGCTGGGTGGAGTTTCTGGGCACCGATATGCACAACACGCTTTACGCCCAAGCCCTTATCGATGCTTCGCACGACAAGAAAGTCATCAAGCTTTTGGAGAAACACAAATTCCTCAACAGCCAAGTGGACAGCGACCAGGTTATCAAAACAAAAACTATCTGAAGAACAATATGAACAGCCTTAATGCCATTTCGCCCATCGACGGGCGCTACCGTAACAAGGTGGATGAGCTTGCATCCTATTTCTCCGAAGGTGCGCTTATCCGCTACCGTGTCCGGGTCGAAATCGAATATTTCATAGCCCTGGGAGACCTCCCTCAGCTTCCTGTGGCCGAACTGTTTCAGCGTCAACCCGGCATGGCCGAGCAGTTGCGCGACATCTACCGCCATTTCACCGAGCAGGATGCCCTTGAGGTGAAAGAGATAGAGAAAACCACAAACCACGATGTCAAAGCTGTCGAGTATTTCATCAAACGCCGTTTCGACACCTTGGGGTTGGAGCCCTACAAGGAGTTCATCCATTTCGGTCTCACCTCGCAGGACATCAACAACACGTCAGTGCCGCTGCTCCTGAAGGAGTGTCACGAGCAGGTGCTGCTGCCGCGCTACCAGACGGTTCTCGCCGCCATCGAGGAGCGTGCCCACCAGTGGGCCGACATCCCCATGCTGGCACACACCCATGGCCAGCCCGCCTCGCCCACATCGTTGGGCAAAGAGCTTATGGTCTTCGCCTACCGTATGCGCAGGCAGATGGACTATTTCGGTCAGATTCCTTTCAATGCCAAGTTCGGCGGTGCCACAGGCAACTTCAACGCCCACCTTGCAGCCTACCCCGAGGTCGACTGGCGCAGCTTCGGTAACGCTTTCGTTGCAGAGCATCTGGGGCTCGAGCGTCTTCAGTACACCACCCAGATTGAGAACTACGACAATCTGGCAGCATACTTCGACAACTGCAAGCGCATCAACGTCATCCTCATCGACCTCTGCCGCGACATCTGGTCGTATATCTCCATGGAGTATTTCAAGCAGAAGATCAAAGCCGGCGAGGTAGGCTCCTCCGCCATGCCCCACAAGGTCAACCCCATCGACTTCGAGAATGCCGAAGGCAACCTCGGCCTGGCCAACGCCATCTTCGAGCACCTCAGCCACAAACTCCCCATCTCCCGTCTACAGCGCGACCTCACCGACTCCACCGTCAGCCGCAATATCGGTGTCCCCGTGGCCCATACACTCATCTCCCTGGCTTCCCTGCAGAAAGGGTTGGACAAGCTCCTGCTCAACGAGGAGGCCATCGCCCGCGACCTGGAGAACAACTGGGCTGTCGTGGCCGAAGCAGTGCAGACTATCCTGCGCTCCGTGGGCTACCCCAACCCCTACGAGGCCTTGAAGCAACTCACCCGTACCAACCAGAAAGTCACTGCCCAGACGATTGCCGACTTTGTGGAGACCCTGGATGTCGATGCCTCCGTCAAAGAGCGCATCCGCTCCATCACTCCGCACAACTATTTAGGCTACAAACTATTCAATGATTAGTGGAGAGTGGTTGGCGAATAGTGGGGAGATACAGGTAATGTCCCGTCGTACCCCACGCTTTGCCGACCACTCATAACGTATACTTGTATGTCGTTCACCTTCCACCACATGCGCCCTTATGTCGCCCGTTTGGCGGCTTATGGGTTCTTTGTGGTGCTGGCGGTGCTCTTCACCATGGCCACAGCGCTCTCTGTGGCCGATTTTGTCAAAATCCTGTTCCCTCCCGACCCCTCCTCGCTTGTCGTCCCCAGTGCCGGTGAGAGCTTGCTCTCGCAGCTGCTCGACCGCCTCTACACATGGCTCATCGCCTTCGGTCCCAAACATGCACTCATCTACTTCTCGCTCATCCTGCTGGTGCTCTACTCCTGCAAAAACATCTTCAACTACCTCTCCAATGTGCAGATAGCGGTCATCCGCTCGCGTATAGTCCGCGACCTCCGCAGCCAGCTCTTCCGCAAAGCACTGCGGCTGCCCCTATCGTACTACGGCACCCATCGCAAGGGCGATATCCTTGCCCGCTTTGCCGGTGATATGACCGAATACGACGAGAGCGTCCTTGGCTCGCTCCAGCAGCTCTTCATGGCTGCTGTCAGCATCCTGCTCTACACCGCCATGCTCTTCTACATCAGTGTCAAGCTCTCGCTCTTTGTCCTCTGCATGCTGCCAGTGGTGGCCTTTGTCATCTCGGGCATCTCGCACCGCCTGCGGCGCGAGTCGGTCGAGCTGCAGCAGCGCGGCTCCTCCATCATGTCGCTCATGGAGGAGACCATCATCGGTCTCAAAGTCATCAAGGCCTACACCGCCATCGAGTTCTCCAACCGCCGTTTCAGCCAGGCCGGTGTGGGTTATGCACGCCTCCGCACACGGGTGCTGCGGCGTGTCGACCTCTCCTCGCCCGTCAGCGACTTTCTGGGCAACAGCGTGGTGATAGGCATCCTCCTCTTCGGCTCCGCCATGGTCATCAGGGGCGATTCGGGCATCACCCCCGAGCTCTTTGTTTCGTACATCATGATGTTCGTCCTCATGATACCTCCCGCCAAAGAGCTTACCACCGCCATCTCGCAAATCAAGAAAGGACAGGCCTGCACCGATCGCCTGCAGTCCTTCTTCAACCAGCCCGAGACCCAGCCCGACACTCCCCAGGCCACGCCCTTCCCCGGGCTCACCTCCGGCATCGAGTTCCGCGACCTGCATTTCAGCTACCTCCCCGGCACCGAAGTCCTGCATGGCATTAACCTCACCGTGCCGCGTGGCGCCACTGTGGCCTTGGTGGGCAGTTCGGGTTCCGGCAAATCCACCCTTGCCGACCTCCTCATGCGTTTCCACGAACCCACCTCCGGCCAGATACTCATCGATGGTCGCCCCATCCAGTCCTATCTCACTTCGTCCCTCCGCCGGCACATCGGCGTAGTGGCGCAGCACACCTTCCTTTTCAACGATTCCGTCCGCAACAATATAGCCTACGGCATGCCGCAGGCCACCAACCGCCAGATTGAGCAGGCTGCCCGCATAGCCAACGCCCACGACTTCATCCTCCAGCTGCCGCAGGGCTACGACACTCCTGTCGGCGACGGAGGCGCCCTCCTCAGTGGCGGCCAGCGGCAGCGCATCAGCATTGCCCGTGCCGTCCTCTCCGAGCCCGACATCCTTATCCTCGACGAAGCCACCAGCGCCCTCGACACCGAGAGCGAAGCCCTCGTCCGCCAGGCGCTCCTCTCCATCCTCTCCGGGCGCACGGCTCTGGTCATTGCCCATCGGCTCTCCACCGTTGCCTCGGCCGACCTCATCGCTGTTATCGAGCAAGGCCGCATCGTGGAGACCGGCACCCACGCCCAGCTCCTTCAGCGCCAAGGCCGTTACAGCCAGCTCGTGCAGACCTCGGCCATCGTCAATCAATAATAACGCAGCAACCCTCCGGCCCTATCATCCAACCAACCCCTCAACCTGTGTCACCGTCCAATAAACATATCGCCCTGCTCCGCCGCCTGTCGGCACTTCCGGTGCTGGTGCTCTGTGCCTTCGCGCTGTGGCCTTGCTGCCTTGCCGCCCAGACACCTGCCGCACTGCATTTCACCGAGTCGGTGGTGACAAGCCATCATGTGGGGCAGCTCAGTTGGAACCGCATCGACAGCGCCTCGGCCTATCAGCTCTTCCGGTGTTACCCCGACCAAGCCGCTTTCGCGCCCATAGCCACCCTTGCCGACACACACTTCACCGACACCCTCCATCGTGTCGTCTGTGCCGACACCGTCAGCTACTGCGTCACCGCCCTGCTGCGCGATACCGCCCTCCGGTCCGACACTGCCGGACTCTACTACCAAGACAATATCCCTACGGCCCCCTGCTCCTTGCGCCTCTGCACCGTCGACACCCTCCTCAACCGCATTCTCCTCAGCTGGTACCCAAGCCCCGACACTGATGTCATGGGCTACTACATCTGCATGGGTTCCCCTTGCCTCGACTACGACACCGTCTGGGGGAGGCTCAACACCGAATACCTCTGCCCCGAAGACCTCTCCCTCGACGAAAACGCACAGGCCGAGTTCTCCTTCCGCATTCTTGCCTTCGACAGCTGTTCCCAGGCCAGCCCCCTCACACCATACTATCGCAACCCCGTGCTGAGCATCTCCGCCGAGCCCTGCTCGCAGCAACTGCGTTGCTCATGGAACCGCTATATCAATATGCCCGACAGTGTCAGCGAATACCGTCTGCACTACACCCTCGACAATGGCACCCAGGAACAAACCTTCAGCATTGGCCCCGACGGCCCCTTCATCCACGACATCAACATCCCCGACTTCGCTGTGCGCCAACTCCACGCCTATCTTACCGTCCATTCCGTCGACAGCGGCCTCATGGCGTTCTCGCGTGTGCAGACCTTCCGTTTCGACCATGGCGACACAGCCCGCTACGCCAACATCATCTCCGCCGCCTACCTCGACACCGTCCCTGCCGTATCCCTACGGCTGGAGATAGACCCCGACTTCCACGATGCCGACTACGTGCTGATGCGCTCCACCGCCACCGCCTCGCCCGACAACCCCGACGTGCTTTACTGGTCCCCTTTCGAGCCGATAGCCTCCCGCACACGTCCTGCCGACCCCTCCGGCCAAGGCACCTTCACCTATGTCGACAGCACCGTCAGCCGCACCGCACCGGCCTACTCCTACCGCCTCCACGTCCCCGACCGCTGCGGCCTGCGTGCCGTTGTCTCCGACACCGTCTGTGTCCTCCTGCCGGAGCCCCCCGAACCCTCGGCATGGTTCCCCAACGTCATCTATGGCGGCCATCCCGACCTCGGCCGATTCTGCCCCACCTTTGTCGCACCGCTGGCGCGCGACTACCGTCTCGACATCTTCTCCCGCTGGGGACAGCGCGTCTTCAGCACCAGCACCCTCGGCGACTGCTGGGACGGCACCTCCCCCCTCGGCAAACCTCTTCAGCAAGGTGTCTATGTCTATCGCGCCACATGCCGCCATGCCGACGGAACACTCAAAACCTACGCCGGCACCGTCACCCTGCTGCGGTAAGGAAAGCACCGACACGCAATTCGTCAGCCCGAATGATACATTAACACGATAATACATTCACGCATACATGAACATAGCACTCTATCTCCGCAACACCGCCGCCGAACCTGCCGCCCAGGTTGGCAATAGTACTGACGCCACAGGCGAGACGCCGGTATGTGCGCCGGAACACCCGCAGCACCTCGACGCCCCCCAGCTCAACAGGCTTATCGCCCTCCTCAACGAGCGGGGGGTGCAGACCTGTATCGTCCACGACCGGCTGCCCGACTGCCCGCTCGACTTCCTCCTCTCCATCGGAGGCGACGGCACCCTCCTCAGCTCCGTACATCTCTTGGCTGGGCGCGACATCCCTGTCCTTGGCGTCAACTTCGGGCACCTCGGCTTCCTCACCACCGCCGGGCGCGACAATATCGACAGCCTCGTCTCCGACCTCATGGCCGGCCGCTACACCCTCGAGCCCCGCACCCTCCTCAATGTCACTGCCGACCATGCCGACGACCGCCACTCCACCTTTGCCCTCAACGAAGTGTACCTCCACCGCTTCGTCGATGCCCCCCTGCTGCGCACCGACCTCTATGTCGGCGACGACTTCGTGGCCACCTATGCCGGCGACGGCCTCATTGTGGCCACGCCCACTGGCTCCACAGCCTACTCCCTCAGTTGCGGTGGTCCCATCCTCACGCCCGACAGCGGCTGCCTGGTCATCACCCCCATCGGGGTCCACAACCTCACCCTGCGCCCCATCATCGTGCCGGACAGCGCCATCCTGCGCCTCGTCACCCACGCCCAGCAGCAGCAGTTCTATCTCGGCATGGACTCGCGACGGCAGGCCATGCCCTACGGCACCGTCGTCACCCTCGCCCGGCAGAACTTCACCGTCCGCCTTGTGCGCCTGGGTCACCAGAGCTTCTTCAGCGCCATCCACCAGAAACTGGGCTGGGGCGGTGCTTACCGAAGTGAAAATTGAACCCTTGCAGGGTCAATGTGTTAATGCTTGAATGTGTTAATGTGTTAATGTTATCGTGTCAATCAGCTTAACGAATTAACACAATAACGTCGTTATTCTCCTTTCACTTCAACCAGAGCTGGCTCAATCTAACGACCGATTCTGGATTAACCATTTTTAACACGCGCATATTGTGCTGTCCTGTTGTTTATTCCGTATGGCAGTGAAAAATAGCCCATTTATGCAAGGCACTTTTTGGGGGGTTGTGCGTCTAATATAGGCAAAAGGGGAGTTATATATCCGGTGGCATGACTGTTATGAAACGAAACGAAAAAGACAGAGAGTTCGACAAGATGCTCAAGGAAAACATGGGCATCATATTAAGCATCTGTGCAACCTTTACCGACCGCAAGACCGACAAGATGAAGGATCTCTACCAGGACATAGTCTGTCGGCTGTGGGAGGGCTGGGGTAAGTTCAGGAACGACAGCAAAGTCAGCACCTGGGTGTATCGTGTGGCACTCAACACCGCCATCTCCCACAAACGCCATACTGCAGCCGCGCCAGCCTTTGTCAGGCTCGACGACACCCTGTTGGAACAGATTGCCGAGCCGCCCCCAAACGAGTTCGTGGATCAGCTCTACCGTCTCATCGAACGGCTCGACGAGAAAGACAAGGCAATCATCTATCTTTATCTCGACAATCTCAGCATTCAAGCTATCAGCGAGACACTCGAGCTCTCCCCAAACACTGTAAAACATGAAATACACAGGATAAAAATCAAACTAAAAGAAATGAATGACCATGAAAACAACCGATAATATACCGTTCGACGACTACGTCGCCGCCTGGCAGGAAGAGTCCCGGCGCATCCGGCAGCTTACCGAGGGCGTCGGCACCGAGGGGACTGCCTCGGCCATCCGTCGTGCATGGCGTCACGACCTATTTCTTTTCTGCCTGCGCCCGTTCATCCCCATCAGCGTCGCTGTCCTCTTGATCTTCACCGTCCTCCCCAGCCCTGTCAAAGGTTCACAGGCCATAAGCAGCTTGAAAGACTGCAACCAGAAGATTGAATACATGCAATCACTACTCGATTCAATATGAAAACCCTCTTCCCACACCCCAACGGTCAATCCGGCGACACCTCCGGCAAGACCTCTGGCCACACCGGCAAAATATCCCGTCTCTTCACCGGCAGGGGTACCCGCTTTACTACCAACAGGGGTGCCCGTGCTACTCTGCTGGTGTTGGTATTCATTATTGTGATAAGCGGAGCCCTCCTCATACGCTACCATACGTTTATAGTCCCCTTCCGGCAGTGCAGCGAGACCTACCAGCACTATGCCGGGCAGCCCGGCATCGAGGCCACCTTCATCAAGGACTTCCGCATCAACGACAGCCTCTCCGTCTGTGCCACGCTCCTCGAGGTCCAGGACTCCGATACTTGGTATCGGTTGATGCACGAATTCAATATCCCGATTCAAGAACTTAACAGCTATCTCCCCACAGACCGAATAACCATCAAGATATCACCAAGGGGACATCCCGAAATCAGTGGGGTAACCGACCTCAACGCACCCATCGACGTCATCACCATCGATAGACTTAACCTCAGGATAGGCATGTTCCATGCCGCCAACAAAAACGAAGAATTTGTGATATTGGATAACCGACTAATCACTAATATAAAGATAAAAAATCCTCTACCAAATCGAAAAGAGATAACAGATTAATAATAAGAATTAATAATCATGAAAAGTCTTCAATTCCAAATGCACTGTTCACTTTATGCAACCACCTACTATATTGACAAACACGAATAACACGAATCGCACGAATAACAATTCGTTTGATTCGTGCCATTCGTGTTCTGAATTAATTATTCGAGGTGATAACGGAATCCATCAAAAACCACGCCATGAAAGAATGTGCACCTATGCAGGGGATGCTGACACGGGTTCTTGGCGAAAAAAACTGTCCAACATTCTCTCTGAAAACCACTGTTTTACAATCCAAACACCAATACACCTAAAAAAAAATTTTCACCCGATGTCACAAAATGGCCCAAAAATGTGCTTTTAGCCTTTAAAAGAACCCCTACTATGCCACAAGGAGTACCCGACAAGGAATTTGCCGACTTCGTACGGCAACACAGAAAACAGCTATGGCATATCGCCAAAGGCTTCTCCCTCAGTCCTGCATGGGAACCGGAAGATGCCTTCCAGGAGATATTGTGCTCCCTGTGGCAGAACTGGAAACAAGGAGACCGCTTCGAGCGGAGCAAAGGATGGATGCTGAAAGTGGCTTACCACACCCTCCTGAACATCAAAAGGAGGCAAAACGCCAACCCCATTGTCACAACAACAAGGGATTTCGCCGGCAACCCTGACGCCGTCACCACCCAATTCGACGACAGCGACATCGCCTTCCTCCAAATGGTCGACCAACTCTCCCCACGCCTAAGGGAAGTGGTCATAGCGCGGTGGCAAGGGTTCGACTATGCCGAAATAGCCCGCATGCTGGGCATCTCCGAACTCTCCGCCCGACAGCGTCATTCACGTGGAATCAATAAAATCAGACTGCTATATGAAAAGGACATTTGAAGAGCAATGCAAACGCATGCAGCAAACACTCGGACAGGACACCTGCCCCTTCGACGGCGAAGAACTCGACCGCCGCATCCTGGCCGCCACTCAAGCCCAGGGTACCCACTCTGCCACCCTGCACCGCAGACGGATCCTTCAATTGTACGGCAAAACCGCAGCCATGCTGCTGATACTCGTCACCGCCCAGATGCTTGCCAGACCCTCCCACCGGTGCGACAGCGTGACAAGCACCAGCCTTCAGTCCGCCTTTCAGGCACCGATAATCCTCAACAATTTATTCCTCGAGTCATGAAAAAACATTACATCATCATCTCAGTCATATCCCTGCTGGTGGTGGCATCCGTCTTCTGGTTCGGATATAAACCGCCCTCCCTCCCCCTGGAAGAATGCAGCGAGACCTACCGCCTCTATGCCGGTCAGCCAGGCGTCAACGCCTCTTTCCTTAAAAACTACCGCATCAACGACACCCTCATCGTCAATGCCACTCTCCTCGTCGCCACCGACTCGTCGGCATGGCAACGGTTGGAAAAAGACTTTGGATGCCTCAACGGCGACAAATACCCCCCGGGCAATCCCGCCCCCTGGGTGATGCGTATTGCACCCAAGCACCACCCCGACCAAAGAATGGATTCCATCATGACCAACAACATCTTCATATTCTACACAGCCCCCGAAAAAAGCGTCTGTGCCATCGACATCGATTCAGAAGAACAAGCTTCTGCCCTTTGCGACTACTACTTCCAAAAGATGAAAGATTTATCTATCAAATACAATTTAAAACTCTAATATGATGACAAACAAAACCATTTTCCTCAAAGCCGCCTCCGCAGGCACGCAGTTGTGCCGGGGCCTGACAAAAGAAAAGGTGCCGGGGCTCGGGGTGTGCATGTGCCAATGTCCGTCCCCCACGCCGCCGGCACCCGGGCACGGAGCGGTCGCTCCTTTCCAAACAACGCACATGCGAATACAATACCATAAGTATGTAATGCAATAAACTAAATACTTAATATCTCAAAAAGAAAAGCTATATTTGCAAATGGGAATAGTCAATAAACAGTTACACTAAAACACATAAATCAACGTATTATGAACAAAACAACAACAAAAATAGCATTTATCTCAATGCTTTCCTTGGCTCTCTTCTCTGTGAAGGTTTCCGCTCAAACTTTTACAACCCTGGGTATAGGCATCAACCCACCTGTCGGCACACTGCACGTCCATACCACCCAAGGCTATTTCAACGACTTACCCATCCGCGACGGGGGAACGCAATACGACTACTACGAGACTCTCTTCCACATCACCAACCCCACTACTGGCACAGGCTCCTCTGACGGAGTGGAGGAATTGACCCTGCACGTGATTGAACTGCAGAAACAGATAGACAAACTGAAGAAAGGAACTGGCCATGAATAACAAGAGTATCCTTCAGTACTGCATCTGCCTGTTGCTTTCAACAGTTGTTCTGTCTTTGGCAAGCTGCCAGAAAGAAAATAAATGCCACGAAGTTATCATCTTTGATAACCAATACAACACTGTTGAGGCTCTACATACGTATTTCTCCTATTGTCACAGGAGCAAGGACGAGATAATGCAACGGGTAGGCGACACCATCTGGGTCACTGGTTTTTTTGACGAAACTCACTTTAACGAATCTTTAATGCAATATGATCAGGATCTTTCCCGTTCTCGAAGCCGCGAGTTGAGTGACAAGTTCTATGAAGCCGGGGAAGACGTTAACCACAAATATATACATATAGAATTCCGGGACTCTATCCGACGTATCCCATCCTCCTTCAGAAAGAAACGTGTGTATATCGTGTCGCGTTATTATTATGACGAAGGTGGCCACAAAGACGGTAATCATGCAAAGATGACTTCTCCTCCCTATTATGCATTCATCCCGCTGTATATGGACACTGTTCCCGACATAATCAAAACTTCTGCCTTATGAAAAAACATATCCTTGTCGTAACACTGATATGCTTCTCATTCATGCTGCACGGTCAGATATCAATTACCATGAATGATGCTGTCAGCACTGCTCTCCGTTTCGCCAACAGAGAATATCGGGATACCGATGATGGAATGTCACGAGGATGCAGCCACAGGCTCCTATCGGAAGACAATAGACGCATCTTCGTTACCTTCGGGATGCTACTATGTAGTAGTCTACACCAATGAAAACCGAGAAGTAAAATGTATTATTAAACAATAAATTAGTATTCATCATGAAAAAGATATTTTTTATCACAGTAATAATGGCCACCTTGGCTTTAAGTGGCTGCATAAGGCATTGCGAAGGATTCCCCCCACAGATGCAACAAACGTATTTCCCATATACCTCGGGACAGGCATTGACCTTTGTGAGCAATGAAGGGGATTCGCTGTCGCTCAACGTGACGGATGTATCGATGGAAGGCCCCTACAATATTGGTTTTGGAGTTAAAACAACATGTGGCCCAGCACTATATGTAAAATTAGAAGGTAAAATAAACCATACTAACCATGAACTCAAAATAGAGCTATTCTATCGAGGAATGAGAGAAAATGATTATGATGGAATGTGGATTCCTGAATACAATAATCGTTATTATCCGTATGTTTCCGTTCAAAAAGACACTATTGTCGAAGGGTGGGCTGGTTTCCCTTATTATTGGTATTCTTTAATTAATGGAGTAGATGGTGGAGCTATTTGCTGTTTGCTTGATACTCTATATTTTGCATATTACGAAAATTACCCCGGACACACGATCGACACGCTTGTGGTGGTGAAAGACCGGGGGCTGGCCGGTTTCAGCACCAGCGACGGACGGAAATACGTGCTGACAGAATAAACAACACCCCTACCCCAACCCCGCCGGCGACAGGATTGAGGTCTTCTCCTCCTTCGCACTCCTCTGCCTAGAGGTCTACGACCTCAACGGCCGCAGGATGCTGGCGCAGGACTGCCAAGGCCACTCCGCCACAATCGACGCCTCCAGCTGGCCCGAAGGCACCTACATAGCCATTGTCCGCACCCCCGCAGGCGCCACCTCGCAGAAACTCATCCTGCAATAAGTAGAGGTCAAGAAGTGTATCTAAATCCTGATGCACTGTTTACTTAATGCAACCACCTACTATATTGACGAACACGAATGGCACGAATAACAATTCGTTAGTGGGAATGGTGAGGCCAAAAGCCAACATAGCACTGACAAACCTTGTCTACAACATGTGCAGACTTGTGCAGATTAAGAAATACCAACCTAATTTAATTGCGATCCAATAGGCAGAATATCAAATGATTACCCCCACCCCCTCAAAAATATGACAAATAATTTATTGTCAAATGAAAAAATAGTCGTATCTTTGTACCCGTAAACCAATTGTTAAACAACGATTGTCTGGCAGATTAATGGGTTCTGTCTGTTTGGATGACCAAAAAGTGAATAAATAGAACCCACCTAAAAACAAACGCCATGATAAAAAAAATATTAGTTTTTCCGTTTCGCCTCAGTGTTGTTTTTATAATGTCTTTCTTCATGTGTTCCTGTGAGGATTATTGGTGTAGAAAACAGGGTACGTATGTTGAGAAATATTGTGTATTCAAGTTTCCCGATGGTGAAGACTATTCTCAATATTATGTTATTTTTGATCATTTTAAACTGCAACCCAGTGTAAAACCAGATATTTGTAGGCCAATACGATTGCACAATGGGTACTATCTGAGTAATTCACGTACTTACGATGCAAGTTCATGGACCTATTTAAATTTCACTTACGATGAGTTGGAGGCAGGTCTTGTGCCGGATGATTGGAATAATCATTGGCAGGACTATGTTCTGGTGGATTGTCCGTATGACGAATACTATTCTGTAGTATATCAAGGTTGTCGAAGTTGGGGATTGGAAACGGTGCCGGGTTATTGCCCTCAATGCACCCAAACCTATGGTGTTGATACAGCCTGGTTGAATGCAGCGATAGACAATGGCGATTTCTTTGTTTTACAAACAGTACATAGAAGGAAATAATTGTTGATCATTTATGAAAAGATTATTGTTTGCATTGTTAATGTGTTCATTAGATGCGTTTGCTCAGCATGTTAGTCTTGATGTTGCTATTCAGGTCTCAACAAATCATATGAGAAATATTAAAAGAGCTACTCCAGAAGTATCATATGTTAATTATAAGGCAATTGGAAATCATTTATGTCTGTATGAAATTGTTTTCAATGATAGTTCATGGTGTTTTGTTCCTGCCGATATGAGTGTGGGGCCGATACTGGCATTTGGGTTTACACGCTCTGGTAACGACAATATACCAGAGGCTTTCTTGAAATTGATTGAATGGTACACGGCTCAATTAGACACAATTATTTATTATGATTTAAATAAAGGGGTAACACATCCATCGTGGGAGTTAATGCTTGAATCCAAATATTCCAGTGATTATATTGTCGGGGGTAGCCTTTTGGATATGACAGGAAGGGGGCGGTTGTGTTGGAGCCAGGGGAAGAATTACGACAACGGTTGTTCTCCATCGTATAATCAAGACTGTCCTTCAACGATTATTGATTGCTATGCCTGTTACCATGAACCAGTTGGATGCGCCGCGGTCGCTTTAGGTGAAATAATGTGGTATTGGCGTTGGCCAGAATCAAGTGAGTATAATTGGGATAGCATGCCATCGAAATTGAGAAACACAACAGCAAATGATAGTGCATCGGTTTTGTCCCGTTTTTTGCGAGAATGCGGGGAGGCTGTTGGTATGACTTATGCGTGTACTGGATCTTTTGCCACAATGGATAATATTGTTGATGCACTAATCAATAGGTATGGTTATTACGGCTCACACAAAATATATAAATCCGACTGGGGATTTGGTTCGTCATGGAACGATATTGTTAAATCAGAAATAGATCATAAACGGCCAGTTCTCTTTTATGGCGATAGTTGGGCTTTTTTTGAGGGTCACTTTTTTGTTGTTGACGGGTATCAGGAAAATTATGAAGGAATTTTTTACCATGTTAATTGGGGTCATGGAGGAAACAATAATTGTTTTTGTAGGTTGGATAGAATTAAGGAAATACAAAATGGTGACACATCTTACTACGATATTAATAATCGCGCTATTGTTGGTATTTCGCCAACTTATTGCATAAATCAGATCATTTCTGAAGTTAACTACACGAAAGTACCATCGGGTTTCTCACGGAATGAGTTCGCCACAGATAGGGTGATTTTGCCATCCTTAGACAACCCACTTTGGGTTGAGCCAGATGGTAGATTAGTTATTGAGTCGGGTAATGAAGCCATATTAAAAGATGGTTTCTGGGCAAAAAGGGGTAGTGAAGTAAATGTTAGCATAGATGAGGAATGGAGAAATGGGATGGCTATAAGTGTACCGCAATGGTACAATGCGATATACATGGGAGATGATGGATACAAATTACAAGTAGTAAATGCAGATTCATGGGAGTTTTCTTTATGTGATGCTGCAGGTGTCACTGTTTATCAAAGTGCGGGTTCTATAGGTGATGACGGTGTTGCTTATTTGTGGGACGGAACAAACATGAACTATGGATTATACTACGGAAATATACGGTTTAAAAACAGTTATGGAAGGGAATTGCTACAAAACCAATTTCCTATTTGCGTATTAAGCCGAGATTCCTCAGATCCGGAACATTCATCCAAATTGGATAGTAGTGCATTTGCTGGTCAATATACTAAAACCGACCATCAAAGTGCAGCAATAAAAATATATCCAAATCCGTCAGATGGCATTATTACAGTAGATCTACCTACAGATACTATATTCAGCATCCGTATTTATAACACTCAAGGTTTTTTGGTTTATACTGATGACAACATTGTTCAACACCGTTATACACTTAACATAGCGTCTTTTCCTCAAGGTGTTTATTTTGTTGTAGTTCACAGCCGTAATAGCACATACTCTTTAAAATTCTTTAAACAATAATACTTTAAAAAAACATGAAACATATTAACCATATCATTGTCATTGTTGCCCTGTCGCTCATGGAATCGGGCTGTTGGCTCTACAAACCACAGTTGGCAGATGTGCCACTTATTGAGCATAAGGGCGATGTCAGGGTGGCGGGTTCGGTATATCTATGCCCAGCCACAGGTGCTACAGCGACAATATCGGCTGGTTTGACCAACCGTCTGGCATTGCAGCTGCATACCGATTACGAGTCGCGAGATGTCCACTATTCCCATGCGGCTCTCGGCCTGTACAGGTCATTGGGCAAAAGAGTCCGGGAAGGCTATCTCGGCGTCGGATACGGAAACGGAAATGTTTATATCGATGCTGAAGCGGCCTCGGCGCGTGGTCCATACTTTTGCGGTTTTGCCCAGTTTAATTATGGATGGCATCTAAGTGAGCATAGCGACATAGGACTATCAATGAAAGCAGGGAGGATGTTCTCCTGCTTCAGGGGCGTTTCGAGAGGATACTCTTATGGCGAAGACCCCTTTGGACCACGATGGAGTACACTGCTTGAACCCCAGGTGTTTTTCCGTATAGGCGGCGATTGCGTCAAGTTCCAGACACAGTTGGGCTACATTCACATGTTCCTGTGGCCCCAAGACCCAGTTTTACGCTATGTCCCATTGTCATTTAGTATGGGAATTAATATTACCCTATAATGCAAAGGCTTTATTTTAATCGCTCTTATTTAATTCAAGACTGATTTTTCACAAGGATGGGTAGACTGGGGCGTAAGGGAATGGACGTGCAGGCTTCTTCAAACATGGTTGATGCCACATAGCGCATCATTCTGGCCACTTTCTCGCGGAGTGTCCCCGTCTTGTGTTCCACGACATTGTTCCATGTCAGGTAATTGTTAAGGTATTTTGACGAGACTCCCTTGAATCCGGCGAGAAACAGCTTCAGCTTGGAGTGATATGCATTGAGGTGCTGTATGTGGTATATGCCTTTCACGGTTTTCTTGCCTCCTTTTATCTGCACCAGACCATTGCCGTTGTCCTTGGAAAATCTACGGTAAGAGGCATCCTCGTCGGTGCACAGTGTGGCATCGGGACTCACATGACCGCCGAGCACCTCCCTTACGGCCTTGGTAGAGCACTTGCCAAGCTTGGCCACCTTGCTCACGGCATTCCCCTTCCTGTCGATGGCGCACGGAACGCACACAAGCTCGTCCGACAGGCCGCGGGTGTGGCTCTCTCCCCCTCTTTTCCGGGGTTTGCGCCCCGCCTCTTCGTCCTTGAACTTCTTTCACCTACATAGCCATTGTCCGCACCCCCGCAGGCGCCACCTCGCAGAAACTCATCCTGCAATAGCAGAAGTCAAGAAGTGTCTCCAATTCCAAATGCACTATTCACTTTATGCAACCACCTACTATATTGACGAACACGAATAACACGAATCGCACGAATAACAATTCGTTTGATTCGTGCCATTCGTGTTCTGAAGGCAACCTCCAATAATTATCCAAATAATACATTGCTTGGTAATGATAATTCATGTTTTACCTCTTATTTTAACATGAATTACCGTGTAATGACCATATATTCATGACAATTAATGATAATCCCAAATCGGTCATTAGACCGACTTTTCAATCAATCTCTCTTTTTTTCTGGTCTGTTTATGCCATATCAGCATTTCTTTCGGCATCTTGTCCACATCCCTGTCTCGCCGTAGCCCGCTACGTCTTCGACAGCGATGCGGCCAATCTGCTCGAAACAAATACTAATCTGCCATAAACCCTAATGACCGATTTGGGATAATTCATGTTTTACCGCAGCGCCGGGAAGTCTCAGCGGACGTCACGCCACGACCCTCTTGGGTCGTTCAATCACGGCTCGATGCTGCCTGCTTCCCGGCTTGTTTTCCGTTATCATATCGAGTAACGATGCTATAACGATACTATCACGAAGCAGGATTGAACGGCCCCTCACCGTATGTGTTAATTCGTTAATCGATTCACGCATTCAATCATGAGCCACCAGAAGACGTTATTAAGACAATTTGTCATGGATAAAAACGCAAAAAAGGCATGATTTGTGTCATTTTGTCAGTATTCCAATGATGGCACGAGGGTTGCAGGATATAGGGTGTCGGCGGACGTAAGGAACCGCAGACAGAGAAACAAAGACGGGTTGCAACAGCAACCAGCCAACAACAAAGATAAAAAACAATAAAAAAATAGGAGATTAAAACCATGTTACTCACAACAAGAAATCAGAACTTCATGCCCTCGCTCTTTAACGAGTTGATGAATTGGAACAATTGGAACTGCGGTACCTACGACGAACACGCCACGATGCCCAAGATGAATGTGACCGAAAGCGAGAAGAACTACGAGATTGAGCTCTCGGTGCCCGGGCTGTCGAAAGAAGACCTTAGCCTGAGTGTTGACAGCGAGAACAATCTGGTGGTGGAGATGGTGAAAAAGGAGGAGAAGAAAGAGGAGAAGAAAGACCGCCACTACCTGCGCCACGAGTTCAGCTCGCTCCAGTTCAAGCAGATGTTCAGCCTGCCCGAAAACGTGAAGCGCGAAGCCATCAGCGCCAAGGTGGAGCACGGTATCCTGACCGTCACCCTGCCCAAGTTCACCGACGAGGAGAAACAGGCCAAGTCGCAGCAAATCGCGATACAATAACAGTGGACCAAACCACCACACAACACAAAGGGGGACAGCCGTAAAGGGCTGTCCCCTTTAGTGTTTGATATATTTTTTGTTGGTATGGATTTTTATTCGTATCTTTGCAAATTCTAAACAGCTTATCAATATGGAAGAAAGACCGCACATGGACCCGAGGGAAATCACCACGAAACATGTTGACATACAAAAGATTCTTGCCAACAAAGGGGTGAAGCTGCCCCATTGGGCAGTACGCATGATGGAACGGTTGCTGCACGCCGACGAGATCAACTCCGTCATCTATCGGCTGCGCGACAAGTTCGGGCTGGACTTTGTACACGCTTTCCTTGAGGGCGACCACCCCGAGGACCTGAACGCCAAGATACTGGTGACCAACCCCGAGCACATTCCTGCAGAGGGGTATCCCATCGTGGCGGGGAACCACCCGCTGGGCGGCCCCGACGGGCTGGCGGTGATGGCTGCCGTGGGGCGCTACCGCAAGGACATCAAGTTCCCGGTGAACGACTTTCTGCTCTATCTGCCCGGCCCTGCACCCCTGTTCGTGCCCATCGACAAGGTGAACCGCAACACGGCCAATGTGAACGCCCTGGAGGAGGCCTTTGCGGGCGAGAACTGCCTGCTCTATTTCCCGGCGGGCATCTGCTCGCGCAAGCAGAAGGGCGGCGACATCCGCGACCTGGAGTGGAAGCCCACCTTCATCAAGAAGGCCGTTCGCTACCACCGCGACGTGGTGCCTTTCTTCTTCGACGCCCGCAACCGCAAGCGGTTCTACAACATCGCCCGCCTGCGCGAACGGCTGGGCATCAAGTTCAACTTCGAGATGGCCCTGCTGCCCGGCGAGATGTTCGCCCAGCGCGGCAAGACCATGCACCTGACCGTTGGCAACCCCATCCCCTACACCACCTTCGACAACCGCCACACCGCCAAGGAGTGGGCGGCGCTGGTGAAGGAGTATTGCTATAAACTTAAAGACAATCCCCAAGCCCGGTTCGAGGAGCTGCTGTAGACAGCCTCCACGTCCTATCGGTATCACCATTATCAAAACGCAAGTAGCTATGGAAATCGACACCTCGTACATCATCCCACCGGTATCCCGCGACCTGATAAAGGCCGAATTGAAGCACAAGAACTTTCTCCGCAAGACCAACAGCGGGAACAAGGAGATATATATCACCACGGCGCACCTGTCGCCCAACATCATGCGCGAGATTGGGCGCCTGCGCGAACTGAGCTTCGCCCTGGACGGCGGCGGCACGGGCAAGGACTGCGACATCGACGAGTTTGACACGATGCCCGAGCCGTACTGCTTCAAACAGCTGTTTGTGTGGAGCCCCGAAGACGAGGAGATTGTGGGCGGCTACCGCTTTATCCATGGCAGCAACATGATGCACCGCGAGGACGGCACCATTGCCACCCCCACGTCGGAGCTGTTCCAGTACTCGGACCAATTCATCGAGAACTACCTCCCCTACACCGTGGAGCTGGGACGCGCCTTTGTGCAGCCCGACTTCCAACCGGGCAACAACCTGAGAAAGGGGCTCTACTCGCTGGACAACCTGTGGGACGGCCTCGGAGCCATCGCCCTGGAGATACCGGAGACCCTCTACTTCTTCGGCAAAATCACCATGTACCCTCAGATGAACCGCCGCGCCAAAGACCTTATCCTCTACTTCTACCAGAAACATTTCCCCGACCCCGAGGGACTGGTGTGGCCCTACACACGGCTGAAGATTGAGTCGGACCTGAACGAGCTGCACGCGCTCTTCGACGGACGCAACTACAAGGAGGATTACCAGATACTGGTGCGCAACGTGCGCGCCCTGGGCTGCACGGTGCCGGCCATGATCAACGCATACATGAACCTCACACCCACCATGCGGTCGTTCGGCACAGCCATCAACACCGAGTTCGGCAACACCGACGAGACGGGCATCCTGGTCACCCTGCGCGACATTGTGCCCGAGAAGCGCAAACGCTACATCGAGTCGTACGACACGAAGAACCGCGTGCTGGACCGCATCAAGCTGTTCCGCATCAACATGAAGCAACTGCCTTGGTGGAAACAGATAAACGACACCGAACGGATGGAGCTGAAACGGCTCAAACACCTGAAGGAAAGTGTAGTGGAAAGCAGCAAGAGCAAGCCTCACAAGCGGAGGAAGAAACGCACCGCCCCACGCACAAAGGAATAACAACCCCGAAACGAACCCCTACCAACGATGGAGATAAAAAGCGCCACCTTCGTTGTCAGCAACAGCGACTACCGCAAGTGCCCCGACACCCTGCTGCCCGAATATGCTTTTATCGGGCGCAGCAACGTGGGCAAGTCGTCGCTCATCAACATGCTCACCAACAACAAGAGCTTGGCCAAGACGAGCGTCAAACCCGGCAAGACCCAGCTCATCAACCACTTCCTTATCAATAAAGCGTGGTATCTCGTCGACCTGCCGGGCTACGGCTATGCCCGCACGTCGAAAGCGTCGCGGATGGAGTGGCAGGCGATGATCAACGACTATATCCTCAACCGCGAAACCCTGGCCAACCTGTTTGTGCTTATCGACTCGCGCATCCCGCCACAGAAAATCGACATCGAGTTTATCAACTACATGGGCGCCCACGGCGTGCCGCTCATCATCATCTTCACCAAGACCGACAAGCAGAAACAGAGCGAGACGGCCGCCACGGTGAACAACATGAAGCGTGTGCTGTCCGAGACCTGGGAGGAGCTGCCGGAGATGATACTCACCTCGTCGGTGACACGCACCGGCCGCAACAAACTGCTGGACCGCATAGACGAAATCAACCAACTGTTGGCCAACGACCCCCAACGGAATAATAAACTATAAGCAACAAGAACATGACCCATTGCAAGAAAATCTTTCTGGCAACACTCTGCACAATGCTCTGGATGGCCGCGGCGGCACAGAACACCGACCGTCTGGACTTTGTTGTCAGACATACCACCCTCAAGCCCGCCCTGCGGCATGCCTCGTTCGCGGTGTGCGTCCACAACATCACCAAGGACAGCACCATCTATTCGCGCAACGACGACCTTTCCATGATTCCTGCAGCCATCAACAAGCTCTTCACCACCGCCGCCGCCTACAGCCGCATGGGGCCAAAGTTCTACTTCGAGAACCACCTCTACTATTCGGGCGAGATTGACCGCCACGGCACCCTGCAGGGCGACATCATCATCGCCAGCGCCGGCGACCCCTTCTTCTGCTCGGACCGCTTCCCCCACACCGACTCGACCTTCTACCGCCTCACCGATGCCATCCGCAAAAAGGGCATCAAACGCATCAGCGGACACATCTACGCCGACACCAGCATCTTCGAGGGCGACATGGTACACCCCTCGTGGCGATGGGACGACATAGGCAATTGCCACGCCAGCGGAGCCTGCGGCATCAACTATAACGAGAACTCGGTGGATGTCCACTTCAAGGCCGGCCGACGTGTGGGCGACCCAGCGGTGATCACCAGCACCAATCCCGACATTCCCATCACCAACAATGTGGTCACCGGCCCGCGCGACACGGTTTTCGATGTCTGCTTCTACGGCGCTCCGCACCAGAACAACCGCACCTGCCGCGGTGTCATCCCCCTCGGCACCGCCGACACCCACTTCCGTGCATCGCTGCCGCAGCCTGCCATGCGCATGGCCACGGCGTTCACGCGGTATCTGCGCTCGCACGGCATCACCGTCTCGGGCGAACCCGACGTACACTTCACCATGCCCAAACAATACCGCAAGCTCTATACCGACACCGCTTTCAACCTGTTCACCACCACCGCGCTGACCACCCAGACCAACAACAACATCGCCTCAGAAAGCCTTTTCAAGCTCCTCGGCTACCTGCGCGACGGGCATGGCACCTTTGGCTCCGGCCGCCGGTTTATGTACGATTATTTCCAGGAGCTCGACCTCAGCACCTCGGGGGTGAATATGGTGGACGGCAGCGGCCTGTCGCGCGACAACCGCGTCACCGCCTACTTTGTGTGCCAGTTCCTCGACGCTGTGGCGCGCCAACAGTTTTTCTTCGACTATGCCGGTGCCCTCGGCATCAGCAACCGCGTGCCGGAATACGACATCATTCCCCGTGTGCCGGAGGACTGCTCGCTCCGCATCAAGAGCGGCGTGGCTCCCGGCGTGCGCAACTTTGCAGGTTACTTCACCAACCAGGAGGACCAGGTGTTCAGTTTCTCCATCCTCTGCAACAACTACAGCTGCGACGACGCCACTATCGACCAGTTGATAAAGGGCATCATTGAAGAGATAATCCGGCTATAGCCATTCTATCACCAAGAAAAGTGGCTGACACTCCAGAAAGGTGCGTCAGCCACTTTTTATTTTGAGTGTTCCAGCTCTTACTTCTTCACAACACGTTTAATGGTGGTGTTGCGAGAGGTAATAACGCGGACAAAGTATGCCCCTGCGGGCAACTGCCTCATGTCAATTTGCTCTTTGTCTGTGGTAAGGATTCGGCGTCCACTCATGTCCATCAGCTCGACCTTTTGTACATTATCAGCCTGAATGTTCAGCACATCGGTCACTGGGTTAGGATATACGTTCACCACTCCTTCCGAAGGCACTTCCTCTATATCCAAATGGGCACAGGGCCATTCAATGAAGTGTCTTCCACCGTTGCGATATGCGTTCTTCACCGACACCAGCGCCTCTTCGTAGCGGTTTTTTATCGTGTAGCTGACATAGCGGTCGGTACCACCGCCTTTGTGCCATACAGCATAGACATCGTGAGGCGCCACGGCAATGTCGACGGAGTCCATGGTACCCTGCTCCAGGCGAGCAGTGCCATAGATATAACCCGATGCCGACTGAAGCGACAGATAAGCACCACCCTGCCAAGTCTCACCATGGGTACATTCCATCACCACGGTTACTGGACACAGCTCCTCTTCGTTATAAGCACTCTGCACCACACGCACCAAGCAACGCTCGCCACCCTGCGCGAAGGTTATTGTGGCAACACGCTCTTCACCGGTGTTGTTTTCCGGCACAATGAAACGCACCCGACAAGCATGGGCAAAAGTGTCCACTTGCACGGTGAGCCAATCGGCATCGCACACCATACTCCAAACGGTGTTCACTGCACTATTGGGAGCAAACAGAAGTGAATCGGCCCCGCCGTCACGGTTCATGGAGAAAAGCGTGTCGCTCACCCGCAAACGGTAGTCGGGCACCAAGCCCAACAAGGCAGCGTTAGACATATTGAAAGTATAGGTGACATTGCCACCCACACCTCCCACACCAGGGCTGATGGAGTCGACAGGGAAATAGCCGTCGCCGCGGCCGCTCCAACCGAAATTGAAGTGCATATAGCCACGACTGTCGTATCCGTCACAGACAAAGCCGTGACCGCCCTCTTCTGCTGCACCAGTATAAACGATGGGGTGTCCCAAGTCCAAATCGGCTATAATCATGTCGCGCCATTCCGCGTTGCCATAGCCGAAGTCCTTGTGCACAACCCGCATCTGATTGCTGTAGCCGAAGTAATCCTTCAACGAGTTGTCGATACTGGCATAGCCAGAGATGCCGGCCAAACCAGCTGCCGCACTGCCGTCGCGAGAGTAATCCATTTCAAGACTCACACCACAATGGTACATCAGCAAAGCCACAGCCTCTTTCTCCACCATAGGCGAACTGGCTGTTGCCTCAACTGGCATATTCTCCCAATCGTAGAGCGTGTGTCCAAAATCGGCCTGTTGCACACCATAACGCACATGAGTGTAGCTATGACTACCCTGTCCAAAAGCGGGGTATTTCCAATAATTCATCACCTGTGCCTGTGCCGTGGCAGCACAGCCCGTCACCGACCCTCTGGGGCAGTAGCCATTATATGGATAGCCCTGGTCCCAGAAAGTGGTAAGCATGGGTTCCACACCTTCCCACACGGTATCTTTTGGGGTGATACCCTGTTCCAGGGCATACCATTCAGCATGGGGAGGAAAGCCTTTTGCCTCGCGCAAGATGTCGATCTCCTTCTGATATCCCTTCAGCCACTCCTGCAAGGCAGGAGGCATATTGGCAGTGTCCATCGCACCCGTAGCAGAATAGCCCAAGATGGGACGCGCCGCATCGTCGGCAGCCACGAGCACAAAGCCTCCATTGGCTCCCTCGAAGAGATAGATGCCTCTGTACTGCCACTCGGTGGGGACATCCGCCAGCCTGTTGCCGCTCTTGGCACCGGTCTGCGAGGAGAAGAAAGACTGCGCAAGAGCGGCAGCCCGTTTGGGATTCACTGGGGCGGCGACAGCGGTGCCAATCATCAGCACCGCCGCAGCCAGTAATAATACCTTGTTCAGTTTCATAGCAATACTCTGTTATCAAATTTTCAAAGCACGGACGATTCTGCCCACAATGTTACCC
>JAEEGK010002333.1_pt1 | contig 47594 bp, 41 predicted proteins | sample 8958771 | NCBI WGS metagenome assembly JAEEGK01 (sample SAMN16246547, study PRJNA631951) | gut metagenome | biome: gut microbiome; feature: rumen; material: SC-attached | host: Bos | place: Iran: Karaj | collected 2018-10 | reverse complement strand
ACGGCGGATGCGGATGCGGTGCGAAGATAGCCGACAGGAGCATCTCCAGGGAATCGTTCAACATCATCGGTTTCGGAATGGTCCCCAGGGGAGAGGTCGGAATCATCATCGCCTCCATCGGACTCACCAGCGGCATCCTGAGCAACGAACTGTATTCGGTCATAGTCATGATGGCGGTCGCCACCACCATCATCGCACCTCCCATCCTGTCCGCCGTGTTCAGGAGGAAGTACAACAACCACGAGTACTTCGAACAGGAATGAAACCCAATGCTGGGACTTTCGTCCCGGCCTTCTTCTTATCCCCTGCGGGACCCTTGTGAAAATCCATACGCGGAGCTAATCCGTATAGTGAATCGTTATCCAATCCAATCGCCGGATTCAGCTCATGGGCCAGAACACGGGGAGACAGAGGATGAGGACGGTGAAAACGATGGCTGCACCCACAACGATCTTGGGGCTCAGTTTGAGACCTTTGTTGTCCTCGGAATCGAAGTACCTCATCAGTCCTGCGGATGAGGAGAAACCTTCTCCTTTTTCTTTTGCCATTGGATGCCCATTCCGAGAACAATATAATAAACTATCGTACCCGCGGGTACCGAAAAAGACTTTTATATTATACGAATAGCGGGGGTCGATTAGTATGCACTGGGCAGATGTAATCGCTAAGAGTATCGCAGAGAAGGCAGAGAAGCCCCTGATCGCCACCGGTATCAGTCCCACCGGTATTATCCATGTCGGAAGCCTCAGGGAGGCAATCACCGGAGAATCCATCCGCAGCGCCGTCGAGGGCCTCGGAAAAGAGGTCAGGCTCATCTACCTCATCGATTCCTTCGACCCCCTCAGGAAGAGGTACGAGTTCCTCCCAGAGGAGTACGAGAAGTACGTCAACGTCCCGCTCTGCGACATCCCCTGCGTGTGCGGAAAGCACAAGAGCTACGCCCACCACTACGTCGAGCCCTTCATCGAGGCCATGAAGCAGATCGGTGTCAAGTGCGAGGTCCACTACGTGCACGAGCTCTACAGGCAGGGCAAGTTCGCCGACGCCACCGACAAGGCGTTCAAGAGGCGCGAGAAGGCCATGGAGATCCTCCACAAGGTCACCGGAAGGGAGATGAAGCCCGACTGGGCACCGTTCACCCCCCTGTGCGAGAAGTGCGGCAAGTTCACCGACCCCATCATCGACTCCTACAGCTACCCGTACGTAGAATACCAGTGCAAGTGCGGTCACCACGGGAAGGCGGACATCACCAAGGGCGAGGGAAAGCTCCCGTGGAGGCTCGAGTGGCCGGCCAAGTGGAAGCTCTTCGGCACATCCGTCGAGCCCTTCGGAAAGGACCACGCCGCTGCCGGCGGATCCTACGATTCCGGAGAGGTCCTCGTCAAGGAGATCTTCGACGGCGAGCCACCGTACCCGATCCCCTACGAGTTCGTCCAGTTCAAGAGCAAGGGACAGGTCCAGCAGATGCACAAGTCCAAGGGATCCGTCGTCACCGGTCTGGAGGCCATCAACATGAACCCTCCGGAGGTCGTCAAGTACCTGTTCCTCAGGGTCAATCCCCAGAAGTCCATCGACTACGACTACACCGACGGTATGCCGATCATCTGCGACGAGTTCGACCGCATGGAGCGCCTGAACTACGCCGGCGGATACACCGAGGCCGAGGAGAACTCCGTCCGCGCATACCAGATATCCAAGGACAACAAGCTTCCCGCGAAGCAGCCCGTGCAGGTGCCCTACGGACACCTGGTGAATCTGGTACAGATGTCCGAGGACATGGACGGCGTGTTCGACATCCTCAGGCGCACCGGATATCTCGAGGGAGCGACGGAGGAGGATCTCGCCGCCATCAGGAAGAGGGCGGAGACGGCCAAGTACTGGCTGGACAAGGGATTCGCCGACGCCAAGTACAGGTTCTCAGTCGCCAAGGAGATGCCCTCCGCGGACCTCACGGATGACGAGAAGGCGTTCCTGAAGGACCTCGCATCGAGGATGGATGCCATGGCATGGGACGCCGAGGCCATCGGCCAGACGATCTCCGAGGCCGGCAAGGCATCGCCCATCGGGACCAAGGGCGCGTTCAAGACGCTCTACCGCATCCTGATTTGTCAGGAGAGGGGTCCGAGGCTCGGGAACTTCCTCGCGAGCATGGACAAATCCTTTGTCGTCGGAAGGATAAAGGAAGCGGCCCAATAAGGGCCTTTTTCCACCCTTTTCATTCTTTTTCAATCATTTTTCGGGTGCTATCTGGGGGACTTCCGTTTGTATTATATAGTTGGATGATATATCCATCCATAGAGAGAAGTCAAGCGCACAACATACTATCTTCGCACTCATTCCTCCATTGTGCGCGGGGCTTTAACCCGGCCGGATTGGGGATCCGGTCGGGTCTCCTCTGCTTTTCATACAATTCAGATTGTATTTAAAAAAATTGAATTATTTTCGGTATCATTATATACTGAACATTCCATCCAATGGTCGATGCATGGTGCGGTGGCTTGATGTCGTTTACGATCATCATGTCCTCATCAACTATCTATCTATCCAACCAATTTCGCATCGTGCATCACCCTTCGACATTCTGGGATGCATCGTCCAATATGTTCTATATTGAAAAATCGATTACCATCCGGAGGTCAGGATGAACATACTGCGTTTGATGAAGGGACGGCATTGGATACTCATCGCCGTCATGGCTCTGTTCATAGCGGCGCAGGTATGGTTCGACCTAGAGATCCCGGGTTACATGTCCAGGATCACCGTCCTGCTGAGCGACGGAAGTCCTGCCGACGCCATCATGGACGAAGGTGTCGCCATGATTCTCTGTTCGGTGGGCAGTGTGCTGTGCTCGTTCGTCGCTGGGGGGATAGCCGCATACGTCGCGGCCCAGTTCGCCAACATCCTGCGCAGGGAGCAGTTCAGGAAAGTGCAGTCGTACTCGCCGGAGGAGATGAGCAGGTTCGACATATACAGCCTCATCACGCGTTCCACCAACGACGTCACGCAGGTCCAGCTTGCAGTGGCGAGGACGTCACAGCTCATTGTCAAGGTCCCGGTCATGGTCTACATCGCGCTGACCAAGGTGGCCACGGGAAGCATGGAGTGGACCGCCGTCACGGCGGTGGGGATAGCCGCCATCGTGATCGTCCAGATATTCATGCTCAGTTACGTGATCCCCCGTTACAGGAAGGTACAGGGTTACACAGATTCGATGAACCGCACCGTGAGGGAGGGGCTGTCGGGTGTCCGCGTCATCCGCGCGTTCAACGCGGAGAACTACCAGAACCGCAAGGCCGACGAGGCCAACGACGAGCTCACCAACAACAACCTCTACGCCCTCCGCCTGATGGCGTTCACGAGTCCGTTCAACGGGGTGGTGCAGAACGCCCTGACGGTGGCGATATACCTCCTCGGAGCCAACCTCATCATAGCGGCCGCATCGCCGGACGATGCACTGTACACCTTCTCCAACATGGTGGTGTACTCGTCGTACATCCTGTATGTGGTATCATCATTCATCCTTCTGGCGCACATAGCCCTCGGCCTGCCCCGCGCCATAGTCTGCGGAAGGAGGATCGCCGAGGTAATAGACACGGACATAACCGTAAAGGGCGGGGGAAGGGAGGATGTGCCAGACTCCGATGTGTGCCTGTCGTTCAGGAACGTCTCCTTCGCCTATCCGGGCAGCGCGGGTGACGTGCTCTCGGACATCTCGTTCGACGTCCGCCGCGGGGAGACGGTCGCGATCGTGGGACAGACCGGTTCGGGGAAGACATCCCTCGTGAACCTGGTCCCGCGCCTATTCGACTGCACCTCGGGGACGGTGGAGTTCAACGGGGTGGACGTGAGGGAGTACGAGCTCGACACGCTGCGCTCCAGGATCGGGTACGCCACCCAGCGCCCGGTGCTGTTCTCGGGCACCGTTAGGTTCAACGTCGGTTACGGGTCGGATTCCACCGACGAGCAGATAATGGATGCCGTGCGCATCGCGTGCATCGACAAGTACGTGGACGGCCACGAGGGGCTGGACACGGAGATACAGCAGAGGGGAGCGAACCTGTCCGGCGGACAGAAGCAGCGCATGTCCATCGCCCGCGCCGTGTGCAAGAGGCCGGATGTGTACATCTTCGACGACACGTTCTCCGCCCTGGATTTCAAGACGGATGTCGAGGTGCGCAGGAACCTGGCGGAGGCCGTGAAGGGTTCCACCACGCTCGTGGTATCGCAGAGGATAGGCACCGTCCGCGACGTCGACAGGATAGTGGTCATAGCCGACGGGAAGGTGGCCGGGCAGGGTACCCACGACGAACTGCTGAAGACCTGTGAGATTTACCGCGAGATGGCGGAGATACAGGGCTGTGCGGAGGCGGTAAGGTGATGCCCGCCGGGAAGCAGAAGGCCAAGGCAGAGGATTTCACGGGGACGTGGAAGAACATCCTCCGCTATATCAGGCGTTACAGATACGTCTTCGTCATAGCGGTCGTACTATCGGCCATAAGTTCGGTGCTGGCACTTCTCGGACCGTATTTCATCAGCGACATGACGGACCTGATAAAGGAGGGCATAGAGGGCGAGATGGACATCGATTCCGTCCGCAGGCTCGGTCTGATCCTCCTGTGCGTCTACGTCGCGAGCGGGATAGTGCATTTCGTACAGAGCTTCATGATGGCGACGGTTTCGCAGCGTTCTGCGCAGATGTTCCGCAGGGACATCACCCGTAAGTTCAACAGGATCCCGCTGGACTACTTCGACAAATCCTCGAAGGGGGACCTGATGAGCCGCGTGACCAACGACGTGGACACGCTCGGCAACTCAATGAACCAATGCATAGGCAGCGTGGTCAGCGCGGCCACGACGATGGCCGGCGCGCTGATACTCATGCTGTACATGAACCTTCAGCTGGCCGCGCTGGCGATAGCCGTCGGTGTCATAGGCTTCGGTCTGGTGAAGCTCGTCGCCAAGCACACGCAGATATACTTCAAGTCACAGCAGAAGAACCTCGGCGCCATGAACGGCCTGGTGGAGGAGCAGTACTCCGGCCACACGGTCGTGACCATCTATGCGGGACAGTCCGAGGCGATGGAGCGCTTCGACAGGATCAACGGCGAACTGGCGAAGTCCGCCTTCAGGTCGCAGTTCCTGGGCGGTATATCGGCGCATCTCAGCGGCCTGATAAGCAACACGGGATACGTGCTCGTGTGCGTGACCGGTGCCGCCCTCTACATGGACGGCGTCATCTCCTTCGGTGTCATCGTGGCGTTCATGATCTTCGTCAAGATGTTCACCGGTTCGTTCTCGCAGATGTCGTATGCCGTGGTGACCATGCAGTCCGTGGCGGCCGCCGCGGAGAGGGTATTCACATTCCTCAACTACGACGAGATGCCGAAGGAGGAGGATTCCCCGACTGCCGGACGCGCCGCCGGAAGGGTGGAGTTCGACAGGGTCAGCTTCGGATACGTCCCCGGGAAGGAGATCATCCACGAGTTCTCCGCCGTGGTGGAGCCCGGAAGGAAGGTGGCCATCGTCGGACCGACGGGAGCGGGAAAGACAACAATCATCAACCTGCTGATGAGGTTCTACGAGGTCGATTCGGGGGAGATAAGGATAGACGGCGTGCCGATTACCAGCATGTCCCGCGGCCAGGTACGCGGGCAGTTCGGGATGGTGCTCCAGGAGACATGGATGTTCGAGGGCACCCTCAGGGAGAACATCGTGATGAACAGGGAGGACGTGTCCGATGACAGGCTCGACGAGGTCTGCGCGGCCGTCGGCCTGTCGCACTTCGTGGCCGCCCTGCCCAACGGGTACGACACCGTGATGAAGGACGACGGTTCCATGTCCGCCGGTCAGAGGCAGCAGATCGCCATAGCGAGGGCGATGATAGGTGACCCCGCGATGATCATCATGGACGAGGCCACGAGTTCCGTCGACCCCCTCACCGAGAAGCTCATACAGGAAGCGGCGGACCGTATGATGGAGGGCCGCACCTCATTCGTCATCGCCCACAGGCTGTCCACCATCGAGGACGCGGACATCATCATAGTGGTGAAGGACGGCAGGATAGTCGAGACCGGGACGCACGGTTCCCTGCTCTCCGCGGGCGGGTTCTACAGGCAGCTCTTTGACAGTCAGTTCAGCGTCATAGACGATTGAACCGTATTGTGCCAGATCCTGAAGATTATAGAAATAGGGAAAGGGTTTAAGCGGTTTGTGCGGGGCCGTCGTCGGCCCCGGGTTCATTCCTTGCCGTCCTTGATCTCGATGCATTCACCGCAGCCGCAGCCGCAGCTGCACCCTTCGCAGCCGCATGAGCATCTGCCCGAGCGGTGTCCGCGGATCAGGGAGAATATCGCTCCTCCGATCGCGAGGATGACTATCCCGAGCACGATCATGCTCCCTGTGGTCATTGGGCCGCGGCCTCCTTGGACGCCTCTCTCTTGCGAGTGAAGAAGGGATCCTTCACCACCAGCAGGTAGATGATGACCGCTGCGGAGAGTATCGCGAGGATGATACCGGACGTCTCGGGCGTGGTGCCGTCGATGAAGCTTCCGATGACGTACACGATGGTCGAGACCGCATATGCGATCAGGCACTGGTACGCCACGGCCATTCCGGTGGACTTCCATGTCCCCAGCTCCCTGTGCATGGCACCGATCGCCGCGAAGCAGGGTGCGCAGAGCAGGTTGAACGTCAGGAATGCGAGACCGGCGGCAGGCGTGAGGTATGCCGCGAATATGTCCCAATACTCCTCTCCGGCCTCTCCGACCTCGTCCAGAGCGAACAGGGTACCGAGGGTTCCGACGAGGTTCTCCTTGGCGATGAGTCCGGTGACGCTTCCGACGGTGAGCTCCCAGTGGTCTCCCCATCCGAGCGGCTGGAAGATCACGCATACGCCCTGACCGATGGACTGCAGGATGGAATCGCTGGTGGCATCGGCACCGAGGTAGGTGAACGACGTGTCGTAGCTTGCCAGGAACCAGATGAACACCGAAGCGAGCAGGATGATCGTTCCCGCCTTCTTCACGAATGCCCAGCCCCTGTCGAGGGTTCCCTTGATGGTGGTGATCACGCTGGGAAGGTGGTACGGGGGCAGCTCCATGATGAACGGTGCGGGCTCTCCGGAGAGGCTCTTCCACTTCTTGAGTATGATACCGGACATCAGGATGACGACGATCCCGAGGACATAGGAGAACAGCGCGACGAATCCGTTGTTGCCGAACAGCGCACCCGCGATGAGGGCGATGATGGGCAGCTTGGCGCCGCAGGGTATGAACGTGACGGACATGGCGGTGATCCTCCTGTCCCTCTCGTTCTCGATGGTCCTGGTGGCCATGATACCGGGCACACCGCATCCGGTACCGACGAGGATCGGGATGAAGGATTTTCCGGAAAGACCGAAGAACCTGAACACGCGGTCCATGACGAACGCCGCCCTTGCCATGTATCCGATGTCCTCGAGTATGCAGAGGACGAGGAACAGCACAAGCATCTGGGGCAGGAATCCGATGACCGCACCGACTCCGCCTATGAAGGCGCTGTTGATCAGTCCGGTGAGCTCCTCGCTGACGCCGTTGTCGGCGCACCATTCCTCGACGGAGGTCCCGATCGGGTCCTCGATGTATCCGTTGAGGAGGTCGGTGAGGTATGTTCCGATTCCGGTGAAGTCGCCGAATCCGATGACTCCCAGGAACACGATGCTAAGCACCCCGAGGAATATCGGGATACCGAGGATCCTGTGGGTGACGATCTTGTCTATCTTATCGGAGGTGGTACCCGTCTCCAGGTCGGTCTGCTCCTTGGTGATGGTGCCGGCGACGATCTCGCCGATCATGCCGTAGCGTCCGTCGGAGATGACCGAATCCATCTCGTCGGCGTACTCCTCCTCCAGGGCGGCCATGTCCTCCCTGAGGCTCTCGGCCGCTTCGGAGAGCTTCTCCGAGACGGTGGGGTCCTTCTCGACGAGCTTGACCGCGTACCATCTCTTTTTGCCGTCTGGCACTTTGCCGGATATGGCGGTCTCCGCCTTCGAGACCAGTTCCTCGATGCGGTCGTCGAACCTGAGTCCGCTGGGCGCTTCGCCCTTCTGTGCGGCGGAGACGACGGCCTCCACGAGCTCCTTGGTCCCCTCGTTCTTGAGGGCGGATATGGGTACGACGGGGCATCCGAGCCTCTTGGACAGGGCCTCGGTGTCAATGGATCCGCCGTTCTTCCTGACGGCATCCATCATGTTCAGGGCAACCACGGTGGGGATGCCCGTATCCAGTATCTGCAGGGTGAGGAACAGGTTCCTCTCGATGTTGGTGGCGTCCACGATGTTGATGACGGCATCGGGGTTGCCCTCCATCAGGAAGTTCCTGGTGACTATCTCCTCAGGGGAATAGGGAGACAGGGAGTAGATACCGGGTGTGTCCACCAGTTCCGCTCCGTCCGTTCCCCTGATCTTACCGACCTTCTTGTCGATGGTGACACCGGGCCAGTTGCCCACGCGCTGCGAGGCGCCCGTGAGCTTATTGAAGAGAGTGGTCTTACCGCAGTTCGGGTTTCCGGCCAAGGCAATGGTCAGTGCCATCATTCCACCTCGACCTTCTCCGCTTCTGTCCTGCGGAGCGAGAGTTCGTAGCCTCTCACCGTTATCTCTACCGGGTCCCCCAGCGGTGCCACCTTGCGGACATAGATCTCGCATCCCTTCGTGATGCCCATGTCCAGCAGGTGCCTCCTGAGAGGACCTTCGCCGTTGATCTTCAGGACCTTGACTGTCTCTCCGATCGTTGCATCTTTCAATGTCTTCATAGAATCACTCCGGCCTGAAGAAAATCCTCGAGGCCATTCTGCTGTCCACTGCGATCCTGGAGCCTCTTACGCTCAGGATCTTGCTTCCTTTGACGTCCGAGATGGCCTGGATGCGGGCGCCGACGGTGAAACCCAGGTCGTTAAGGTACTTCCTGGTCCCCGCGTCTCCCGCGATCTTGACTACGGTCCCGCCCTCTCCCGCTTTCGCGAAAGATATGGGCATACCGCTGTCCGCAGACGCTGCAGTAGTAGATTGCATAGGTTTTGGTAATCCTAAAAATCTATATAAATTTAGCCATACCTAACTTTTTGTAGTTTAGTGCTCAACACAACGGCTATGGTTGTAGAGACAGATGACCCAGACAGGAGCATTCCCTGTCTGGGTCTTTGGGTTTGTCCCCCTTTAGGGGGGAAAGGGGTTCACTGCATCTCGAGCTTCTCGGCCTGCTCCTTCGCCAGCTGCGTGGTGGTCTTGGCCTTGATCAGCAGCCCGACGACGGATGCGATGAGTATGACCGCTCCTCCGGCGAGGAATCCGAAGTGGACGGAGTCCACGAACGCCTCCAGCACCTGGTTGGAGACCTCCGGCAGGACGCCGATGTACCCGATCATGGCCTGCACGAACTCCGTCGCCTTGTCTGTGACCAGGTTGGCGGGGTCCATGGTGACCAGTTCGCGCACCTTGTCGGCGTAGTGGGCGTTGATGAGCATTGTGAAGATTGCGGTACCGACGGCGGTACCGACGGACCTCAGCAGGTTGACCGCCGACGTGTTCATACCGATCTCCGAGGGATCGGAGCTGTTCTGGACGGCGGCGAAGACGGGTGTCATCATGCATCCGAGACCGATACCGAGCACAACCTGTGCGACGCAGTAGAGGTCGATGGGCTTGCCGACGATGCTGTAGTACGGGTACGAAGCGGAGGCCACGACACCGTCAACGTTCAGCAGGTAGAACAGGTACAGACCGATGAACACGATGATCGGACCGACGACGAGCCACGGCCTGTAACCGGTCCTCTCGCACATAGCACCCGAGATCATGGAGGTGACCATCATGCCGCCTACAAGGAACAGGGTGTAGTAGCTCGAGGTGAGCGTGTCCAGTTCGAACAGGATGAACGTTCCGAAGTATCCCGCGAAGGTCATGGCGCCCATCATGCCTATTCCGAAGATCAGCATGTAGATGCCTCCGGCCATGACGGTGCGGTTCCTCAGGAGCTTGGGGGACAGCACGGGCTCGATGGCCTTCCTCTCGATCATGACGAAGAGCGTTCCGAGGACGATCATGGCCGCCACGAGACCGGCGGTCTGTATGCTGACCCACTCGAACTCGTTCCCTCCGCACTCGAACAGCACGATGAGGCTGGTGAGGAACAGGATGAGCGTCGTGATCCCCTTGTAGTCGATGACCGGCTTGGACAGCACGACGGGCGAGGGGAACTTCCTGATGGTGAATATGAACGCGACGATCGCGATGGGCACGTTGATGTAGAAGCACCAGCGCCAGTCGATGTTCTCGGTGATGAACCCTCCGATAATGGGTCCGACCCCGGAACCGACTCCGAAGATCATGGCCAGCATACCCTGCATCCTCGCCCTGACGGCGGGTGCGTAGAGGTCGGCGATGGCGGCCGTGGCGACGGGTATGAGGACTCCTCCCCCGAGACCCTGGATTCCGCGGCAGATGACAAGCATCTCCATGGTGGTGGACATCCCCGCGATGACGGATCCTCCGACGAATACGAAGAGTCCGATGAGGAACAGCTTCTTCCTTCCGTAGAGGTCGGAGAGCTTTCCCGCGACGGGGATCATGATGCACTCGCACAGAAGATATGCGGTGACCATCCAGGTGAAGAGACCGTCGCCGTTGAGTTCGTTGGCGATCTTGGTCCCGCAGGTGCCTATGATGGTCCCGTCGAAACATGCGCAGAGCATCGCAAGACAAAGACCCAGCATGATGGATTTCCTCACCTTGGGGTCGATGTTTTTGTATGTGATCTGTTCGATTGACATGTGTATTCCTTATCCTGATTACAGGCCCGCATGCTGCGGGCATGAATTATGAAAATTGATTCTACTGCTCCTCTCCGCAGAGGTCGGCCATCATCTTCTTGAGGATGCGGGCGAGCGCCATCGCATCCTCCATGGGGAGGGGGATGCACGATGCGATCTCCCCGGGTACCGACAGAGCCCTCTCCCGCAGCTCCATCCCCTTCTCGGTGACTGTGACGGTAAGGACCCTCTCGTCGTCCCTGTCGCGGCAGCGCTCCACGTATCCCGCCTCCTCCAGTTTCTTCAGGAGGGGGGTGAGCGTCCCGGAGTCGAGGCAGAGCATCGAACCGAGTTCCTTCATGGTCAGGGAACGGTGCTCCCACAGCGCCATCAGGGCGATGTACTGCGTGTACGTGATGCCGAGGTCGTCGAGCAGGGGCCTGTACCTCCTCACGACCTCCTTCGCGCAGACGTAGAGGGGGAAGCACAGCTGGTTCTCCAGCTTCAGTCCGGCGTACCTGTCGCAGGATTCCATCTGGATCACTCGATCGCCTTCGCCACGGCGTCCCTGACCTTGCCCATGGCCGCGGTGGGCTCGAAACGTGCGACGATGCTTCCGTCGCGTCCGATGAGGAACTTGGTGAAGTTCCACTTGACGTTGCCGTTGTTCTTGTAGTCCTTGTCCATGCCCTTCACGATGGGACCGAGGACCAGGCCCTTGGCACCGAATCCCTGGAACTTGGTGTTCGCGGAGAGGTACTTGAAGAGCGGGTCCGCGTTCTCGCCGAGGACATCGATCTTGGAGAACTGGGGGAACGTTATCCCGAACCTGCCCTTGCAGAAGGTGTGGATCTCCTCGTCCGTGCCGGGTGCCTGCTCCTTGAACTGGTTGCAGGGGAAATCCAGGATCTCCAGGCCCTTGTCCTTGAACTCGTCGTAGATCTTCTGGAGGTCCTCGTACTGGGGGGTGAACCCGCATCCGGTCGCGGTGTTGACGATGAGGAGGACCTTGCCCTTGTAGTCTGACAGCGGGACTTCGGAGCCGTCCCTGGCCTTAACCGAGAAGTCGTAGACGCACTTTCCTTCCGTTGTGTTTTCATCGGTGTTCATTCTATCACTTCTATTGTATGCAATTCGATTGTATGCAACCGATATATTAAAGGTTTACCGATGAACAGAACTATTGGTGGTTACACTGCCATCCGTCAATCTCAGGAACTCACGCTATGCCGCGACAGAGCGATCGTAAGGGGTGAGGAAGAAGTGATAGGTAGTGGTGGTCCCATTGTGATTTGAACACAAGACCTTCCGGTTATCAGCCGGACGCTCAAACCGTGCTAAGCTATGGGACCGTGTAATACCGTGGATAGGGACGTGTAATATAAACCTTTCTACCTTGCCCAGCGCATAGTATAAAACCGCCCATTTTCTACCCTTCCCCATGGCTTCCACGTTCCACTGGGTAAGGGTGAAGGCGATCTGCTATGCCACCGAAGATGAGGACCTCATATGCGATACCGTGGCCGGACTGGCAGGTACCGAGGACCTCGAGATCGACATATCCGAGGGTCTGCACAACAATCCCCTCACCGTGGTGGACGCGAACCTCTCCAAGAACAAGGAGTACCTGACCCTCTTCACCAACCTCGGGAAGGACATACAGGCACAACTGTTGGACGACCTCGATTCAAGGGTGGACGACGACTGCGTCTTCTACATGAGGCTGGACAAGCAGAAGGCCGTCTGCGGCGAGTACGAGATCTCCCACGGCGGCGACGTCATTTCGATAACGGCGAAGATCATGGCCCACCCCGCGAAGAAGGAAGTGGCGCTGAGGGTCATCACTGACTATCTGAATCAGATTCTTCAGGCTCCTCGACAGTGACCTTCACGAGTTTGATGCGCCTGTTCCTGACGGAAGTGACGATCATGGTCACGTCGCCGACCGTGATCCTGTCGCCGGTGATGGGCATCTTCTGCAGTTTGTACTGAATGAACCCTCCGACGGTGGACCCGTCGTACTCCTCGATGTCGATGCGCCTCTCGAGGGCCTCCATCAGGTCGTTGATGTTGGCGTCCCCCATGACGGTGTAGCTGTCGTCGGTGTCCTTGACGATGTCCAGCTCCACGACGTCGCTCTCGTCCCATATCTCGCCAACCAGCTCCTCCAGGACGTCCTCCAGCGAGACGATACCGACGGTGCCCCCGTAGTCGTCTATGACCACGAGCATCTGCACGGAGGACCTCTGTATCTCCGCCAGGGCCTTGGCGACGGTGGTGGACTCGGGGATGAACCTGACGCGCCTGATGATGCCGGACACCTTGATGTCCTTCTCTCCCTTGAGGTACTTGGCGTAGAAGTCCTTGGAGTACACCACTCCGACGATCTTGTCGATGGTCTCGTTGTACACGGGGATCCTGGAGTATCCGCTGCGGAGGAATACCTCCTTCAGCTCCTCCATGGAGATGCTCTTGTCCACCGCAACGATGTCCACGCGGGGCGTCAGGATCTCGCTGACGGACTTGTCGTCGAACTCCATGGCCGATTTGATGAGCGTGCTCTCGGCGGCCTCGATCTCCCCTTCCTCCTCGATCTCGTCGACCATTATGCGGAGCTCCTCCTCGGTGAGCGTGGGGGAGTCCTCGGAATCGGAGGGCGCGTGCCTGCCTACGATCGAGGAGAACTTCTCGAATATCCACGTGAAGGGCCTGAAGACGACGATCAGCACGGAGAGGACGGGTGCCATCGCGATGGCCATCCTCTCGGCGTTGGCCTTGGCGAGGCTCTTGGGCGTTATCTCGCCCACTGCAAGGATCACGACCAGCATGAACAGCGTGGCGTAGATGACTCCTATGGATCCGAAGGATTCGGTGAACACGTAGGTACAAAGGGACGAAGCGAGGATGTTGACGAGGTTGTTCCCAACGAGGATGGTGGTCAGGACCCTGTCGTAGCTCTCCTGCAGGGTAACGGCCTTGGCGGCCTTCTTGTTCCCGTCCTCGGCGGCCTTCTTCAGCTTGATCCTGTTGGCGCCCGTGTATGCGGTCTCGGTGGCCGAGAACATCCCTGACAGGATGACGAGGATAACGAGGGCCACTGAGGCCCAGAGAACGAGCTGATTCATTTAGAGCATCCCTGCCGGATGTTGTGCAATTGCCATCGTATGTTCACCGTCGCGCGGTGCGCGACTCGTATCTTATTATGCGTTAGTTATCTTAAATATAGCGCTGGGAAACCTCGCATAACGGATGTGGGCGACTCACATACCGAACTTGCTCTTCACTCCGGGATCGAAGAGGTATGTGAAGGCGAGCAGGTACATCAGGGTGAGGCAGATGCCGCTCACGAGGTTCAGCCCGCCGGTGATGGCTATGGCGACCCCCGTGATTATCCCGATGAAGTAGACGACGATCAGGATGACCCACAGGATCCTCTCGACGATGCCCCTCCTGTCGTTGGTGAGGATCCATACGATGCCGAGGAGGATGAGTCCGACGAGCACACCTGCGACGATGTCGACGACGGTGAAACCGAGTCCGACGATGGATGCGACTCCGATGGCAGCGGTGTATCCCGTGATGACGCCGAACTTGGACACGGCGCCGTCGGGGAAGAGCTTGTCAAGGAACGACGGGATGTTGCCCGTCATGATGGTGATGCCTGCCAGTATCATGACGATCGAGCTCAGGACGCCGCCTACGCCCGCTATGGTGCGCCAGACGGGGTCTATGTCCTCGTTGAAGAAGAACAGCACGGAGCCTGCGGCGTTGACGATTGCAACGATCAGTGCGAGGATACCGAAGTTTCTCGTCTCGTCAAGGAATGACATATCTGCTCCCATTAGGATTCCCCTAGATAAAGGTTGTTTGAACGTTCCGTCCGGAATCGCGGTTATGCGGATTGTATGCAACCGTATGCGATGTTTTATTCGCGCGCAGGTTACTTTTAATTATAATAAAAATATTACAGGAGAACTAGGTGCAAACATGCCGGAATTCGAGTGGAAAATCGTGGAGAAGATCGCAGTCCTCTCCACCTCTGCAAAGGGATGGACCAAAGAACTCAACCTCATCAGCTGGAACAACAGGGAGCCCAAGTACGACGTCAGGGAGTGGAACCCCGACGGGACCAAGATGGGCAAGGGCGTGACCCTCTCCGCAGAGGAGGCCGCCTACCTGAAGAAGGCCCTCAACGAAAGGGACGAGCTCTGAACAAGGCTCCAAACCTTTTACCCTTCACGGGATTTCTATGACAGTGCCAGTGTCCAACTATTCTCTCAATCTCAGGAAGGCGGCATCGTCCGTTTCCGCAGGCAACCGCGGGGCGGTCTCCGACAGCCGTTTCCTCCAGGACAACTACGGTCCGGGGTGCTACGAGGTGCTCCTCTCCGGCCTCGAGCACGACGATTACCGCGTCAGGGCGGAGACCATCCTGCTGTTCTCCAGACTTGGCATCAGGAAGCCCAGGGAGATCATCGAGGAGATGTCGTACCACGACAAGGACACGGTGGTCGGGGCATGCATAGCCTACGGCAGCGCCATCAGGGACGCCGACGAGAGGATCCCGGAGCTCCTGTACACGGTGAACCACCGCACGGGGACGGAGTACCGCAACGCCATGAAGACGCTGGGCTCCATCGCCTCGGGGGAGCAGATACCGGAGATCAGGAAGGTCATGGGACAGACCGGGGGCGAGATGAGGGAGCAGGCCCGCGCGGCGCTTTCGAGGATCATAGACAGGGATCCCGACCTCGAACCGAAGAGGATGTTCGTCCTCTCCGACCCGATACCTCCAAACGAGCGCGCCTTCCGTGCCTTCCTGGCGAAATCGCAGGACTATCTGGACGTCCGCTACAGGGAGAGGGTCGCACCCCGCAGCGAGGTCAAGCTGAAGACCTACAACGACGTGGTCCACGGGATACTGACCATGCAGCTTCGCCTGTACAACGAGAGACTGAATCTCACATACTACTCCGAGGACATCCCCGCCGAGGCGGACCGCCTCTCGGAGCTCATAGCCTGGGCGGCCGAGGACCTCAGGGCGAAGAAGGTCATCAAGCCCGAGGGGCTTGGAAGGACCTCCAACATAGGCGATTATTCCTGATGCTGGCACTTTGTAATTCCCCCATCCGGGGGAGCGGTACGGATCCCCTGCGGCAATCTCAACATATAACTATCCAGACGGATATACGGTGGCGATAGTATGGCATACGGAGACAACGACAGGTCCCGCGACAGGCGCCCCCCGAGACAGCAGAGGGAGATGTTCGATGCAGTATGTGCGGACTGCGGTGCGGCCTGCAAGGTACCCTTCAAGCCCTCGGCCAATGGGAAGCCGGTCTACTGCAAGGATTGCTACAAGAAGTACGCTCCCGAGAAGAAGAGGGACAACAGGCGCTCCCTGTTCTGATTCCGTCGGCGGCGCTATCACCGCCGCGAAACCGTTTCCCGCTCACTGCGGTTCTTTTCAGATCGTCCGTTTCAGGCGATCCTCTTACCGCCGTTGGGTCCGACGCTCTCGTCGTACACGGAATCGACGGCGAACAGCCATACCGCGCCGGCGGTGAGACGGACCTTCGACAGCTCCTTGTTGAGCTTCTCGAGGACGGGACCGTTGTCCTGGCGTCCGAGGACGGTGGCGCGCACCTCGTAGGCGGTGGCGCCGTCGATCGCCTCGAGGGCCACCTTGTTGTTGACGTTCATGTTGTCCTTGGTCGTGGTCATCAGGACCTCTCCGACCGCGAGGGTGTTGTCGTCCACTACGAATGTGCTGCCGCAGACGATAGCGTGCGGCTGACCGTCGGAATCTGCCGTGACTAGGATCTTGGTCGTGTCGCGACGGCTGAACATGTCCTTTACTACTGCGGGCATTGCCATTGATATCGCCAGGCTGATGCCCTAATGGAGATAAAAAGTGTTGGTGGGTTTACTCGCCCTTGACCTTGCCGAACTTGTTGTACGCAATGAGAGCGACGATGAGAACGGCACCGGCGATCGCGAGATAGAGGAACTCCTCAAGATCAATCATGCAGGAGCATTGGACTTCCCCTATAATAAGGCTTGTGCCTTGCGCGGATGCCTGAGGGGGGTAATTTCTAGTGTACTGCTAATCATAGGCAAAATACGATATTCGAATCATTACGGATATACAATGATGGAATTCGTATCAATTCAACGATATACAGAGGTGAAGATGGGGGTACAGTCCTCACTTTTTTATACATATATGTGATTGCGGTTTTGAATGACCTACGATTTGGTAATCATCGGTGCTGGACCAGCTGGATTGACCGCCGGCATATACGCCAGGTCCAAGATGATGAACACACTGATCTTAGACGCTTACAAGGTCGGCGGCCAGCTTATAAGCCTCTACCCTGAGAAAGGTATCCACAACTATCCCGGCTTCGAGACGATCCAGGCAAGGAGGTTGTCGGACAAGTTGTACGCCCAGGCGGAGTCCATGGAATGCGACATCCACGAGGGCGAGAAGGTCATGGACATCATCTCCGTCGAGGGCGGATACACCATCAAGACGGACAAGGCCGAGTATCAGACGGTATCGGTGGTCATCGCCATCGGAATGGGAATGTTCAAGCCCAAGAAGATGGGGGCTCCCGGAGAGGACGAGTTCGAGGGCAAAGGCCTGACTTACGTCCTGCCCAAGAAGGAGGAGCTCGTCGCCAAGAAGGTCGTCATGTTCGGCGGAGGCAACAGCGCCATCGACATGGCATTGGTCTCGTGCACCGTCACGGACACCACGCTCGTCCACAGGAAGGACACCTTCAGGGCGGACGAGTCCACGGTCATGCAGCTCAGCAAGAGCCGCGTCAAGACCGAGATGAGCGCGACACTGGTCAGCGTCAACGGAAGCGACCACGTGGAATCCGTCACACTCAAGAGAGGGGACGGCACATTCGATGTGCCAGCGGACCTCGTCGTCATCAACATCGGTATCTCGTCGGACCTCGACGACCTCAAGGTTTGGGGCATCGACCTCACCGAGACCGGACTCGTCAAGGTGGATTCCGACATGAGGACCAACAGGCCCGGCATCTTCGCCTGCGGCGACGTCATCGACTACGAGGGCAAGTACAAGCAGATCATCACGGCATGCGGAGAGGCAGCCACGGCGATCAACAGCGCGTACAAGTTCGTCAAGAAGCCCTACTGGGCGTGACGTTTCAACGGATCATATATTTCTAAGGGGTTTGTCCTGCCGAAGGCAGGTTCATTCCGAGATCGCGCTGACGGGGCACTCGTCCACGCATGCGCCGCACTCGACGCACTTGTCGGCGTCGATGACCGCGATCTGGTCGATCGTGATCGCTCCCTGCGGGCATATCTCGGCACAGGAACCGCATCCCACACAATCGTCTGCATTGACTGTAGGCAATCTATACACCTCGCACCGTCAATCGGCGACGCGGATTAAAGTCTTGTTCCCTGAGAGGTTATGGGAAACCGGTGTCAGAAGGTTAAAGGGGTTGTGTAAGGGGTTTGGATCCCGAGGGATCCGCTTACTCGGAGATTGCTCCGGAGGGGCACTCGTCGACACAAGCGCCGCAGTCGACACACTTGGATGCGTCGATGACTGCGATGTCGTCAACGGTGATTGCGCTTTGGGGGCATGCATCTTCGCATGCACCGCATGCGACACACTCATCTGCGTTTACTGTAGGCATTTTGAAACCTCTGCCGATTCATCGGGACTACCCTATTTAATCGTAATTATGTGAGGGGACCCTAAAACACGGGAAGAGCGTCAAAACGGGGGTTTTGACCGTCTTCCGTGCATACGGGGGGAGGGGATTTCACCGTATCGGGGGTCGGATAAAACGGGATATATAGCCGATTCCCCCTCTGTTCTGCGATGACATGCTACTCCGGCAGGGTTTGGGACGGCGAGGGTTTCTCCGACGGTCACGTGATCGTCGAGGGCGGACGCGTAGTCTCCGTCGGCGACGGCATGCTTCATGATTCCGTACGTGTGGGATACATAATGCCCGGGCTGACCGACGGCCACACCCATATCGGCGATGCCGGACTGAGGCTCGACCGCAGGTACTCCCTGGAGGAGCTGGTGGCCCCGCCGGACGGTCTCAAGCACAGGTATCTGAGGGAGACTCCGCCGGAGAGGATAGAATCCGATATGAGGGATTACGCCCGCAGGCTCTCCGAGAGCGGCGTGTCCCGCTTCCTGGACTTCAGGGAGGGGGGTGTCGAAGGCGTCAGGATCATCCGCCGTGCCGCTCCGGATGCCGTGGTCCTCGGACGTCCCGTGTCGGAGGAGTTCGACCCCAACGAGATGGATGCGCTCCTCGATATCGCTGACGGCATAGGCATCTCGAGCATCAGCGACCTCCCCGGACCGTACGTCGACGCCATGGCCGACGCCGCCCACCGCCGCGGGAAGTTCGTCGCCGTCCACGTGAGCGAGAGGGTCCGCGAGGACTTCGGCAGGGTGCTCTCCCTGGAACCGGATCTGGTGGTGCACATGTGCGAGGCCACCGACTCCGACCTGAGGGCATGCGCCGATGCGGACATCCCCGCAGTGGTATGTGCCAGCTCCAACGTCTACTTCGGCAGGGTGCCCCCGCTGAGACGCATGTGCGACGCCGGAGTGAGCTTCTCCGTGGGCACCGACAACGCCATGCTCAGTCCCCCCGACATATTCGCCGAGGCACGTTTCATGTCCCGCATAGCCGAGGAGCAGGGATGTCCAGATTCCGCCGCGGTTCGCGCTTTGGTGGCAGGTGGCAATAAACTATTATTAAGGGGACGCGCGTTAAGGGGCAAGGAATGGGACGGATTGCCGGTCATAACGGGAGACGATATCCTGTCGGGCCCGACTGTCCGTCCGAACTGAGGAGACATCAACATGGCTTTCAAGAACATCCTGGTGCCGACTGACGGCAGCGAATACACCAAGGTAGCCATCGACAGGGCGGTCGAGCTCGCGAAAGCGGTCGGAGGTTCGATCACCGCTATCTACGTCATTGACCACACAGTGTTCGGCAACATCCCCATGGATTCGTCGGTCACTTCCGTCTACGACATGATGAACAAGGAGGGACACGAGGCGACCGCATACGTGAGGGACCTGTGCGCCAAGAACGGCATAGAGGCCAAGGAGCTCATCGTCGAGGGAGCACCCGTCAAGTCCATCGTGGCAGAGTCGCCCAACTTCGACATCATCGTCATGGGCACCCTCGGAAGGACCGGTTTCGCCAAGCTCATGATGGGCAGCGTCGCCGAGAGGGTCGTCAGATACGCCAAGTGCCCCGTCATGGTCGTGAGGGCAGTCTCCGAGGAGGAATCGCAATGAAGACAGTAGCAGACATAATGACAAGCATGCCTATCGTGGCAACCGTTCCCGGAAGCAGGAACGATGCCATCAACCTCATGGTCAGGAACAAGCTGACCGGAGTGCCCGTCGTCCGCGAGTCGGACGGCCAGCTCATGGGGATCGTCTCGAGGAGGGACGTCTTCAACAACATGAATGAGGAGCAGCTCTCCATGCTCATGAAGAAGAACCCCATCACCATCACTCCCGACAAGCCCATCTCCGAGGCCGCCAAGATCTTCTACGACCTCAGGATCCACAGGCTCCCCGTCGTCGAGAAGGGAAGGCTCGTCGGTATCGTCACGCCCACCGACCTCCTCAGGGAGATCAGGACCATGAAGACCAAGAAGACCGCCATCGATTCCATCAGGGCCGCGTGCGTCACCTGCTACAAGGACGACCCCCTGTCCTACGTCGTGGCGGCAATGAAGATCTCCAGCGTCACCGCGATGCCCGTCCTCAACGAGAGGGGGGTCATCATCGGTCTCATCACCGACCGTGACCTGTTCAACGACCAGACCATGGACGTCGACGACATGAAGAAGATGGGTCTCGACGACACCTGCAGCTCCCTCGCCGGATACAGGAACGTCCTGCCCCTGTTCTGCGTCGCCACCAAGGACGACATCTCCGATGTGGGAGAGGTCTCCAAGTACATGGTCAAGTCCCCCACCACCGTCTACAAGAAGACCACGCTCAACGAGGTCGCCAAACTCATGTACCACAACGACTTCGGCCAGATCCCGATCCACGGGGACAAGGACGAGCTCATCGGCATGATCTACGACGTCGATGTCCTCGCCGCCCTTCTGGAGGAGAACTGAATGGCAGACGTCGATCCGTCCGACCTTCTGGGTCTGTGCAAGAGAAGGGGTTTCATCTGGCCCTCCTTCGAGATCTACGGAGGAGTGGCGGGAATGTTCGACTACGGCCCTCTCGGTTGCGCCCTCAGGAACAACATCACCGATGTCTGGAGAGCGATCTACAAGGGAAGGGAGGGATTCGTCGAGATCGACTCCGAGACCGTCAACCCCAGGGAGGTCTTCAAGGCCTCCGGCCACGTCGACGAGTTCGCCGACCTTATCACCTACTGCACCAAGTGCCAGGCGCCCTTCAGGGCCGACCACCTGGTGAAGGAGTTCTACGACAACCCCGACGTCCTCTCCCCCGAGGAGCTGGACCAGGCGTTCGTGGACCACAACGTCAAGTGCCCCGAGTGCGGAGGGGACCTCGGGAAGGTGGAGGAGTTCAACCTGATGTTCAAGACCAACATCGGACCCGGCTCCGCCAGGATCGGATACCTCAGGCCCGAGACCGCGCAGGGTATCTTCGTCAACTTCAACAACCTCTACAGGTACAACAGGGAGAAGCTCCCCCTCGGTGTCATACAGACCGGACGCGGATACAGGAACGAGATCGCTCCCCGCCAGGGAATGATCCGCATGAGGGAGTTCAACATGATGGAGGTCGAGCTCTTCGTCGACCCCGAGGACAAGGACTGGCCCAGATTCCCGAAGATCGAGAACGAGACCATCACCCTGGTCCCCAACACCACCTGCGAGCCCGTCACCATGACCATCAAGGAAGCGGTGGACAAGGGCATCATCGCAAACCGCGTGCTGGCATATTTCGTGAACACCACCAAGCAGTTCCTCATCAGGCTCGGTATCGACCCCGCAAGGCTCAGGTTCAGGCAGCACCTCAAGGATGAGATGGCCCACTACGCCGCCGACTGCTGGGATGCTGAAGTTCTTCTCTCCTACGGATGGATGGAGATCACCGGTATCGCGGACCGCGGATGCTGGGACCTGTCCAGGCACGCCCAGTTCTCCGGAACGGAGCTCACCCACTTCAAGAAGTTTGACGAACCCGTCGAGGAGGAGGTCGACAAGGTCAAGGCCAACCACAAGCTCCTGGGACCCAGGTTCAAGGCCAAGGCCAAGGACATCGCCTCCGCCATCGAGTCCAAGACGCCCGCCGACATAAAGGACGGCAGGCTGGCCATAACCGTCGACGGAGAGGCCATGGAACTCGAGTCGGAGCTCTTCGAGGTCGTCCGCGTGAAGGAGAAGGTCGCGGGAAAGAGAGTGGTCCCCCACGTCATCGAGCCCTCCTGCGGACTCGACAGGATATTCTACTCCGTGCTGGAGCACGCCTACGACCGCGACGAGAAGGAAGGATACACCGTGCTCCACATCAAGCCCGAGGTCGCACCCATCAAGGTCGGGGTGTTCCCCCTGATGGAGAAGGACGGCCTGGACGATCTGGCGAGGGAGATCTACGAGAAGCTCCAGATGAGCGGCCTCAACTCCCTGTACGACGGCGCGGGCACCATCGGTAAGAGGTACGCCCGTATGGACGAGGTCGGGACCCCGTACTGCATAACCGTCGACTACGAGGCGCTGGAAGGGGAGACCAAGGGAACGGTCACCATCAGGGACCGCGACTCCAAGGCCCAGAAGCGCATCAGGATCGAGGACGCCGAGCAGGTCATCCGCTCGCTGATGGCCGGCGCGGAATTCTAAATTATTTAACCTTTTCTAGGAAAGGGGGTGCATACCCCCTTCCCGCTACGTTTTTCGTACTGCCGATATCGCGGATCCGGGAATCTGGCCGTCCGACAGCTCCTTTTTTCCTACCGAATGGTAGGGGTTTATATTGTCTGTCCCCGATATACCATACGAGGTGTTAAACTTGGGAATCAATGATCTGCAGGATCATAAGAAACTCGAAATCCTCCGTTCTCAAATCGAGGGTTTCAAGGTTTCCGACGTACTGAACACTGAATACCCGGTGCTTTCGCCGGAAGATCGCGTCAAGGACGCACTGGCCGCCATGAAGAAGAGCGGATTCCAGGACATCCCCGTCGTAGAGGACGGCGGATATATCGGAATGATGAGCTACGGGACGCTCCTCAAGAACAAGGGCGTCACAGGCGAGTCCAAGATCAAGGGACTCGTATCCGGAGTGCCCTCCCTGACAACGGAGGACACCATGATGACCGTCGCAGAGAAGATGGTCCAATCCAACAGCAGGCAGCTCCCGGTACTCGCAGGGAACGCCAAGAGGAAGATCGTGGGAGTCGTGTCGAGAGGGTCCATCGTGGACATCGTATCCAGGCTCAAGACGATCAACGAGATCAAGGTCTGGGAAATCATGACCAACCCCGTCGAGACCGTGAAGTCCACGGACACCCTCGACACCGCGCTCAACCTCATGAGGGCGCTGGACATCCGTACCGTGCCCGTCGTATCGGGAGACGGCGAGATCGAGGGAGTGCTGGGAATGAGCGAGATCATCGAGCACAACTGGAAGGGAGGGGAGCGCAGCCTCGCCGACTTCACCGACGTGAAGATCGAGGTGTCCTCGGTATGCACCGACGTGGCATACACGGTGAGCTGGGACAGCGACCTGGAGTCCGCTGCGGACCTGATGGTCCAGCACGGCATATCCACCGTTCCGGTCCTCGAGTCCGGAAAGGCGGTGGGAGTCGTCACCCAGTATGACATACTCGAAGTGGTATCCGCATGCAAGGAGCGCGACACGCTCTTCATCCAGCTCAGCGGACTGTCCGAGGACGACAAGGAGTTTACCGACGAGATCTACAAGGTCATCGAGAACGAGGTCGCCAAGGTCGCCAAGGTCGGCAGCCCCAGCTCGCTCACCGTGCACTACGCCAAGTACAAGGAGAGCGGGGACAGGCAGAAGTACAGCGTCAGCGCGAGGCTCGCCGTCGACAGCGAGGTGTTCACCGCCAAGGCCATCGAGTGGGATATCATCAAAGTGACCAAGGACCTCATGAGGAAGGTCTCCGACGCGGTCATGGACCGCAAGGACGAGAAGGACACCTACCGCAGAAGGAAGAGATGATCCAAAAGTGCCAGCATCCCGTTTTCCGACGGGATGCGGGCACCCGAAACTCTTAATCCGCGCCTGAGCGCGCGCATACGCCCAGGCAAAGTTATTTTTATCCTTTATAGATAGGGGAGGCCATGTCGCAATACGACTGTGCTTCCATCGAGAAACGCTGGCAGACCATGTGGAGGGAGGATGCGATCTACCGCTTCGACCCCAAGTCCGACAAGGAGGTCTACAGCATTGACAATCCGCCCAGATACACATCCGGTTCGCTCCACCTAGGACACGCCACCGGATACTCGCTCATCGACTTCGCCGCCCGTTACAGGAGGATGAGGGGATACAACGTCTTCTTCCCCCTCTGCTTCGACGTCAACGGTACCCCGATCGAGGTCAAGGTGGAGAAGAAGCACGGCATCAACAAGCTCGACACCCCGAGGAAGGAGTACAGGAGACTCTGCTCCGAGTACGCCAACGGGTTCATCGACGAGATGACGCACCACTACGAGATGCTCGGGGAGAGCATGGACCCCAGCATCTACTACCAGACCGACGCGCCCTACTACAGGAGGACCACGCAGATCGCGTTCTCCAAGCTGTTCAAGCAGGGCATGGTCTACAAGGCCAACTTCCCGGTCAACTGGTGCCCCAGCTGTATGACCGCCCTCGCCGACGCGGAGGTGGAGTACAGGGAGAACGTCAACAAGCTCAACTACATCAAGTTCATGATCGCCGGAGAGGACGGGTACGTGGAGGTCGCCACCACCAGGCCCGAGCTGCTCTGCACATGCAAGTGCGTCGCGGTCCACCCCGACGACAAGAGCAAGCAGCACCTCATCGGCAAGGAGCTCATCACCCCGCTGTACGGGAGGCACGTCAAGGTCATCGCCGACCCCAAGGTCCAGATGGACTACGGTACCGGCAACGTGATGATCTGTACCATCGGCGACAAGGACGACCTCGAGTGGGTCATGAAGTACCACCTCGAGATGGAGAAGGGAATAGACGAGTTCGGAAAGATGACCGAACTGGCAGGTAAGTACGCTGGCATGACCGTATTGGAAGCACGCGAGGCAGCCATCGAGGACCTGAAGGCACAGGGCATCCTGATCAAGCAGGAGGACAACCCGCAGAACGTCTCCATATGCTGGAGGTGCCACTCCCCCGTCGAGTTCCTGCAGGTCCCCCAGTGGTTCCTGAAGACCACGTCCCTCAAGGAGCAGATCCTGAAGAGGGCCGACGAGATCAACTGGTACCCCGAGTTCATGAAGATCAGGCTCCAGGACTGGACCAACTCCCTGGCATGGGACTGGGTCCTGAGCAGGCAGCGCATATTCGCCACCCCCGTCCCCGTATGGGAGTGCGAGAAGTGCGGACACGCAGTGTGTGCCACGGAGGAGATGTGCTACTGCGACCCCACCGAGGACGCGCCCCCGGTGGACAAGTGCCCCGAGTGCGGCGGAAAGCTGATCGGATGCACCGACGTCTTCGACACGTGGATGGATTCCTCCGGTTCCGCATTGTACAACACCTTCTGGGAGAGGGATCCCGAGCTCCACAAGAAGCTCTTCCCCATGTCCATGAGGCCCCAGTCACACGACATCATCAGGACCTGGGCGTTCTACACCATCCTGAGGTCGGAGCAGATCGAGCACTGCAGGCCCTGGAACGACATCATGATCCACGGGTTCATCATGGCCCCCGACGGGACCCCGATGCACTCCTCGATCGGTAACGTCATCGACCCCATCCCGATCATCGAGAACTACGGCGCGGATGCCCTCAGGTACTACGCCGCCACATGTTCCCTCGGTATCGACCACGCCTTCAGGGAGAAGGACGTCATCAGGGGGAAGAAGCTCTCCATCAAGGTGTTCAACATCGGACAGTTCGTCGGAAGGTACTTCAAGGACGTCCCCAAGACATGCGACTCCCTGAGGACCGCCGACAGGTGGATCATCAGCAAGTTCTCCAAGACCGTCAAGGCCGTCACCGACAGCTTCGAAGTATACCAGTTCGACAAGGCCATGAGGGATGTGGAATCGTTCATATGGCACGACTTCGCCGACAACTACGTGGAGATGGTCAAGGCCAGGAACGACGACGCAGCGAAGTACACCCTGTACAACGTGTTCCTCGGAGCAATCAAGATGCTGGCGCCCTTCCAGCCCCACATCACCGAGGACATCTACCAGGAGCACTTCAAGGCAATCGACGGATGCAAGAGCATCCACCTCACCTCCTGGCCCGAGCCCATGTTCGTGGACGAGGACGCCGAGGCCGCCGGAGAGGTCCTGAAGGACGCCCTTGCAGCGATACGCGCCTGGAAGTCCGAGAACAAGGTCCCCCTGAACGGGGAGCTGGCGATGATCGAGTTCGTCGGAGCCGATGCCAAGGCGCTGGAGCAGTCCAAGACCGATATCGTCGAGACCACCAAGGCCAGAGAGGTCAGGATCGTCCCCGAGGCCAAGCTCGAGGAGCAGGTCGTCGCCATCAAGCCGGTGCACGCCAAGCTCGGACCGACCTTCAAGGGACAGGCCAAGGCCATCGTGTCCGCTGTCGCGGCGATGCCTTTGGAAGAGGTCGCGAAGCAGCTCGCGTCCGGTGCGGTCGAGGTCCCCGTCAACGGAGAGAAGGTCTCCGTCGGTGCGGAGTTCTTCGAGGCCGAGAAGCGCCTCATGCTCGACGGCAAAGCGGTCGAGACCGTTCAGATCGGTACCATACTGGCACTTATCGAACAGTGAAACCCCGGGGGCCATCCCCCGGTACTTCCGTCCGCCCGCGCGGACGTCTTTTCCATGAGATAAATAAAATATTGTCAACACGATTACACGGCATCGCCGGGCCGGCGTGAGGTCGGAAAATGGAGGAGGAGACCCTCATCACCATAATGGCGGTGCTGATCGTTCTGGCATCGTTCACATCCATCTTACTGAGTAAGATCAAGCTCCCTTCCCTCATAGGATTCCTCGTCGCGGGCATAATCATCGCGAACTACATCGACCTCCCGGAGGGTACCGAGGGCGTCGTGTCCATATTCTCCAACCTGGGATTGATCATGCTGATGTTCGCCATCGGTATGGAGATCGATCTGGCCAAGCTGAAGACGCAGGGAAAGTTCGCGGTATCCATAGCGATCATACAGATCCCGGCCATGCTGTTCGCGGGCATCATAGCGGGCTCAGCCCTGGGATACAGCACCGTCCAGTCCATCACGTTCGGTGCCATCCTGTCGGGAGCGAGCACCGCTGTCGTCCTCGCAGTGCTGAAGACGAACAACGTCCTCGACCAGGGGAAGATGGACATCCTGATCCTCGTGATGGTCATCGAGGACATCAGCCAGGTCATAATGATCTCGGTGCTCACGCCTATGATGAAGGGCGAGGAGATGAGCACGGATGCCCTGATAGTCCTGATCATAAGCATCGTGGTCTTCATGGTGCTGTGCTTCACATTGGGGCTGAAGATCGTTCCGCGCATCATAGACTGGGTCTATGAGCGCAGCAACGACGAGCTCATCTCGCTCATGTGCATGGGCCTGCTGTTCGTCTTCGCTCTCCTCGCCAACACAATCGGTCTCTCGGTCGCGATCGGTGCCTTCCTCACAGGAGTGATGGTGGGCATGTCGCGTCCGAAGCATGTGGTGGAGCATTTCGTGGAACCGCTGAAGACGCTGTTCATGGCCATGTTCTTCATATCCGTGGGGATGGAGGTCTCCGTCGAGAGCCTCAGCGAGAACATCCCCACGATCCTGCTGTTCTACGGAATATTCGCGCTGTGCATGTTCGTCGCGGTGAACATCGGATACTGGGTGGCCAACGGGGACTCCCGCAGCGGATGGATCTCCGCCATGTCCATGTGCACCATGGGCGAGTTCGCGTTCATCATCTCGAAGCAGGCGCTGGACTACCACGTGTTCGACCAGTCCTTCTATTCGTCCGTGATCGGTGCCGCCATCGTGTCCATGGTGATGCTCTCCGTCCTCGTAAGGACGTCCGAGCGTACGTACACGGCGGTGGTAGGTCATTGTCCGCGCCCTATCGCCAGGGTGACCGGATTCCTGACCAAGCAGAGGGACATGTTGTACCACGGTCTTGCGGTGGCGTCCTACAGGTCCAAGGAGAACTTCTCCAAGGGACTTACCAACTCGGCCTTCCTCCTCGGGCTCATCGCCCTGATAGAGGTTGCATTCTTCCTGCTCTACGACCCGCTCAGCGCATGGCTCACCAACAACTACGGGATGGACGAGTTCTTCTGGAGGATCGTGATCCTGTTCGTGAACATCATCGTCCTGCTGGAGCCCTGCAGGAGATTCGCCAAGTTCATGCGTATCGTCGCGTACTTCATCGAGAGCGGAAGGGAGCACCTCAAGAGGAACGGGCAGTACGTCAGCGAGCCCAGGGTCTACGAGTACTTCAGCACGCTGCTGATCGGTGCCGGCATCACCATCGTCATTGTCATAGTCGTGCCCAACGGCATAAGCAGCCTCCTGCACGTGGTCGTGCTGTTGGCCGCGCTGATGCTGATGATGCTCATACAGTACCTCAAGTTCAGGAAGGCCGACAGGGCCGCCAAACTTGAGGCGGAGGCCGCTGCGGCAAAAGAGCCAGCTGCAGAAGATGGGGCAGAGCAAGGGACCGGGGACGAAGGGAAGGAATGATTCTTCCGTTCAGTTCCTGAGTTTCACGAATGCGAAGCGCGTCATGTTCTCCTTCTGATCCTCGACGTTCTCGTTCGCGAGGAAGAGTCCGTAATGCTCTCCAGCATCCCTGCGGCACAATGCGGCGGAACCCTCCGGAAGTTCCCCTTTGGCGAGCATCTCCGCGGCGTAGGCGGTATCCTCGCATTCGGCGAACACGGCGAAGGGATACAGCCTGGTGAGCGTACGGGTTGACTGAAGCAGGGCCTGTATGTGCGACACGATCCTTTTGATCTCATCCCCCTCGTGCCTCACGAAGACGCAGTGGTGGATGGGGAGCCACGTCCAGTCGAGGAACTCCACGTCCCTCAGCTTCAGGGCGTCCTCGGTCTCCGCCACCTTCCCGGCTATGCGGTTCTCCACCGCCAGCACTCCGTAGTCTATCGAACCGTCGCAGAGGGCGCGCATGGTGCCCTCGGCGGTCATGAGCGGGACGTATTCAGGGTCAGGGATGTGCATCCTGTCGGCGAACTCCTTCGCGACGGCCGCGCTGTTGGAGAACGGGATCCCCATGTAGCCTATCCTTGCCCTGACCATGTGCCAGACATCGGGAGGTGGTTAAAAAATATGTCGAGGCCCGGTTCAAGCGTATCGTCCGGGCCTTGGCCGGCGGGTGTCCCCGCCGGAAGGTTCATTCCTGGATGACCTTGACCTGGATGTGCTTGCCCTTGTGCTTGCACTTGGGCATGTCCATGGTCATCCTGTTGGCGAAGTCCCTGTGGACCTCTACGACGGAGGAATCGGGCCCGATCTGGATCTTTCCGATGGCAGCGTCCCTGACCCTTCCGTTGCGGATGATGAAGTCGGCGAGGGAAACCTTGCCGTAACCGTCGTTCTTTCCGAGATTGATCTCGAACCTGACCATTCCGAAGGGGTCGGAGATCTGGTCGTAGTCGATGACCTTCTTGACGGTGTCCTTCATCCCCTCCTCCTCGGGGACCTCCAGCTTCTCGATGAGCATGTCGGTCCTCCTCTGGAACTCGGTGACGAGGTGCTCCTCCTCGGACGTGACGAAGGATACGGCCTTACCCTCCTTGCCAGCGCGTCCGGTCCTTCCGATCCTGTGGATGTAGGTGTCGACATCCTCGGGCATGTCGTAGTTGATCACGTAACTTATGTCCTCGATGTCGAGACCCCTCGCCGCGACGTCGGTGGCGATGAGGACGTCGATCCTGTCCTCTTTCAGATCCCTGATGACCCTCTCCCTCTTCTGCTGGGGGAGGTCCCCGTGGATCGCCTCCACCTTGTACTTGTACTTCAGCAGCCTCTCCTCGAGGAGGTCGACCATCTTGATGGTCTGGCAGAAGATGATGGCCTTGGGCTTGTCTATGTCGAGGATACGGCACAGCGCCCAGGTCTTGTTCCTGCGTCCGACGGGGATGTAGTACTGTTTCGTGAGATCGAGCACGATCTCGTCCTGGGAGACGGTGATCTCCTTGGCGTCGCGGGTGTAGTCGAAGGCGAGCTGTTTGACGTTCTCGGCCATGGTGGCGGAGAAGAGCAGGACCTGCTTGTCCTTCTTGGTGGGCTTGAGGATGAAATCGATGTCCTCGATGAATCCCATGTCCAGCATCCTGTCCGCCTCGTCGAGGACGAGGAGGTCGATGTCCGAAAGGTTGAGGGCCTGCCTGGTCACGAGGTCCCTGACCCTTCCGGGGGTACCCGCGATGATGTCGCATCCCTTCTTGATGTCCTCGATCTGGACCTCGATGTCCGCTTTGTGGCCCTTTCCGCCGTAGACGGGGACACAGACGTGCCCGGTGTACTTGGCGAGCTTGGTCATCTCCTCGTAGGCCTGGAGGGCCAGCTCCCTGGTGGGGAGGAGGATGATGGCGGTGGGGAGCTTCTGTCCCGCGGGGATCCTTCCGAGGATGATGGATCCGAAGGCACCGGTCTTACCGGTACCGGTCTGGGCCTGGGCGAACATGTCCCTGCCCTCGATACCCTCTCTGATGGATGCTACCTGGATGGGCGTGGGGGTCTCCCAGCCCATGTCGTTCATGGCCTTTGCGATGTCCTCGGGGACACCAATGTCTGTGAAGTTGCTGATCATAATGATTTACACTCCTGCCTGAGACTCAAACTCAGACACCATTCGGTTCGGTTGCGTATCGTACTATTATTTAAATAGGTATGCGCGCACGGGCGCAACGGTTAATAGGGACGACGGGATTATCCCGTCCAAGCGGATGTAGTGTAGTGGTTATCACTTGGCCTTCCCAAGGCTATAACCCGGGTTCGAATCCCGGCATCCGCACCATCGAGTTTTATTATCGAGTAGGTGCATTCGTCCAACATGGCGGATTCCGGCAGAGGCAAGGCGATAATGGTTCTGGGTGCCACGTCCGACGCCGGCAAGTCGATAACCGCTCTAGCATTTTGCCGCATACTCAACGACATGGGCTACAGGGTCATGCCGTTCAAGTCGCAGAACATGAGCCTCAACGCCATGCCGACCCCCGACGGGCACGAGATCTCCATGATCCAAACGTTACAGTGCCAGGCAGCGAGGGTCGAACCAACGTACAGGGTCAATCCCATCCTCATGAAACCCACGAGCGACATGCGTTCGCAGGTGGTCGTGGAGGGAAAGGTGTTCGGCGTCTACGGCGTGGAGGACTACTACAACGACTTCATCCCCAACCATTCCCGCGCCATACTGAAGGAGAACGTGGATTGGATACTCTCCCACAACGACATCATGGTGATGGAGGGCGCCGGATCCCCGGCGGAGATAAACATCTACGACAAGGACATCGCCAACATGGGCGCCGCCGAGGTGGCGGATGCCGATTGCGTACTGGTCGTGAACATGGAATGGGGCGGGGCGTTCGCATACGTCATCGGTACCGTGATGCTCATGCCCGAGAAGGACCGCAGGCGCATCAAGGCGATACTGTACAACAACTTCCGCGGGAAGAAGGAGTATCTCGATGAAGGGATACGCATGATCGAGGAGCGCACGGGCATCCCGTGCTTAGGTGTGATACCCCACATGGACCACAGGCTCCCGCCGGAGGATTCCGAATCTTTGCGCGGGGTGAGTTCCGTCGGAGAGGGCAAGACCACCGTCGGCGTCATACGCCTGCCGAGGATGGCCAACTTCACCGACATAGACCCGTTCTACTGCGAGGACGTGAAGGTCACGTTCGTCACCGATAAGGAACAGATAGCATCCTGCGATCTCATCGTGATCCCGGGCACCAAGAACTCCATGATGGACATGAAGTGGATGGAGGAGTCCGGCGTGGCGGATGAGATACGCTCCTGTGTCGGGAAGAAGCCGATAGTCGGAATCTGCGGCGGATACCAGATGATGGGAAGGAAGCTCCACAACCCCAACGGGTTCGAGGACCCCGACGTACTGGAGATCGACGGACTGGGGCTGTTCGACATGGAGACCACCTGGGACCGCGAGGATAAGATCACGGTGCGCAGCAAGGGCAAATGCCTGGTCACCGGCGAGGACATCACAGGATACCAGATACACGTGGGCAGGTCGGTGACCAAGGAGGAACCGCTGTTCGAGATCGAATCAGGCAAGGAGGGATCGTGCAGGAAGGACGACATGCTGTTCGGCACCTATCTGCATGCGGTGTTCGAGATGCCGACCTTCCGCAGGTACGTCCTGAGTATAGCAGGGCACAGCGAGAAGGACATGTGCCAGAAGGATTATTCCGAAGGATTGGAGGAGAGCATCGACGCCATATCCGCCGGGTTCAGGGAGAACATGGATATGGATCTCTTCAAGAGGATAGCGGGGGTGAGATGACGGCCATAATGCTCTGGGGAACGTCGTCCAATGCGGGCAAGACCACCGTTTCGGCAGGCATCTGCAGATACCTGGCGGACGAGGGCCGTAAGGTCGCCCCGTACAAGGCGTCCAATCTGTCATTGAACTCATGCGTCACCGATTCCGGTGCGGAGATCGGCATAGGTCAGGCGATACAGGCATGGGCATGCCGTCTGGATCCGGAGGGGGATATGAACCCCATCCTGCTGAAGCCGGCAGGGAAAGGCGTGATACAGTACATCATCAACGGTCACGTGCACACAGGCGGCATACCGTCCTTCGAGGAGAAGATGGACGTCGCCTGCAAGGCGTTCGACAGGATGTCCGCCAAGTACGATGACATAATCTGCGAAGGGTCAGGTTCCCCTGCGGAGGTCAACATGACCGGACGCGATGTGGCCAACATCGGGATCGTCAGGGAACGTCCCATGAGCGTCGTCCTTGTTTCGGACATAGAGCGCGGAGGCGTGTTCGCCGCAATATACGGAACGTGGCTGCTGATCCCGGAGGACATCCGTCCGATGCTGAAGGGATTCATAATCAACAGGTTCAGGGGAGAGGTATCGATCCTCAAGAGCGCCATCGACAGGATCGAGGAGCTCACAGGGATGAAGTGTCTCGGGGTGCTGCCGTACAAGAGGATCATCCTGCCGGAGGAGGACACCATGTCCGATAAGGAATCGTCCGGCGGTTATGATGATATACGCAAGGCATACGAGGATTCCCTCGATGCGCTGGCCGATCTCATACGCGGGAATCTGGACACCGATCTTCTGAAGAGTCTCATCTGAACAGGCGCGGGATGACCTGGTCCAGCGGGACGATCTCGTTCTCTGTGATGTCCGTGTCGAACGTGGTCCAGAAAGGTACCGTCACGGGAAGATGCTCCCCTGTCACGCAGGATGTCCCGTGGTCTATGAAGTAGAATATGCGCTCGGCATCGGAGAAGTGCTTCTTCATGAGGCGGTCCGTCTCTTCGAGGATCTCGACCTTCTTCTTCCACTTCTTCATGTGGCTGTACTCGTCGATCTCGTCGATGTGCAGGAACACGTTCCCGTGTTTCAGTGCTTCCTCGGCGGCGGAGAACCTCTCCTCGAGGTCGTCGATCACTTTGAAGCCGTATCCGAGGGATGCGCATACACCCAGCGACGTGGGGCTGTCGGAGAACGCGGTGAGGTTGTCCAGTTCCTTGAAGTGAGGATACTGCTCAGCGCAGGTGCCCACTCCCCAGGGATAGTCGGTCAAGCCGTCAAGTTCCTCCGCCACTGCGCGGACCATCCTCCCCATGTCGCCCGGCACTTCCACGTACGGTGCATTTGTAGGCGGACCCGGGAGTTCGGGGATCTCGTCACAGTCTATCGTCACGATCGCCCTGGAACTGATGAAGAACCTGAACTGGGGGTGCAGGTGGTCCAGGATCGGTAGGTGCTTCGTAACAGCGGCCTGGAGTCTCTCGCGGAAATCGTCGGTGTTGTACGCCCACTCGATCATGCCGTCGCGGATGTACGCGGGACTGAGCCTGAACGCCGCCCTGCCCGGGGTGACCTCCATTCCGAATCCCATGGCCTCCAAAACAGCCCTCTGCAGTTTCGGGGGATGTCCGGTGAACAGTTCGTTGAGGAAGAGGTGCGTGTATCCCTTCCCGGTAGTCCTCCCTCTGGTCCTGACGTTGCTCCTGATGAACGGCATCTCCGCTACATCCAGCGGTTTCTTCCCTCCGAGTTCCGGATTCGGATCGTCCTCGGCTCCGTCCAGCAATACCAGGAGTGTGTTCGTCATTGTAACCTCTTGAGCGCTATGGCCGCCTGTCCTACGGATATTCCGCCGTCCCCGTTGGGCACGCGGTCGTGCAGTACGGGCTCGAAGCCCATCTCGGTGACATGCTTAACGAATATTTGGCTTATGGGGATGCTGTAGGACACCCCTCCCGTGAGACCTATCTTCCTGATTCCGTGTTTGGAAGCGGAATCGGCAGCGGTCTCGACCATCTTCGTGATGACCGCGTCCACGGCGCTGTATGCGGCGTCCTCCTTCCTGTATTTGGAGATGTCGCGGAACATATGGGCGGTCATGATCTCGCCATTCTCGACGGATGTTTCGAACCCTTCTACCTTCTTGCCTCTTGCGAGGAGCGGTTCCATCTTCATGGCGGGTTCGCCGTCGTAGCTCCTGACGTCGCACACGCCCAGTGAGTAGGCGAGGGCGTCGAGGAATCTTCCGAAGGATGATGTCAGAGCGCTGTTCTTCGCCGCTTTTGCGAATACATCGGCCGTTCTGTCGTCGACGTAGTCGACGTCCGTGCCGTTGATCAGGTCGATGGCGAATCTGAGCCTCCTGATGTCGTAGAGGGCCTTCTCCCCTCCGATGAGCGGTATGTATTGGAGATGTGCCAGTCTGTCGAAGTGATCGAGATCCGCGAACATCACCTCGCCTCCCCATGCGTTGCCGTCGGTACCGTGTCCGGTACCGTCTATGGAGAGCGCTGCCATCTCATCGATGCCTGTCTCGGCCATCAGGGATGCACAATGTGCCCAGTGGTGCTGTACCTCTATGATCTCGGCTCCAGTTCTCTCGGCCAGAGTGCGGCCGTACCTGCGGTTGGAGTATCCCGGATGGAGATCCATCGCCACGATCGAGGGCTTGCAGCCCAGCATCTCCATGAGGGAATCGGTGGCAGTCTCCAGATAGTCCACCACGCCGAACGATTCGCCGTTCCCTATGTGCTGCGTGGAGTGAATCCTTCCGTCCTTGGCCACGGATGCCGTGAGATTCTCCTGCGGTCCGATGCCCACCGCATCGCCCTTCATCCCGGTGTCGATGTATGACGGGATGTGGCCTCTCGACTTCCTCAGGAAGTACCTGTTGGTGCCGAACAGCTTCATGACGGGGGCGTCGGCCCTGTTGACTATCCTCTGATTATGGAGAAGATACATGTCCGCTCCCAGATCCATGATCTCCTCGTCGTTGAGTATCATCGGCTCCCCGGGCACGTTGGCCGAGGTCATTATGGCGGCATCGTGCTCCATGGCGTCGAACAGGAGGTACTGCATCCCCGTGTACGGGAGGAACATCCCGACGGTGTCCAGTCCCGGTGAAACGTTCTCGGGCATGGTGTCCTTCTTCCTCACCAGCACGATCGGCCTGTGGGGAGAGGTCATCTCGCGGAGCTCGGCCTCGGTGGGTTCCGCATATTTCATGACGGCATCTATGTCCTTCACCATCACGGCGAAGGGTTTCTGCTTCCTGCCGTACCATTCCCTGAGCTCGTCCACACGGTCTATGGTAGCACATATGTGCATGCCTCCCCAGCTCTTGGCGATCCCGAACCTTCCGGCATCGATCATCCTCGCGAAGGTGGTGATGGGATCCCCCTCGATGGGGTTCCCGTCGTGGTCGATCAGACGGTATGACGGACCGCACTTCGGACAGCAGACGGTCTGATGGTGGAATCTCCTGTCCGTCGGGTCGGAGTATTCCGAACCGCATTCCGGACACATCGGGAATTCCCTCATCGACGTGCGCTCCCTGTCGTAGGGGTTGGACTCCATCAGGGTGAAACGGGCACCGCATTCCGTGCAGGTGGTGAACGCGTAACCGCTCCTTCTGCCCTTACCTCTCATCTCGGCGAGGCACTTCGGACAGATGGCGGTATCCGTCGGGATCCCGACCCCGCGGGCGGTGTTGCCGGACCCTATGATGCTGAAATCCTTCACGCTGTCGGGGAGAGCGTATTCTTCGCAATCCACCGATTCGATAAGTGCCAGCGCGGGCAGTTCTGCCTTCAGCCTGTCTATGAATGATGCGTTCCCGTCGGTCTCGATGACGACATAGGCACCGTCGTTGCGTACGGTCCCTCTCAGACCCATGCTCTTCGCGACACGGTAAACGGTGGGTCTGAATCCGACCCCCTGAACAACCCCGCGGATCGTGAAGCGCATGGTTGGGGAACGACAGGCAACGATATTAACATTGAGTCGTACGCCTTCCGTTCTGCGGGACACGGACGCTGAGTGGGAGCATCATCGGATGTCTTTCCCATTTGAAAATCTCGAAAACTGCTGAATATGACACTAAACACTTAAGTACCCCAGCATTCTAGTCGGGTTATACTCACCGTAGAGGTCCGGAAACGGGCGATGGGAGGAGGGTGAGAACATGGCGAACAGCTCGATGAAATTGGCCTTGGCCGCAGTGATCGTAGCAGTGATAGTTCTGGCATTCTTCGGTACGGGCAATTCTGATGTCAGTAAGACCGAGGCGGATCCCGGATACGGGTGGACCTCGGAACCGGTCGCCAACGCACTCACATACAACGGACTGCAGCAGGAACTCGTCACCGCAGGGGTGTCCGAGGGCGGTACCGCTCTCTACAGGCTCGGTGACGGAGAATATTCATCCAACATCCCCACCGCATCGGAGGTCGGGAAGTACGATGTCTATTACAAGATACAGGGCGACAGCGAGCGCCCCGATTCCAAGGAGCTGTCCGTGGAGGTCACCATCCTTCCCGAGAAATGGGACGGTGTGACGGTCGACGACGTTCCCGTGGTCGATGACACCTACTACATCTACACCTCCGCACAGCTGGCCGGACTCGTGAAACTTGTTGACGAGGGCGGATTCAGCGGCAGGGCGGTGCTGATGCACGACCTGGATCTCTCAAGCTACAACTGGGTCCCCATCGGTTCCCTCAATCATCATTTCGAAGGGACCTTCGACGGTAACGGACACACAATCAGCAACCTCCTCCTATCCGACGATTCCGCCACATATGCGGGGCTGTTCGGATACGTCGGTTCAGGGACCATCTCGAACGTCACCATCCGCGGATTCGAGATCCACGGGAGCGACCACGTAGCGGTGCTCGCAGGATATCTCGGGGCCGAAGCGGAGAACATCAGGATCACAGGTATCGACAATGAGAGGACCGTCAGCGGAAACCGTTTCGTCGGAGGTCTGGCGGGAGTCATAGCCAGCGACGTCACCGGCTGTACTGTCGAGAATGCGGACATAGTATGCGGGGAGATCGGTGATGCCGGTTCGGTGGACAACCAGTACGGGCTCAAGGGCGACAAGGCCGGTGTGCTCGCTGGTTATGCGGCGGACGGTGTGACCGTCAGCAACGTCACCTTGGCGGACAGTCACATCATAGCATACCGTGACGCGGGAGCACTGGTCGGATGTTGCGTCGGTGACATATATCTTGTGAACGTCACTTTCCAGAATATCCGTATCGATATCGATCACGACGGTACGTCGAACGAATTCAACGTCCACGAGGAGGTGGGATTCTGCGAGAGCCTCACGGAGTCCGGTATCGTGGGAGCGAGCTCCATCGAGATACACTGGGAGCATGATGTGCCAGACACGGGCCCTGATAGTCCCATAGTCGATCCCGCACTCACCGGAGTCGTGGCCCCGATTGTCATCGCGGCGCCCGGATACGACCCCAGCGAACCCGTCGTCATCAGGTTCGACGGCGCCACCATCACAGGTACCGACACGCCCGCCATCGATATCGCGAACGGTTTCAACGTGACACTCAGCATCTCGGGTAATTGTGTCTTCACCGGAGGCATCGACTGCGACGGAATAAAGGTCGCCTCGGGAGCTACCCTCACGATCACCGGAGAGGGATCGCTGACAGTCATAGGGAACAACGGTTACGAGTATGTGCAGAATTATCCTGTCTACTCCAACACGGACGATGCATCTTATAAGGATAAGAACGGAAGCGGTATAGGCAATGTCGGACACACCCCGGGTGCGATTCGCATCGATTCCCTTTCGAGGCTCGTTGCGAAAGGATACGGTCTCTTTGCCTATGGTATCGGAGGATACGGCGGGTCCGTGACGATCGTCAACTCCGGCATCGAGGAGGTCAAGGGAGGATGTCCCCGTTCCGAGTTCACCATAGGGTCGAACGGAAAGAACGATATGGCGGGAGGGCCCGCAATCGGAGGTGCGACCATCCACATCTACGATTCCGAGCTGGGAGATATTATCGGAGGCAGCAAATCCGCTGCGATCGGAGAGACGTTCCACCGCTCGACATCCATCGTGATAGTCGATACCGAGATCGCCAACGCTGTCGGCGGAAGCTCGTCGGCAGGTATCGGCGGTTCCCGTTTCGAGCAGTACAACAAGGATATGTGCATCGTCATCTACATCGAATCCTCTGTCATCAAGGCCACGGGAGGGGACGGAGGTGCAGGTATCGGATCAGGTTACGACGTCTACTGCGCCTGTTCGGAGACCGACATCGGCGGAGGAGTGAAACAGAAGGTCTACGAGGGACAGGGATCGCTCCGTCTCGACATCGTGTCATACTCGGTGATCGATGCCACCGCCGGGAAGTATGCGGCCAACATCGGAACAGGGTTCCATCACGCTATCATGACCGGCCACATAGACGGGACCGTCGATCTGTCGAAGACCTATGAGCACACGAGGGACACCGAGACCAAGAAGCTCGACGCATACTACAGCGATTCATACTCCTACGCGCAGATCATTGGATACGGAGTAGTCGATCCCGCGAGGGAGGGACTCGTCATCGCGGAGCCGGCAGGGGACGGAGTCTATGCGCTCAGCGGTTCAGGATTCACCGTGGCCGGAAACCCGGTGGATACCCCGGAGGTCAAGACCTTCAATCACGCGGAGACGGGACAGAACCTCGCCTACAACGAATCCCGTTTACCAGCTGCTGAATGAACTCGGGGCAGGAGTAGTAGTACAGATGCGGGAATCCCGCGATGAGCCTGCCGTCGTCATGGATGGTCTCGTATGTCTTCCCCGACGGTTTGACGGCCTTCCAATCGGTACCGCAGTTGTCGCTGTCCCAGTGGTGGAACTCGTGACCCTTCACGGCGAACCCTTCCTTCGTGTTCAGCGTCACATATCCGAAACGCGTCAGCTTGTGCCTGTTGGTCACGCTGCCCTTGATCACGCCGCACATGCTGCGCATGGCCCCGTCGGAATCCTCCATCGTGTCGTGCAGGTACATGAACCCTCCGCACTCGGCGAGGCAGGGCATCCCGTTGGCGACCGCATCGCGTATCGCATTGCGCATCTCGGTGTTTGATTCCAATTCCTTCCCGTAGAGCTCGGGGTATCCGCCCGACAGGATGATCATATCCACGTCCGGGAGGCATCTGTCGTGCATGGGCGAGAACTCCACGATCTCTGCGCCCGTGCGCCTGAGCAGCTCTATGTTATCCTCATACGTGAAGCAGAACGTCTCATCCTTGGCGAGACCGATCCTGAGACCTTCGCCGGTCCTGCTGATGGCAGGTTCCTTCCATTCGAAGTCGCCTGCCGTATTCGCCAACTCGATGAGTGCATCCATGTCCAGCGATTCTTCGAGTATCGCAGCGAGTCTGAGGAGCATGTCCTTCAGATCGGGTATCTCGGAGGGCATCACCAGACCGAGGTGCCTGCTCTCCAGGGTGATGTCCTTCAGTTTAGGGACGTAGCCGATGGGTTTCACTCCCATCCTCTCGGCCAACGGGGCTATCGCCCTGAATACACCCTCCGACATGCGGTTGAAGATGACGCCCTTTATCGTGTTGGGCGCATACTCGAGGAACCCTTTCAGGGTCGCCAGTGCGGAGGTGGATGCGCCGTGGGCGTCCACCAGGAGTATGGAGGGTGCGTTCAGCCTCTTGGAGACGTCGCAGGTGCTGGATTCCGTGGATCCTGAGGTGTTGCCGTCATAGTAGCCCATGACCCCCTCGATTATCGAGATGTCGCACTGTTCCGCCGTCCTCTTGAATAGATATCCCATTGTGCCAGCATCGGTGAAGAACGGATCCAGGTTCTTGGATTTCGTACCGATGACGTTGCTGTGGAACATGGGGTCGATGTAATCCGGACCGCATTTGAACGATGCGACCTTCATCCCCCTGTTGACGAGCGCCTGCAGTATGCCGCAGGTGACGGTGGTCTTGCCGCTGCCACTGGATTGCGCACCGATGACGATACGGGGCAGCGTCATCTGCCCCTCACCACCGCTATGTACACGGGATTCTGGGCATCCATGAGGTGGTATCTTCCCACCTTCCTCGTCCTGGTGACGGCGATGTTGTTCATCTCCTCCTCCACCAGCCCGAGCTGCTTGATCGTATCCGCTATCTCTCCCGCCGTCTCTATGGTGACGGCGTTGATGACCATGCGGACGTCGGGATTCTTCTCCAGCAGGCATTCCACGATCTGCCTGAGGTTGCCCGACGACCCCCCTATAAATGCGTGGGTGGGTGCTGGGAGGTCCTTCATCGCCTCCGGCGCCAATCCTCTTATGACGTCGATGTTCTGCGTCCTGAACTTGAGCTTGTTGACTTCGATGAGATCCGCGGCGGCATCCTCCTTCTCGATGGCGTACACCCATCCCTCGTAGGCGGCCAGTGCCATCTCTATGGTGACGGATCCGGTACCCGCTCCGATGTCGTAGACGACCGAATCCTCATCGAGTCTGAGCTTCGCCACGGAGAGTCCGCGGACCTCGCTCTTGGTCATGGGGGCGTCGCCTCTGGTGAATTCGGAATCGGGGATGCACATCCTCCTCTTGGACGGGTTCGGGTTCTCGATTATCGCTGCGCACAGAGTGCCGTATTCCTTGTCCTTCATCTCGGATGCCTTTCCGCATACGAGCTTCTCGTCCTTCGAACCGAGGTCGCACCCGACGGTGACCTTCAGGTCGCCGAGCCCGTACTTCTCCATGTCCGCGCACATCCTCAGGACGCCGTTCTTCCCCTCCAGGAGCGTGAACGTCTTGGGATGGGTGTCGATGGCGCCGATGAGGTTGACGTACCTGCCGTGGGCGCTGACCAGATAGGCGTCCTCCCAGGGGATGAGAGCCTTGGAGCTGAGGTACACGGCGGTGGATATCCCGCAGACTGCAGAGACGTCGTACTTCGACCTGTCCGCCTTCTCGATCAGCTTCTTGGCGGCACTGTAGAATCCCACGTCGCCGGACACGAGCACCGCCACATTGCGGTACTGAGGGTTGGCATCGAGATGTGCCAGTATCTTGTCCGAGACGTATTCTCTGAGTATCGGGGAGACGGTGCTTCCGACCTCCTCCACCATCCTGTCCGCTCCAGCTATTAGGTCCGCGGACGCTATCGCCTTGGCCGCGGCATGCGTGAGGGTCTCACCGCCCATGCCGATTCCGACGATTGTGATCCTCCTCTTGCCCGCCTCGGGCATCTTGATCTTGAAACGTTCCGCCAGCTTCTCCATCGCCTCTTCGGGTGGGATCCCGCTGTCCACGGGTCTGGCGATCACGACGACCTCGGCACCGGCCCTCCTGGCGGCGGAGAGCTTCTCCTCGAATCCGCCTGCGGATCCGGACTCCTTGGTGACGACGTATCTGGCGTTGCACTGGCGGATCATCGCCAGGTCCATCTCCTCAGAGAACGGACCCTGTGCCGCGATGAGGTTCTTCCCACGGAAACCGAGCTCCGCGGCATGGTTCACCGAATCAGGTACCGAGAGGACCCTGGCGAACACACGCTCCTCGAATCCTGGGATGCGCGTGTACTTGTCGAGTTCCTTGGATCCGGTGGTGGACAGGATGTTCCCTTCCTTGCCGATGAGGTAGTCGATGGCCTCATCCAGGCTGCCGACGCATACCGCGCCTGCGGTATCTGCCGAATCCTTCCTCCTAACGCGGATGAGCTCGGTCTTGGCGGCTTCGCATCCCTCCTTCACGTGTTCGGAGATGGTGACCGCATAGGGGTGGGTGCAGTCGATTACGAGGTTGTATCCGTTATTCCTGATGTGATCGGCTATGCCCTCGGCGCCTCCGCAGCTGCCCAGCTGGACGTCGACCTTGTCGCTGTACCTGGTGGTGCCGTATTCGGTCGCCACACGCACGCTGACGGCGATACCGTTGGCAGCGAGCCAATCCGCGATCTCCATGCCTTCGGTGGTGCCTGCGAAGATGAGTACCTTATCCATTTCAAAACCTCGGTTTAATGTAATTCCTGCAAAGTGCCAGTGTCATTCCGTCCTTGGCCGTCTTCCTCATTATGAGCTCGCCCCCGCCGAGCTTCACGGCGGAACGTTCGCATACGCAGTCCACCGTGGTGACGCTCTTGACGAACTCCGAAGATGAGAATTCACCTTTCAGGGCGAGCAGTTCATCGGCCGTGTAGAAGACCGCATGCGTCTTCAGGAGCTTGGCGACATCGTGTATCGCCTTCTCGTCCTTCTTGAGGTCGATGCTGGCGATCCCGTAGACGCGTATGGGATCGATGCCATGGGCCTCAAGGGTCTCCGTCACGAACTCCTTCAGCTTCTCCGAAGGCGTGTCGCGTCTGCATCCGACGCCTATCGTGATGTCCATCGGCACAAGCTTGAGCGTCCTGTCGAAGGGTGCCTCGGCATCCCTGCTTATGCATATTCCGAAGTCTCCCTTGTCCGCGGGTGTGAGTCCTTCGGGTAGTTTTCCGTCGTATTCGACGGTCGATTTGAATCCTATGAATCCGTCGTGCAGTATCCTGGCGGATGCCTCCTTGGCATCCACGAGCCTGATGATGCGGAGCCTGTTGTCGGTGGCGAACACATCCACGGAGAATCTGCCGTTGATGTCCGTGGCAGTTGTGATGACGGGTTCGGAATCCAGGATGTCCGCTATCCTCAGCGCGAGCCTGTTCGCCCCGCCGATGTGACCCGAGAGGAGGGGGATGCAATACTTCCCGTGCTCATCGAGGCAGATGATGGCAGGATCGGTGTCCTTGCTCTTCACGTAAGGGGCGATGTAGCGCACCGCGATCCCGATGGCGCCTATGAACACGATGGCATCGGACTCCGGGAACATCCTCCCCGTCCATTTGCCGGTGGATCCCTCGATGACGGGGATCCCGAGCGAGTCCGCACCGGTCTTGCACCAGCACTCGACGTCGTCGTCCTTCAGCCCCTCCTTGATCCTGAGCGCGGTCCTGCACCCGTTGGTGGAGAACGATACCGTCCTGATCTTCATATCCTGTAATCCTCCAGCATCTCGTCGGCAAGCTTGGTCTTGCCCAGTAATCCGTATTTGGTGGAGAACAGCACCGCGGCCGTCCTCACGTTGCCGCCGGTCCTGTGGGCCATGTGATGGTCTATGGCATCCAGCAGCAATTGTGACAGTTTCTCCTTCAGGCCGGCTTCGACTATCTTATCGAGGGCATCGTCGGTGGTGTTGCATCTGGCGACTTCCCTCACGAGGTCTATGTCCCCTCCTGCGAGGGCGGTGTTGGCGGCCATTATCTCCATCCTGCAGTCAGCGTTGCGGGAGTGCGTGTTCATTATGCCTCCCGCCAGTTTGACAAGTTTCCCGATGTTGCCTACCAATACTATGTCTGTGCCGATCTCGACCGCGTGGTCGAGCATCTCCCCGATGAAGTTGCTGCACTTGACGGCGTCCGTGCCGTCGATCCCGGGCATGCCCTCGACGAAATCCTTCCCGTAGTTGCCGGGCACGACGAGCAGAGTGGTCCTGCCCTCCGCCTTCTTGACGTCCATGTCCTTGACGATGGTGGCGACGAGGGCGGCCTCGCTCATCGGTTCCACGATGCCGCTGGTTCCGAGGATGGAGATTCCGCCGAGGATCCCGAGGTTGGCGTTGAAAGTCTTAACTGCAACGGTCTCGCCCTGGGGTGCGAATATCTTGACCGAGAATCCTCCCTTGTATCCGTACTCGGCGGCCATCGCCTCGAGTTCCGAGGTGATCATCTTCCTCGGGGTGCTGTTGATCGCCGCATTCCCGACGGGCTGGTCGAGGCCGTTCTTGGTGACCCTGCCGATTCCCTCTCCGCCGTCTATGGCTATCCCGGAATCGGTCAGCGTGACCTCGGAGAATATCTTCATCCCGTGGGTGGCGTCTATGTCGTCCCCTCCGTCCTTCACGACTGAGCATACAGCCCTGGTGTCGGTCAGGGATGCGTCCTCGATGTCCACAGTCACATCCACGCCCTTCGGGACGGTGATGCGGACCGAATGGACGATCTTCCTGGACAGGAGCATGTAAGCACAGGCCTTCGATGCGGAGGCAGCGCATGTGCCAGTGGTGTATCCGCACTTGAGCTTCCTGTTGTTCTGTGTGACGTAGAGTTCCTCGATGTCCATGGAAGGCCCTGCCCTAGTAGGGATGGATATATCTGCCGATAGATAAAAGTGGGTATGGGGCTAGGCTGTGTCAATTATTATAAGTAGGACGTTATATCCAACTCGATACGATGTCCGGTAGATTATACGGTGTAAGCGTGGGTCCGGGAGATCCTGGCCTCATCACACTCAATGCGTTGCAGGTCCTGAAGGACTGCAAAGTCATCTGTTATCCTTCCAAGAAACCCGGGGAGGACAGCGTCGCTTTGGATATAGCGAGAGGCGCGATGTCATTCGAAGGGAAGGAGCTGGTGGAACTGGTGTTCTCCATGGATCCCGAGGATTCGGTGAGGAGGGCCTCTGAGAAGGTGGCATTGGATAAGCTATGCGGCATCCTCGACAGGGGCGATGACGTCGCCATGGTGGTCCTCGGCGACATCGGGGTGTACAGCACGTACATGTACATCGACGAGGCCGTCCGCGGCAGGGGATACGAGACATCGATCGTCGCAGGCATCCCGTCCTTCGTCTACGGGGCATCCAAGGCGCGTCTCCCGCTGATGCTGGGGAACGAGTCCTTCTGCGTCATACCGATGGCAAAGGACAGCGCTGACAGGCTGGATGCGGCGCTGAAGGACATGGACAACATCGTGGTCATGAAGGCGTTCAAGTCCGTAGGGAAGATCGCCGAGCTGATGAAGAAGAACGGCGTCCCGCTGGACAAGGCCACGGTCATAAGCAATCTGGGTATGGAAGGGGAATACATCGGCCCGCTGGACCCGGAGCGCGATTACGGTTACTTTACAACGGTTTTAATCAAGAGGTGTTCGAGAATATGATATCGTTCATAGGTGCGGGTCCCGGTGACCCCGAGTTGCTGACAATCAAGGGAAAGAAGCTGATCGATGCCGCGGACGTCATCATCTACGCGGGATCTCTGGTCAACCCCGATGTCCTCAAGGACAGGAAGAAGGATGCCGTCGTCCACAACAGCGCGTATATGGACCTCGACGAGGTCATCGCGGTGATGGAGCAGGCGGAGAAGGAAGGCAAGAAGTGCGTCCGCGTGCACACCGGGGATCCCGCGATCTACGGTGCCCACAGGGAGCAGATGGACAGGCTCGACAAGCTCGGGATCACCTACGAGGTCATCCCTGGAGTGAGCTCGTTCCTCGCCACCGCAGCCGTGCTCAACAAGGAGTACACCCTCCCCGGAAAGAGTCAGACCGTCATCCTCACCAGGATGGAGGGAAGGACCCCGATGCCTCCGAAGGAGAAGCTCGTGGATCTCGCCAGGCACCACTCCACCATGGTCATCTTCCTCTCGATCGGATTCCTCGACGAGATGACGAAGACCCTCATCGAGGGCGGATACGAGCCCAACACACCCGTAGCGGTGGTGTACAAGGCCACCTGGCCCGACCAGAAGATCGTCGTCGGAGACCTGACCAACATCGAGGCCAAGGTCAAGGAGGCGGGAATCACCAAGACCGCTCTGACCGTCGTCGGCGACTTCCTCGGTGACGAGTACGACCTCTCCAAGCTCTACGACAGCCACTTCTCGACCGAGTTCCGCAAGGCGAAGGACTGATCTCATGAAGGGAAGACTGCATGTAGTCGGATTCGGACCCGGCGGCAGAGGGGACATGACCCAGCGTGCCGTGGACGCCATCCAGAACGCGGACATAGTCGTAGGATATACGACGTACGTCAAGCTCATCGAGCCCTTCTTCCCCGGGAAGACCTACAAGGCGACCGGGATGATGAAGGAGGTCGACCGCTGCAGGACCGCCGTGGAGGAGGCCATGTCGGGCAAGGACATCGCCATGATCTCCAGCGGCGACTCGGGCATTTACGGTATGGCGGGGATCATCTACCAGATCGCCGAGGACATGAAGGCGGACATCGAGATCGACACCATCCCCGGTATCACCGCGGCATCCAGCGCCGCATCGATCCTGGGCGCTCCGCTTATGCACGATTTGGCGATCATCAGCCTCTCGGACCTGATGACGCCTCTGGACCTCATCATGAAGCGCATCGACTGCGTCGCACAGTGCGACATGATCATCAACCTGTACAACCCGAAGAGCAAGACCCGCACGGAGTATCTGGACCAGGCCTGCGATATCGTCAGGAAGTACCGTGCCGCATCCACCCCGGTCGGAGTGGTCCGCAACGCCGGAAGGTCCGACGAGACCCACTGGATCACGACCCTCGGCGAGCTGGACTCATCGAAGGTGGACATGTTCTGCATCGTTGTGATAGGCAACTCTCAGACCTACGTCTCCAACGGCAGGATGATCACTCCCCGCGGTTACAAGATCGGCGAGGAATAAACATTGTGCCAGACGGCACAATTTACCCTTTCTTCTTCCTTTTTGATTCGGGCACGGGCAGGCCGAGCTCCTGCAGTTTCGCGACCGCATCTGCGTTGCCTTTCGTTGCAGCCTTGTCGAAGAGCGAGACCGCACGCTCCCTGTCCTCGGAGAATATGAGGTTGCCGAGGATGACCATCGCCTTGGAGTCGGTAGCCGAGGCATCCTCCAGAAGAGCTCTCGCTCCCTGGACGTCAACATTGATACCGTCCCCGTCGAGCTTCATGATCGCCAGCAGTCTCTTCGCCCTCGGGGATGCGGATCTTGCGAACCATTCGGCCGCGAGTTCGGGATCCCTCTCAACGCCTTTCCCGTCGCGGAGACAGCATGCGTAGTCGGTCATACCGCGGGAGCATCCGCCTTCTGCGGATCTCCTGTACCATTCCGCGGCCTTGGCGAAGTCCTGTTCCACCCCATTCCCGTACGAGTAAAGTACGCCGATGTTGCACATCGCCTTAGCGTTGCCGGCCTCGGATGCCCTGATGTACAGCTTCGCCGCCAGCTCCTTGTTCCTCTCGACACCGAGACCTATCGCATAACAGTAGCCGAGGTTCCTCGCAGCTGAGGCGTTACCCGCCTCGCACGCTTTCCTCAGCAGTGCGACGGCCTCCTTGCGTCCGTTATCGGAGCTGTCCATCAGCATCA
>JAEEGK010002332.1_pt1 | contig 47597 bp, 21 predicted proteins | sample 8958771 | NCBI WGS metagenome assembly JAEEGK01 (sample SAMN16246547, study PRJNA631951) | gut metagenome | biome: gut microbiome; feature: rumen; material: SC-attached | host: Bos | place: Iran: Karaj | collected 2018-10 | reverse complement strand
CAAGATTTATTAAAAGTAAAAGAAATAATAGAAAGGAAAAAAAAGGAAAGTTTTATTAAATATGGTAAATTAAATAATAATAATTTAGATTTTCAAAGTAAAATTGTTATAAAAAATATTTCAAAAAATGAGGATTTTTTAATATTTAAAGATAGAGATTTACATACTAAAGTTCCTTTAAATTTATTTAATCATGAAGAAATGAAAATTTTAGAAGAATTTAGAAAATTTATTATTAGAAAAATCAGCAAGAAATATAATAAAGAAGTTTCATTTGATGATGATGATGAAAATTCAAATAAAAAAGATAATAGTTTAATTAGAAAAAAAAGAAAAAATTCCTGTTCAAGTTCTGATGATAGTTATAGAAAAATTAAAAAAGAGAAAAATTATGAAATAAGGAAAAATAATATTAATAAAAATGATAAAGATAATAATATAAATAATAAATTAAAAAATGAAACAAATTTATGTGAAACAGATAAATTAAAAAAAAATGAAAATGATGAAAAAATTGATATTAATGAAACAATAAATAAAAATAATGTTAATAATAAAAATGAAGAAAATTTAAATAAATATATACATAATAAACCAATTTATTTACCAGCTTTACCAAAAGGAATTTTATATGAAGAAAAAAACAATGATATACAAAATAATAATCAGATAATAAATAATTCGAATCTAGAAAATAATGATGAAAAAGGAAATAATGATAATAAAGGATTAATTGAAAAAAATACTAATGAAAATGAAGAAAATAAAACAGGGAATTTAAATATAAATTGTAATAACAATGACAATAAAAATAATATTCCTTTAAATAAAGAAAATAGTATTACGGAAGAAGAAAAAAAGATTATTAATAATTAAAATAAAAACTATATTATTTAATTAAATATTTAAATATATTAAAACAATATAAATAATTTTTTTAATCAATTTTATCAAAAAAATATGATAAATAATATCAGTAAATAAAAATATAAAATTGAAACTTAAATGGGAAATCACTATATAATTCAAATATGTCAATTTAAAGATGGAGAATTTCCAAATGAAAAAAATATTGAAAGATTTCAAATATTTCAAATGGACAAGAAAATGTCTGAAAAAGATTTAAAGGAATATATTAAATCCAAATATAAATATTGTATTTGTAGACAAAAAATATATTTTAAAGAATATAAAGAAATTGAAAAGAAATATCCTTATATAAATGAATTAAAATATCCAAGAATTTATGTTTCAATTTCTAAAAATAAAAATTGTAGATGTGATTATTATTCTTTTGAAGATTTAAAAAATCAAGTTAAAAAAGAATTTAAATTATTGCATGAAGAAAATAAGATTTTAAAAACAAAAGTAAAAGAGAAGAATGGAAAGTTAAATGGAATATATAAAAAATTAAAAAATATATTGTCTAATATGCAAAAGATAAAATTTAATGAAAATATCAAATCAAATGAATAACTAAAAATGAATAAAAATCATAAAAAAAAATTAAAAATAATTTATTTAAAATATGATATAATTCATATATTAACTTATAAAATATTTTCACAAAAAAAATTAAAAAATGATGAAATATAAAGCATTCATAAAAAAAAAATTATCAACTTTGAAGAAATTATATATAATTTATTTAATATTATTTTCTTCATTTACAAATTCTCAAGTAGTATTTCCAGATCATTATGTAAAAAATGATGTTCCATTTCAAGAATCAGAAATATCATCTCAAGCAAAAATTCAATATATATTAAATGCAGGATATTTCACGGGCACTGAAAATAAAATAATATATAGTTTTAAGTATGGTATTCATTATTATCCTGATAAAACTTGTAATGGAAATTATGGAAATGGATATAGTAATCCTTTTTTCCAAAATAATTTTATTAAATATACTGATAATACTGAAACAACAAATTCAGATCCTAATATTTCTGAAGAAACTGAATTATATTCTTATTATATGTATGGTGATAATATTATTTGTCAAGTTAAATTTCCTTCTATACACAATTCAAATTATATGTTATATTATAAAATACCAATAATACAATCAGCAACATATAATGAAAATATAATAATAAATTTCATAATAATATCATCTACAGGAATTGAAAGAGAATTAAAAATATGTTCGAGACAAATTCAAACATACCACATATTCCATATCAGAATAAGATCAATTTTATTAGGTTCTCCAAATAACATAAGAATGTATTTTAAATGTGATGATCAAAATGAAGTTTTTTCAGAAATGACAGAACAAATGAAATTTAAAATAAATATAAAAAGAGAAAATTCAAATAATAGATTTTATTTAAGTAACTACGTAATAACATTTCTTGATACATCATTAAATCCATATGGAACTCGTAATGGATTACCTCAAATATCTACAAATTTAAATGATCCAAATATACCAGATTGTATATCTCATTATTATAAATCAGGTTCAAATTGTGAAAAATGCCATTATTCATGTTTTGAATGTTCTTCTGAAGGAACAACTTGTGATTCATGTAATATTTTATCTGATTATTCTGATTTAAATAATGATAATGGACAATGTAAAATTAATTATATTAATTTTCAAAATTTTCAAGATTTTTCTTTTGAAATTGGACCTCCAGAAACTCATAGATTAACTTATGGATTTTGGGTTTATATTTCTAATCCTGAAAATATTTCTAATTTAAATACTAATGTTTTTCATATTGTTTTAAATGATTTAATTATTTCTACTATTTCTATTAATAGAGATAGTGTTGATTCTTATTGTCATGTTTTTGAAAATTTAAATCAAGATTTAAAAAACACTTTAACTTTTGGAAATTATAGAAATAAAATTATTGATGATGATTATGTTTATAATACTTCACCTAATAGTGAACAACAAAAATATTTAGATAGTTTTAGTATTAAAGGACAATGGTTTTTTTCTTCTTGTGCTATGAGTTTTGATCATGGCTCTTTTTATGTTAATACTGTTATGAATAATAAAGATAATTTCGCTTTGAAAAGTATAAAAAAAGAAAAAATGTTTGTTTATAACAATAATGTTTATTTAAATGATTATCATTTTAGAATTAATTTTAATAATAACAAACAAATGATTGTTCAATTTAAAAATTTAGGGAAGTTAGCTTCTCCTGTTTTTATTAAGAATTTTATTGTTTTTAAAGAATATTTACCTTATGAATTTCATTATATGTATTTTAATTTTAATGGAATTGAAAATTATGAAAATTATGAAGAACTTTTATATGTTTTACCTTTGAATGAATTATCAATTTCAGGAATTACATATTCAATAAAAGGTTATGATGCATTTTCAAAAGAAGAAAAAATAATAACATTATATTTAGAAAATGTAAATTTTAATGGTTATGCACCTTTAAATTTTAAACATTTAGTTTTATTACCTCCCAATAAACAATATAAAAATATAAATAATAATTTAAATTCAATAGATATACATAATATTATAGTACCAAACAATGCAATTTATGGTTATTATGATAATAAAGCTTTAAAATGTGATAATTCATATCATATGACTCAGTCAAAAGAATGTCAAAATACTTGTAATAATTATATTTATTATCCTGGAATTAATGAAGGAAATTTTTGTGATTATTTATGCACAAATTCAATGAATTGTAATTTAGATGCATCATCATATTCAAATTTTTGTAAAAACTCAGAAAATATATATGAATTATATTACAAATGTGTAGACAAATCAAAAAATTATTATCTTCAATTTAGTGATTTTTACAATAGTGAAGATATAAAGATAGATTTAAGTTCTTATAATTTAAAATCATATATAATAGAATTTTGGTATTATCCAGATATTTTTCTCCAAGGAACACCAGGAGCACATTATGCATATTTAACAGAACAATATATATTTTATTCAAATTCAGTTTCAGTATTATTATATCTTGATTCAGGTCTTTTTGAAGCAGGATTTAATGGACCATCATCAAGATTAGCATTTAAACATTTTTACAAAAATGAATGGAATAAATTTATAATATATTGTATAAAAACTCCCGGAGGAAAATATCATCTTTCAGCATATATGAATAATTTTATTAATGATCCTCATGATTTTGGTCAAACTGATGTTAATGAAGATTTAATTTCAATTGTATTTTGTAATAAATGTACAGAAGATTTAAAAGAGCTAAATTGGGGAACTGGTTATTATAAAGGATTAAGAGTATGGCATGGTGATAAATCATCTGTTCCTTTAACTGTATTTTATGATTCTATGTTTACTACTTATAATACTGATTCTATTATCACTTATTTTCCTTTATCTAATTATTATATTATTAATAATCAAATTTATGATATTAAAAATAATAATTATATTGATTTATTAAGTTCTTCTTATAGTAATTTTAGATTTCAGAAAATTAATTATTCTTCTAAATTTGATTTTATTGCTACTGTTTATCCTTCTTTAGGTAAATTTCTTTCTTCTTTTTCACCAGGATTAACTCCAGGAAATTGTGCTATTGGTTGTAAAAGATGTTGGGAACAAGATCTTTGTTATGAATGTTTTCCTGGTTATTTTCTTTATATTCAACAATGTAGAATTAGTGAACATTATTTTTTTAATACTCATTATGATGGAATTGATGAAAATTCAATTTTAGATATTAGGAATGATTTTAATGCAATTACTGTTAATTTTTGGGTTAAAGTTATTGATTTTTCAAATAATGATGGAACTCTTGTTTATTATAGTGATAAAACTTATTTGTATTATGAATCAGATGAAACAAGTTCAAAATTTGGTTTAAGTCTTATTCATAATGAAAGTGGACAACATATAATTTCTAGAATAAAAGATTTTAGAGAATATATTGGTAAATGGGTTTTTATTTCAGTTTCTTATCATAAAAAAAAATCAGATACTATCGTTTATTTTCCAACATTAATAAAATTTGAAATGGATACTTTTTCATATAAAATAAATAATTATCAGAATTTATTGTTTGATAAATTTCAAATATCAAAAAATTTTTGTATTCATTAAAATTTTTTAGTAATTTTTTGATAGGAGCATATGGTTTTGAAATGAATAATGGAAATATGATAACACCATTTGTAAGACCAACTCAAATAGGAAGAACTTATTTTCCAATGGGAACAACACAGAAAAATTGTTATCAAACAAATTATTTTATTACAAGTGATGATCAACCAAAACCAAATAATAATTTTAATTGCTTTGCAGATTATGAAGATAAATTATTTTCAAAAGTTAGTTCTTTTGATAATTATTTTAAAGAAGGAAGCACAAATTCTATTATTTGTAATGAAAAATGTTTTAATGCTTGTTATGAAGGAGATGAAGATAAATGTACATGTTTAAATCTAAATAATAATTCTCAAATGTTAATTAATAATAATGATGATTATTATTGCAAAATATTTGATTTTATTAATTTTGCAAAAGCAAAAACAATTACAATAAATAAAATAAAAACAGCGAAATTCACTAAAAGATTTACTCTACAATTTTGGTTTTATCCAATAGAATATAATTCCAAATCTTTCACATCAATAACGTTTATTTGGAAAGGACATTTAAAAATAAATGCGGCGTTAAATGATAATTCTTATTATTTTTATTGTTATTATTACAATAAAGATAATGAAGAAAAAGGTGAATTGAAAACAACATTTAATATAAATGAATGGAATTTTTTATCATGTGCTTATGACCATATAGATCATTTTTTTTATTTAAATACATATGAAACTTTAATAAAAAAAGATTTACAAAATGAAGGGGTAATATTAAATAGAATTGTTTTAGAAGATGATTATACAACTTTAACTATATCTGATGATTCAATAAGACCAGAATGGGGTTTGTTATTTTATCGTCAAATTAGACTTTGGTCTGATGCTTTTTTCAATGCAGAATTTTTAAGCAGAGTAAAAATTGAAACACCATCATTATTTAATAATTTATTACATTGTTATGAACCAATTTTTCCAAATAAGAAAAAAAATGAATTTAATACTAATTTTATTGTTAAAGATATAACACTAACAAGTGATGACTTCATTGTTGAAAAAGAAGATACATATGGAATAAATTATATAAAAGAAACAAAAGAAATAAGTTTATGTTCTGAAAATGGGGAATTTTATGATAAGAGTATTCAAAAATGCGTTCAATTTACTGATGTATCAAAAATGGAAGATTTTTACTTTTCAAATATTCCTCCTTCTTATTCTGGAAGTTATACAATGGCATTTTGGATTTTTTTAGAAGATTCTTCTACAATTCCAAATGGAATTCATTTAAAATGGGAAAAACATTTACAAATTTCAATTGTTAAAAAAGAAAAATTAGTTGGATATTGTTTTCCACAAGGTTATTATTCTGATGAGGTTGATAATACTAATATTAATCAAAAATTCGAAAATAGTTTTAATAAAGCTCAAGTTAATTTGTTAAAAGATGATCAAGTTGAAAGTGGAAATTGGATTTGGACTATTTGTGCTGTTTCTAATTATATTGAAGAATTTTATATTAATGGAAATAGAGATGAAGTTACTATTAATAAATTAAATAGAGAAATTATTTTTACTTATGGTGGTGAACAAAAAAGTCAAAAAGTTTTAAGATATTTTATGAGTGATGTTAGTAATGAAGTTTCTAAAAAAACTAATTTATATCTTGAAAATATTACTAATTCTAGAAAAATTTATTTTAGGTCTATTCAATTATTTAGAGATTATCTTCCTTATAATATGCAAATTAAATATGTTGATTTAAGTAAAGTTGAAGTACAAGGAGATAATGCTTTTCCTCAATTATTATTCGTAGCAAATTTTGAAAAATATAATTTAAATAATAAAAGATTAACATATACAGTTTTTACTCCAAAAACAGTAAGTGAAAACGGAAAAAGACAGTATCCTAAAACAGATTACACAGTTCAAACTAAAGTCCCCTCAGGAAGCACTTTTGAATTAAGTTCAAATTTTGTTTTTTTACCTTTATGTAACTTAAAATATGATTATAATCCAATTACTAATCAATGCAATACCATAATTAACACTTGTCCAAACTATCTATGTTATGATGAAATTAATCCACTTACATGTATAAATGGACAATTTTTAAATATTGATTCTGATTATAAAGTTTCTTGTGGTAATAAATGTAATAATAATAAAATGAGAACTCCAGGAACATATGAATTTATACCTTTATGTAATGCAAATTTACCTGAAGATCATGTTACTTTAGGTAGTTTTAATGGAAAAGATTTAAGTATCACTAAATTTTGTTCTCAAACCGATTTTTTCCAAATTGATTATTTATGCAAAGCTAAACCTAAAAATAGTGCTTTATTTTATTCTAGATGTTATAATCCACCTAATTTTACTTTTACTATAAATAATAATTTACAAAAAAGTATTTTAAACGGTTATTTCCTTGAATTTTGGTTTAAATTAGATACTGTTTTAAATACATGTTCAAGAATATATTCTAAAGAATATTTATTTTATGCAAATCCACATTCAATTTATTTAGATACTGAAAATAATAACTTTTACTATAATATAATAGGAACAATAAATACAAAAATTTTAAATGGAATATCTTTATATGAATGGAATAAAATATTAATTAAAGCTACATTAGGATCAATAACAGGTCAAAATGTATATATATATATTAATAATTCTCCTAATCCAGAACCTGAATTTTTAAATATTGAAGAAAGTATAAATTTGCAATTACAATCAATAAGTTTTTGTTCAAATGGAAATAATGGTCAATGTTCGATTGCTTCTGTGGCTTCAATCAATTGGGGAAGTGCATATTATAGAGATATTAAATTATGGGAAATTGATTCATCTTCTTTTGAAACTATTCTAATTGCAAATTCTGAATATTTAAAAAATCATCTTTATTCAATGAAAGTTTATTTTCCTTTAACTTTCGATACTTTTGATAAAAATGTTATATTAAATGCTTTAGGCGATGGAAATGATATTACAATTACTCATATAGCAAGTAATAATTTTGATACAAATGATAATTTTTTATTTACTAATTTTCAAATAGATTTTGATTGGATAGAAATAGACCCAAATAATTTAAATCATTATATATCAAATATGGAAAATAAAGAAATAATTCCATTAAATTGTCATAATTTTTGTAAGAGATGTTATTCAGCATTATCAACATATTGTTATCAATGTAAAGAAGGATATGTTTTAATAGGTCAAACATGTACAAAAATAACAGGATATTTTTTAACATCATTTATAGATAGTTCAATTGAAATTAATGTATCTGATATAGTTACACCTGATGAACCTCTTATTGAATTTACAATATCATTTTTTATGAAATTTATTGGAGTAATAAGACCAAATGGACAAGTTGAAGATAAATATAAAATAATGAGTTTTAATGATGATTTTTTCCTTTCTTATAAAATATCAAATAATGCTTTAACTATGAGTTTAGTTGATAATGTTGATAAATATGTTGATTATAATTTCAATAAATATTTAGGTACTTGGATTCATATTAGTGTTTGTAATTATAAAAGTCCTAATCATGATATTTTCCCACATATGATTGTTCTCACTGTTAATAAAATTGATATTGTTCCTGAAAATGATTTTGTTATGCATAAAGATGGTGCTCAATTACTTTATTTAAGAATAGGAAATCAAATAATTGCTTATTTTTCGGATTTGAAAATATATAATAAATTTCATTACGGTATTTTTGGTCATGCTAAATCAAGTGACATAATTGAAAGTGAAAATAGAATTTTAGCATATTCTTTGATGGGAGATTTAATTGATAATTGCGTTAGTTTAAATGATCCTAAAGAAATAAATAATAGTATTTTTTCATGTGTTCCAGATTATAATCCTTATAAAGAAAAAGAATGTTTAATTCCAAAAGAACAATATTTTGATTTATCTTTAGGAAATGATGATCCTTGTAAATATTGTCATAATATTTGCAAAAGTGAATGTTTTCTATCTTCTGAAGAAGATTGTCAATGTGATTTATCAAAAGGAATTTATTGGTTAAGAAAAAACAAATCTACTAAAAGAACTTATTGTGAAAATGTTCCTTTTATTGATTATTCACTTTTTGAACCTATTACTATTAATGTTCCTTCTTCTGCATCTAAAGAATCTACTATTGAAATGTGGGTTTTTCTTTATTCTTATAATACTGTTAATAATAAATTTAATTATGTTAAAGTTGAATGGGATTTTCATAATAAAATTGAAATTAGAAATATTGATAATATTTTAAATTTATTTTGTTATTCTTATTATTTATCCAGTGATAATGCAAATACATATAATGAATATCTTAGTAAAAATATTAATATGTATAAATGGGTTCATATAAAATGTGGAAGTGATTTTATTTACAAAACTTTTTTTTTGGATGATATTTCAAATACTATTAATTTTGATTTACCAGAAAGACCAATGAAATCAACATTAAAAATAACAACACCTTTACCATCCATTGATTATGGTTTTATATTTTTAAGAAACATTAAATTATGGCAACAATATAATTTCCAATTTATAGATTCAAAATATATAAATTTAGTATCACATGGTAGTTACAAAGAAGCAGATCAAATATCAAATAGTTTTTATCCAGGATTATTAACATATATAAAAGGAGATTTATCTATCAATGATTATGAAAAAACAAAAGAAGGAAAATACACAATATATAATTTATTAGGAGATGATGAAACAGATATAAAATATACAATAGATTTAACAAGAAGAGATACATTTAAAAATTATAATTACATAGATCCAGAAAATATTAATTTATATTCAATTCAAAATATTTGTGATGAAGGATACATATTTAATGAAGGAACAGGAACATGTATATCAGTATTTTCTCAAAATTGTGAATTTGTTGCAGATTCAAAATATAATTGTTTAACATGTCCAGAATCTAATGTTTACCTTAATCCAGATACAGGAGAATGTTTAAATAAATGTCCAGTGAAATATTTTGATAATTTCTATATGAATCAATGTAGAAAATGTCATATAACATGTTATACATGTATAGATGAAAATCAAAACACATGTTTATCATGTATTGATCCTACATTTTTATTAATAAATGAATATGGAAGTTTCTGTGTTGAAAATTGTGAATATTATGGTTTAACATCATCTAAAATTAATGGTAATTTATGTGTTGAATTTGAAGCTGATGCTGTTTTAATCAATGTTTCTGAGGATGTTCCAATAAATAAAAAAGAATTTAATTATATTGAAGTTAAAATCACTTCTAATAAAGATTCATATGGTAAGGAATGGAGATTTAATCCTGATAAAACCAGAGAAGTTAACAATGATCCTGATATGATTTTTCCTTCAGAAACTCCTTTTATTGATGAAGAAGATATAAATAAAGAGATTATTAAAGTCGATAAAAATTTCTTTGAATTAGGGAAAAAATATGTTTTTGAATTAGATATTTATAGAAATAATGAAGATAGTGTTGTTCTAATCACTAAAACTTTTATATTAACTATTAATTCACCTCCAATAAATGGTGAGTTAATTGTTTTTCCTGAAATTGGTTTATTTGATACTACTGTTTTTGTTATTTCTTCTATTGATTGGATTGATGATACAACTGAAGATTTAATGTATTATTTTTATTATATTGAAGAAAAAACCACTACAATAAAAAAATTAACTGAATCTGAAAATAGGGAAAAAGAAATAATGAGTAAATTTACTTATATTTATCCTGAAGAGAGCAATTATATTACGATATATTGTGAAGTTATTGATAATTATGGTGAATCTACTAAAGTAGAAAAAAAAATCAATATAGTTAAACAAATATGGAGTGGACTTTATACTATTCAAAATGCTTTTGATAATTATTTTATTCCTTCTTTATATACTGTTGATGATGTATTAAGAAGAAGTGAATTTTTAAAAAGTTTAGGAATAAATCCTAATGAAGATAAAATTGATTATCAAATTAAAAGTTATTTTGAACCTTCTTTAGATAAGGAAATTATTATGTTATATGATCCTGAATGTGTTGATGATTATTGTAATAAAAGAGGAAAATGTGAATTTATAGATAAGACTATTATTTGTAATTGTGATAAAGGATTTATTGGAAGAAATTGCCAATTTGAAGAAGATTATTTTTATGATGTTGCTGATAAATATAGTGAATTATATAATATATTGTTTTCAAATTTAAAAGAAACTATTTCCTTTACTCAATTGAAAGCTATTCATAATTTATTTTTCGCTGCTTCTAAATTTTTTGAAACTTCGACTTTTTTTATTCAAAATGTGGATAAATTTTTATCTTTATCACAAAATCTTTATATTGATTCAATAATAGAAAATACAAAAATGTATTTTGATTTAATTGATTTTTATTATACAATTGAAGTTTATAGAATGAATAAACTAAAATTAAAACATAAATTAGAAAATAATGGTGAAAGAGGAGAAGCTTTAACAGAAAGTGAAGCATTAACTTTTAAAGATTCATTTGAATATTTATCTGATAAAGTAAGTTCATTTTTAAAATTTATAATGAAATTAAATAAATATGAATCATTTAATTTTGATACTGAAAATTTCTTTGCTTCAAGTATAATTGTAGCACCATCATTTAATGAAAATAATTATTTTTCAACAAGAAAATCAAAATATTATTCTCAAGTATTATTTAGTAGATGTTTAAATTATATTGAAAATAAAAAATTAGGAAATACATATTATCAATTATATTTAATATATGTTGAATTTTATAATTTCCCATATGCATTTAATAATTCATTATATATTAATAATACAAGTCCATTAATAGATATTTCATTTGTTGACATTGAAAGTCAAAAAGATATTTCACTTTCAGAGTGTTATGATTCTGAGATTATTAAAGTTAAATTACCTTTTACTTCTTATAAATGGTTAAATGATTTAAATAGACAAATTTCCTTATTTGATCCTAATAATTATTATAATTCAAAAAGTCCTATTTTCAAAGATCCTATTTATGTTAATAAATCTGGTTATATTCTTAATGAAACTTCTGAAGAAAGAATTAAGAGATATAGTAGATTATTTAATTTTTCTTGTACTTATTTAAAAAACAATGATTTTATTGAAAGTGGTATTAATTATAATAATTTATCTGAATATTTCGTTGAATTTTATACCAGTCATTTAACTAAATTTACTACTTTCTTTAAAGAAAATAATGAATCTTTTCATTTTTCTTCAAGATTTTTTTATTTGAAAAAACCAGAAATTTTAAAATGGTTTCCTAATTATAAAAATAATAGTGCATTTTTTATTCTTGGAGGATTTTTCTTATTGTATATAATTTTACTAATAATATTTTATATATATGACAATTTAATATTTAAAAAAGAAACTTTATTAGAATCTTTAAAAGTTGCAATTGTTAAATCTTTTATTCCATATGAAAAAAATAAAGATATAGAAGCTTTAAAATTAATTCCTTATAATTTTGATCCTGGAATAAATCCTTTGCCTCCTGAAGAAAGGAAAGAAAAACCTTTTAAAATTCATTCAAATAAAGTTCTAAGAGATAGAGATATTAATAAATTAGATAATATTAATGAAAGTTTTCATCAAACTGATGAAAGTAAAATTTATGATGAATTAAAAATGAATGATATACAAATTTATAAAAATAAAAAAAAATTAAATGGAAATTATATTCAAAATAATGATGAAAATGGAAAATCAAAAGCTGTTCAATTTAATATAAAAAAACAAGGAGAAGATAATGAAAGTGATTTAAATTCAACAATAATAATTCATAAGAAAAATTTAAACATTGAATTAAATGATAAGAAAATTAGAATTAAAAACAATAAAGAAAAAATATTGTTAAATAATTTACCAGAAAATTTTGAAGATTCAGAAGAAGATTATAAACAAAGATTAGATTTTTTTCAAGCTTTAGAAGTTCCAATATCATTTTTTATTTTTACAAATATAAAAGAAAGACATAATTTAATAAATCCATTTTTTAATATTTCTTTATTTAATCGAAGATGGATTAAATTAACGATTTTTATAACTGATATTTATATAACTTCATTAATGATATCTATTTTTTTAACTTCTTATGAATTTATTTTAGAAAAACAATTTTTATATTGTTTAATCGTTGGAATTTGTTCAAATATAATTTCAAATATTGTTATTTATATTTTAATTTTCTTTTTCCAATTAACATATAAACAAAGAAAAAGATTATTTTATGTTGTTACAAAAGGAGGTGAAATGGTAGTTTTAAAAGAATGGGAAAATATTCAGGATAATAATTTTTGTTTTATTTTAATTGGATTAACATTATGTATTGGGATTTGGATGTTTAGTTTTTATACTAGTTTTTGTTTCTATGCCGTTTGGGCAATCCAAAATAAAGCTTATTTATTATGTTTTTTATTAGCTTTTATTTTTGATTTTATTCTTACTGAATTTTTAATTGAGCTTTTAATTGGATTATTCTATATTTTTAGAAGTAGTGATTTTATGACTAAATGTGGTGAAAATCTTAATTATTTAAGAAATTATAGATGTTTATGGCCTTAATTATTAATATAAACAATTGTATTAAATAAATAAAATCATAATTTTAAATTTTGATAATAATTAAAAATCTTATTTTTTTAAATATTAAAAAAAATAATAAAATTTTATATCAATAAAAAAAACAAAAACAAAGATTTAATATAGATCATCCATTTTAATTCCATCCTTCATAAACAAATCATCGAACTTATAAACATTACATTCATTTTTACTATGATTAAAATCCCAAACTTGTGCAAAGAAAGGATTAGATTTAGCAATATTATCATAATCCCATTGTTTAACAGGAATATAGCATTGAGGACACCAAAAACCACCTAAAAGAATTAAACAAGGTGAAGCTTCAAATTCACTTTTACAATAACCACATTTCCATTTTAATTTACTTTTTAAATCTCCTTTATTCATATTTTCACTTAAACATTCACCACCTCTAAATTCAGCTGCTTTCTTCATATCATTAATATCTAAATCATCTTCATTTTTTGTTTCATCATATCCATGATCACAAATAAATTTATCACCTGATGAATTTTCCTTCTCAAATTTCATTAATTCGAATTTATCCCAAGTAGATGGTATTTTATTATATTCTTCCATTCCACCAAAATATATATTTAATCTTTGATTATTTTTATTATATATCCAGTCTAATGTTCCTAACTCTTTAGTATATGCTATTCTTTTCATGTACATTTTTGTTGCTGGAGCTACTAAAAAACTTGGAATGTATCCCCCTAATTTTAAATAATATGATACTTTTGTTCCTAATCTTTTAAAATAATCTTTAACTGGTAAATTTTCTCTAAAATGAAGCATTTCTTCTAATTTATCCCCATCATAATAAAAATGTCCATGGAAATTTTTAGTTGCAAACCAATTAGGTTCAAAAACTCTTTCTAATTCAGGCATACCTAAACAATCAAAAGTTAAGCTTTCGAATTCATAATTAGTTAATCTATATTCTTTTCCACTTCCAACATTAAAGAATCTTCCCCAGAAATTTTTTCCTAAATTTCCTTTTAAATCTTCTAACAAAACTTTCCTAATTAAAGTTCCAGAATCTTCTACGGTGCACCATTCTAAAACTCCATTTAAAGGAACATGGAAAGTGATAGCAGTAGCACTTTTTAAAATATTAGGAAATACAATACCAGATAATCTTAAAGAAACCCAATTTTTAATTCCACTTTCAACAACATGTTTCTCAGCTAAGACTTTAGATAAAGCATAATGATCATATATACTAATTTTAATTGGATCTCCTGTTCTTCCCCAATGACGAGGATAATTTCTATCACCAGTTTCTGCTACTGAACCTATATATACTAATTTAATATTATCTTTATTTTCTTGTTCTAATATTGCTTTTGTTATATTTTCTACAGCTGTTATATTAGTTTTTAATGTTAAATATGGCTTTGTGTCACATTGAGGTGATACCATTCCTCCTATGTGAAATATATAGTCACTTCCTTTCACTCCTTCTAATACATTCTCATATGATAATAGGTCACCCCATATAATTTCTATTGATGGATTATTCATATGTTTTGAAAGGAGAGTTTTATTTTTAGATGAGTCACGAACTAAAAGTTTTAATTTTATTTTGTCTATGTCTTTCATTAATTCTTCTAATGCTGCTGTTCCCATTGTTCCTGTTGCTCCTGTCATGAACACTGTTGGCTTTTTTGAATCCATTTTTTTTTTGTGGGTTATTTTTTTTTAATTTTTTTTTTTCTGTTTTATATGAAAGGCTTGTTAGGAGATTTTTTTTCTTATATATTAGAGAATATATGTTTTTCTACGTTGATATTAATTAATATTATAATCAAGAAGTCTAATATTTATGTTTTTATTATTTAAGATAAAAAATAATTTTTATTCATTATTTAATTAATTTCATTAATCATTTATAATTTTATTATTTCAATAAAAATCGAATACATTTTCATTTATGTTAATACACTTTATATAAATTTTTTGACATTATAATATCTATTTAAAATATATATTAAATGTGTTAGGTTTGAAATTCTTATTAAATTCTTATCATTTTTTGTTTCCAAAATTATTTGTTCCTTAATTAAATTCTTTATTTAATTTTTTTGGGTTTATTTTTTTTATAAACATTTTTACTTTTATTTCACACCCCTAATATTATTATCATTTATTTAAAATTAATTATTTTATTTAATGAAGTTTCCAAACTTTTCAAAAAAATTTTCAAAAAAAACAATTTTGTTTTAGAATTAATCTTTCATATTTAAAAAAATAAAATATTATAATTAAAAGATGATAATTATAAAAAAATAAATAAACATTTTGAAGTTAAAAAATGTACAAAATAATAACTCTGTAAGTTTTTTAAAAATAACATTATTAGTCCAAATCTTCAATATTCATTAAAGAATCAATTTAATTATATAAATAACGAAAATAACACAGATCAAAATATAATAATAAATCATTCACCAAAAGCATTTTTTAATAAAGAAGAACCATTATTTAGAAGAATAAAATCATATGAAACAACAAAGAAATTTACACATAAACATAATTTAAGAATAAATTTTTTAAATTCAAAATTGAATGATTCAAACAAGGATTATAAAGGTAGAAATTATAAAGGAACATTATCGAATTTATTAAGTAATAAAGATAAACCAGTTGGAATTTTACAATCAAATTCATCATCTCAATCAAATAATAATTCTTCCTTAATGAAATCATCAAATATTTCTAATAGACCTCTTTCTTCTTCTTTCAATCATATTAGAAATTTATCTTTTTCTTTAAATTTATCCCCTGAAACTTTTAAAAGAAAATTTATTTTTAGAAAAGGAACTTATAATAATTTTACTTCTACTAGTGAAACTGATAAAAATCAAGATACTATTGAATCTACTGATAGAAAGAGAAAAAGATTTTTAAGAAAACAATTATCTAAAATTTCAGAAAATCCGAAAAAGAAAAATATTAATAATGGTGAAAATATTAATTTAAATGATAATTATACTAATAATCTAAATAATTCTAATAATAAATTTGGAAGTGATAAAAAAGAAAATTTTATTAAAAGAGAATCGATTTTTATTAATAATACTGTGATAAAAAGTAATAAAAAAATGAGAATTAATTCTGCTTTAAATCATAAAAGAAATTTATCTAAAAAATTATCGGATATTAAAAAAGAATTATATAATATTTTTGGTTCTTATGATAGTTGTGATAATCAAAAAAGTGAAAAAAAATTAAAATTAAAAGAGATTTGTAGTAATTTAATAGAAAAAAATAAATTAAGAGAAAAACAAATTCAAAATCAAAAAAATAAATTTATTTCTTTTTTTTCTCTTGAAAATAACGAAGATAAATCAATTAAATATAAAAATTCATTAATAAATTTATGTTCAAAAAAAGTGAAAAAATTTCGGAATTTTGTAAACAGAGAAAAAAAATATGGAAAAACAAATTTCCAGAAAATTAAAGATGAAATATTAATAAATGAAAAAGAAAAAAGAATACTAGCAAATGTAACAAAATATTATTTTTTAAAAATGGAAAAAACAGAAATTAAAAAACAAAGAACAAATATAGTATTTTTAAATTATGCATATAAATTATCAAAAAAATATTTTAAAATAGAAATAAATCCAAAAAATATATCTGCAAAATTACAAAATGATGTTAGTTCAAATTTATTTGAATCATTTCAAATAGTAAATAATGAAAAAAGAAGAGGAAGCACTCCTTTATCGGTTTTTAAATTTAGAAATTTATTTGTTCCTCTTTTAAAAAAAAATTCAAATCATATAAATAAATTAAATATTTTTCGAATAACTTTAAGATCATTAAAATTTATAAATAATTTCATAATAAAAGATCTTTTTGTAGAAACAAATATTACTTATAAGCAATTAGTTTATAGAATGAAAACATTAAAATTTATATCAAGAAATAAATTTTTTAAATCAATGTTTAAAAAAAAAACTGTTTTTAGTATTAAATCAAAAATAGAAAAAATAAAAAATAAAGATATTAAAGATAAAATTGAAAAGCCATTTTTTCCAAAAGAATTTTATGAGAGATTATTAATAATAAGAAAAGAATCAAAAAAAAAAAGAAGATCAAGTGCAATTCAAATGTCAAAATCTTCATTAACAATAGATATGAAGAAAAATAATATATATTTACACAATGAATCATTAATAAATAATAAAGAGCATACATTGTTAAGAACAAAAGAAATAAAATCTCAAATAGAATCTCGTTTAAAAAATGAATTAGAAAAATTAGTATATAGTATAAAAGATTCAAATTTTTCTCAATTTAAAACAATTATTGAACAATTTGCAATTCCACCAAATACAACAGATAAACATGGTAATACTTTATTATCAATTGCAATTCAAGCAAATAGTTTTCAAATTGCAAATTATTTATTAAATGCTGGTGCTGATCCTAATATTTCTAATGTAATATATATTTATTTAATTTTTTTTAGGATAAAGGAAATTATCCTCTTCATTATGCTTTAGTTTATCATAATTTCGAAATTGCTGATATGTTAATTGAAAGAGGTGCTGATGAAAGTGTGAAAAATAATAAAGGTTTTAATCCTTGGCAATGTTTAGATTCTACTATTAGTATTGTTTAAAATTTTTTTTTTCTGGTTCAATGGTATTTTATTTTTCTATTGTTCTGTATTATTTATTTTTATATATTTTTTGTTTGATTAATCTTTTTAAATAATATTGGATATTATTTAGTGTATTTTATTTTGATTTTTTTCTGAAGGATTGTTTACCTATTAAAAATTTGTTACTCATTGAAATATTAATAAAAATTGAGGATAAATTATTATTAATATTATAGTATTTTTTCCACTTAATATTATAAAAGGAAGGTTTTTATTATATATAAATCTAAAATAAATAAATAAAAAAAAATAAAAACAAAATATTAAAACTATTTCAACTTGAACATTTTGGATTAGACAAGAAATAGAGAGATGTTACAACGAGAAATTAATAACAGAACAGTAGATAAAAATATTATTATAAAAAGCAAAAGAAAATTATGTAATCAAAACGAAGACTAAAATTTTTGAAATGAAATTAGATGATAAACTTAAATTTTTACATCCTTTTATATAATTTAATGCATTTGAATCTAAATCTGTTTTCCTCTAAATATATTAAATCTACCCATTCTTCTTCACATAATTTTCTTCCTTCTTCTTCATGTTCTTTTTCTCAATCTTATATTGCTTCTGGTAAAGATTTCTTCTTTTCCATTGGACAAAAAACTACTGCTGCCATTTTTTTTTTAAGTGTTTTTCTTTTTTTAACAAATTTAAAGTTAATATAATATTATTACAATTTAAAATTTAATTTTTAATTAATGAGTGTCATATTCAATTAATTTTGAACCATCTTCAAACACTGTTTTTTTTGCCATAACATTTATTAAACTTCCATCAATATCAGGAATGATTTTTTCTTGATAAGTAACTCCTGGTTTTTGTTTCGCAAATAAGCTTTTAATTTCTTTATTTTCATTTGTATACATATTATAATTTTTATGATAATTATTAGATTTATAATAATTATAAGTATTAGTTTGAAATTTTTTATTTCTTCTTTCAAAAGGATAATTATATCTTTTAATAGGAGTAGTTCTCGTAGAATATTTTAAAGGAGAATCATCAATAATACCTTCAGTTTCTTCTAAAGGATTAATAATAATATTACTTCCAGCACTAGAATAAACAATATCATCATTGCTATTATTTAATTCTTCTCTATTTTCAAACATTTCATAATTTCTATTATTATATGTTCTATTTGAATAAGGTTTAAAATTTTGTTTTAATTCTTCTATTCTTTTATCTCTATTAAAACCATATTTATCATATTGTGGAATATTAGGTTTTATATATTCTGTTTCATAAATATATCCTCCTGGTTCTTTTATTAATCTAGTATATGAATTTGAATTTGGATTATAACTTCTAGTTTCATATTTTTTTCTATTTTTCATATCATTTATTCTTTCAAAATTTTCATAATTTTCTTCAATAAATACATTATTATTTCCAAAAAAATCAACTAAATCAATTACAGTACAAATTCTATTTGAAGGTAAAATATCACAAGCAATACCACAAATTCCCATTTTAGGATCAAATAATTTATCTTGATAATGAATATTACAAATTAATTTTTTAATAATTTCTTCTGCATTATTTGCTCCAAAAATTATGAATTCATGATAATTTTTATCATATTGTTCAATTCTTTTTAATCTATTTTTAAGACGATAATTTTCTTTTTCTTGTGGAGTGAATTTTATTATATCTGTTCCATTATCATGTAATATTATTGTTGTTAACATTTCTTTTGCACATTTTTGTAAAAGAGGTTCTTTCTTTAATAATGGAATTTTACCTATGCCAAAACGACTTAGTGATTCAAGAAAATTTTTTATTTGAGGATTCTTCTCTTCTTTTATTAATAATTTTTTTAATTTTTCTGGATGAGTTCTTATTTGGTTTATGTAGTTAAAAATTTCATTTTCAAGCTCAATCATTGATATTGGAATTTTGTCCATTTTTTTATGATATATTTTTTTTATTTTTTTATATTATTTTTTTTTTGATGGATTTATTTTAGAAAATTGTAATAAATGCTTTTTATAATTTAATTGCTTTTTTTTTATAATATTTTAATTATTTTTTTTTTAATTGGTTCTAAAATATTGAAAATTTAAAAAAAAATTATATATTTTTTAAACATCCATATCATTATTATTTTGTATATTTTTATCTTCATTTTTAGTAACATCATATTTAGAAACTTCTTTTTCAAAACTTTTAATATGCTCACTAGGATTTTTTTCCCATTTTTCACTAATTCTTTCAGTTTGTTTTTGTAATTCTTTTTGAATATCAGTAAGTTCTTTTGAAAAATGATTACTTAAAGCATCCATTTGGGCTTTAATTTCTTTAAACATTTCATTTTTTTCATCAATTCTTTTATCATGTTCAACTTTCATTTGATTTAAAATATCATTTAATTCTTTTTTTTTATTTTCTCTTTCTTCTTTTTGAATTCTTAATTCTTCTAATTTTTCTTTAAAATTTTTATCCATTAAAACACTTTGATGAACAAAATCGCTTTCAATTGCTTTATATTTATCAAATTCATTATTTTTAAATTGACCTACTTCTATAAATCTTGTTCTTGCTTCTTCTAATCTTTTTACTGCTTCTTCTGTTTTTGTTTTTTGAATTATATATTTGTCTTGAAGAACATTTTTCTTCATTTGTAATTCCATTTTTTGAGCTGCTGGATCTTCTGATTTTACTGTTAATTTATATGAACCTCCTTTCTTCTTTCCTTTCTTTTTCATTTTTTTAAGTTATTTTATTTTTATTATAATTTTTTATTTTTTAATTTTTAATTTATATTTATATTGATAAATATTTTATAATTAAATATGAATAATTATATGCTAAATTCTATAATAGTTAATATTTTCAATTTATCTTTTAAACCTTTAACAATTACTGTTTAATTAATATTAATAAAAAAAACAAAAATTAAAATTCTTCTTCTTCATCTACTAAAATTTCTTCTTGAATCAAAATCATTTTTTCATTTTGTTTAATTCTATTAAACTTATATCTAAAACCGATTCCATTATTATTAACTAAAATAATTTCATCTTTTCTTTTATTATCGAAAGTACAAGCATAAAAATCAGCATATTGATGAATACTATCATAAAGATAAGGAACAGTAGAACCATTAAATATTCTATTAAAATATCCTCCCATAAAAGAATCATGAAAACTTTTTCTTCTAAAATTAATTTTATTATCTGGATGTTCATCACAATGACAATCATATTTTTTATTATCATTTGATTTTAATTGGAAAATATTTATTTCATCTATATCACATAAACAAAGCATAAATTTTTCTTTTACATCAAATGAAAAATTACTTACATTTAATTTTTGATTTCCCATATATATACAATATAATAAATCATTATTTAAAATTTCATAAATATGAATTTTATTTCCTATATCATTCACAACTATTATTTTATTTTCACCTTCTAAATAAATTTTCTTAATTGTAGTAAAATTAGTTGTTATTACTTTTTTTTTAAAATGAGTGATTTTCAAATTTTTCTTATCAATATAATAACTAATTATATTTACTATATTTTCTTGATTAGAAATAGTTGGAACATAAGATAAATAATTTATTTTCTTATTATTTTCATATTTTTCCTTAACTGAAATTAAATTATCATCAACATCTACTCTTGTTATTTTATTAATATATTGAAGAGAAGATAATTCAAAAACATAAATTTTATTCCATAAACAAATAAATAACATATATTGAGTGATGAAAAAATTAAAAATTCTTTCTTTAAAATCTATTGTTCCTATTGTTTTTTTTAACACATCATTCCAAAAAATAATTTGATTATTTTTATAATCATTATTATTATCTCCTCCTAATAAAATTATAATTGAAGAAGAATAAAGAACATTTGCTTTTATTATATTTCCTATTGATTCTTGATTACCATCAAGTGATGATAATAATTTAAATGTTTTTAAATCATATATTCTAAATCCACTATTAGTTGCAAAAGTCATTAAAGATTTTGTTGAATTAAATTCGATATTGTTTATTTCTAAATGTGGAAATTTATTCCATTTTGGATGTTTTCTAAAAGAATTTACATGAGATATAAAATTCTCGGAAGTCATATTATTTAATAAATGTTTATGATAATTATATTATTTGTATAGTATAATTCTCCTCTATTAATTAGTAAATTATTAATTAATGAAAAATTAATATAGAATAAAATAAATTTTATTTTAAAAAAAATAAAAAATCAATGTTATATAAGGAACTAAGTAAAAGTGGAATAGATTATAAGCCAGCAGATTTCAAAGCAGAAATTCATTTCTTAGGTCAAATAGTAGGAGCATCAAACATAATAGAAAAGAATTATGTTTTCATTGAAGCATATTTTGAAGTAGGAGAACAATGGAGATTCCTAAGTCCAAAACCAACAATTCAGACTCAATCATGTGCAATTGACCAAAATAATTTTGCATGTTTTTGTCATCCAATAGATATTCATTTAACAACAGAAAATTTATTTGGATGGCCTCGAATAATTTGTAGATTATGGAAATTAGATGATACTAATAAAATAGATATTTTAAGTTATGGAACTACAATTCTTCCTAATACTAATGGATATCATGAAATTGAATTTCAAACTTGGTGTTTGAGAGGAAGTAGTGAAAATGAAAAATTAGGATTTTATATGGGAAGCAAACCTTTAATGAATACTAGTGATCCTGTTTCTAGTAATTTAGATAAAAGAAAATGGCTTATTTCAAAACCTGGACCTAAAATTCATTTAACTTTTGAAGTTATTTTAAGGAATTTTACTTTTCATTCTTTAAGTGGTGTTAGAAAGAATGAGGAGAGTGATGATGAGAATTAAAATGTTAGTTTTTTTTCCTCAAATATTTTTTAAATTTTTTAAATTTTAATAATTTAATTTATAATATTTTATTTAATTAATTTTATTTAAAAACATATTCTCTATATTCAGAAGCAAAGTTTTCATAACATAATTTGCCATTTCCTTTTTGTAAAGCTCTATCAATTAAAAAGCATAATTGTCTAATAGTTGAATTTTGAACTAAATTAGCAATTTTTTCTCTTTCTTCTTCTGGGCAATCATAATTTTTTAAAACTCCCAAAATTTCAGATTTACTCAAATTAGGAACATGAATGACTTTATCAAAAGCAGCAATAATTCCTAAATCTTCAATATAATTAGCAGAAGAAGTAGTACCAATAATAAGCATTTTTTTTCCTTTTTTAGGAGGTAATTTCTTAATATAAACTAATAAAGTTTGTAAAATCAAATTAGAAAATCTAGGTCCAATTTTAATATATTCAATTAATTTTTCAATATTATCTAAAATAATAATAGAATAAGGACTTTTATAACCATCTTCAAATGTACTTGAAATTGCAGAATATTTTCCTCCTTCCATATATTTAACTAAAGTTTCAGGAGATATAATTTTAACATAAGGAAAACCAGAATGTAAAGCTAAATAAGAAGCTAAAGCAGTTTTTCCACATCCAGGTTCTCCTTCTAATAAAACAGATAATAAAGAAATATTTGTTGAATTCTTAATTTGAGTAAATAAGGCACTAATTTTACTAGATAATATTTCATAATTTTCACCATAATTTATCATTCCAAATTGTAAACAATTTTCTAATTCTCCTTGATTTATACCAAACATTGGTTGTATTTCATTTATTCCATCAAGGAAATGTCTCATTGAAATTTTATGTTCTTTTGTTAAATCGACATTTGTTGAACCGAAATTTAATCCTTGACTAAGAGCATTTGAGGTAGCTAATTTAACTAAACTTTCAATATCAGCACCAGTATAATTTTTAGTTAACTGAGCTAATTTTTCTAAATCAACATCATCATCTAAAACATTATTTTCTTTCATTTTCTTAGTATGAATTTTAAAAATAGCCAATCTTCCTTTTTCATCAGGTAAACCAACTTCAATATGGATTTCTAATCTTCCAGGACGTAAAATAGCTTCATCAATCATATCTTTACGATTAGTCATTCCAATAACAATAATGTCATTAAGTGAATTAACACCATCAATTTCAGTTAATAATTGATTAACAGCACCATCATGAACTCCAGTTCCTGAATTAATTGTACCTCTTGCTCTACATAAAGCATCAATTTCATCAAAGACAATAATATGTAAACCAGCATCATCACCATTTTCTTCTTGATCTTTTTTCGCTTCTTTAAATAAATCTCTTATTTTCTTTTCTGATTCTCCAACAAATTTATCAAATAATTCAGGTCCATTAACTACTTTAAATTCTTTACAATTTAATGCATTTGCTAATGTTCTTGCCATTAATGTTTTTCCTGTTCCTGGAGGACCATAAAATAATATTCCTTTAACATGTTTTATTCCATATTTAGCTAAATATTCTGATGGATAACATCTTGATGTAAATGCTCTTCTAAATATATCACTTATTTCCTTATCTAAACCACCTACTCCCATTTCATCAAATTTAAAACCAAATTTTGTTAAATTTCGAGTTTTCAATTTTTTCGATTTTATTTTCACACTTTTATTCATTGATGATAATTCAATTATTGTATCGTCTGATAAAAAGCCTAATGAAACAACATTTGAAGTATTATTACTATCTTCATCATCATCTAAAGGACCTAAAGGATTAATTTCAATTCTTTCAACATTAAGACAATAATTATATGCTTCAAATTTTAAATATAACATATGATTAGAATTAATAGGAGTATGAACATAGAATTTTTTGATAACATCAGCAATATCTTTTTCTTCATAATGTAATTCTTGATCAATTCTATCTTTTAATTCGACTAAAAATTTAGCTTTTGTTAAATTAGATTTAGGAGGTTGAGTATCATAAACATATTCAAAATTAATTAAATCATTTGATGTTCCTCCAATTTGAAGCATTTGACGAAACACTTTTCCCATTGCCATGTGACCATCTTCTATTCCTTCAGTTGGATTTAATTCCATTGTTCTTCCTTTTATTTTTATGTATATTTTATCTCGAGCTCCTGTCTTTTGCTTTAATGTTGCAAACTCTTTGAAGTTTACAAATACACAGTTTTGAACTATTAAATTATTCGATGGAAGGGGGGCACTTTTAAATGTGAAGTTTGTTTGCATTTTTTTTCTATTTTTAAATGTTTTTTTGTAGGAGAGGATTTATATTAAAATTTTTATTTTTTTTAGATATAAAAAATAGATTAGAGAAAAAGATAAGATTTAATTAATTGATAAAATTTTATTTTTTTATTTTTTTTTTTTAACTTATTATTATTGTGATAAATTTATGGAATTGGAATTATTAGAGTTTTGATTGACCTTTTTGAGTTAAGAGATTGACTTTTGAAAAATATTTAATAAAAATAAAATTTTAATCTTTCATATTTTTTCTTTTTTTTTAAAATTATTAATGATTTTTAATCTTGAATTTGAAATCCTAACAAATTTATTATTTATTAAATAAAAAATAAATATTTTTTTGAATTAAACAATTATTTTAAAACAATTATTTATATTAAATTTATGACATAATAAAAAATAATTCTCTTCACTTTTCAAACGGAAACAATGAAGTTATAGTTAAATTAAAAAAAATTAAATCAAAGTCTATAATCAATTTAAAATCGAAAACCATAAATTGTGGCAAAAAAAATTAAAAAAATAAACATTTTTTTCTGAACATAATAATTTAATAAGTCAAAAAAAAAAAAATTATGCCATTATCATCATAAATATAAATAATTTAAAATCAAATAAAATGATTGAAAAAGAAGGAAAAGAGCAGGCTTTAGCAGCCCAATTAAACAAATATCGTTTCAATATAAATGACTCAGATGTAAACATAAATCAATATCATCACAAAGACAACAAAGTGAAAACAACAAAATATAATTGTATAACATTAATACCAAAAGCTCTTCTTTATCAATTTATGCGTTTAGCGAATATATATTTTTTAGTTTGTGCAATAATTCAATGTATTCCTGCAATTTCTCCTTTAGGACCAGCAACTGCAATTGCTCCTTTAGTAATTGTTCTTTCAGTTTCAATTATTAGAGAAGGATATGAAGATTATAAAAGAGGGAAATTAGATAAGGAACAAAATTCTGAACCAGCTGAATCTTATAGAAATAATCAATGGGAAAATGTCAAAAGTGGTGATTTAAAAATTGGAGAATTAGTTTATGTTGTTTGTGATCGAACTTTCCCTTCTGATTTAATTTTAATTGATTCTTCTCTTGGCGATGGTTCTTGCTTTATTGAAACTGGGAGTTTAGATGGAGAGAAAACTTTAAAAATGAAAAATTGTCCTAAAGATACTGCTAATAAATTTAATTTTAATGGAAAGAAAGTTAATAATATTAATATCAGTGGTGATGTAGTTTGTGATCATCCTAATCCTGAATTATATTTATTGAATGGAAAAATGCACTTAAATTTTGAAGTTAACGATGGAGATAAAACAGAAAATGGAAATTTTACTATTCCACTAGATGCTAAACAATTATTATTAAAAGGTGCTAAATTAAAAAATACTGATTGGATTATTGGGATAGTATGTTATACTGGACATAATTGTAAAATCATGAAAAATGCAAAAGAACCAAGAATAAAATATTCTTCTGTGGAATTTTTAATGAATGAAGCTTTAGTTTTTATTCTAATTTTACAAGCTATTTTATGTATTATTTCCGCTATTTTAAGAGGAATTTATTATAATGATAATTTAAAAAATATTCCTTTAAAACTTACTAAATATTCTTATGGACTTGAAAGCTTTCTTTCTTTTTTTACTTATTTACTTTTATTAAATACTATGATTCCTATTTCACTTATTATTACTTTAGAAATTGTAAAATTAATTCAAGGTAAATTTATGAATGTTGATAGTGAATGTTATTCTCGAATAAGATGTAAAAGATTAAATCCAAATTCTGTTTCTTTAAATGAAGAATTAGGTTTAGTAAATTATATTTTCACTGATAAAACAGGAACTTTAACATGTAATAAAATGGAATTTAAATATTGTGTTATAGGAGATATATGTTATGAATATTTAAGAGGAAATGAAGATGAAAACAGTGAGAAAAATAAAAAATTTAGGGAAGAAGAAAATATAATTACATTTAAAGATTATGATATGTATAAAGCATCACAAGGAGAATTACCAGGACTAACAGATTCAACATTTCAAAATTTTAAAGCAAGTTCAATACAAAGTCCAAATACTTCACTAGATTTAGGAAAATCATCATTAATAATAAATGAATTTTTTCAAGCTTTAGCATTATGTAATGATTGTTCAATTCAACAAAAAGAAGATGGAACTATTGATTATTTAGCAATGAGTCCAGATAGTATTGAATTAGTAAAAAGTGCAAGTCAACAAGGATTTCGTTTATCTTCTAGTGGAAATACTAATATTAGAAGACTAGAATTAAATAATAGTAAAGATAAAAAAGATTTTGAATTATTACAAAATATTGAATTTTCTTCTGATCGAAAAAGAGAAAGTGTTTTAGTTAAAGAAGTAGATACTGGATTATATAAATTATATATTAAAGGTGCAGATTCTATTATTAAAGAAAGATTAAGTAAAGAATCTAATAAAAAAGAAATTTTAAATCAATGTCAAAAATATGTTGATAAATTTTCTGAACAAGGTTATAGAACTTTATTTGTCGGAATGAAAATTTTAACTAAAGGAGAAACTGATAAATTTTTAGATGATTTAAAAAAAGCAAATATGGATTTAGATGATAAAGATAAAAAAGTAGCTGAAGTTGTAAGTACTCTAGAAAAAGATATTACATTATTAGGTGCAACAATTGTAGAAGATAAATTACAAGATAAAGTTCCAGAAACAATCAGAGATTTAAGAATTGCAGGAATTAAAATTTGGATGTTAACAGGAGATAAAATGAATACTGCAAAAAATATAGGACTAAGTTGTAATTTAATTTCAAAAGATTTGAAATTATTTTCATTAGAAGGATTAGAAGTAGAAAAAAATGAGAATATGGAAGATATCAATAAAGAGGAAAGGAAAGACAAAATAATAGAATTTTCAAAAAAGTACAAAAAATTTCAAGGAGAAAAAGATTCAATGGAGCCAATAAAGTCATTTGGAATATTAGTAGATGAAAAAGCATTATTAACTATAGATGAAGATAAAGATTGTAAAAAAATATTTTTAGATATAGCAAAAGATGCAGTAGCAGTAATATGTTGTAGAGTATCACCTCTTCAAAAAAGTCAAGTAGTGAAAATGATGAAAGAATATAATACAAATGCAATAACTTTAGCAATAGGGGATGGAGGAAATGATGTTTCAATGATAATGGAAGCTCATATTGGAGTTGGTATTTATGGAGAAGAAGGAATGAGAGCTGTTCAAAGTTCTGATTATGCTATTGGAGAATTTAAAATTTTACATCGATTACTTTTATATCAAGGAAGAATGAATTATATTAGAAATAGTGAATGCATACAATATTTTTTCTATAAAAATTTCGTTTTTACTTTAGTTCAATTTTTCTATGGGTTTTATAATAATTTTAGTGGACAAACTATTATTGATGATTGGTATATTACTTTATTTAATTTATTATTTACTTCACTCCCTTTAGGAGCAAGAGCTTGTTTAGATATTGATGTTAAGCCTACTGATGGAATTATTATATCTAAAATGTTACCATTTTTATATAAAGAAACTAGAGATTATCCTATTTTTAATATTAAAAAATTTTTATTATCTTTATTAAAAGGTCTTTCCCATTGTGCTATTAATTATTACTTTGTGATTTATATTGTTCAAGAGTCTTGTTTAGATAAAAAAGGAAATGAAGGAGATTTATGGTTTATTAGTGTTAATTTATTTACAAATATATTAATTATTGTTTCGATTGATTTATTAGTTTATACAAGAATTAATACTTATGTTAATGCTTTAATTATGTTAATTATTACATTTGTTGCTTATATTATTTTCCTTATAATTGTACACAATTTACTCATGTTTAATTCTAATGGCACTATGATTGTATCTTTTTCTTCTGCTACAATATGGGTTGATATGTTATTTACTTGTGGAACATGTTTTGTTATTGAATTTGCTACTATGGCTTTTAATTTCTTTTATTTCCCTTCTTTAAAAACTACTTTACAAGTTTTAGTTAAGAAACATTCTCCTGTAGATGATGAAACACACTGTCCTCCAGAAGTTATTCAAAATTTAAGAGTTTATGATAAATATAATGAAGAAAAAGAAAATAAAAAAGATAATGAAAAAAATAATGAAGGAAGTGAAAATGTTGATGGGAATAATGAAACTGTAAGAATTGAAGATGGAGACCAAAAACTTCGTTTAAACGGGTAAATATCTTAGATTATTTTGAATGATTTTTTTTATGTTGAAAAAATAGTTTGATATAATAATAATAATTAATATTTTTTTTTTTTTAAATTTTTAAAAACATCTTAAATTTAATTTATTTATGTATATTTTTTATTCATATAATTCTGCAGAATCACTATCACTTGATTCATCATTTAATAAATTATTAATTAATTTATCATCTTTTTCTTCAAATTCTTGTTTTATATTTCTATATTTTTTAACAGTTTCAATATTTATTATATTATGATCTACATTATTATTATATTTATTTCCTTCTTCTGCTTTTTCTAATTCAATCATATCTAAATCTTTTTCTTTTTTATAAAAATTAATATCTTCTTTTGCTTTTTCATCATATGATTTCACATAATTATTTTTATTTTTCATTTCTTTCCCAATTGATTCAACTAACCATTGAACATCAGTAAAAAAATTTTTCTTTGATAAACCAAAAATAGAAGGATTATATTCAGCATATTTAAAATATAATTCATCATTATATTGAACTTTATAATTAAAATTAGCTTTTTCAATTTGAGTAAATTTTTTATTAAATGAAAGATTATATTGTGATAAATTAAAAGTAACAACAGATAAACAATTTAAATAAATTTTATCATTATTTAAAGTATCAATTTTTGGATAATTTTTTTGTTGAGTTACATAATCAAAATTAGTGAATGAATCAGTAAAAGAAAAAGTTTCGTAAATTTCAGATAATTCTTCAATATCATTTACATGTTCTAATATATTTTCTAATAATAATTCAAGAAAAGATTCATTACTAATTGGGTTTGAATCTATTAATTCTTGTAAATTATAATATAATTCATTTGGTAATGTCATTATTTCATTTTTAGTTAATTTTCTTGGAGATTTTTCACCTTTAACTAATCTTTTGTTATATAATAATTTTCCTAATAAATGAAATATATTTTTATCATTTATTACATCACTTTTTTGTTTATTTATTTTAAATTTTTTCGCAATAATTTTGGATTTTAATTTTTTATTGTTATCAATATTATTATTAATAGTATTAATTTGATTTGAATAATAATATAATAAATCATAATAAATTAATTGTTTCAATTGATATAAATTTCCATTACATTTACAATAAATATCTTCAATTTTTTCTAGAATATTACCTATATTATATAAATTAAGTTTTTCATAAATTTCTATTATTATAGATTTAAATTTAGTTTCAGGAATTGGATTTAAATCAATTAATACTGTTTTTTCATGGTAAATAATTTTAGAACCAAAAACAGAGATTAATTGATAAGGTTTTAATTTTTCATCACTCCAAAAAAAAATACAAAGATTATTGTTTTTATTAGAATTTAAAAAATTAAGTAAAGCTTTTTTAATCATTTCTAAAATATTAATCCAACTTTTAAATAATTTTCCTTTTAAAGAAAGTAAAAATAAATCAATGGGAAAATTTTCGAATATAATAATTTTTTTTTTTTCACAAGTTAAATTACTTTCTAAAAAAGAAATAGCACCAGAATAATCTTCATAAATATCACCTTCTTTTAAATTAAATTCATTATTTTCATTATTTTCTAAAATTTGATTAAAACCTAAACTTGGTAATTGAGTATAACAATTATATTTTTTTTTTATTTCATTAATTATTAAATTTTGACCGTTCTCAGGAGGAGAAATAATAAAAATTAATTTATCATTGATAGGATTATTTGAATTTATTTCTTGCTTTCTTCCATTTGATATTATCACTTTTCCTTCGTTTGTTATTAAATATGTAAAATAATCTGATATTGAACTTTTTAATGTTTTTCCTCCTATTTTTATTGTATATAATTTATTTTCATTATAATATTTGGTTATTATTTCAGTAAAAATTTTATCTATTTTTTCATATGTGTTTATATTTTCTTTTTTCTGAGAGAAAAACATTTTACTTGATTTAGTTTTATTTTTTTGGCTAAGAGAGAACATTTTTTTAAATTCAAATTAAAAAAATATAAAAAAAAAAAAAATTATTAAAAATTACGTCATTATAAAAACGATATTTGAAAAATATAAATATAATAAAAAAGAATGGAAGAATTATTTAAAAAAAGTAACTGTCCTAAATGTTCGAAACATGCTCCAAAAGAAGCATATTATTTCATACCATCAGAAAGTGATTGTGTAGTATATAATCCTGCATATCCGAAAATCATATTAAGATTAATTTTCGAAAAGAAAAACAAAGATGAATATTTACCTTATGAAAAAGAAATGTTTGAAAAATTCACAGAATATTTTAACAAAAATTTAAAATCAACTTTTCAATTACCAGAAGATTGGAAAGAAAGTGAAACTAGAAAATGTCTTCAAGCATCTTTATATAATATGGAAAAAACATTTGAAAAAATGAAAGCAGAAATAAATTATGAAATACCAAAATTATTATTTTCTGATTTTGAAGAAATTTTAGCCAAAAAATTTTTATATATGCATGGATTAGATGTAAATTATCGTCCAATATTAATAACAAGTGCAAAAATATTTATGGATTTAATAGATAAATACCCAATTGAAAATTTTATAATAGCAATAGATAAAATAATACTTTATTTAAAAGATCATTTTTTCATTGATGGTCAAGTTGAAAATTGGATTATGATTGCTGATTTAAATGGAGTTTCAATTTGGAGTCCTCCAATTAAAATGATTAAAATATTTGATTTTTTACAAGTTAAATATTTATGTAGATTAAAAACTCTTTATATTTATGGTATGGGATATGTTTTAAATTTCTGCTGGAAAATTATTAAGAAGTTAATCGATGAAAGAACTGCAGAAAAATTCCAGTTTATTAATGGACAAAGTGACATTGATAATATTGTTTTGAAAAATGTTCATCCTTCTCAATTAGAAAAAAAATATGGTGGACAAGCTGAAAATTTAGATGAAGAAATTGATTTTCCTTTTATTTTACCTTCTCAACAATATCAAAATGATTATAATAGAAAAGAAATTATTAGTGAAGATGAATATATTAGAAAAGCGAAAAATAATGAATTATGCGAAATCTCACCTTATTTAAAAGAAAAAATAAATGGTAATGATGATAACATAAATAATAATATTAATTTAAAAAATAAACCTAAATTTTTTGGTGGTGATGGTATTGAAGAACCTATTATTTATGATAATATTGAATTTTATGAATGTGAAAGTTTTAAAGAGGATTCTAATAAAGATATTAATAATAATGTTAATATTATTTTTGTTGAGAATGATATTAAAATTGAAGATAATATTAATGATCAAAAAAGTTCTTTAACTAATGCTTCGGATTTTAAAGGTGAAACTATTAATTATGAAAAAAAAGATAATTCCAAATTCAAAAGTGGAAATCAATGTAATAAGAATCATTTAATTATAGAAAATTTAGAAAAAGATGAAATAAATGGAAGATGTTGTAAAGGAGGAGGATGTACAATCATGTAAATCTAGTAAAAAAATTATATTTTCTTTTTGATATATTAGAAAATCTTCTAGTTTTTATTTTCTTGTTATTTATAAATCCAAAAGATATTATCTTTTAAAATAAAAATATATTTAAATAAATATATAAATATAAATATAAATATTAAAAAAATTTCAATCCAAAAAAATCAAAAATTAATGACAAAAGAATTTAGAAATGAATACTATATTTAACGAAGGAGATATAACTAAAAACATGCAATTATTAGATTAAAAAGAATAATTAAAATATTTTATTCAAAAAATAATTTTATTACTTATTGTTTCTTTTTTTTCACTAATTCAAACTTTTTCTCCTTTTTCTTTCACTTTATTGTTCTATATTAATCCCCCTAAAAATAAATTTTTACCTTTTTCTTTATGGTCTAATTTTTTTTTTCTAATATTCCTATTTCTTTTCTTCTTCTTCTTTTTTTTCTATTGATGTTTTTTTCTTTTGTATCATTTCTAATTCAAAAATCTTATTGTCGATAATTAGTTTATATTTTTTTAAAATTCAAAATTTTTTTTATTTATAATAAATAATTTTATTTATAAATATTCATTTAATAAATTTATTTATAATTTCAAAATGGGAATTATATAAATTATTAATTTCTTCATATTCTTTTTGAAAATTTTGTGCTTTGAATAAAATTTTTGTACTACAAGATAATAAATTATATTCATTTTCTTTAGAAATATTAGATAAATTATTCATAAATAATTCATTAATATAATTTTGATTATTTATACTTTCACAAATTTTCATTCCTACCAAAATACTTGAAGCAGCAATTAAAGAAGGTTTTTCTTGAATTAGTTCATAATCATGGCAACACATTTTAAGTAAATATATAATAATTAACCATAAAAAATTTTTCATTTTTTCTGTATATTTTTTAATTGATTCACATTTATCAAAATAAAATTTATCAAGTGAAATTTTAACATTTTTTTTTTCTATAAAATCTCTTAAATATTTTTCTAAATATATATTACGAATATTAAAGTTGTTTTCAAAAAAAGAAAATAACTCTTCAAAAAAATATTCTGCAAAATTAAGAGAATAAGGTCTTAAAATATCAAAATTTAAAGTAATCATAATATTTTCTTCCATTTTTAAAATTTGTTCCTTATTAAATTTATTATGAGAAATTTTTTCAATTAAAAAAGATAATTTAATAGGATGAATTTCATTAAATTTCGAAGAAATAAAAATAGAGCAAATACCAATTAAATGTAAATCATCAGGTTTAAATTTAGTATTACTTTCAATAAAAAATCTATCCATTATATTTACAGCAGTGAAAAAAGTTATATCTTCACTATTTAAATTATTAAAAACTTCAATCATCCAATCTATCATTTTTAATCTCATTTTTGATGTTATTTCATGTTTTAATAAAATATTTTTTGTTATTTCTTGTTTTGAAAAAAATTCTTCTAAAATTGAATTTCCATATTCGAGTTTATTTTCTGTTGTTAATAATTGTTTATATTCTTTATTCGTAAATGCTGCATTATTTTTTTTATTTAATTCTATGTTTTTTATATTATTTGAATATAATCCTAGATTTATGTTATTTATTCTTTCTTGAAGTTCATTTTCTTTTCTAATTTCTTTAAATATTTTATTATATTTTTCTTTTAAAATTTTTATTTTTTTTTCTCCATTATTAATTATTATATTTTGAATATTTTCACTATTTCTCATTGTTATTAAATATTCCTTTTTTATATCATTTATACTTCTTTTATTTTCTATTTTAAAATTACTATTTCCAAATCCTTTAAATTCTATTTTATTTAAATCATTATTTTTTAAATTATTAATATTTTCTTTATTATATAATAAATTCTCATTTTGACAAGGAGAAGTTTTTTCACTTTGTGAAGTTTTTTTTCCACTTCTTGTTCTTACTAATTTTTCCTTTCTATTAAAATTAATTTTCCTTTTTAAAACATCAATATTACCTTGATTATTTAAATTTAAAAATGAAGTTTTTTTCCTTTGGGTTGTTATATTTGTTGATATTGTTAAATGAGAATTTGTATTTGATGAATTTATTTCTTTTGATAATGGAATTATTGGTTTTATTTTTTGTCTTGTTGATATTATATTTTCTTTTTTGTTATTATTTTGATAATTAATTTTTAGCGGAAGTAGAATTTTCGATTTTAAATTTATTTTATTGTTATTTTGAGATGATACTCTTTGTAATCTTAGATTTACTTCTTTATTATCTTTTGCTATCATTATTTATTTTTTCTCACCATCAAAATATAAGTTTTCTTTTTAAAAACCTGATCAGAATTTTCATTATTTTAACGAATATTAAATTTCAAAATAATTGATAAATATTTTACAAAATTTTAAAAAGTATAAATAATTTAAAATAATAGATAAAAATAATTTTTTTTACTTTTATAAAACAGCATTTAAGTTATAGTGAATTATAAAGATAATTTTAAAAATATTTGAATAAGGAAAGATATAATTATAGATATAAAAAAAATATAATCTAATACATTAATCTGCTTATTGATTTTTACACAATAAATTATCCTTCATTACCCATTTTATTTCCATTAAAATTAATAAATAATTAAAAAAAATCCAAAAAATATAAAAAATGGGTCTTGGTCCATCAAAAGAGAAAATAAAGAAAATATTAGAGAAATCATGTAATGAGAATAAGAATTTATCAGAGCAGACAAAATTGAAGATAGAATATTGTAAATCATTATCAGTGAGTGAGACAGCAATGAATGGAGATTCTTCATTTTCATCTCAGAATGATTCAATGGATTCAGATTCATCTCGTTCGTTAGGAGAGACATCATCATATATAGATGTAACAAATGTAGAAGGACAAAATATAACATCAAGATCAAGTGCAGTTTCTAGAAGCAAAGAATTTCCTTATATTGGAGTTGGTACTATAACTGTTAAATTTTCTCAAAGTAATAATGAATCTTGTAAAACTTGTTTTATTATTGATTCTAATGTTATTGTTACTTTAGAAAGTAATGTTAAAAAAATCGAAAAAGGAAATGCTAATCATATTATTACTTCTTTTAATGATAAAGTTATTAAAGAATCTAATATTTATTTATTTGAAAGAGATTATGAAAAAGTATGTAAACAAAAATTAAACCCTAATTATTCTGGATTTAAAAATTTAGCTGTTTTATTATATGAAGATAATGTTTCCGATGAATGGGTTGGAATTGAAGGATTAAGAGAAGAAGAAATAAGTAATAAGGATTTATATTTAATGTGTTCTCTTGGAATAAAAAATACTAAAAATAAAGATAATGATGATGAACAAAAAACTAATTTAGTTATATGTGATATACATGAAATGAATGTTCAAATTAGTACTTCTTTTCAAAAAATAGAAAAAGAAGATGATGAAGATAAATTAAAAGAAAAACAATTATTAAAACAATGTAAAGGAGGTCCTGTTTATTATAAAGATTATAATGGAGGGGCTTATGTAATTGGAATATTAAATAAAGATTATAAAATCTATTCTTTTACTAAAGAAAATATGATTTTCTTAGTTAATATGGTTAATAAAGGTAAATTATTAAGAAAAAAAATACATAAAGGAATAGATGAAGAACATATAGTTAAATTAGATTTATCTAGAAATGATTTTGGTCCTCTTGATGTTAAATATTTAACTGATTTTGATTTAAAAAATTTAAGAATATTAGATTTATCTTCTAATTCTATTAAACCACAAGGAGCTTTTTATTTAAGTCAAGGTAAATATCCTGCTTTAGAAAGTTTAAATTTAAATTTTAATGAAATTGGTGATGAAGGTTTAAGTCATATTGCTAATGGTTTCTTTAATAAATTAACTTCTTTATTTTTATTTCATAATAATATTTCTCATATTGGTATTAGTAATTTATGTAAAGCTGATTTTATTAGAAATTTAATGATTCTTTCTTTATCTGAAAATCCTAATATTACTGATGATGGTGTTAGAATTATTAAAGAAGCTAAAAATTGGACTAGATTAAATACTCTTAATTTAAATGCTACTGGTTTAACTGATGCTGCTGTTAATTATCTTACTAATAGTTCTATGCCTAAATTAAGAAAATTAAGTCTCATCGGAAATAAATTCACTTCTGGAATTCAACCTAGTATTAGTGCTCTCAAATTAAATAAAGTTAAAGTTGAATATTTATCTGCTGAAGAAAAAAAAAAAAGAGATAAAGAAAAACAAAAGAAAAAAGTTCATTCTGAACAAAAACCTCTTATTCCTCAAACAACTACACAATAATATTTTAATATATTTATTAAGTTTAATAAAAATGGGGTTTTTATTTTAATTTATTTTATTATTATCCAATTATTTATTCATTATATATTTATTCACCAAAAAAAAATTTATACATAAACTAAGATAAATATAAAGATACACATATTATATTATTAGATATATAATTTATATTAAAATTGCTTTAACCATTTTTCAAATTCAATTCCTCTAGCACTTAATTTCTTTTTATGACCATAATAAGATTTTATATTTTTTTCTTTTAAATAAGACAAATAGGGAATAGTAGTATTATTTTCTTTATCTTTCCCAAATTTAATTTTATAAGGAGGTTTTAACTCTAAAGAAATTAATTTATTCCAATCAAATCCATTAAAATAAGGTTCTTCTTTAATTTTTTCAAATTTCCATAATCTATGAGTTGGTGATTTTTTAAGCATTTTAACTAATAAATTACAGAATTTTTCATCATGAACAAAATTAGGAAATTCTAAATCTTCTTTAGAAACAGCTCTATAAACATCCATAGGATCTTCATAATCTTCTCCAAAAGGTAATTTTCCACAAAAGAATTCATAAAGACAAATAGCAATAGACCAAATATCAACTTGGAAAGAATAACCAGCGCCTTTAATAATTTCAGGAGCCATATAATGTGGTGTACCTATTATTGTACTTGTTCTTTCTTTTATTTCTTTTACTGTTCCAAAATCTATTATTTTTATATATCCCATATCATTCACCATAATATTTTCTGGCTTTATATCACGATATATAATCCTCTTTTTATGAAGGTAGTTTATTGCTATTAATATACTTCCTCCATAAAATTGAGTTTGTTCTTTATTTAATAATCCTATGTCTCTAATCACTTCCCATAATTCTTTCCCTTTTATATATTCCATAAGAAAATAAATACAATTTTCGTTTTTTAAATATTTTACCATTTTCATTATAAAAGGATGATCTACTTTTAATAATACATTTTTTTCTAATTCTACACATGATTCTAATTTTTCTTTTTTTATTTGTAATAAATTTAATGCTTTTATTGCATATAATTGTTTATTTTTTCTACTTCTAACTAAATTTACAAAACCAAAATTACCACTTCCTAATTCTTTGATATTATCTAAATCTTTTAATTCAATTGTATTATCTTCTAAATAAAATTTTTTCTGGAAATATTCCATTAAATTTGGTTCTAAAATACTTTTAAAAGCATTTGCTGTTAAAGAATATAATACTACATATCCATTTGCAATTGCAGTCGCTGATCTTTTTTCATTTATTATTAAAGATCTTTCTCCAAATTCTTCATTTTCATTAAGTGATCTTACATATTTTGAATTCACAAAAAAATCAACTCTTCCTGATTTTATTATATAAAATTTATCTCCTATTTCTCCTTGATTTATAATTTTTCTTCCATTATCAAATTTTTCAATTTTTAATTTTGAAAATAAAATTTCTAATTTATCTTCACTTAAATTTTTAAAAAGTGTTATTTGATCAAATGAATATTGTTGCTTAGATTTATTTTGAATATTTTGGATATTTCCTCCTAAAACATTTTGGAATTTTTCATAATCAATTTGAGCAATAAAACAATCAGGATCTGCGATTAAATCTTGACCAAGAGTAATTGGTTGATTTTCATATAAATCTTTTTCAAATAAAAATTCATATCTTTTAGCTTCAAAAATTCCTGTTATTTTATTCTTTAAACCACCTTCTAAAACAATAACTAATTTATTACTTAATTTTTCTCCTCTTTTAAAAACAACATCTTTTTTCTTATAATCAGAAAATTCAAAATAACAATAAACTTTTTCTAACATTTTAGGATAAATATCAGTAAAATATTTTGAATTTTGAAATGAATAATTAATAAAACTAAAATATAAAGAATCTTTATAATTAGGTCCAATTTGATTTTTAAAAAATTCAACAGAAATAGAATATAAAATACAATCTGTTTTAGCAATAACATCTAAAGTTCTTTTATTTTCTCCTAAAATAGCTTTTTGTCCAAAATTATCTCCTTTTTTTAAAGTTCTAATAATTTCCCCATTTTTACAACAATCAACATCTCCATCTTTAATAATATACATACAAGTACCTAATTCTCCTTCTTTACAAATATAATCTCCAGCTTTATACATTTCTTGAATTAAATTATTGGCTAAAATACTTCTGAAAGTACTATCTAAAGGTAAATTAATACTATTTAAAAAATTCATATTTTCATCATAATTTAAAGTGAATAAAAAATCTAATATTTTTCTGAAAACTTCTCTTTTCATAACCCATACTTCACAATCTGTATCAGCTTTAACAGTAGCACTTCTCGGAGCATTATTCATTAAAGCATATTCACCGAAAGAATCACCTCTTTTTAATTCTTTTTTTAAAACGTCATCTATATATAATGAAAATTTTCCTTCATGTACTATATACCAATAATTTCCTATTGATCCTTGTGTAAATAATGTTGAACCTTCTTTTACTTTACATAATGACATTGTTATTATTATTTCATTTCTTGCTTGCTCGTTTAATGTTTGCATAAAAAAATGCTTGTCTATTATATTATATATCATTTGATAATCTTCTTTTTTTTTGTTGTTTTTATGAATAAGTTCTAATACTTTTTTCTCTTGGTTTGAAGATTTCTTGTTTTTCGCTACTATTATTATTTTTTCCTTTTTTCTTTTTGCCTTTACTTCTATGTTTGAGGCACTCATTGAATTTGTCTTATCATTTTCTTCTTCTTGTAAAGAATTTCGATTTTTATTTGGAGATTTTATTCCATTTTTCATTTTTGAGTTTTTATTGATTTGTTTAGATATTTCTCCACCCATTTCTTTATTTTTTTATAAGTTATGTTATAATTGTTTTATATGTTAATTGAAAAATATTATAAATATTTATTTTTAAAAAAAAGATGAAAGATATAAATCAATTGATGATAAAAATTTGAAATAAAAAAATATTATTCAATAGGAGCTGCTTTGTATCCAGTAAGGACATAACCAGAATATCCTTTATTATTCATCATAGGATGAGTTCTTAATTCTAAAATTTGATATTCTCTTGTTATTGTTTCTATAATTTTAATATCAACTCCTAATTTATTTTCATTTAATATTTTATCAATATGAACTAAAATTTCCTTATCTTTTGCATATAAAATTATATTACCTGAATACTTTAAAAATGGTAATAAATTAAAAAAATATTTTGGAATTTCAAAATCCATTTTTAAACAAATAACTAAATTCGAAAAATAATTTTCATATTTTTTAGTAAAAAAATCATGATAATAAGAATCTTTATCTAAAAATAGATTTATATTCATAAATGAAATTAAGCTTTTTTGATATCTATTCAAATTAAAAATATTCAAATTTTTATTACAAATTTTTTCCTTAAATAAACTAATTACTTTTCCATCATAATGAGTTCTTAAACAATAAGCTTGAGTTAAGATATTATTTGTTTCTTCTAAAATTAAAGTTTTAGAACCATTAATAAAATTAGAATTAATTAACATTGTTGAAATTGTATCCATTCTAAGACCATTTATCATTTTCATATCAAGTAAAAAAAATGTTTCAACTATATTAAATAATGAAGTTGGAGTTATCCAAATTAAATGTTTATATTTTTGCTTTTTTTTCTTTATTATTTTTTCCTGAGAAAAAATTGTCCTTTTTTCCATTGAAGTATTATTTTGCAAAATTGTTTGTATTAATTCATCTTTATTAGAAGAAGTTTCTTTTAAATTTTTTATTTCTTCTTCAGTTAATTTTTGTGCATTTCCACTTTGATAAATTTCCTTATTTGAACTTCCTATTATTTTTTCATTAGTGTATTCAAGAGGTTCTTCTTCAAATTGATCTTCGTTTGTGAATTCTTTTGATGTTATTTCTATATATTTATCATCGTCTGTAATATCCCAAAATGTATTTAATTTTTTTCCTTCAAAAAAACTTAAATTTATTGATTTTTTATTTATATTTACTTTCTTCATTTTAGTTGTTACAAATTTTCTTCCATCTTTATTATCTATTATAAGAAAATATATATTAGGGACAATTAAATCTGTTGGTTCATCCATATTTCAAACAATAAATAAATAAATTATATTAAATATTAATTATATTAATTATATTAATTGTAACAATTAAATATTTAATACAAATCATCAATATCTTCATTTGCAATATTATTATTATTTTTATTAATAGCAGCTTGACTTTCATATAAATTGACAATTTCATCACTAGTAATAGCTTCATTAGGTTTTTTATCAGTTCTCATTCTAATAAATCTAGGAAATCTCAAAGAAATACCTTTTCCTTCTTTTTGAAGACTACTTCCAGCAGTATATATAGGACTTAAAGTTAAATCAGCAGTTTTAATTTCCCATACCATATAAGGTTCAAATATAATTTCAGGTTTAACTTCACCTAATCTATAATTAGAAGGTATTTTTTGTAAAATATGTTCTTTCATAGTTTTATATACATCTTCTAAATCAGAATCTTTTAATCCTCCTCCAGTCATTGTAACTGATTCATATGTTTCACTATCATCATTATAACAACCTAATAAAAAAGAACCATAAATTCCTGCTCTTTTGCCTTTTCCATATTGTGCTCCTAAAACTACTAAATCTATTGAATCTCCTAATGATGTATCTAAATAATCTTTTTTTAATTTTAACCAATTAAAATTTCTCTGACCTGGCATATATTCTGAATTTTTATCTATTGCTTTTATGATTAAACCTTCACAACCTGAATCTATTGAATTTGTCATAAATGTTTCTATTTCTTCTTGATTATCACTGTTTAAATGTTTAGCAAATTGAATGTATTCATTTTCTTTAAATGTTTTATATAATATTTCTCTTCTTTCTCTTAATGTTTTGTTTATTAATATTTCATTATTTAAATATAATATGTCAAATACAAACATACAAACATGAATTGTTATAGTGTTTATATCTACATTTTTTCTTGATCGTGTTGTTAATTGTTGAAATGGTAGAATTTTATTGTTTTTAGTATCAAAAGCAACCATTTCACAATCAATAATAAAGGAATTAATTGATTGTTCATTATTTTTTTCTTGAGATTCTTTTTGAAAATTATTCACATATTCAACAATATCAGGATAAGTTTCAGTCATATTTTCTAAATTTCTACTAAAAATTTCTGTTTTATTATTATAATAATGAATTTGTCCTCTAAAACCATCATACTTATATTCACAAGTGAATGGAATTTTTTCAAATCTGGAAAATATAACATTAATACCATTTGAAGGTCTTGCTAATTGAGGATTAACTGGAATTCCTGGTCTAATATGACATAAATCAACTAATTTATTAAAATTATCTTGGGAATGAATTAAATCAATAATATGGTTAAAATATATATCTTCATCTGATAATTGATTTTTACTCATTAATAAAATTTTATATATTTCTTTCTCATCTAATTTTCCTTTATATAATTTACAAACTGCCCTTGCAAAAGCAGATAAAATAGTTTTAAAAGAAGCTCCAATTTTTAAACTTTTTTGCAAAGACCTTACAATAAACTTAATTTCATCTTTATTAGCATCAAACATTAATTTACATATAATTTTACTTTTCTCATCTTGTGAACTTTTTCCTTTTTTACCAGCAACATCATGAAAAACTTTTAAAACTTGATTGATTAACAAAGGTTTAGATGGTCCAATTTTAATAAAATTTGTAAATTTATCCATAGTTTGAACATTTTTTTTTCCTTCAGAAGCAACTTTTCCTAAATCACCAACATTAATTAATTTATCTTTTAATTGTTTATCAGATAAACCAATAACTTTACTAACAATTTTTTCTAAAATTCCATTTCCAATTCCAAATTCAGGAGAACGATATTCTGGTCCTATTTTTGACATAAGGAAATAATATACTCTCGGTAAATCATCAGGATAATTATTTATTATTTCTACAAATAATTTTGCAAATAATTCTTTTATTTGATCTTTTGAATTTTCTCCTTTTATTGTCTCTACTTTTAATAATACTGTTATTAAATCCATAAATGGTAATGATGATTGTTTATTTTCTTCTATATTTCTTTTTTCTGTTTTTAATTCTTTTTCTTCATTTGGAATTAAATTTGGATTTAAATCATTTTCTGTTAATTCATCTGTTATTATTTTATTTTTTAAGGGAGTTGGCTGGTTTTTGGAATTTTCTTTTTGAGTTTCTGTTTTTATTGTTTTTTTAGAATTTTCTCCTTTGGAAGATTGAGTCATTTCTTTCCCGCTTAAAAATCCATCTAATGAAAATTGCTTCATTAATTATTTAATTTAAAAAAATATTAATTTTTATATCTGAAAATAGTTATTAAATTGTTAATCAATTCAACATTTTTCTTTGAGATTATATTGATTCAAATAAAAAAAATGGAATAATTAGAAAAAACATTTTTAAAGGATTTTTAAAATTTTTTTTGAAATAAGTAAATACTAAAAATTTTAAATTAATTATTTAGAAAATAATTATTTTTAAATTATATAATAAATTTATTACCAATCATTTTCTTCTTCAAATCTATCGATTTTTTCTTTGTTAGTTTGTAAATCTTTCCTGACTTTCATTCTCCTATAAAAAATAGGGCAATCCTTATTTTGACAAATAATACTTTGCATAATAAAACCTTGACATCTTTGGCATTGAGTCCATAAATCACAATATAATCTTTCATTATAACTTAATTCCATTTTATTTTCTAAATATAATTTTTTTAATTTATCTTTACAATTTTTACAAACAGCTCCAGAATTAATTACACTTTTACAATTTAAACAAGTTTTTTTAATAACTAAAAATTTACTAAAAGCAGAATGAGATTTTGCAGAAATTCCCATATTTTTTATTCTAGTATGTTCTCCACTAAAAAGAACCATTTCAGCGTTTTGTAAAATAGGATTGAAAATTCTTAATAAAGGTTTTTTAATTTGATTATCTAGATAATAATCAATATCAATAGGTAAATCATTTTCTAAAACATAAGAAGGATCTTCTGCATTTTCATAATTTTTAGAACCTCTTTCTCCTTTTATAATCACATAAGGAATTCTATCTCCTATATTAGGAGCATTATTAGGATCTCTTTTTCTCATTTTTTCAGCTAATTCAACATGAGCTTGTTTTGCTTGATAAGTGGTACTTTTATTTATTTTTCCTTTATTTTTTGTTGAGTCATTTTCTTCTTCTTCTGATTTTTTGCTTAAAGATTTTGATATTATTAACAATGAAATATCTATTCTATTTTGTAATAAATCACTTATTATTCCTTTACAATATTTAACTGCTTCATCTATACTTTTATCTACTAATATTTTCTTTATTACTGTTTCTACCATTGATCTTACTAATTCACAATTATCTCTTCTTACTGCTTCTAATCCCTTAGCATCTATTTTATCATATTTATCTTCTCTTGTCCAAATAACACCTGCATACTTTTTTTTCTTAAGTAATAAATAAGGATAAAAAACTTTTTCAAATTCAATTTTAATAGGTTTCTTAAAATTACTAGTTACAAATTCTGATGATTCCCTTCCTAAAATCATAGCATCATGTAAATTATCAACACCAAATTTAATCATAACAGAATCTGTGTCTCCATAAATAACTACAGAATCATATTTGTAACCATTTTGTTTATTATATTTCCCAATGACTAAATCTCTAGTTTTTTCAATCATAGTTCTCCCATAAGCAGTAACAGAAGATGAGATTTGTAAACAAGGCAAAGCACCAACTTGGGCTCCTGTGAAACCATAAACAGAATTACAAGAAACTTTCAAAGCTAATTGTCTTCCATTTAAAACTTTTTTTTTAAAAGGATTTGTTTCTTTATTCATTTCAGCTTTTGCAGCTTTTCTAGCAGAAAGTAATTCTTCTAAAATAATAGGAATTAAACCTTTTCTTTTTTTTTCACTTACAAAACAATCACCTGTAGGTGCTTCTGTATAATCTACTCCTTTAATTAATTTCTTTTTATCTTCTTCTCTTAATAATGTACTATAGCATAAATTATGTGCAATCATAATCGAAGGATAAAGAGATGAAAAATCTAAAGTAACAATTGGTAATGTATGAAAACCAACATGAGGTTCTAATACAAAAGCACCTTCATATCCTTCTTCATCATCATTTGGATCTTTCATTATTTTCATTGTTGGAATTATATAATTATGTTCTAATGCTTTTTTATGTAGTTGATTTGATACTTTTATTTGTTGCCCTCTTGTTAATATGAAATTTAATGGTGTTGATGTTACTCTACACATTTCTGTATAATTAAATAATGTCATTAATTTATCCATTAATTTTAATGGGAGATATGCATCTTTCATACAATAAACTGCTAATCTTCTTCTTGTATATTCATCCTTTTTCCAAAGGGATGATATTAAAGAATGGTGTACATCTTCTTTTTGTTCTCCTAAAAATTGAAAAGAAACATTATTTAATGAATAAGAACGTAATTTTTCTTCTCTGATAATATATGTATACATATCTAAAATAATTCTTCCTTCAATATTAACATCAATTGTATCTCTATTCATAAATCCTTTTACTTTAGTAGTTTTATGTTTGACTTTAGAAAAATTATTTCGTATTCTACTTAAATAACCAAAATCTTTTAATTTTAAATAATCTGCTCTTTGTAATAAATAAGGTATATCAAACATAGAAATATTATATCCAGTAATAATATCAGGATCACAATCAATAATAAAATCTCTCCATTCTTTTAACATTTTTCTTTCATCATCAAAAGAATGTACATCAACGCCAACAATATCAGCACATTTTTTAAACGAAAACATTTTTTGAATAATAGGTTCATTATTATCTCCAAATTCAATACAAATATTAGAAATTTGAATAACAGGATCTTTTTCATATGTTGGAAATCTTCCTCCTTCAGCAGCACATTCAATATCAATTGATAATATTCTTAATGGAGCAATTATTGAATATTCTCCTCTTGTTGATAATGGTTCTATATCTTTTACATCACACCAACATTCAATTTGACAATGACTTATTTTATTTTCTGATAATTTATATTTTTTTCCTTCAATTTTCACCCAAGACATTCCTACTATATTTCTATCAATCATAAAACGAAGAGGAAAGTTTATTTTACTTTCATATGTTGTTCTATCAAATGTAAAATCTTTAAAAATCACTCCTTTCTCAAAATAATCTCTTAGTAATGATACATTTTTTGGTTGATATAATATAATTTTTAAATAACTTTGTGATTCCTCAGTATAATTATATATGTTAATCTTTTTTTCTATTTCTATTGCTTTTATAAAAAGCTCTTTATTTTTATCAAAATGTTGTATTAGAAAATCTTTAAATTCTTCAATATCTCCCATAGTGAATTTTTCTGGCATTGAGACATAAAAATACGGATAAAAATTTTCGACTATTAAGCAAACACTATTTCCATTTGCAGTAATTCCGTATAATCTTATTACTGGATAACCATTTTTATCATCTTCATCTATTATATTTAGAAATAATATAAATTATTTTACAATATGATGAACCAATTACATCACAATCAGCATCAATTTGCATAAAAATTAAATCTTCATCATTTTTTTGAACATATGCTGTTCTTTCAGTTCTTGTGTTTAGTTTTTCATTATGTGATAAAAGAAAAGCTCTTTTACCTTCTTCCCCGCCATTTTGAGTCATTTTAAAACAATTTTTATATAATTAAAAATTTTAATAAATATATTAAAATATTATTGTGTAGTTGTTTGAGGAATAAGAGGTTTTTGTTCAGAATGAACTTTTTTCTTTTGTTTTTCTTTATCTCTTTTTTTTTTTCTTCAGCAGATAAATATTCAACTTTAACTTTATTTAATTTGAGAGCACTAATAC
>JAEEGK010002331.1_pt1 | contig 47610 bp, 47 predicted proteins | sample 8958771 | NCBI WGS metagenome assembly JAEEGK01 (sample SAMN16246547, study PRJNA631951) | gut metagenome | biome: gut microbiome; feature: rumen; material: SC-attached | host: Bos | place: Iran: Karaj | collected 2018-10 | reverse complement strand
AAATATTTCGTTTTCTGGCGAGCTGTATCTTTTCTTCTGCGGTCATATGTCTGTAGAGCATCAACAATCAATCGACAATAATAGATGTCGATGATTGCAAACCTGTTGCGACAAGGTTAACGTCTGCCAAGGCAGACGGTGCTCTACGTTGATAGCCACGGGGCCGGTTCCCCACAGGGGCTCTACCAGCCGAACTGCCAGTTTGTCAAGACGGCAAGAGGGGCTGTTGCGTCAAGCAGATAGTGAAACTTCCCACCCCTGAATAGTACTGAGTCGAGAGTCGCTGTTTCAAGCTTGCTTGAAACTATGACCGGGACTATGATACGGACGCCAACGGCGTCATTTTCTCGGTGTCAGCGGGATTGACTGCTACTCTGAAGAAAAATATACAACGAGTTGATTAGAAATGCAATAGCGTATTAAGCCTAAATTTTTGCCAAAGAAAAAAGATGGTTGAATCTGCTTTTTGCTTTATCCAACCATTTTGAGATTTCTGTTTTATCTGCTATTTTTGCGAAACCATTGGTGAAATGGCTGAAATAAATTGATGCATCGTCTAAATCTTTCTCAACAAGGAATGTGAGTTTTTCGTTGTCTTCGGAATCGATTTTTATGTGTAGTATCGCAGAAAATCTGAAAAATCCTTGTCCTTGAAATAAGACTTCTTTGACTTTATACAGATGGACATTTCCTTTTATTATTTTGGAAACACCTGCATCGAGGACTGATGTATGCTCATGGACAATAATCCAATTATTTGCGTATTTGCTGTTTAGTAAAGCTATGTCTCGAACTTTATTTGCTTCGTAAACAGTTTCCAATTCTTTATTGAGCTTGTTGATGTCGGCTTTTATTTCTTCTAGTGTTCTCATTTGTTATTCCATGTTTTGTATAATCAGATGTATGATATATTTCAATATATCTTCATTTACAAATTGCCGCAAGTGCTTTGATTTTGTGATTTAATAACAATGGTGGTGAAATCTTTTCACTATATTTAACACCGAAAAAATTCAGAAAAGGGGAGCGATGTATGATTGCAAAAATTTTTGCGGTTGGTTCTGTGGCGGCTATGTTCTTAGCTGGTTGTTGCGATAAGCAGTGTGAAGACTGCTCGAAAAACGATGTAAAGTCTGCGGCACTCCCGACGGCGACTACAGAAGTTCAAAAGTCCGCGGCGGTCCCTGTTGCGACTGCGGCGGATTCTCGACAGGCGGAATCTCGGGATGCTGCGACTCTCGCTGAGCAAGCCAAGCAGACCGTACTTCCCGAGAGACCCCAAGAACCACTTTCGCTCTGGAACGATCACGCTCCTGCGAAAGATTCGCTTGAAGCGTTTGTTCGTGCAACGACGGATTCGACCTCGCCAGATTTTATTCCGGTGGAACGTCGCATTGCTGTTTTCGATTGGGATGGCACGCTGTTCCTCGAAACCGCTCCGACGTATTTTGACTGGATGCTTTTCGAGCACCGCGTTCTTGATGATTCCACTTACAAGCCTTCGAAAAAGCAGTTGAAGGCGGCTCGCGATGGCCGCGAAAAGGGCATTTTTCCGGGGTTGAGTGCAGAGCGCGAACGCATGGTGGCCGAGGCTTACAAGGGCATGACGCTTTCGGAATTCGAAGCGTACGTTCGTGCGTTTATGCAAGAACCGCAGCCGGGCTTTACGGGCCTCAAACGCGGCGAAGCTTATTACAAGCCCATGGTCGAAGTGGTGAAATTCTTGACATCGAATGGTTTCACGGTCTATGTGAGTAGCGGCACGGAACGCTACACGATGCGGCCTGTCGTTGTTGACGGTCTCGGCCTTCCACCCAAACAAATTATCGGTTCCGATGTGGTCGTGGTGTCGAGCAATCAAAAAGGCGAAGACGGTCTTGCTTACACATTCCAGAACGGCGACAATCTCGTGCTTACGGGGCAGAGCATTATCAAGAATTTGCAGACGAATAAGGTAACGACTCTTGCGAGCGAAATCGGTTACCAGCCGGTACTTGCTTTTGGTAACAGTGGCACGGATGCGAGCCTCTTGAATTATACAATTTCAAACAACAAGTATAGGGCGATGGGCTTCATGCTGCTTTGCGATGATTTTGAACGCGAATATGGCGACGAAGTGAAATACAAAAAAATGCGCATCGCAAGCAAAAAGTACGGATGGATTCCCGTGTCCATGAAAAACGACTGGAAAACCATCTACGGGGATGGTGTGAAAAAAGAATAGTCGTATTCCACGTAAACGCCTTTAGGCAAGTCGGGCAGGGCGCCGTTCGCATTGCGGGCCCCGACGGGTTTTCCGAGCGCATTGAAAATCATGTTCCCGGGCTTGCCGCGGCGCGCTTTCTCGATATTACGGATGATGGTCGTGCCGCCTTCAATTGTGACCTTGATTTCGAAGGTTACCTGCTTGCTTTCGTAAACGACAGCCTGCCTTATGACAAAGGAATCTCCGGCTTTGACTTTGTTCGGCATGTGGCCTATTTTTGTGGTCATGGTCGTAAGGTCCATGTTGGAGAATACGATGCTGGTGCCGTTCGGGTCCCAGGCGACGATTTTGCCGTCCTTGTCAAACCAGTGTCCGGTGCCTTCGCCGGTGGTGCGGCTGTTGAGCGTGCCGTTAGGCTCTATGCCGTAGAATTCTACTTTGTCTTCGATTTCAGTCCGCTTGATGCCTAAAATTTTGGCGACTTCGCTACCGTTCAGGTCGAGCGTTACGGGCGCATAGTTGTCGCTTATCGGGAGCGTCGCTTCAAGTGCAATTTTTTGTACCGTTATTTCGACGGAACTGCTAGAAGTTTCTTGCTTCGGCGCGCTGGATGAACTTGACGACGGTGCGTCGGCAGAACAGTTCCCGCCGATGCAGAACGTGAGCGTTTCGCCGGGCGTGCCGATGTCCGTGATTTTGAGTCCTGTTTTTGTTCCGTTGTACCAGCGGATGGCTGGGTATTTGTCATCCGAAAATTCGGAATAAGTACCGCTCTTGAAGAAAGCGGATGCTTTGCTTCCGGGATTTGGCCATTGGTCATTTTTGTTGGTGTGCGAAATATCTGCATGGTCGGCGTTTACGATTTTCAATCCGAGCCCTCGTTCGGCTGTGTTGCCTTCGATGGAAAAATCATAGTGCTGCATTAGGAGCCCACTGCCCTTGAGCACCTTGTTGCGACCCGTGTTACGCACGTAAGACCATACTAGACCTTCTTGGTTTGGCCTTGCGGGGTTTTTGTAGCGGTAGCAAACTTCATTTGACTTGGTGGTTTCAAGGCTTACGTCTTTACTTGTCACATCTACAAACGGAATCCAGCCCTGGTCCGCGCGGTAAAAGTCGTTGATGGCAACAGGATTCAAGTCGTTTGCGCGGTTGCCCATGGTGCAGTAATCCCCATACCAATAAAGGTCTGGCCAACCAAAAATCATGTGTCCCGATTCATGCACAAAGACATAAATGGAGAATTTGCCGGGCATGTCTGTCATTTGGTGGTGTGTGAGTTTTACTCCGTCGCGCCTTTCATTGGACCATCCGGAATGCGGCCAAAGCCCCTGTCCCCAAGTTTGTCCGGCGCCGGCATACACAATGTTGATAGCCTCGGTCGTTCCGTCCTTGTCGTTGTCGTAACGCGAAAAATCAACTAACGGATCGAAGTAATTGAATACTTCTTTCATGAGTGAATCCGATCCCGTGTATTCTTTCAGATTTTCGTACCATGATTTTGGATGCTTTGCGCGGTACCAACCGAAAACTTCGTTTGTAAGGTCCAGCTGTCCGTTAGAAACATCGAGGTAGTAGTCGCGAACAGAACCGTTACAGCCGTCCTTGTTAAACCCTTCCTTGTTCAGCCATTCTTCGACTTCTTTTACTGTGACCGGTGCGGGCTTGTCCGAAAAATCGACGAGCAACGTGAGGCTGTAAATTTTCCCCTTGGGGGCCGCATAGTGGCTCTTGTTCTGTGTGACTGGTGTCCGTGCTAAAAGAAAGCTTGGTCCCTCTACGTTGCTATTGAATCTGGGGCGAACCTCTTCGGGCCATTCCCGTACGCGCTTCCCTTGATACACGATGTCTGCAAAAAGCATCGTAGGGAGCGATAGTAACAAAAAGTAAAGAGGGAAAAGCTTTCTCATGCAACTCTCCAAAACAATCTATACATAAATTATATTGTTTTTTGGGGATGATAACCATTGGATTAAAATAATATGCTTCTTTGAATTTAAAATCTATGGTGGATAATCATGAAATAATTACGTATTTTATTGAAAAAGCGAACTCTTGTACAGAATTTTTCCAGAGTTGGGTGTAGAGCGCGATCGCACGGATGCAAGCCTCTTGAATTTTGCGATTTCCAACAAAAAGTACAGGGCAATGGGCTTCATGCTGCTTTGCGATAATTTTGAACGCGAATATGGCGACGAGGTTAAAGACTGGAAGACCTTCTGTGAGGATTGTTTGAAAAAAGTTCATCTAAAAATATTATAAAGGTTGCAAATCGAAAATGCTTAATGATTGAAAAACGGGTTTTGCATATATTTAAATATTTGCATAAAAACTGTTGCCGAATTCCTTTAAATTGTTTATCTTTGCGCCCATGAGTTATTTGAAGGGCTTAAAGGATGGTTCCCCGATTGGGCTTGGCTACTTTGCAGTCTCGTTTTCGTTTGGGATTGCTGGCTCCAATATTTTATCGTGGCCGTTCGTGACGCTGATTTCCATGACGAACCTCACCTCGGCGGGGCAGTTCGCGGGGCTTCAGATTATGGCGGATGCTGCAGGCACGTTTATCGAGATGGCGATTGCCACATTCTTTATCAACCTCCGTTATTCGCTGATGGCAATTTCCTTGTCGCAGAAGGTGTCGCCGGAATTCGGGACCGTAAAGCGTTTGCTTTTGGCGACGGGCATCACCGACGAAATATTTGCAGTCGCGATGTCGCAAAAGAGCGTGACTCCGATTTATTTCTTCGGCCTTTCTACACTCCCGTACTTTGGCTGGTCGCTCGGAACGATGGTCGGTGCTATTTGCGGCGAAATTCTCCCTGCGATGGTGACGAACGCCCTTGGTGTTGCGCTTTATGGTATGTTTGTCGCGATTGTCGTTCCGCAGATGAAGGTTCACGGCCCGACGATTTTTGCAGTTGCGATTGCCGTGGCGCTGAGCTGCGCTTTCAAGTTTTTCCCGCCGTTGAGTGGCGTTTCTGTTGGCTTCGCGATAATTATTTGTGCTCTCGTGGCGTCGCTCTTGGCGGCTGCGATTTTTCCGATGAAAAACGCCAACACAGATGACGAGGTGGCTAAATGAATATCGATATGCAAACTTATGCAATCTATTTGCTCGTCATGGCGGGCGTGACGCTTTTTTTGCGTGCGGTGCCGTTCATTTTGCTGCGCAAAAAGCTCAAGAGCGTATTTTGGAGTTCGTTTTTGGCGTACGTGCCTTACACCGTGCTGAGTGCGATGACTGTCCCTGCGATTTTCTTTGCGACGGATAGCCGCGTTACGGGAGTTTGTGCTCTTTTGGCTGCGGTAATCGCGTCGCTCCTTGGCGGCGGACTCGTGACGGTTGCCGCAGTTTCGTGCCTCGCTGTGCTTGGTGTTGACGGACTGCTGCTCGTGCTGTAGGCAAAAGATGCATTAGGTGACAGTGTTAGGCTAAGTATTTCGAATTTCGTGCGTCTTTAAGTGGTGGCAAATCCGCGATTATTCTTCTCTCGTCTTTCCTCTATTGTCTTTCGTCTATCGTCTTTCGTCTAATGCTCTAAATTTTGATTTTTAACTTGCAAATAGCAGTTTTTCTCGACTGCCAATTTGTATATTCTTGCGTGTAATTATCGTTTTTTAGTTATTTTGGAGCTGAAATGGATATTGGTGCCCTTCATTTTCAAAATCCCGAAGCCTTTTGGCTGTTGCTGTTTGTTCCGCTGTTGATTGCGCTCTATGTCTATCGTCAGCAGCGACGTAAAAGTACTATCAAGTTCCCGGCGCTCGCACTTGCCAAAAAGGCGGTGCCGAGCCGTCGCGTCAAGTTTAGGCATATTGTTCCTGCACTTCGATTGGCTGCCCTCATTTGCTTTATCGTAGCGCTTGCCCGCCCGCAAAATGCGATGGAAGTCGAATACACCTCGACGGATGGCGTGGATATCATGCTTGCACTCGACGTTTCGGGTTCTATGGGAACGCTCGACATGCTGACGCGTACCGAACAGGCGAAACTCGGCGTGATGAACGCCGAACGCATCTTGAAGAAAGGTGAATATTGGAAGTATAGCCGCCTCGGTTACGCCCAGGACGTGATTGCCGAATTCATCCAGAAACGCCATAGCGACCGCATCGGGCTTTCTGCTTTTGGCGCCCGTTCGTTCACGCAGTGCCCGCTCACGATGGATTACGGCTCTTTGCTCGAAATCCTGAAGGCAAGCGACGACCTCGCCCGCGATACGCTTATCAACAACAGAACCGCTATTGGCGATGGCCTCATGAACGCCCTTGCCCGCCTTAAAATGTCCGATGCCAAGTCCCGCGTTGTAGTGCTCCTGACCGATGGTCGCGACAATGCGAGCGTCGTGCCGCCGATGCGAGCCGCCGAAGTGGCAAAGTCGCTAGGCATTAAAGTCTATACGGTCGGCGTGGGCAAAAAGAGCGGCAAAATCCTCGACTTCCGTCAGAACCCGTGGACGGGCGAAATCTCTTGGGGCGAACGCGACATCCAGCCCGAAGAAGGCATTGACGAAAGCGTGCTCAAGGGTGTTGCCGCAAAGACTGGCGGTCGCTTCTACCGTGCGGAGAACAAGGAAGAACTCGAAAAGATTTACTCTGAAATCGACGAACTCGAAAAGACGGAAATCGAGACGATTGCTTACGCACGCTATGCGGAGAAGTTCTACCCGTGGCTTTTGGTCGGTGCGCTTCTTATTTTACTCGAACTTATCCTCGCAAACACCAGATTCGTGAGAATCCCGTGATTATATAGACGAGAGAACGGACCTGAGGTCCTACAGACGAGAGTGGGTAGTGGCGAAGCTGTGTTGTATTTTTCTTTCGTCTCTCGTCTTTCGTCTCTCGTCTCTCGTCTCTCGTCTCTCGTCTAATTTACTCTCTCGGTGCGGGAGTTTCGGGCTTGTAGCAGTTCTTCTTGGCTTCGGCGAAAATCTTTGATACGTTGGTCGAAGATATGTTCGATATTTCTGCATAGTGGAGACTGAACGAAATCTTCCAGGAATTCATATCCGTTTGCATGTTGTCACGTTCGCATTCGCGAATGAGCTTTTGGCAGAATTGCTCAATTTCAGAAATTTCGTCGCATTCCATGATGATAGAAAATTGACTTTCCCCAGTGCGGGCCAAGAAGCCCTTTTTTTCTCTACACTGGCGCTTGAGGAACGATGCTAGGTCCGCAACAACTCTGTCGGACATTTCGTAGCCAAACTTGCGGACAATAGCTCTAAAGTAATCTATTTCCATGAGCAGAATAAATAGTCGTTTGCTCGAATCCTGGTGCTGCGTGATATACTGGAGGTAGTCTATCAAGCGGATTTTGTTGTTGATTCCGGTCAGCGGGTCCGATGTAATCCTGTACTTTAAAAGGGTGACATAGACATGCAAGAGCGTGATGGCGAAAATGGGATCTGTGAGGGGAATATCGGGAATAAAATATTGGATGATGCAGGCGAAACTTGGGATAAAGGCGATGAACGAGAGGTAAATAGCTTCTTTGCGGTTGGTTGAGTTCTTTTGGGTGATAGCATTATGGATGCCGATAATCATTGTCGCGAGAATGTAGAGCAAATTAAGTCCGATGAGGAACGGCATGAGTCTCCTGAATTGGAGCGAAGTCGTGTGGCAGTCGTTGGTGAATCCGTAGATGCTAATTCCTATGCAAATGAAAATGCCGATGATGCTTGGGGTCGAAAAAAGCGGGAACAAGTGCTTGTACGAATAGACGCTTTTTCGAATACGCAAAAAGATGAACGAAAACCAAAGCTGCCCCAGCAGAAGCGAAGAAATAAGGCTTAACGCATACATGACCGCATAGACGACGCAAATCTTCTGGTTGCTCCCGTAAAGGTCACTTTGGACGTGGATGATGTGCAACATCTTGGTCACTGTGCTTAACACGATGTAGATAATCGTGTCGATAATGGTAAAGCCTAGTATGCGCTCTTCTAAATGCCTGAGAACGCTCTCCTTGAATTGGAGTAGCGTAATCAACAGCACAATTATGCTAATTATATTGATTTCTATTAAAGCAGTGTATGACATTCTCGCAACCTAAACCTTAGAGAAAAATATAAATAATTGCAAGCTTTTTGTATGAAAAGAATTTTAACTTGGAATCTAGCAAATGGTTATTGGTTCTTATGGTTACGCTGTTGACCTAGCTTAAATGAATAACTAATAACTAAAAACTATCCTCTAATCACTAACCACAAACCATTAACTTTTGTATATTCTTCTTGCCCAAATGGAATTTAAGGGCTTGATTTATCGGAGTATATAATGAGATTTGCTGAACCGAACTTTTTGTGGGGCCTTTTTACTCTGCCTCTCTTTGCGCTTCTGTTTGTATATGCGTACCATCGCCGTAAAAAACTTGCCGCTCGTTTCGTCTCGCTTTCGATGCTCCCGAAACTTTCAACTAGTGTGTCGCCGTGGCGACGTTTGACAAAGGTCTTGTTGTTGCTTTTGGCGATTGCGTTCTTGTTTGTTGCGCTTGCACGTCCGCAGTGGGGGCGCAAGATGGAACATGTGGAACGCCGTGGGCAAGATATCGTGCTTGTGCAGGACATTTCGCTTTCGATGCTTGCCGAAGATGTGAAGCCGAACCGCTTGGTCCGCAGCCGTCATGAAATCTCGTCGTTCCTCGAATCGCTGACTGGCGACCGCGTGGGCTTGGTGGCGTTCAGCGGCGAGGCTCAAGTGATGGTGCCTTTGACGCTCGATTACGGTACGGTGCAGATGGTGCTTCGCGAACTCAATCCGGGTTGGCTCATGCCGGGAACGAATCTGGAAAAAGCAATCCGCAAGGGAATGACTTTGTTCAAAAACTCGGGCGGCCCGAGCATGCATTCCGTGATGATTCTCATGAGCGATGGCGAAGAGCTTGAAGCCGCCGCCGTCAATGCCGCAAAAGAAGCCGCCGAGATGGGCATCAAGATTTACACCATCGGCATTGGCTCCCGCGAAGGCGTGCCCATACCGCTCAAGGACAAGAACGGTGGAAGCGTCTATAAGAAGGATATGCAGGGCAACATCGTGACGACCCGCCTTGAAGAAGGCACCTTGCAAGAAATTGCGAACGTGACGGGAGCGCTCTACTTTTACGCAAGCCCGGGCGAATTCCAGCTGCAGAAAGTCTTGACCGAAATCGCGACGCTCGAAAAGAAGGACCAAAGCAGCGACCGCATGGAAAATTACCAAGACCGCTACCAGATTTTCCTCGGACTTGCCGCACTCTTGTTCCTGATCGAAGCCGTCATCTCGGAACGAGGCCGCCGCCGCAAGCAACTCAACGGACGATTCAGCTGAAAAATGCGTATGCTGACCCCGGCACAGGGCCGGGGTGACAGAGCAAAAAAAGGCCCGACGCGCTCGCATCGGGTCTTTTTCATAGGAGGGATTGAAGAAGCCTTCCTGGTGGTGCTGTGTCTCGTCTGGAGAACTGTGCGGAAGCCGGAGGTGCTTGCTACGCGTGTTGTGGCCACTAGGAAGGCTCAAGTATTAATATATCATAAAAAACGGGATGTGGTACAATAAACCTTAAAATCGTTGGTCTATGTTGGAATGTTTCGATTTAGTTTACTATTTTCTAGTTGATGAAAAAGAATTACGTGATTTCTGTTGCTTTGCTTGCGGCTCTGACCGCATGTTCCATGATGCCTAGAAACAACGGATGGAGTAACCGCCGCGGATATGACCCGTATGCGGTGAACGAATCTGTCGAGGAATCGAGTTCCCAGGAATCGGTGCCCGAGCACTACAGCAAGATTGAATTCCCGGAGTACAAGTACGTGGCTCCTTACCCGAAGGATTATCGCGTGCAGATTGCGGACGGTATTACCGGCTACATCGTGAGTGATTCAACGCTTCCGCTTGTTGATTTTTCCGTGTATTTTGAAGAAAGCCATGTGCCGCAGGTTTTGAAGGACGAGGCTGCTTTTGAAATGGTCGGTTCCATGATCCGCCGTGGTGCGGGTGGCGGAATCACGCCGCATGTCCTGGAAGATTCCTTGGAATTCGTGAGTGCCTCGATTTCGACGAGCGTCGGGACGTACCTCTCCGCGTTCGACATCAACTGCCTGTCATCTTACTTCCCGTCAATGCTCGAACTTGCAAGGAAGGTATTGACGGATCCATCGTTCGACCAGAAACAGCTCGATATCATGAAGGCGAATTTTGTCACGGCTCACGAACGACGCTTTGAAACTCCCGCCAAGGTGCTTTCGGCTCTCAAGGCGAAGGTGAACTATGTGGAAAACCCGAGGCTCTGGAGCGCAAATGCCGCAGAATATAAAGACGTGACGGCAGCCGACGTGAAGCGATTGGCAAAGGGCGTATTCTCTTCGAAGCGCATAGTCTTTGCTCTAGCCGGCGATGTCAAGAAGGATTCTGCGGTGGCGATGCTCAAGGAATTTTTCGCGGGTTGGAAAGTTGATTCCGCGACGACCGAGAAGGCTTTGCCGCAACCGCTTTCGTTCGCACGCAAGCCGGGCGTGTATGTCGTCGATAAGGATATCACGCAGGCGAACATTACGATGAACCAGCCGTTCGTCAAGAGGCCGCATCCGGACTACTACCCGACTGCGGTGGCTAGTTTCATCTTGGGCGGCGGAAGCTTTAGCTCCAGGCTCATGAACCGCGTCCGCAGTGACGAAGGCCTTGCGTACAGCGTGTATAGCACTGTCGGCAATGATTACCGCGATACCGCGATGACGACGATTGCGCTCCAGACGAAAGTCGAGACGGTCGATTTCGCTTTGAAGCTCGTCTTTGAAGAAGTGGAAAAGCTGGCGAAGGATGGTCCGACTCCCGAAGAACTGGAACAGGCAAAGAAGTCGCTGGTCGAAAGTTTGCCGAGCCTGTTTGATTCTCCGGCTTCGACGGCCTCCATTTTTGCGAAGGGCGAACTGCTCGGCAAGTCGGACAATCATTACCTCGATTATGTGACGGAAATCAATGCGGTGACCGCAGAACAGGTCAAGGCGATGATCGATAAGTATTTTGACAAGAAGAACATGACGATATCGATAGTCGGTCCTGTCGCCATGTTCGATTCGCTCAAGCCATTCACAGTGATTCCGCTTGACAGCCTTGAGTTCCGTTAATTCAGTTAGGTTATTCTATAAGCGAGGCTCCTATGCAGAAACGTGTTTTTCGAACTTCGTTTTTATGCTCGTGCCTGAGTGTCTTGTTCTTGACGCTCGGCGTGTCGCAGTCTTTTGCCGCTAAGAACGTGCCCACTTCGGAGGTGCCGCGTGAGGTTCTTGTGAAGAAATTGCGCGACAACAAAGACGACTTGCGTTCGTTCTGTTCGGGCATGCAAAAGTGCCTTGACATCAAGTACGAAGCTTGTACGGATGACGATATGAAGCCTTGGCCGAAGGTGAAGTACGATGAAGAATTTTGCGGACCGTACAAGGAAGTGGTAAAGCGCGGCTTTTCGACGGACTTCAAAGCCCCCATGATGCCGGAAACCTTTGCCCGCTTGGGTCGCCAATACCGTGCCATTTATGAAAACTCGGGAACACTCCCGCTTGAAGTGAATGAAATCACGTTCTTGTTCGACAACATGGTGTTCACGGCAGACCTTGTCAATGCGTATTTGGAAACGGAATATACGCTGAATTACAACAGCAAGGACCGTCGTTATTTTTCAGGGAGCAATGGAAATGGACTTTCGGGCGATTTTTACTGGGCCTTGCAAGATAGCGCCGGTACAAAGCAGGCTCTTCGAAACATGTTCTTTGGATACGGCTATGCGAAAATTCTTCGTTGGTCCTTGAAAGGGACCGCTGTCGCTTATCTGGACATGGATCTTGTCGCGCCGAGGACTCTTAAGTACAAACTTACTGCGTACGTGTTCCCCAGCAATTCCGTGCTGAATTCCATTATGCAGATGCGTGTTTTCAAGAGCGTCGTGAACTCCAAGATTGATGGTATCGTGAGCGATATAAAGAAAGCCGCGAACATGTATTACGGCGGCAACAGACGTCCGATTGCGAACAACGAAAAACTGCACACGCCGGAAAACGCCCGCCATGTCGCAGAATTTGACAACGTTGTCGCCGGTGGCCCTTGGAAACTTGGGGATGCGATACGTTTGGAAAAGGCCCAGTTGGAACTTTCGAAGCCAAAACTTATCAAGTCCGCTGAACTTGTAGATCATAATATCCATGTGGATTCTGCCGATGTCGCTGAAGAACCGGCTGTCGCTATTGAAAACGCTGATTCCGCAGCCACTGTTAAACTCGTCGAACCTGTGGATTCAATTACTATAAAAAAGGATTAGAGAATGAGTGAACCTAAGGATTTGGAAACGCTGCTTGCCCGCGTAACGGAACGCCGCCGAGAACTGCTTACCTCGGTCGTAAACCGTCGCACGAGGCACTTTTGCATGGTGCTCGAAGACCTGTTCGATCCGCACAACATTTCTGCCGTCATCCGCACCGCAGAAGTCTTTGGCATCCAGGATGTCCACATCATCGAAGAAGACAATGCCTACAGCGTGAACAAGTCCATCCTCAAGGGTTCCTACAAGTGGATGAGCCTTTATCTGTACAAGAAACGCATGCTCTGCATGGAAAAGCTCCGCGAAAAAGGCTACAAGATTGCAGTTGCAAGCACCAATACCACGAACTCCGTGCTCGACCTCGATTTGAGCCAGCCGATGGCTTTTTACCTTGGCAGCGAATTCCACGGCAACCATCCCGATACGCTGGCCCATGCCGATTACGAGTTCAAGCTCCCGCAGTACGGCATTACGGAGTCCATGAACGTCTCCGTTGCAGGCGGCGTGCTGATGACCTACCTCGACGTGTTCATGCAGAAAGAAGGCCGCGAAAAGTTCACGCTCCCGCAGGCTGAACGCGACGCTCTCTTGCTCGACTGGCTCGACCGCCATGTGAACGGCATCGAGACGAACAGCCCCATCGTGAGAGTGGGAGAATAGACGACAAATGCGTAGGGCGAATGAAGCGGGACCGCTTGCGGGACCATTTCTGAGCCTAGCATTTGGGACTTGAACGAAGTGAAAGGCCAAAGACGAAAGACGAGAGATTAGGAACCAAGGACGAGTTTTTGCAACTCGTCTTCTTTCATTTGGTTACAGCAAAAAAACGAAGTAAAATATTGATGTTGTGACCCATATCATAACTACAGTTTTTGTTGAGCCAATTTCACCAAAATTCCCTTTTTTCGAGCTATTTTTTCGGGGAAAAAACTTGAGTATCTGTGAAATATGCTAGATTAGCTGTAAAATGAAAAAGAATACTGCTCTATATTTTTCTGTAGGACTTGTCGTTCTTTTAGCCATTGTCATTTTGATATTTGGCATGTTCTTTTTGAACGAGAAGGATCTGCGAGAAACTTTTGATGTCTATCATTTGCGTTTTACGCAAGTAAGTACGCTTGTGCTGGACGACCCCGTCAAGATTAACGGTGTTAAGCTTGGCCGTGTGGAATCCATTGAACTTTCCGGGCACCGCGTGGTCGTGACCATCAGGCTCAAGTCCAACGTGAAAATCCCGAAGGACTCCGAAATCCGTGTGCAGAATATCGGCATCATGGGTGAACGCCAAATCGGCATGATTCTCGGAGACTCCGAAGAATACTTCGTGCCGGGCGATACCATCACGGGACAGTTCGATGCTGGCATTGCCGAAGCTCTTGGGCTTGCGGGCGAAGTATGCGATTCGACGAAGGTATTGCTTGAGGCGGTGAAGGTCGCGTTGAACGGGACTATCGCCAATCCGGATTTCCAGGACCGCTTCAAGACGTTGCTTGTGAAAGCGGAAAATCTCGAAGACCGTTTGATGACGCTTGTGGTGACGACCGATCCACAGCTCAAGAAGAGCCTTGCCAACCTCAACAAGGTGACGGTCAAGGTGAACGAGCTTGTCGATGGCGTCAAAGAACCGATTAACGGGCTCTTTGCCGGAACGGACAAGGTGATGGGGAACGCGAACCAGTTGATTTCTGAACTGGAAGGCGTGACCAAGCATTTGGATGGACTTATTGCCAAGGTGCAGTCCAAGATGGATTCTAAGGACAACACCGTTGGCATATTGCTGAATGATAGACAGCTGCATGACGATCTGGTGAAGACTGTGCACTCCGCTGACAGCCTGTTCAGGGTTATTCTGCAGGATGGCTTGGACATTAACGTAGATTTCTTTTGAGGGATTGATGATTACAAAGATATTTACTGTTTCCAACAAACTGGGTATTCACGCTCGTCCGGCTGGTATGATAGTTGATATCACCGGCCAGGCGAAGAGCGAGGTATCCATTGTATTTGATGGTTCAAAGGCCAATGCGAAGAGCATCCTTAACGTGATGATGCTTGCTATCCCGGCTGGTTCCGAAGTCAAGTTCGAAATCGATGGCGAGGATGAAGAAGCTGTCGTTCAGCAGTTGGAAAAGCTTTTTGATGACCACTTCAACGAAGAACCTTGCTGAGTCTGTGGCAAAGAAATCCAATGAGGAGTCTCGCAAATCGCCGAGGACTGAACTTGTTGGTGTGCCCTCCTCTCCTGGCTTTGCCATGGGGACGGTGTTCCCTGTTGCAAACCGCGAATTTTCCGTAGTCGATGAGACTCTCCCGGAGAGCCGTCTCTCTACGGAAGAACAGGTGTTCTTGAAAGCCGTTTCCAAGACGACAAAAGAAATTGCCCAGATTAAGGAAATCTCGGAAAGCAGAGCTGGCCTGAAGGACAGCCTGATTTTTGCGACCCATTTGATGATTTTGCAGGATCCCGGTCTTGTCAATGGAGTGCTCGACAAGATAAAGAAGGATCATAAGAATGCGAAGTGGGCCGTGCATGTTGTGTTTGGTGCCTATATCGACAAGTTCGAGGCGATAGATTCCCCTGCAATGCGAGACAAGGCGGCGGACTTGCGCGACTTGTACAACCGCTTGATGTCGGCGATGGACGACTCCGGACCGGTATTGGAGGACGTGGCTGACGAAAAAGGCATTGTCCTTGTCGCACATGAATTTGTTCCAAGTTTTTTGATGACGCTCAAGCCTGGGCAGGTGAACGCCATCGTGATGGATACGGGTGGCCGTACAAGCCATGTCGCGATTTTGTCGAGAGCGTTGCAGATTCCTGCGGTATCCGGCCTTAGGAACGTTGCTGCGCTTGTCAAGAACGGCGATACGATTATCGTCGATGGCTCTGGCGGCAAGGTTATCATCAATCCGAACGAAGATGACATCCGCAAGTTCCACGAACGTCAGGAAACGTTCGAGCGCCAGCGCCGCGAACTTTTTACGATGCGCCAGCTGGAGCCGATGACTCGCGATGGCAAGTACATTGTGCTGCACGCGAACATCGAAATCCCGACGGAAGCAGATAAAGTAAAAGATTTTGGTGCGACGGGAATCGGCCTTTACCGTTCGGAATTCTTGTTTTTGAAAAAGGATGTTCCGACGCAAGCGGAACAGGAAAATGCGTACAGGCATATCCTTGAAACGATGGCTCCGTGCCCGGTTGTCATCCGTACGCTAGATGCGGGCGGCGACAAGCTTGTGGAAGGTGTTTCGGCGGTGAACGAATCTAACCCGTTCATGGGGTGGCGTTCTATCCGCGTGTGCTTGGACCGCGAAGACATTTTCATCACGCAGCTGCGGGCTTTGCTACTCGCGAATACAAAAGGCAACTTGCGTCTTTTGCTCCCGATGATTTCGAGCATGAGCGAACTTAGGCGTGCCAAGGCCTGCATTGCGAAGGCTCGCAAGCAACTAGAAGAAGAAGGACACAAACCGCCTATCGTGAAGGTGGGCGTAATGATTGAAGTCCCTGCCGCAGTGATGATTGTGGATAAACTTGCTAAGGAAGTGGATTTCTTTAGCTTGGGGACAAACGACTTGATTCAGTTTACGTTGGCTGTAGATCGTACAAACGAACTCATTACGGACATGTTCCAGCCGCATCACCCGTCCGTGCTCAGCATGATTTACCAGACGGTGGTTGCTGCGCACCGCGAAGGTATTTCTGTGGCGGTTTGCGGTGAAATGAGTGCGGACCCCATGAGCGTGCTTTTGCTGGTCGGGCTTGGTGTCGATGAACTTTCCATGACTCCGTGGAGTGTTATGACGACGAAGAAAATCATTCGTTCCATAAACTTCGAAGATGTCCGCGAGACGGCCTTGACCGTTTTGCAGATGGACGACGCCGAAGATGTCAACGAATATTTGCATAAGAAGTACGCTCAGACGATTACAGAACTCGGGATATCTAGTTTTGTGGGACAAGTGGAAAAATAAACCTGTTGGATAGTAAATGAGATTATTTTGTTCATTGATGTTTGCTTGTGCAGCTGTCTTGTACGCTCAGATAGACGGCTCGGTATATTCACTTTACAAATCCCCATTTGCGGAACAGGAAACGGTTGCTCCAGACCAGTTCCAAGATGCTGTGATTCGTGCGGCACGTGCGAAGAAAACCATGAACGATATCTCTGTATCGCAGAACCATCGTGATTTTGCGCGTGCAGCTTATTTCTATTACAGCGGCCAGTGGGATAGCGCTTACGCTACCTACAATTTGCTCCGCAATTTAGACCCCAGCTTGACCGGTAATGTGATTCTCCGCATGGCGCAAGCGAATTTCAAACAGGAAAAGTTCGCCCAGATGCGTGAAACGCTCCGCCTGGAAAAAGGTTTGGAAAATGACAAGGCTTTTCGCGAAGTCGCAGAACGCCTGAGAATCGAGGCCACAATGGCCGATTTTTCGTTGAACGATGTGGCCCGTGCAGATTCCTTAAGAGATTTCCTCGAAGACAATCCGGGTGGAGATGAAATTGTATCGCTGAAGTATCGCTATGCTCGTTATTTGGAAGATTCCTACCAGCTGAAACAGGCGAAGCGACTTTACATGAAAATTTTGACGAGCCGAACCGCATATAAGGATTCTGCATACGCTTCTATCCGTCGGTTGCGTGAAGTGCTCGGTACTCCTGAATCTCTTGCCGAAAAGGTTGCCTATGCGAAGTTGGCGTGTACTAAAGATGAAATGAAAAATTGTTTGGACTTGCTGGATTCCATTCAGATTTTGGATGCACAGCTGGCTCAAAAAAATCCTTCTTTGGTCGTGCCGCTTGAAGACCCTGCTTATGCCCGCATGAAAAAGAGTACGCTGGACTTGAATACGCGTATCGTTCTGTGGGAAAAACGTGCTGGGGCCTTGCGTGCTTTGAACCGTTTCGATGGAGCGATTGACCAATACCGTTTCCTTATTGAAAATGTGGAACAGCGTCCGTCGTGGATTCAAGCGATTCTTAAGCTTTACCGCAAGGAAGCGACAGAACAGTTTACAGAAGAAATTCACAGTTACGATTCGTTGTTGCAAGATGTGAGCCAGTTCAGCAATGAAAATGCGAACAACCTTTGGTTGCGTGGCTTTGAATTTGAACAAAAGCTCATGTATGACAAAGCGATTGACTGCTACAAGAAACTTGTCAATAAGCGCTTCAATAATAATCAGAAACGCCAGTGGGCAAGATTCCGCATAGGTTACATCTATTTTAAGCGTGGCATGTGGATTGAAGCTGCCGCGTACTTCAACGAGGCTAAGAAGGATCCGTTCTTGTGGAGTGGAAGTGCATCGAGAATGTTCTTGGGCGATACGTATATGAAAATGGGCGAGGATTCGCTTGCTCGCGAAGCGTATCTCGATTGTATCAAGGATTTCCCGCTTTCGTATTACGCACACCGCAGCCGCATGAAATTGTCCGAAAACAAGTTGCTGCCGACGGACAAGATTCCGTATGCTCACGGCGTGCAAATGTCGCATGCGACGACGATGGATTGGATCCGTTCTGTGAACAAGCTTGGAAAGCCGGACCCGTCGTACAACAAGGAACGTTACGAGCGGATCAAGAAACTCTTCTTGTACGGCTTTGAAGAAGAGGCGTTTAGGCTCTATGACGAAGTGAAGAAGAAGAACCTCAAGCGTATGGATTTCTTGTACGAGTACGGAAAGCTGTTTTACGAAATGGGCGAAACCGCTGCCGGGTATAGGCTTGCTCGCCAGTTCCAGGCGAAAATGGACAGGCGTTTGTTCATGTCTCCGCCGATTGACGTGCTGCATTACTTGTTCCCGGTTCCGTATGCCGATCCTGTGGTTTACTATTCTGGAACTAGCATCGATCCGTTCTTTGTCTATAGCGTGATGCGTCAGGAATCTATTTTCGATTTCCAGATAACGTCTCCTGCGGGGGCTTGCGGCCTTTTGCAGATAATGCCGGCTACCGGCAAGATGCTTGCGGACAAGGAAGAAATTTCGAACTTCAATGCGAAACGTTTGTACAATGCGTACTTGAATATCCGCTTGGGCATCCGCTACTTGATTGACCTCAAAAGCGATTACAAGAACGATTACATGTACGTGCTTTGCAACTACAACGCAGGGCCGAAGCCGACGAAACGTTGGCAGTCGGAAAGCGAAGGGCTTCCGTGGGATTTGCGCGTTGAGGAAATTAGCTATTGGGAAACCCGCGACTACGTAAAACGCGTCATGGGCAATTACTGGATTTACCAAGAAATTTACGACAGCATTGAAACTGCCGGAAAATAGAGCTAGAATGTAATAAGTTTTAGCTCTATTGGAATAATGGATGCCGGCACTTCGGCTGGTTGCTCAACAATTTGCTTTGGTTAATCGTTTTCTATTTTAACGGCACGCTTGTTCTTGTACATGCTGTCATCTGCTTTGCTGAACGTATCCGCGATGGTCGTCTTTTTTGCTGCCGAGGCGATTGCGACACCGCTTGCGATGGAAATCTGTTTCCACGGGAACGCTGCGTTCTTGGTTTGATTCTGGCATTCCCTGAGCCGTTTTAAAAGTTCCTGGTAGTTTTTCAAATCCTCGCCCAGGAGAATGACGATAAATTCATCCCCACCAACTCTAAATACGGGGCTGTGGGCGAAAATCTGGCAAATGAGTTTACATGAATTGATGAGGTAGGCATTACCGTTTTCGTGCCCGTAAATATCATTGATTTCTTTAAGGTTGTTCGTGTCGAGAACGACAATGCCATACGATGTGATTTCGTCATTGTCTATCTTCATTTGCAAATCCGAAAGATAATTGTCATAGGCCATCTTGTTGCCGATGCCCGTAAGCGAATCCTTGAAGGCTAACCCTTGCATTTGCTTCATGTACTGGTTGATGTGGAGCTTTGCTGCTGCAAAACTTTTCGCCAGTTCGCCGATTTCGTCTTTTTGAGTAATGTTGAATTCGACATTCATGTCGCCAGTCGTCATCCTCTTGGCTTCGTTTGTGAGCGTTTTCAGCGGCTTTGTGATGCTTCTTGCAAAGAATATCGTAATGACTGTTGTTAATGCAAGAAGAATTAATATGAACAAAATGCATTGCAAAATGAGCTTGTTTCTCTGAGCGTTGAGTTCAGACAAGGGAATTATGCCGACAAGCGTCATCCCGTTGAACAGCTCCGTAGATATTCGGATTTGGTCTTCGCTCGGCTTAAATGAAAGACCGACGGGGAATGTGGGGTGGTATGTGACAAGCCCTTCTTTGTCTTCGAGATAGGTGTAGCCCGTTTTCAAGATGCGAATCTTGGAAATTAACTTTGTCATCAATTCAAAGTCGATGTCGATGCCGGCAACACCGAGTTCCTTGTTTTCGAGGAACATGGGAACAACGTAAGAAATCATATAGACATCGATGTTCTTGTTGTAATACGGCGTGAGCCACATGGGTTTCCCAGTTTGGATGGGGAGGTAATACCAGCCCACATGCTCGACATCGTTCGGGCTGTATTGCGTAATGTTTGTAGGGAGGACTGATGCAAAGGGGGAATCCGAGTTGTTGTCCTTGACAAGGAATAGGCCTGCATCGGGGGATGTAATGCTCGGATTGAACCTTACGTAGATGGTCTTTACGCCTGGAATGTTCCCAATAGTCGATGTGATTCGGTCTTTGATATTTGCGATATGGATTGCAAGATTTTTATTAAAGAAGTTTGCCGAGTCCAATTTAATTTGCGAAAAAATTCCAGCGACGAGAGCTTGTGTGTATTTTTCATGCTCGACAAAAGATACGTTCAGTTTTGACGCTTCTGCATTTAGCTGATTTTCTATACTTTGTATAGACGTACGCTGCGTTATCCGGCTGATGAACAGCGTACTGATGGTGCCAAGTGTAAGCGTGCCCAAAAGCGTGCACGACAGTGATAGAATTAAAATTTTTGATTGAATTGAAAATTTCATAATCTATCCTATCGAGGTTTTTATATCCCCTGAATCTCGATAACTTTTTTGTTGTTAGTGGAACCCATGACGACCGAGACATCGCGTTTGTGTACATGGAAATGTTCTGCAACAAGTTCGCAAATCGCTTCGTTTGCGGCTCCATCTACCGGCGGGGCTTTGACTTCAATCTTAAAGCTTCCGTCGGGTTGAGGCGTGATGCTTTCGCGTTTGCTGCGTGCATGTACTTTGACGTTTATTCTCATGGGACATGCGCTCTAGGTGAGGACGTAGCCGTCGTTTTGCGGTACGGCCGGTTGCTCAAAATCTTTTTGCTGGTCTGCTTCCATGGCGGAGAGCAGTTCGCTTTGGCTGCGGATGAGTGCCCGGCAGCGGATAAAGTAGTTCGTGCGGAGCTGGCGGAGCTGCTCGATTTCGGTGCGAAGGTTTTCGCTTTCGCGCTTGATGCTTTCGACTTCGCGCATGGCACGTGCTTTCGCTTCGGCGATGATGATTTCGGCTTCCTTTTCTGCGGAGGCCTTGACTTCGTTAATGGTGCGCTGCATGGTGACTACCGCGTCCTGGATGGTCTTTTCGATTTGGCGGTAGTAGTTCACGCGTTCTTCGGCGACTTTTAAGCGTTCTATCAAGTTCGTGCGGTCGCGGAACATGTTTTCGAATGCGGTCGCTGTCGTTTCCAAAAATGCCTTTACTTCTTCCGGGTCGTATCCGTTGAAGCTTTTCTTGTTGAACGTCTGGTTTCTAATGTCAAGCGGAGTCAGTTCCATAAAATCTTACCTTTATTGTATAAATGAAAGATACAAAAAACATACCGCATTTGTAGAATGACTTTCGCGAAGGCCTGCAAAATGGAATATTCATTTTATAGCAAACTCAAGAGACGAGTGCTGCAACCACGGTCATTCTCGACCGAAGGCGATAGGACAACCTCAAAAGGCGAGCATTGCAACCATGGTCTTTCTCGACCGAAGGGAGGGAATCCATACGCTTTTCATCTGGCTTAGTCATCCTCGGAGCGAAGCGTAGGGGATCCATTATTTCTCGTACTTATTTACGATGGATTTCGCCGTTTCCAATATCATCTGCTTCAGCTTTTTCGGCTGTTCGACCGTCGCGATGTTCCCGTAATACATGACCCATTGCTTGAGCAGCTCGTTCACCTCGACCTTCATCGTCACGCGTATCTCGTCGCCCGGCGCGTCTTCCATTTTCATGGAGCGGTGGTACGGACGTTCCTTCAAAAAGTTCTTGGCGTATTTCGGGAAGTAAATGACAACCTTTTCTTCTTGCGGATTCTGGTCGCCCAAAAGCAGCGCCCCCGTGCGGATTCGCTTGCGCAACGATTCGACCACCTTGGGGTCTTCTTCAAAAGTTTCCTTCAGCAATTTCACCGACTCGATGCGCTGCAATTTTAACGCATAAGTTTTGTCGGGATGGTGCTGCGAAACGCAACCGATATAAATGTCTCCATGACTTATCGCGACCATCAGCGGAATGCGAGGCTTATTTGAGGGCGTTCCCCAGTTGTCTGTATATTTTATTTGTACTTTCCGCTTTTGACGAATCGCGTTCAGAATAGTCGGCAGGTTCTTGCTCACGTCTTCGTCGTAATTGGGCGGAGTTCCCATAAAGAGAATGCGACCGTTCAATTCTTTCGAATAGCTCTTCAGAACGTCTTGCTGTTTCGCAGGCAAATCCTGCGTGATTCTCTTGGTGAGGTCTTCGATAAGGCTTGATGTTGCCGGGTACAAGTTCGCGATGCGCTGCAAAAAGACAAAATGCAAAACCATGTCGCCGAAATCCGGGAATACGAGTTTGTTTGCACGTTCAAGTGCCACCTGGTAATAAGTCTTGCCGCTATCAATAATACGTTGGATATAGCCGCCTTCGAGATTTACCAACGCCTGCATGTCGCGTTGCACGTTCCGTAAATCGCTTTCGGGAATATCCAAATGATGCATGATGTCCGTAACGCTATAACGATTGTTATAGTGCACCATCAGATACACAAAAATTCGCACCATGCGTTCGCCACGACCAGAACTTTCCATAAAACTTCGCTTCTGCTTTCCTAATCAATATAAATAAATCACGCGACACCTATTGTCGCCTGACAATACTATATTTCTTTCTATGCCGACCTTCACCAAGTACATCCAAAACGAAGAACACTATTCCGAAGTCATTTCCCGTATCGCGACAGTCCGCGAAACGCTCTGGATTGGCACCGCCGACATCAAGGATGTTTATGTGAAACAGAACGGCGAATCAATCTCGTTGCTCGGACAACTCGCAGGACTCCTCAAGCGCGGCGTGGGCGTGCGGCTCATTCATGCAAAAGAACCCGGCCCGAACTTCCGCGAAGATTTCGACCGCTATAAGATTCTCGCGACCGACCTCGAACGCGTCATGTGCCCGCGAGTGCATTTCAAGATGATAATTTTCGATCTTGAAACCGCCTACATCGGCTCTGCAAACTTGACCGGAGCCGGCATCGGCATGAAAAGCTCCCTCCGCCGCAACTTCGAAGCAGGAATCCTCACGAATGACCCGCAAATCGTCGAACCCGCCATCGAGCAGTTCGATACGCTTTGGATGGGCGCCCACTGCGAAAAATGCGGCCGCCAGGAATTCTGCGGAGATAGGATAAAGTAATATAATCCAACTGTTCGAACGCCTCGAACCAGCTTTGGGGTTTTGGAATGTTGCTGTTGCCCGAGACCAGCACTAGTGAAGAACTGAAATTAACTAAATTCCGCCAAAAATATGCTGAAATTGTGTTTTAGTCCATTATAATGAACTATTTTCTGTATTTTAGTCCATTTTTGTGAATAAAAATATATATTTTAGTCCATTAAGAGGTGTCTTATGGACGAAAAAAAGCTACTGCAGGTTCTTGCGGAACAGAAAGAAGAAATCACGACTAGGCGTAATTCCTGGGTGTCTCGTAGCGAAGAATCCTTGTTTGAAATGGATAGTTCGCTTGCACAGGTGGTCATCGGTGTTCGCCGCAGTGGAAAATCGACGATATGCCACAAGGTGCTGCAAGATCATGGCATCAACTATGCTTATGCGAACCTAGATGACGATCGGTTGATGTCGCTTTCTGTTGAAGACTTGAACACGCTTCTGCTTTGCCTTTATCAGCTCTACGGTACGGATATCCAGTACATACTCCTCGATGAAATTCAAAATGTCGATGGTTGGCATTTGTTTGTGAACCGTCTTTTGCGACAGGGATTGCACGTGTTTGTTACAGGCTCCAATGCGAAATTGTTGAGTAGTGAACTTGCGACGCATCTGACCGGACGTTACAATGAAATTCGTCTCTATCCGCTTTCGTTTGCGGAATACTGTGTTTTTCATCAGGTGAATCTGCAAGATGTTACGACTAAGGCAGAAGCCGCTCGTAAATCGGCTTTCCTTGAATATCTGCAATATGGCGGGTTCCCGGAACTGCAAAACATTAACAACAAACGTGCTTACATACAAAGTTTATTCGATTCTATAATACTAAAGGATATCGCGGGTCGATTCAAAATTCGCCATGCCGAGGTACTCCGCACCATCGCGAATCACATAATCAACAATTCTTGCCAAGAGGTCAATTACAAATCCCTGGCTGAGAATTTTGGACTGAACAGCACCACGACCGCCATAAAATACGTGGACTATCTTAAACAGGCTTTCTTGATTGGGCTGTTGAGCAAGCATTCGTTCAAGAGCAAAGTCCGGCTCCGTAACAGCAAGGCTTATGTGATTGATACGGGATTTATCGCCAATCGTGAAAACGCACTCTCGCAAGAGAATCTAGGCTGGCGACTTGAAAATATGGTTTACATCGAACTGTTGCGTCGAGCCGCGAAGGAGTTTGACGACGTGTATTATTATAAGCCTTCGTCGCAATCTAAAGAAGTCGATTTCGTTGTTTGCAGACAAGATAAAGCAAAGGAACTCGTGCAAGTCGCATACGAGATTGATTCTACCAAAGCGTTTAATCGCGAAACCTCGGCCTTGGTCCAGGCTTCGGACGTGCTCAAGTGCAATGAATTGACTTTGGTTTGCTTCGATAAAACTCGGGATGAAGTCGTGAAAGACAAGACCATTCACATAAAGAATGCACTGGAGTGGAGCCTTGGCTCTGGAAAGGCGTAGAAATTGGCTTTTTTTGATGACTGTTGCTCCATTCTTACATTTTTAGGTTAAATTTATACCGTAAACTATAATAAGAGGTTTTATCGAGTAGTAGCATTTTGACATAAGTTTGAGCGTTGCTCTTGGCTTTCAATCGAAATCGGCAAAATTTTGAACACTAGGAAGACTAAGGCGATGACTCGCGTCATATGGCGTGGGTTTTTGCATTTATTCCTAGAAAGGTTTTGCCGAACCGCGATTGAGTGAATAGCATAAATTCCACGCTTTTTTTGTGGAATTTTGAAATCCGAGAGCAAACGACATCAATTGTCGTCTGCTCATTTTATATTAGGGATATCGGCAAAACTAATGGAATGAATGTAAGGACTCGAAAGGGAAACTTTGATAGCTGTCATTCTGGAGGGACGAAGTCCCGATAGAATCCAAGGCGTTGGAAAAAGGTAAAATGTATTATGAACTTTTATTGCAAAAAATGCGGATACTCTTACGATGCATGGACAATCGCGAATGCTGGTTGCAGTAAAGGCGGCAAGCATGATCCTTATCGTGGAATGCAAATGGGACCCAAATACGTTTGTGTCAAGTGTGGATATTCATACGACTTTTGGACTATCGCCAACTGCAATTGCAGCCGTGGCGGAAAACACGAGATTATGTAATAAGATAAGGAGATGTGTAATGGCGTATCGCAAAGATGACGATCTTAAATTTCTAGGTCAGTTGCAGTCGGAAGACTTAAATGACTTGGTTAATTGCTTAACATACGGTAAAAAGGATGACGTAGCCCGTTTTACAGAAGAATTGACGAAGCGTGAAGTATATAAAAAATATTATCCAGATCATCATCAATATTGGAAAGAGATTGCTGCTGAGATTCAGTGTTTTGGTGCAAATACCTTTGCAACCTTTTTTCGTCGCGGTAAAGGCGTTTTGTACAAAGAAGTGCTAATGGATGTTTGTGATAAACTTAAAGTTGACTACAATAAAAAAACTAATGTTCCTGAAATAGAAAATACTCTTTTGTTGAAAGTATTGTCAGATGTGACAAAAAAAATGAGTAAAGAGGAATTAAATGAATTTGCAAGTGAATTAGGGATAAGAAATACTGATAATATAACTCCGCAAATTATAACGGCTTCTGTTCAGACAATTTTTACTACAGGAGGAGGATTTATAATAAAGAACACTGTAGGAGCTATTTTAAAATATTTATTTGGGCGAACTGTTGCTAAAGCTGCGTTAGGAAGGATTCTTCTTTTGGGAAATCCTGTTGGATGGGCTGTTACTGGAGTATGGACTGCAGTTGACATTGCGGGACCTGCATATCGAGTAACTATTCCTGCTACGATTATGATTTCTTTGTTGAGAAAAAAGAGAGAAAGGTATTCTATTGCTTTAATTGGGGATAAAGCTGTAGGGAAAACAACTTTGCTTAGTTATTTGCAAAAAGGTTGTTTTGTGGATATCAAAGAACATTCTGTTGAAGAAAAACATGATTCTTTTGAATCCCCATTATGGAATCGTCCTGTAGAAACTGTAATTGATACGACAGGGGCAAAGGAATATTTAAGAAAACAAAAAGAATTGTGCATTGATAAAAAAATTGTATTCTTCTGTTATAAACCTCAAGATGTTTTGGATAATCCTGCAAAAAGAAGTTGTTTTCTTCAGCGTTTGCAGGGATTGGAGAAGGGAAAGGTGTTCTTTATCGCAACACATAGAGATTCTTATGATATAAATGAGATGAAACAGAAAATGCATGTTTTTTTTGCTTCTCCAACAATGGGTTCGGACTCTCAACTTTTTACATCGGAAAATTCTTTTTATGTAAACTTAACCAATGAAGTAGAGTCTAAAAGTATGCTCATGCAGATATTAAATAAGATGGAGGAAGATACTCATGCATGATATCTTGTGGGTGCAAACAGAACCTGAATCATCTGTACTTGTCGATGGCTTTGCAAATGATATTGATATTGCTGATTACGTATTCGTTATAGATAATCCTGATTATAGGTTGATAAAAAACGGTCAAATAAAAGTTTTTTACAACAAAAAAGAGAATGGTATTGTTGTTCATGGGCATGTTTGTAATTTGGATCCTGTTGGTCGAAAAATCGCTTTTGCTTTTTTTGCAAGAGAAAAAAACATATTCCATGTTATGACTTTACTTGAACGGCGTTTGACGAGTATTGGATTAACGCCACCATCTGAAACCATGGATAGGTTTTTACGTTTGTTCGTGAATCAAAATTTTGTCCCTTTCTTGTCGAAAAAGAAGCTTTGTACAACTTTGATTTGCGCTGTATTGAGTATGGTATCGCTTTTTTTTTGTAAATGTAATGATGCTTTGTTGATGATTAAACGAATTTTTATAAACTTCCCAAAATAAGGAGGATTTAAATGAACGGATTAAATAAAGATATGTTGCTTGTTGTGAAGGATTCTGTTGCTGATTCTTACAACAATCATACGATGCTTGAAATCAATAAAATGTTGCATAATGTTGATGTTGTAAAACGGGATGATTTAAAGAACCCAAAATTTATAGATATTTCTGGAATAGAAATTGATCCAGAAATTGATAAAGCTTATCTTCGTGCAAAATATTTTGATGAACCAGATGTATATTACGAAGCAACATTTGATTCAATAAATAGAATGAATAGAGAACGCTTTAATATGTTCAAGCATGTGGCTCATATTTTAGGAGCGACGATGATAACAAAAATGAACGTTCAGGAAGAAGAAACAAGTCGTGGTTTTGGCGCTCACTTGGGATTTGGTTCTGGAAAAACAAGTGAAACTAGTGCAGAATGGTGTAATAACGTAAAAGGTAAAATAAAAGCATTTGAAGTTGGAACAAATTCAAATTTAAATATGGAATCTAATAGAGAAGAAAAAAGATCGTTTAATGTTGATATCCAAAATTTAATTCAAGAAAAATTAAATAGAGGCTTTTTGCAGTATGAAGTGTTTGACGCAAAAGAGTATAATGAACAACAATGGGAAAAAGCAAAAGAATTACTTATAAAAAGCCAGCTGTATTATAGTGAAGATTTTCGTGCACTTCTTGAATCTCGAAATCCCGAATATGGCTTAAAAAAATTTGATTTTATACAATATCAAATATCTTCAGATTTAAGTAAATATTTAACGCTTGCTGCCGCGATCGATCTTTCAGGGATTATTTCTGGTGCAATATCAGGAGCAACTTCGGCTGCTGTTGGCCCTGTTGCTTCTGGCGGTGTGGCGACAGTGTTGTCTGGAATACTTGGTGTTGATATAGGTTTGAATGCAAATCTTAAAGCTGAAATTCAAAAATTCAAAACGGAATCTGATTTGCTTGTAATGGGGTTTGAACATCCGGATTCCTGTCTTGACGAATTGGATAAAATAATTGAGCAATACAAGAAAACAAAAAATTTGTTTGGCGACGGACGTCTTGAAAAACAAAGTGTCGCTGCTCAGTTGCTTGATAAAGGATTGACTATAGGGGAAGTTTCGACAATCGCCAAACTTCCTGTAGATGATATTCAAAAAATAAGAGAGAGAATGGAAAAGAAATATCAAATTCAATCGGAAAAGAAATAATGGGTTTGCTTATGTCCAATACCGCTTACGATTCCCGCTTTCTTTCTATCCCGTTCTACAGATCGCATCCGTACATGATGCCTTTTGTGGGGGATGCTTACGAATCTCCGAAGCATAAAAAGCTTTTGCTTGTTGGCGAAAGCTTTTACTTGCCCGAAGGCGCTACGGTGCATCACGATGTGGATTCGTGGTACGGAACTCCGTCGCTTACGGAAGATGAACGCAATTGGTGCAATACACGCGGGACTCGCGAGGGCAAGAGCGGGCGTTTCGGGAAAGAGATTGACCGTTGCTTAAATCTGGTGCTGCCGAGCGGAGGCAATGGCTGGCATCAGGCGGCGTTCCTCAATTACTTCTTGCGTCCGGCGGATTGCACGACTGGAATCGAAGATTTGTGGAAAACAACGGGTGGCAAGGAAATTGACTGCGAACAAGCTGTCCGCAATTTTATCAAGGTTCTGGAAATTCTGAAACCGGACATGTTTGTTTTCTTGAGTTCTCGAGTTTGCAAACAGGCGGAGGGGTTTGATTATCCGAAATATTTTGGTAGTGAACTTTGGGATTGGACGGGTCCGTGCGGCATTGAATATGTCTATACGAAGCATCCGTCAAGTGTCCATTGGAATCAGCCGATGACGGGCTACACAAAAGCTCACGGCATGACTTCACGGGATTTCTTCTGTAGTTGGCTTAAAGAAAATTGGCTTAGATAGTTTTTCGTGAATGTTCTGTAGAAATGAATGTCATAAAAGGTGGTCTTTTGACTACCTTTTGCTTTTTTTGCCGATAAGGCAGTTAGTGTTTGTACTTTGTCTTTTGAATTTGAACATCAGCTTCTGTCTTCATGAAAAACTTTGCTTGATGGTTTGTGTTTTTTGGGGGAATTTGAGTCTAAAAAATAATAGGCTTAAAGACGACGTTAATTGTCGTTTGCTGATTTTACATTCTTGATAGTCAGTAAAAACATAAAGGAGTTAATTATGGCTATTAAAAATGCAAAAATAAAATTTTTGCGATTGGGCGTACACGCCTTGGGTTGTTCTGAATCGTTACCAAAGGCGATTTATTTCCCAAGCCTTGAAATATCCTATATGGAAAAGGGACGGAAAAAGAGTTCCTTTATGCTTGATGAAAGCAAGGTCACGAAGAAAAATTATAAGGGAATTGCTACTGCGGAAAATTTTGTTGTGGTTTGGGCTGGCAACGATTATTTGGTTTATTCAGAATCCGGGGTGCTTCTAACCACATTGAATGTTGAAATTGGTCGGCTTGTTTCTGTGGACAAGACTTATTTTTGCGTTGCTAAAGAAAAAAAGCTTTTTGCATATAATGAAAAGGGCAACATTGTCGGACAAAGAGAACTCACCGAAGATGAATTGAAACAACTGGGGATGTTGTATGGCGAATTACCCTAGTGCGGAATATTTCAAGGACTTCTTGCGTAAAATTTATCCTTGCAAGGAACCTTTTGAATTGCTTGTCGTTGATAAGAAACCTAAGACAAGGGCTGGCGTTTATATCTGGGGAAAACATAGAATTCGTATATATGCTCCTTGGGGACATTTAGAAGAAACGGCTATACATGAATATGCCCATCATATTCATTATACGGAATGTGGATCGAAGGCTCATGGAGAGCGCCCCCATGGACCACAATTTTGGGAAATTTATAGAGCGATAATGAGTTTCGCAGCACAAAAAGGTCTTTATGTGAAAGAGCGAATTGAAAAAATGCAAAATTTTAGAAAAAATAGGGTATATTTAAAAATCATACGGTAATTATCACTTTAACAATCGGGGAGGGGTGATGTATGTTTGTCACTACTTATGATGCAAAATTTCAATCTATTCCTTTCTATAAAACCCATCCATATATGATGCCGTTTGTGGGGTGTAATTATGAATCGCCTGAGCATAAGAAACTTTTGCTTGTGGGTGAGAGCCATTATTTACGCCAAAATTCAACAATTCATCGTAATATTGAAGGGTGGTATGCTGGAGTAGAAGGTATTACTGATGATGAATGTGAATGTTGTAATACAAGACATTCTTCAGAAAGGGGTTATGGTAAATTTAAGGCTCCCATTGAAGCCGTTTTGAAAAATTTCTTCCCTTCAGGATTTGATGAAATAGCTGCGTATAATTATTTTTTGCGTCCGGCGAATGAAGGTTCCTCTTTTCGTGATATATGCGAGGAAAAAGATCATGAAAAAGCTGTGTTGAATTTTCATAAAGTTCTTGAAATTCTATCGCCGGATTTAGTTGCGTTTTTTGGTGTTCTTGCTTTTGATTCTGTTGAGGAAGATTATAAAACATATATGGGGGAAAATTTGTGGGATTATACAGAAAGAAAAGGTATAAATTATTTACCGTTTAATCATCCATCAAGAAGTTGTGAATGGAATGGACCACTACGCCGTGGCAAAATGTATGGTAAAAAGAATAGTCTTGTCTTCCTTAATTTTTTGCGTGAAAATTGGCTTCTTAAAAAATAAAAATGATTCCCCTCTCGCACGACATTAATTGTCGTGCGCTTCTTTTATATTGCATGGTGAAAAATTGAGGTTAAAACCATGCAGTTACATTACGAAAATACAATCGAAAATTACTTTAAAAATAAGCGTGAAATGCTTGGCAAAGAATGTGTCTCCGAGAAGTCTCTGAGCGGTCAGCCGACTTTTATGGACTTGAAAATTATGGAATTTTGGAGCCGCTTTATGCATCATTATCCTGAAGGTGATTGTAGGACCTTTTGCGAAAAGTATATGACAGATGACAGTATAGTGAATCTTATGGATAGAGTGTATGAAGTTCGCAATAGCATTGATCTTTCTATTAGAATTACGACGGAGATTGAGAACAAGTCGTACAAGGCGAAGGATCTTCTAGAGGAATTTCATAGAAGTAGAAGAATGATTTTTGCTAGGCAATTTCTGAACATTCTCGCTCATTGGGGCGATGGCGATACTTATACGCGCCAGTTGCTCTCTCGGTCGATTACAGAGTGTTCCGCAAATTGGCTTGCCAAGGGATGCGATGAAGGCGATGTGTCGATGCAAAGGGCGTTTGAATTGAAGCGTCTTTTCCATCTTTCGGATGAAGCCTTGGAACTTGTGTTGTACTTGTGGCTTCGCGATCATCATAATATGTTTTTTAAGGTTGAAAAAATTTCGGAAATGTTCGATTTTTTTGATTCGTATGATCGAGGTTCGTTTAGGCGGATTTCTTTGATTGCGGGGCTTGATTCGACTGTGCTGCATAATCTTTGTTCTAAGGAGAGTGCTCTTATCAAGTTCCAGTTGGTGTGTATGGAGGAATCGTTCCGAAATTCGGATTTAAGAATCAAGCGGCGTGAACTGTATTTGGCGAACGAGGTTAGCGATTTTCTGTATGGCTTTTCGGATATGTCGAGGATTATGGATTTGAAAACGGCGCCAAAGCCTTGTGTCGATTATGCTCAGATTTCCAAGACGAATCCGCAGGCATCCTTTGTTTTGCAGATGCTGAAAACTCATCAGAAGGGCGCTCCTCTCAATATTCTTTTTTACGGTCGTGAGGGGACAGGAAAAACGGAACTTGCGAAAGCGCTTGCTCAAGAGTTGAACTTGCCTTTGCTTGCTGTCGGCATGGGCGACGAATCTATGGATAAGGAATCCCTTTTGCAGACTCGTTTGCGTTCCATGTTGCTTGCCGATTGGGAATGTGAGCGGAGTGGTGGCATAATTCTGATGGACGAGGCTGATTTGGTCTTGAATAAGGCCGAAAAGGGCTTGCTGAATATCATTTTTGAAAATCTGAAAACGCCTGTTATTTGGATAACGAATAATATTGATTCTATTGAAAACAGTACTCGTCGCCGGTTTGACTATTCGTTGGAATTTTTCACGTTCAGTAATAAGGAACGTGTTGCGATTTGGCAGTCTGTTCTTAAAGCGCAGCAGGCGGAATCAATTTTGTGCGACGATGAAATAGAGAGCGTTGCCAAGGAAATTCCTGTGATGGCGGGAAGCATTACTTTGGCGGTTCGTCAAGCGCAGCGGATGCAGACGGCGGATTTTTCCCCGTTGAATGTGGTTCGTGAGATTGCTTCGTCTCATGCCAAACTTTTGGGCATATCGATGGGTTCGCAAGATTCAAATGGGAAAGAATACAATGTGGACTGTGTTCGGATTTCATGCGGTGATGTTAAGAATACTGATTATGTTGTTCCAATGCTCAAAAATTTCGATGCGCAATGGCGTGCTTCGAAATTGAATGGTCGCAGAGAAAACTTGAATATCTTTTTGTACGGACCTCCGGGAACGGGCAAGTCGGCTTATGCAAAGCATATTGCTCGAGATATTCTTGGTCGTGATTTACTCGTGAAGCGTGCAAGCGATATTCTTGGCGGAATTGTGGGCGATACGGAACGCAATATTCGTGAAATGTTTAGGGAGGCCGAGCAAGGTGATGCCATTCTTTTCATTGATGAGGCTGATAGCTTCTTTGAAAATCGTAGCAATGCGAAAAATCACTGGGAAGTGACTTTGGTGAACGAGTTTATTTGCCAGATGGATGCGTTCAATGGAATGCTTGTTGCGGCGACGAATTACGAGAATGTTCTGGATTGGGCTATCCGTCGGCGTTTTCAGCTGAAGCTGGCGTTTGATTATATGGAGTCTAAGCAGGTTTCAAAAACGTGGGCTACGTTCTTTGGGGATAAATGCCCAAGGGAAGTTCTTGCTTATGATAATATTTCTATTAGCGATTTCCAGAATGTCCGCCGTAAATTGACGTATGTTCCTAATGAGTTGAGGACGCGAGAATTGATTTTGCAGAACATGCTCGAAGAAATTGCCAACAAAGATGATCATCAGGGGCGAAAACTGGGGTTGTAGGGGTGTTGCTGTGCATGCAAAAAAGGTAGTCCTTAGACTACCTTTTTGCATAATTTTTGACGGCGAGAATGTTAATGTCCAAGGCTTGCCTTGATGGCGAGAACTTCGGCTTCGGTTAGTTTGGAAATCCTCATGACCTTTTCGACAGAATCGCCTTCTGCGAGCATGGCCGTTGCCATTTCACGACGCTCTTCGGTACGGCCTTCGGAACGGGCTTTTACCCTGACCGAGGCCAAAAAGTCCAGTTCTTCTTCTGTCATTACCATATTTGCCGCCTGTTTTTCGAGATCCTTGTTCGACGCAAATTCAATTTTCAGGATTGTTCATCTTCATAGCTTCACTTATAAGAAAGTCCTTTGTAAAGTTACATAATTTTGCTTTTTCTTCTAGCTGTGAGAAAATGTAATCTTTAAGAGTTTCTATTGGAGTTTCTTTGTTCAGACTATCTATGAAACGAAGCCATTGCGCAAGGGTGCTTTGGTCGTATATGTAATTGCCTTTAAGAAACTTTGAAACTTCAATAAAAGTAATTGATTGTTTCAAATTCGAATATTGCTTATCTTCGTGTTCGAAGAACCCACAATGACGATAATTTTTTGCATCTGTGAAATCATCTGATAATTGTAATTCGATGTGGCTGAAATCTTGAGTCCAAAGACTATCGCCGTAGTGTTTATTTGTGACTTTGCGTTTTCTTGTATAGAATGTTTGCTTGCTGTATGATTTCTCGTTTTCATGCAAAATTCCAATGGAGATGCATTCTAGTTGCTGTTTTTTATCTTCATTGCTTTTGTTTGTCGTTTCTTCTTTTGTTAGGTTGTTAAATATGAGATTGTCGATGCAGTCGCTGCCAATACGTCCAAGAGTGGCATTGAGAAAATCAATGGCAATTGATTCGTTTTCGGGAGTTCCGAAAAGTAACTTAAAAATAGAGTCGTTGTAGATATAGATGTACTTGAATTGTTCTTTGTATTTCGCAATGCAGGCGGAAACATCGTGCCCTTGCTTGTGAGTTTCGCGGATGTCTTTGAGCATGCCTGCGTATTGTTCCTTGTTCATAAAGGATCCTTTGCTACATGAATAGCTATTTTTGCGTACATTCAAAACGTACACAACGGGTGTGTATTTTATTGTCGATTATATGGAAGCCGATCGCTATGCGATTCGATATTAGATATACAAATATTCTACAGTGAGTGCAATAGCTCGCGTTGCTGGCGAAAATGTACAGAAAAAAGGTGGTCCTTAGACTACCTTTTTGCATAATTTTTGACGGCGAGAATGTTAATGTTCGAGACTAGCCTTGATTGCAAGAACTTCGGCTTCTGAAAGACGCGAATATTTGACAATTTTTTCGATAGGTTCGCCTTCTGCGAGCATATTGGCGGCCATCTCACGACGTTCATCGGAACGGGCCTTCACCCTGACCGAGGCCAAAAAGTCCAGTTCTTCTTCTGTCATTACCATATTTGCCGCCTGTTTTTCGAGATCCTTATTCGACGCATGGTTCACAAGCAGTCTGTCAATCGCCTTTGCGATTACGTCGTCATTGAAGTCTGGGAGGCTTTCGGCAGTTCCTGCGTGCTTGAGCAGGTAGAGCCAGCGGTCCTCAACGGTCTTGACTTCGTCAATGGTCTTTGTGAACTTTGTCAAGTCATATAAAATATACATCATCTTGTCATTGAATGTCAAGCCGTTCTCGTTACGGACGGCCCACGTGCCATAATAGTCCTCCTGTTTCCCTACGGGAAAGTCGCAAATCCAGATGGCGTAGGTGGGCGGGATTTCGTAGCGGTGATCTTCGCGCTTGGCCTTTTCTTCTTCGGAGATGACTGCGTTGATGTTTCCAAAATGTTCCTCGTTCCATTCGTATTTGCTTTGGAGTACGAATGCGCTGTGCTGCAAAAGGACACGGTCTGCAAAATACTTGGGCCTTGCTTTCTGCATCTCCACGTTAATGCTGGCTCCATTCGAGGTCTTTGCACGAATGTCAAGCCTAAACTGGGGTTGGATTGTAGGGAACACGAGATTAATATCGGTGCTCTTGACAGTCACGGATTCAATTCTGTTTTCCCCTTCTAGGCGGAAAGCTCCGTTCAGAAAGCTCACCAAAGCTTCTTCGTCACTCATAAAAATTTTGAATCCTGTATCGTAGAGCGGATTGATATAGGTATGTTTCTTGATTTCTGCGATGGTCTTTTGGATCCAGTATTCACGATAGGGGTCGGTGTTGACCAAATTGATTGGCGGAATGTCGTTGCTTTCTGGCATGAAAAGTCCTTTGCCATTGATATGGCGTACGGTGTAAACGCGAAAAACACGCAATACACGGCAATGTTTTGCTGTTGATTTAGTTCGATAATGGAAGCCGACCACTACGCGAGTCGGTATATGTATCGCAGCGTATTCCGCATGGGAACAGGTGATTTTCTGAAATTGGGGATGATTTAAAACGAATGGGATTATTTTACAAATAAGTTACAATATGGCACTTGCCGCTATATCCAAATATTGGTACATTACTGCATGACCCTTGAAATGGCCTCAGGCATCCGAAAGATTCGGATGTTTTTTCTTTTTTTCAGAATCAGGAGGCTAAATGAGTCAAGATAAAACTCGGTCGCGTGACCATGATGGATTTTTCCGTTATGTCTATAGCATTCCCAAGAATGCCAAGGCGTTGCTGAACATTTGCCGCGAGGACAACGGCAATCTCGACAGAATCCTTGCCGAAGTGGACTTGGATTCGCTTGTGCGTCTGCCGGACACTTACAGCGAAGTTGGCGAACGCGGTGAAGCGGACATCGCGTTCAAGGCTCATCTTTCGGGCGGCGGCGAAATCAATGTCGGCATCCTTTTGGAACACAAGTCCAAACAGGAGAAAAGCGTACTCAATCAAGTCGGACGTTACGCTCTTCGGGTCATCATGGATCACGAAGACGAAGTGTTCAGCTGGATTCCGACAAAGGCGATTATCATCTACAACGGCTCTACCGGATGGGATCCTTTGGTAGAATTTCGCAAAAAGGCACGCGCTAAATTCCAGGGGAATAATCTTCCTTTTGAATGCGTACTTGTGAATCTTGCCGCAGTTGACGATGTCGCCTGTGTTGAATCTGATTCCCCTGCGGCAGCTGTAGGAGCTATGGCTATGAAATACGCGTTCAGTCCTGAAGGCTTTAAAGCTGCTATCCCGAATGTTGAAACTATTCTTCGTAAAATGTCTAGCGCTGAGCAGGCTACCCTTGTTGAAAAAATCATATTATATTTACAGGAGTACATTGACGAAAGTACCGTGGAGGAACTTCAGATGGCATGGAAAAGTATCGGACAGAGGATGGGCTTTGTAAGCGCCGGGGATGCCCGTCGTGCCGCTGAAAAAGCTGGTCGAAAAGAAGGTTTGAAAAAAGGCAGAGAAGAAGGTAAGACAGAAGGATTGAAAGAGGGCTTGAAAGAAGGTCGTGCTGAAGGCCTCAACGATGCTTTGGATGCTATGCGTAAACTTGGAATTCCTGAAGAAAAGATTCAGGAAGCAAAGGCGATGTTAGAAAAATCATTGAATAAATGATTCTTCTTATAGCCGTTCCAAATAGCTTTCTCGAAAGAATTACCCGAACAGTCTTATCACGCGCTTGATGCCTGCGATAAAGCGGTCGATGTCGCGTTCGAGCGTATAAACGCCAAAGCTCAGGCGGAGCGTGGCATCCACGCCAAAGCGGTCCATCACGGGTTGCGCACAATGGTGCCCGCTGCGAACGGCGACGTTTTCTTCGTCGAGGATCATGGCTGCATCACCGACGGCAATTCCGTCCAACGTAATGCTAATGAGCGCACCGCGTTCTTTCGGGTTGCCGAGGACTTTCACTTGCGGGATTTCGACGAGCTGCTTCAATGCGTACTGCGTAATTTGTTCTTCGTGCTTGCGGATGTTGTCGAGGCCGACGTTGTTCAGCCATTCGATGGCTTTTCCGAGGCCGATGACTTCGGCAATGGCGGGCGTGCCTGCTTCAAAGCGTGCCGGGACATCGGCGTAAGTCGTCTTTTCAAACGTGACGTTCTTGATCATTTCGCCACCGCCGTGCCAAGGCGGCATGCTGTCGAGTACGTCGTATTTGCCGTAAAGAACGCCGATTCCGGTCGGGCCGTACATTTTGTGGCCGCTGAATGCGAGAAAATCGCAGTCGAGCTTTTGTACGTCAATTTTGATGTGGCTTGAGCTCTGGGCGGCGTCAATCAAAATTTTTGCTTGCGGGGCGAGACTCCGGACGGTCGCGATGATTTCTGCTATGGGGTTCACTGTTCCGACGGAGTTGCTCACGTGGGCGACTGCGACCATCTTGGTGCGTGGCGTGAGGAGTCCGGGGAGTGCTGCCAAGTCCAAATCTCCGCTGTCCAAAACGGGGATGACCTTGATTTTGGCACCTTTCATTTCGGCGACGAGCTGCCAGCTCACGATATTGGCGTGGTGTTCCAGGCCGCTGATGACAATTTCATCGCCGGCTTCAAAGAATTTGCGCCCGTAGCTCCAGGCGACGAGATTGATGCTTTCGGTGGTGCCGCGGGTAAAGACGATTTCGTCTTCTGATTTTGCGTTGATGAACTTCGCAACGTCTTTGCGGGTCTTTTCAAAGGCTTCGGTAGTGCGTGCGCTCAGGCGGTAAACCCCGCGTTTGACGGAGCTGTAGTGCTCGCGGTAAAAGTCGTCCATCGCATCGATGACGATTGCGGGCTTCTGGGTCGTGGCGGTGCTGTCCAAAAAGGCGAGCGGCTTTGCTTCTTTGTCGCCTGCGACCAACATCGGGAATTCATTGCGTAAAACTTCTGCGTTCATGCCCCAAAGATAGAAATCCTCTATAGTCGGAGTCAAATTCAAGTAAAATATTATTAGGGTTCAAGATTTTTTTTGATTATTCATTAGGGATTGGTTATAATTCGTTATATAATAAAACTATTCATATCGTCATCCCGACTCAGGAATGTCATTCTGACTTGGAAATTGTCATCCTGACCCTGAAAGGGGATGGATCCAGTAAAGTTTTAGAAGAGGATTAAATGAAAAAGTTTTTTGTGGCAAGTTTGATTTGTTCCGCAATTTTGGCGCAGGGCGGTTTTGCCCAGGAGGCGCTCCGCAAGGCTGTTGATTCCAATAACTGGAAAAAAGTGAAAAAGATGGTCAAGGCGGGCGAAATCGAAGAAATTTATTGCGGCAAGATGTCGGCAAAAAACGCAACGGATATTTACGGCAAGCATTTCAAGCAGATGCCGGACGAAGCGTTTGCGGCATGCCCGTCCCAGTTTGCGTACGGTTTTGGTCCGAAGGTGTGTTCGATGGCGAATGCCGCGAACGCCTGCTCGGGTGTTGTCAAGTATTTGCTCGCCGATGGCGAAAAGGGGAGTGCGAAGGCTCTCAAGACGCTTGACGAGGTCGCCAAGGCGGCAACCAAGACGAAAGCTTTTGCAAAGTCTTCTCTCGTGAGTGTCGATACGACGGTCTGGAAGCCGTGCCCGAAGAAGGGTGCTGCTCGAACAAAGTGTATCGCCCAGTGCAAAATTGATGCGAACTCTTTGCTTGCGATAGACCACAATGTCAACTGCAAGTCGAATCCGGAACAAATGGTCGATAAGACGATTAAGGTCTATAAGCCGTCGCCGGTTTTTGCGAGTTTGCGGGATGGATTTTCCGAGGGCTTCTGGAAAGCTCCGATGTCTGTAGCTGGGACATATGCCGCTCTTGCGGGCAAGTATGCGGCGGTGCTGTCGATTCCCGATACGGCTGTGACGGGACTCCATTACGTGAAGACTTGGGCTGCTAAGCATAAGGGTTCTTCGCTTCCGGGCGGTCAGCTTTTCCGTTTCTGCACGGCGTGGAAAGGCAAGGTTGATCCGATTCTTTCTGCCGAGGGGTTCAGCGCTCGTTGCCCGGTGTTCAAAAACTTTGTTGACAAGCGTGACAAACAAGTTTACAAGGTCAAGGAAATTGGTGGCGTAGATTGGTTCGTCGAAAACTTGAACTTCAACGATCCGGACGGTTCGATGTGTTATGACCGCGATGATGCGAACTGCAAGGCGTTCGGTCGCCTCTACACGCAAGAGGCCGCGAAAAAAGCTTGCCCGGATGGCTACCATCTCGCGACGGATGCGGACTGGAAAAAACTTGAAGAATACGCCGGTGGTGCCCGCGAGGCGGCGCTCAAGCTCAAGAGCAATGGTAGCGATGATTATGCGTTTACCGCCATGTTTGGTGGCTACGCCAACAAGACCGGCGTTTGCACGACGATGGGTGAGGGCGCTTACTTCTGGACGGCCGATGTCGAAGAGGATTCTCGTGGCAAGGCCCGCACGATGTTCAGCTCCGATAAGGATGTCGGCTCCATCTCCGTGGATCCGAGTTTCTATCTTGCGGTCCGTTGTGTAGCCGGAGCCAATTAGAAATGGAAAATTTGAATTTGGACGCATTTGCGCCCACATGTACGCGAGAGACTTGGGTCAAGCGTCAAGCGCTGATGGCACAAGTCCGTGATTTCTTTGTTCGTCGTAACGTTCTCGAAGTCGAGACGCCTGTGCTTTCGGCTTATGGTGGTACGGATCCGCAGCTCGATTACTTTGAAATCGAAGACCCGAAGCGGTTCATGATGACGAGCCCGGAATTTCACATGAAGCGTTTGCTTGCTGCAAAGTTCGGCGACATTTTCCAGATTACAAAGTCGTTCCGCAAGGATGAATTTGGTGGCCACCACAATAACGAATTTTCGATGGTGGAATGGTACCGCGTGGGCATGCCTCAAGACAAACTCATGGACGAAGTCGAAGACCTCGTGAGCGAGATTATTGGGACTAAATTAAACGCACGCCGCACCCGCTGGATTGACGCGTTCAAGAACTACGCTGGCGTGAATCCGTTCTGCGAAAAGCTTTCGGATTTTGCGGATGCCTGCCGCGCCCGCGAGATTCCCGTACCCGAAAAAAGCGAGATGCTCACGCGCGAAGACTGGTGGGACTACCTCATGGTGTTCTTTGTGGAACCCGCGCTCGCTAGTAACGGCCCCGAGTTCATCTTGGATTACCCGCCATCGCAGGCGGCGCTTGCGCAGACGTACGTCGATGCGGATGGCTACACGTGGGCTCGCCGCTTCGAGCTCTTCGTGAACCAGGTGGAACTTTGCAACGGTTATACGGAATTGACTGACGCGGTGGAACAACGCCGTCGCTTCAATACTGATTTGGAAATCCGCAAGGGGATGAATAAGCCTCTACCGCCTATCGACGAACGGTTCCTTGCGGCGCTTGAATCGGGAATGCCTGCTTGCTCTGGTGTGGCGCTTGGGCTCGACCGCCTGTTCATGCTCGCCCTCGGCAAAGAAGAAATCGCTGACGTGATACTGTTCCCCAGCCCTATTGCGTAGCTACAATCCAAGCAATCTCTTTAGCTCATGACGAACTCTGAGTTCGTTCAGCGCTCCTAGATCGATGTGCTGGACTTTGTCGTCTTTATCGACGACGAAACTAACGGGTATCACGCCCGGATTGCCGAGTGCCATGAGCGCGTCGTAGTTCCAGTGCATCATCGTCCACGGGATGCCCATGCTCTTTTTGAACTTGCGGGCGACCTTCTTGGAATCGTCCTCGTCAATCATTAAAATCTTGAGGCCCTTGGGGCCAAATTCCTTGTGTAGTTGCATGAGGGTGGGAAGTTCCGCCCTGCACGACGGGCACCACGACGCGGTGAGGACGATCAGTGTCGCGGTCCCTTTTTCGCTTGCGTAGTCCGTTTTCCCTCCCATCACATTGTCGGCCTTGAAGTTCACGACCGTTTCCGGGAAGTTCTTGCTATAGCGGGATTGAGCCTCGATTGCGTAAAAAGCGAATCCGAGGCAAACAATAACCCCTACCCATGCGAGAATTTTATAAGTGGATGAACGCATTGCATAAAGAATTTATGAAATTTTCGAGCTTTTTAAATTATATTCTAAAGCATGGCATATAACATTCAAGATCTTTTAGCAGAAATGGTTAAACGAGGAGCCTCCGACTTGCATATTACGGCAGGTGCTCCCCCCCTTATTCGTCTTTCCGGTAAGCTGACCCCCATTGGGGAAAACAAGCTCAAACCCGACGAAACCATGCGTATGACCTACAGCTTGATGAATGAAGTTCAGAAAAAGACTTTCGAGCAGCAGAAGGAATGCGACTTTTCGTTCGGTATTGCAAACCTTGCGCGTTTCCGTGCGAACGCCTATTTGCAGCGCGGTTGTGTGGCGCTGGCCCTCCGTATCATTCCGCTCGACATCAAGACTTTCAAGGACCTTGGCCTTCCGAAGATCATGGCCGAATTTACGACCCGCCCCTCTGGACTAGTCCTTGTGACGGGTGCTACCGGTTCCGGTAAATCGACGACCTTGGCCGCAATGATTGACAAAATCAACAAGGAACGTCACGACCACATTTTGACTGTAGAAGACCCGATCGAATTCTTGCACAAGCACCAGGGCTGTATGATTAACCAGCGTGAAGTCGGTAGCGATACGCACAGCTTTGCTCAGGCCCTCAAGATGGCGCTTCGTCAGGACCCTGACGTGGTGCTCATCGGCGAAATGCGTGACCTTGAGACGATTCGTTCTGCATTGACGATTGCGGAAACGGGTCACTTGACATTTGCAACGTTGCATACGAACTCTTGCGTACAGACGATTAACCGTGTGGTCGATGCATTCCCGAAGGGCGAACAGCAGACCGTGCGTACGCAGCTCTCGTTCGTGCTTCAGGGCGTCATATGCCAGACCCTTTTGCCGAAAATTGGCGGTGGCCGCGTGATGGCGTACGAAGTGATGAACGTGACTCCGGGTATCCGTGCGTTGATTCGTGACGACAAGGTGCACCAGATTGAATCCATGATTGAAATTGGTCAGAAGTTCGGCATGAATACGATGAACATGTGCTTGTGCGAACTTGTCAAAAACCATAAAGTGGACCGTTTCGACGCTCTTGCTCGTTCGTCCAGTCCGGACCAGTTGGAACAGTTGTTCGTAAAGGAAGGGGTATAACCGATGCCAGAATTCTTGTACAAAGCCCAAAACTCGCAGGGCAACAACTTCGAAGGTACGCTCGAAGCGAAGGACAAGGCTGAAGCCGAAGCCCTATTGCTCCGTCGCCGCCTTGTCATTACGAGCCTCAAAAAGAAACCGACCGAAATCAAACTCAAAATTGGTTCCGGCATCAAGACCGAAGATATTACCCGCTTTACGCGTATGTTCTCGTCTATGTGCTCGGCCGGTCTTCCGATGTTGCAATGCTTGAACATTCTCGAAGCGCAGTGCGAAAACCCGGAACTGAAAAACGTTGTCCATAAGCTGACGCAGTCGATTAACGGCGGTTCTTCGCTTGCCGATGCGCTTTCTCAGCATCCGAAAGTTTTTGACTCCTTGTATTGCAACATGGTGGCGGCTGGCGAAGCGGGCGGTATCCTTGAAGGCATTCTTGCTCGTTTGGCCGAAACGCTCGAAAACAACCAGCGCTTGAAACGCAAGGTGAAGAAGGCGTTGACGTACCCGGTCATGGTTATCATCGTCGGTATTTTCGTGGTGATTGCCCTTATGACGTTCGTGGTGCCGACATTCGCTGAACAGTTCGCGGCCCTTGATGCTGAACTCCCTGCTCCGACGCAGGTTGTGATGAACATGTCTGACTTTATACGTAATAATGGCGCGTTCCTGTTTATCGGGCTTATTGTCATTATCTTTGCGTATAAGATGATAATGCGAATACCTGCGGCGCAATTTGCGAAGGATAAGTTTACGCTAAAAATTCCAAAGCTAGGCGATTTGCAAATCAAGTCTGCAACAGCAGGCTTTTCGAGAACCCTTGGAACGCTTTTGAATGCTGGTGTGTCCGTGATGGATGCCTTGAAGGTCGTCGCGTCAACCGCCGGTAATAAAGTCGTTGAAAAAGCAATTTATAAGATATCGATTGGTATTGCAGGTGGTAAGTCTATTGCCGAGCCGATGGAAGAAGTAGGCATTTTCCCGCCCATGGTGATTCAGATGACAGGTGTCGGTGAAAAGACCGGTAACCTGGGTGGCATGCTTTTGAAACTCGCCGACTTCTACGACGAAGAAGTGGACGCCGCCGTCGATGCCGTCGTGAGTATGATCGAACCGATTATCATTGTGTTCTTGGGCGGCGCTGTTGGTGGCCTCTTGATTGCAATGTATATGCCGATGTTCTCGATGGGCGACGCCATCAAGGGGTAATAAACTGCGTAATACGTCGTTGCTCACCCGCTCGCCGTAGGTTTACTACGGCTTCGGGGTTCGACGCCTCGTCTTACTTGTTTCTTCCCCCTTGCTGGAAAGTGCAAGGTACTGTCCTGCTCGTCTTTAAACCTTTACTTGACAAGCAAAATCTCGATTTAAATGTTAAAGACGAAGTTCATGCTTCGTCTTCTTTGTTTTTGTCATGCCCGACTTGTTCGGGCATCACCTTCTCGTATAACGACCCCTTCCTACTTCCAACCGTCTACTGTCGACTATTTCTCCATCCAGCCGGTGTATTTCGCGGTTTCGAGAATCTCGTTGGCGTTCTTGACGCGGTCGGCGGTTGGCGTTTGCGTGTCCTTGAGGGCGTAGTCGATTGCGAGTTCTTGGTATTTGCTAAGCGCGAATGCGTGGTAGGGCAGTACTTCGACGCGCTTGACGTTGTGAAGTGTGCGGATGAAGTCCCGCGTGCGTGTGAGCGCTTCGTCGTTGTCGCTGATGCCAGGGACGAGTACGTGGCGGATCCAGATGGGTTTTTCGATGCTGTCGAGGTAACGGAAAAAGTCAATGATGTTCTCGTTGCTGTGGCCGGTGAGTTCCTTGTGTGCGTCACGGTCGATGTGCTTGATATCGACAAGCAAAAGGTCGGTCGCTTTCATCAGACGCTCGATTTTCGCGAACGGTTCGCCGGTGCGTCTAAACGTGACTCCGCTTGTGTCGACGCAGGTGTGGACTCCTGCAGCTTTTGCCGCCTCGAAGAACTCAATCATAAAATCGATTTGCGCTAATGGCTCGCCACCGCTCACGGTGATGCCGCCGTCGCATCCCCAGTAGGGCTTGTAGCGAATGGCTTTTTTCAGCAAGTCTTCGGCGGAGATTTCGAATGAACCGTTGTCCGCTCCGTTTGCGCTTTTTGTCCCGAAGTCCCAAGTTTCCGGGTTGTGGCAGAACTTGCAGCGCATCGGGCAGCCTTGCGTGAATACGACGAATCGAATTCCCGGTCCATCGACCGAGCCGAACGTTTCGAGCTTGTTGATTCTTCCGAGAGTCATGACCCAAAAATAAAAAAGTCCGTTATCGCTTCAAAGTGCTTTTTGTTCTATATAATACGAATGTGCGAAAATATGAATCGCTCTAATGGGAAAATTTCAATTTTTGTCTTTTGGAACATTGATTTTAATTTATGCAAAATTTAAATTTTAAGTGTACATTTGGAGGAATATATGAAGAATATTTTTGTTGCATCAATTATTTTAACATGTTTTGGTTCGTTTACGGCCTGTTCCAAAGATACAGGGACTAACTCGTCATTGCAGGTTCAACCCACTTCGAAAATAGTCCTTGAAGAAAAAGTCGAAACTTTTTTGAGTGCGCCAAGAGAAGCTTCGTCTAAGGTTTTTGTTGTTGATGAGACTAGCAATGAAACTTATACGGACTTGAAAAATAGCATGAGCGCTTTGTATTCTGTTCGTGTATTGAGTGATGGTGAAATTTATACGGATGAAGTGAATGTGCAGGTGGATCTTTCCAACTTGGAATCAGACCGCGACCAATGCGGAAAAAACATGCTGAAAAAGGTGATGCCTAGTAAATATGCAAATCAATTTAAGTTCTACTCTACGGACACGGAATATTATGCGTCTTTTGGCGAAGATTCGGCATCTTCGGGCGTTAGCGGATACACGTTTAATTTTAAGCGTGTTTTTGAAGGGCGTGTTGTGCGCAATAACGCGAATTACTTGAGTATAGACACGGATGCAAAGGGAAATGTCAAAAGCTTGGGAGTCTCTTTACAGCATTTTAAACCGACTACAGAAAGTGTTGTGACGGACGCAAATGCAGAAGAGAATATTGCAACTCTTGATTCTGCAATACGTGCGGATTTCGATTCTATTAACGTTGTTACGGGATGTTGTTCTGTGAAAACAGAAAAAGTGACCGGCGTTAAGGTAACGAGTGTTGCAGAAGCTTATTGTGTTTTGGAACACGGACATGAGCAAAAGCTGGTGCCGTGCATTTCTTATGTTACCGATATTAGTGTTGATGAGGGACAATCTAATACTGTTGTTGTTGACGTGCCTCATTCACGGACTTCGTGGGACGGTTATGAAAAAGGCGATAAGCCTTTCGTGTTCTCTCCTTATCGGCATTGATGGGAATTTTCTATCTTTGGCGTCGTGCCGAAAATCGTTAAGCTTACCGATAGAATCCAGTATTTGCAAATGTCGTACGACCCGCTGAGTGCGGATGTCGTTGCCGTGCGTGGCGATAGCGCATGGTGGATTTTTGACGTGGGAGCTTGCGATGAGGCGGTGGACTTTATAAATGCTTTATCGCGCAGTCCGGTGAATGAATGTGCAGTGACTCCACTTAAAAAGAACATTGTCATTTCGCATTTCCATCGCGACCATTTGCTGAACGTTATGCGCGATTTGCAGGGCGATGTTTCGCTTGATTTTGATGCGATTTACGTGGGCGCCTATACTTCAAAATCGTTTGGTGAAATTGAAGGCGTTGTGAAGAATGTCGTGATGGAACCGGTTTCGTTTGACGACGGCGTGAAAATCCAGATTTTGCCGATTCCAAACAGCCATGCCAAAGGCTCGCTGGCGCTTATCGTTGATGATTACGTGTTTTTGGGCGATGCGACTTACCCGATGGTGGGGCATGGAACGCCTGATGTTTATAACGTGCAGATTCTTGGTGAGCAGATTAAGCTTTTAAAGTCGCTGAAGTCAACGCGATTTTGCTTGAGTCATAAACGCGGGCTTGTGCGTGACAAGGATTCCGTCATCCAGTTTTTGGAATCTGTTTACGCCCGCCGCCGAAAAAACGAAAATTATATCGAAGCGTGAGTTTTGTGGTCTTACCGACAAAAAAGGTTCCCTTTCGGGAACCTTTTTAAGCTTTGTGGCTTCTCGCGGAGCGATTAAAGCACGCCGTGTGCCTGGCGGGCAATCACGTCGAGCTGCTGTTCGCGAGTGAGCTTGATGAAGCGCACGGCGTAGCCGGAAACGCGGATGGTGAAGTTCTGGTATTCTTCCTTGTCCGGGTGTTCCATGGCGTCTTTCAGCTTTTCGACACCGAATACGTTCACGTTCAAGTGATGGCTGCTCTGGCCGAAGTAGCCGTCGAGCACCTGCACGAGCTTGTTGGAACGTTCTTCGTCGTTGTGGCCGAGTGCATCTGGGTTGATCGTCTGCGTATTGCTGATGCCGTCCAAAGCGTATTCGTACGGAATCTTTGCGACAGAGTTGAGCGAAGCCAAAAGACCATGCTTTTCGGCGCCGTAGCTTGGGCTTGCGCCTGGAGAGAACGGTTCGCCAGCCTTACGGCCATCCGGGAGGGCGCCTGTAGCCTTGCCATAGACGACGTTACTTGTAATCGTAAGAATGGATGTCGTCGGTTCGGAATCGCGATAAGTCGGGGTCTGCTTGATCTTGGCCATGAACGTCTTGAGGAGCCAAACGGCGATATCGTCGGCACGGTCGTCGTCGTTTCCATAGCGCGGGAAGTCTCCTTCGATCTGGAAGTCTTGCGCAAGGCCGGTAGCCGGGTCGCGGATGACCTTCACCTTGGCGTACTTGATGGCAGAAAGGCTATCGACAACATGGCTGAAGCCTGCGATACCCGTTGCAAAAGTGCGGCGGACATTGGTGTCGATGAGGGCCATTTCGGCGGCTTCGTAGTAGTACTTGTCGTGCATGTAATGAATCAAGTTCAACGTATTCACGTACAAGTGCGTAATCCAGTCCATGTAAAGTTCGAACTTATGGACAACTTCGTCGTAGTTGAGATATTCGCTGGTAATCGGCGGATATTCCGGACCGACCTGCTCACCCTTCACGAGGCATTCGTCTTTACCGCCGTTGATGGCGTAAAGGAGCGTCTTGGCGAGGTTTGCGCGTGCACCGAAGAACTGCATTTCCTTGCCGGTCTGGGTGGCAGAAACGCAGCAGCAAATGCTATAGTCGTCACCCCAAATCGGACGCATCGTGTCGTCGTTTTCGTACTGGATGGCGCTTGTCTTCACAGAAATTTCGGCGGCGAACTTTTTGAAGTTGTGCGGAAGACGCGGGCTGTAGAGAATCGTGAGGTTCGGTTCCGGCGACGGACCCATGTTCACGAGCGTGTGCAAGAAGCGATAGTCGGTCTTAGTCACTTGATGGCGGCCGTCTTGGCCGATGCCGGCGACTTCGAGCGTGGCCCACACCGGGTCGCCGCTGAAGAGTTCGTTGTAGCTAGTGATGCGAGCGAACTTGACCATGCGAAGCTTCATGACAAAGTGGTCGATGATTT
>JAEEGK010002330.1_pt1 | contig 47618 bp, 54 predicted proteins | sample 8958771 | NCBI WGS metagenome assembly JAEEGK01 (sample SAMN16246547, study PRJNA631951) | gut metagenome | biome: gut microbiome; feature: rumen; material: SC-attached | host: Bos | place: Iran: Karaj | collected 2018-10 | reverse complement strand
GAAGCATTTTTCCTTTTGAAAATGTTGATTTTCTGAACCCCGTCAAGAGCTGCCTGAACAATGATAGAAGTGGCAGCACCGCCTGCACCAAGAATGGTAATAACCTTGTCCTTGTAATCGATTCCGCTGTCTGTCATGGCTTCCATAAAACCAATACCGTCTGTAGTATGACCTATTAGCTTGCCATCTTCAAACACGCAGGTGTTGACAGAATGAGACAAGCGAGCAGCCTCAGACATCTCGTCCAAATAAGGAATGATGGCTGTCTTTAATGGCATGGTGAGATTGAAACCACGGCAATTAAAAAGTTTTAAAGCATCCACAGCAGCCTTGATATTGTCCTCGGAAACATCAAAGGCCATGTAGCTATAATCAAGGCCAAGTGCTTCAAAAGAGATGTTGTGCATTGCAGGTGAAATACTGTGACTAACTGGGCTGCCAAGAAGGCATGTCAATCTAGTTGTTCCAGAAGGATTCATATTTGCGTCCTCTCATTTTATCAATAAGTCCTTGTTAGTTGTAACTAAAAATCTATCTTATTGTATGTAAAATGGCCACTTTAGTCAACTAAACTATTGCTTATAATATTAGCTTGAATTATACTTTTATGTGTCGATTCTTCATAAAGAATCAGTTTGGAGAGTGTTATGTCTAAGAAAATTTTTATTAAGGATAGATATCTTTCATCAGACAAGATGACTGTATGTGTTCCTGTGGTTGCTACCACCAAGGAATCAGTTATCGAGCAGGTTAAGAATTCTATAGCAGCTTCTGCGGAAATGATTGAGCTTAGAGCCGATTATTTTTCATTTTTATATGACAAACAGGAGCTTTCTGAGGTTTTGGAGACTGTTGCTGAGATTGCAAAGTCTACAATTATTCTTTTTACAATTCGTACTTCAGTTGAGGGTGGTCAGATAGACATCTCAGAGGAAGATTATAAAAACATCCTTTTATTTGTTTCAACAACAGGAAATACTGATATAATTGATGTTGAGAGTTCTCATATTAGCGAGTGCACTCATTTTGTGAATATGCTTCACAACAATGGCGTTTATGTGCTGGCATCTCACCACGATTTTGACAGCACTCCTGAGCTTCTTGATATGACAGATATGTATGACAAGATGCAGGAGACTGGAGCGGATATTTTAAAGCTTGCTGTTATGCCTAAGGATTCTTCAGAGGTTATCAGAGCGCTTAAGGCAGCTGATATTGCCAACGAGGATTACGACGAAGAGCTTGTTGTAGTGATTTCTATGGGCAAGATTGGAATGTTTTCTAGAATAGCAGGTTCGTTGGTTGGTTCATGCATTACCTTTGCAGCACTTGAACAGTCATCTGCGCCAGGTCAAATTGATTTTGAGGATATGAACACCATTATAAGAATACTTGATAAAAACGGAGAAAATTAGCATGAATAACATATATTTAGTTGGCTTCATGGGCACTGGTAAATCAACCATTGCTAGACGCCTGCAAAAGTTTCTTCCATTTCAGATAGTGGAGATGGATGAGGCGATTGAGCGTGTGGAGGCCATGACTATCCCTGAGATTTTTGAAAAGAAGGGGGAGGAGGGATTTCGCAAAGCGGAGTCGCAGCTTCTTGCAATAATTGCAAAAGAAAAAAATCAAATTATTTCTTGTGGCGGAGGAATTGTTTTAAAACCAGAAAATATTGCTATAATGAAAGAGTCGGGAACAGTTGTTAGACTCACATCATCAGCAGAGACAATTTTTGAGAGAGTCAACCGTAACAATAACCGGCCTCTTGTAAAAGGAAAGGGTTTATCAGACATCCAAAAAATGATTTCTGATAGAGAAAAATATTACGCTGATGCCGCTGATATAGTTGTTGATTCTGGGGAGCAATCACCGGATGAAGTTGCTTCAGAAATAGTAAAACAACTCGCTTTAGCAGGCCGTCTTAATTGACTTTAGACCATGGCTTTGTTACAATAATTCGGCAAGTTTATTTAGTAGGCGTAGCGTAGTTGGATAACGCATCGGACTCCGACTCCGAAGACCGCCGGTTCGAATCCGGCCGTCTACAGTTGTTCAACAGTTTGGAGGACACATGAATTTTCAGGACTTTAAAGAAAAATTTAAAAATATAATAGATATTTGTTTAGATTTTATTTTCAGACACAAGAGAAATTTTTTAGCAGTTATTATTTTTGCAGCAATGGCGGTGGTGTTATTCGTTGGCACCAATCCTAAATCAGAAAACAGTAAATCTTCATCAGGTGTTTACAAGTCATACAAGTTAAATAAAAAGGGCGAGCTTAAAGCTTTAGTAGATGACTACTATGAGGCTTATGCAAATGGTGACACAGAAAAGCTTAAAGCAATTGCCACACCAATTTGTGATAAGGAAATTAGTTACATTCAGATGTACAGCAAGTACATTGATAATATTTCAGATGTTAAGGTATTTTCTAAGCCAGGACTTACTAACGGCTCATATCTAGTTACTACAGAGTTTACTCTTAAGTATGTAGATATCGAGACACCTGCTCCAGGACTTGATTTCTTATATGTAGAGACCAACAAGGAAGGCAAGCTTCAGATTAACAATATTTACGGTTCATTCAACCAGAACAATAATGTTTACGAGATGGACCCAGAGATTTCTGATTTGTATGCTACATTCGCTTGTCAGCAGGACCTCTTAGAGAAGAGAAAGGATGTTCAGAGCAAGTACGATGCAGCTATTGCTGATGACCCAGGCTTGAAGGTGTTCATGACAGAGACACTTAAGAGTGCAATCAGTAAGTGGCATGCTGATTATGAGGCACAGGTTCAGGCAGATGCAGAGGCAGCAGCTTTGGCGGAGCAAGAAGCACAGGCTCAAGCGGAAGCAGAGGCTCAAGCCGCGGCTGAGGCACAGGCTGCAGAGGAAGCCGCAGCAGCAGAAGCAGCGGCAGCTGAGGAGGCACAGGCCAACTCATATACAGGTAAGATTAATTCTAAGGCCAATGTTAGAGAGCAGGCCAATAAAGATAGCAACAAGCTTGGTTCTTTGGATTCAGGAACAGCCATTACAATTTATGGTGAGGAAGGCGACTTCTACAAGTTTGATTACAACGGTACACAGGCATATGTAACTAAGGAAGCTGTTACACTTGATTCTGAGGCAGGCGGCAACAATGAGACAGCGGAAGAGGCAGCACCAGCAAATACATCAGGACTTGCTGAAGGCACAGAGGTTAAGGTTTCTTCTACTTTGAATCTTCGTTCTAAGATGGATGCAAATTCATCGAAGGAAGCAGTTGTTTACGCTGGCGAAAAGGTTACAGTTGTTATGAGTTATGCAGAGGGTTGGACCAAGGTTAAGTACAAGAACAAAGAAGGTTACATAAGGACTGATTTATTACATTAAGATAAGTATATTGATGGAGACCAGCAATTGGTCTCCATTCTAGTATAAGTGGGAGGACTTTTTGAGTCAGGAGCTATTTAGATTAAATAAATATCTTAGCGATGCTGGCGTGTGTAGCAGACGAGCTGCAGATGCTGCAATCGAGGCTGGCAAGGTGACTGTTAACGGTCAGATAGCCCAGATGGGGATGAAGGTTTCTTCTGATGATTTGGTCATGTTTGAGGGTAAACCTGTTTCTAATCAGGGGAAGCGGCAGATACTTATTGCATATAACAAGCCCGCTGGTATTGTTTGCACTGCCGAAAAGCGTGAGAAGAACAATATTGTGGACCATATTAATTATCCCGAGCGCATTTATCCTATAGGACGTCTTGATAAGGATAGCACAGGGCTGATTTTGCTTACGAATCAGGGCGAGTTGGTTAATAAAATTATGCGTGGCGTCAATGCTCACGAAAAGGAATATATAGTTACAGTGGACAAGGATATCAATGCAGATTTTATTAAGAAAATGCAGGCTGGTGTATATCTTGATGAGCTAGAAGTAACTACTAGAAAGTGTCAGGTAACTAAGCTTGGACCTACCAAGTTTAAAATAATCTTAACTCAGGGGCTCAATCGCCAGATTAGGCGAATGTGTCAGGCTCTAGGTTACAGAGTTCATTCTCTAAAGCGCGTTAGGATTATGAATATTAACTTAGGGGATTTAAAGGAAGATACTTACAGGGATGTGAGTTTACATGAGCTAAAGGTGCTTAATAAAATGCTTGAAGGCTCAAAAAATTAAGACTTTTCTTTTGAAGGGATGAGATATTATCTGCCGCCATGGCGAAGGTACGAGATGATGCATTAGCATTATCTCATCTCTGGCGAGGGGAATCGAATGAGGTGTAATTAATGCTATTAGAAGAATACAAGAAGCTTATTGATGAGATAGATTATCACATGGATCGTTACTATAATCAAAACGAGCCAGAGATTAGTGATTTTGAATATGATCAGCTTATGCAAAAGCTTAAGGCAGCTGAGGCAGAGCATCCAGAATGGGTGACTTCTGATTCTCCTAGCCAAAAGATTGGTGGCGTTGCCATGCGTGAGGCGGGAGTCAAGGTTACACATGATGTGCCAATGCTTTCTATTGAGGATGTTTTCAACAAAGAGGATGTTGTTGCATGGGTTGAAAAGGTTAAGGCTGTTCATGCTGATGCAAGGTTTTCTGTTGAAGCAAAGATTGATGGTCTTAGCATGACCCTAAGATATGAGAAGGACACCAACGGAATGTTGAAGCTAAAGTTAGCAGAGACTCGAGGCGATGGCTTGATTGGCGAGGATGTTACCGAAAATGCTTTAGTTATTCCAGATGTTAATAAATATTTGGATTTACCATATGAATCGCTTCAGCTTCGCGGAGAGGTTTACATGAGCCATGAGGACTTTGAGAGATACAATGACGAGCAGGAGTTAAAGGGCGGCAAGCTCGCAGCTAATCCACGTAACTTAGCAGCGGGCACCTTGAGACAGCTTGATGCCAATATTACCAAGCAGCGTGGCCTTAGAATGTTTGTGTTCAATGTTCAGCAGGGGCCTGAGGAGCTTACTTCAAGTCACTGTAAGGGACTTGATATTTTAAGTGATAAAAAGGTGCCTACAGTTTTTCATCGTATATGCGATACAGCTGAGGAGATTATTACTGTTATTGATGAAATCGGAGATATGCGTTCCGAGTTCGAGTTTGATATTGACGGTGCGGTTGTTAAAATCGACCAGACAGAGTACCGAGGCGATTTTCCTACCAGTGCCAAATATACAAGCGGCCATATTGCTTACAAGTATCCTCCTGAGGAAAAGGAGACAAAGCTTCTAGATGTAGAGCTTTCAGTTGGACGTACAGGAAGGGTTACACCTACGGCAATATTTGAGCCAATTCGTTTATGCGGTACTTCAGTTAGCAGAGCTACTTTGCATAATCAGGATTTTATCGATGATTTGGATATCGGTATCGGCGATACAATTGTGGTTTACAAATCTGGAGAAATCATTCCTAAGGTTAAGGAAGTTAAGCACGACAAGCGACCAGCAGGAGTGTCTACATTCAAGATTCCAAATGTTTGTCCAGTTTGCGGTGGCCCAGTTTCACGAGATGCTGACACAGCAGATATGAAGTGCTTAAACCCTAGTTGTCCTGCGCAATTAGAGCGCCATATCATTAACTTTGTTTCACGAGATGCAATGGATATTAAAGGATTTGGTGAAGTTTATATTGAAGAGTTGGTTAGAAGGGGATATATTAAAGATATTGCAGATATCTATGCCCTTAAGGATAGCAGAGATGCCCTTATAGAAGAGGGGATTATCGGCAAGGAGAAAAATACTGACAAGCTTTTAAATGCAATCGAAGATTCTAAAGCCAACGATGCAGTTAGATTGTTTACAGGATTTGGTATTCCAAACGTTGGAAAGGCAGCGGCCAAGGCTTTGCTTGCCAAGTTTAAGGATATTGAAGTTATCATGAACCTTTCTGTTGAAGAGCTTATTCAGGTAAATGATATAGGAGAAATCAGTGCAAATTCCATCTACGATTATCTGCACGACGATGTAAATAAAGATATAATCGCAAGGCTAAAGGCTTACGGCGTCAATATGGTCGAAGAGGAAAAGGAAGGCTCAACCGACAAGTTCGCGGGACTTACCTTTGTAATCACTGGTACATTGCCAACTATGGGCCGCAAGGAATGCCAAGAGCTAATAGAGCTTAACGGAGGTAAATGCGCAGGCTCTGTTTCTAAAAAGACTAGTTACTTGGTGGCTGGCGAGGCAGCTGGAAGCAAGCTAGACAAGGCCAACTCACTGGGGGTCGCAGTCCTTAGCGAAGCGGATTTACTGCAGATGCTGGAGAGCTAGAGGATTTTCAGCTTATTTGCTTTACAAGTTGGAAAAATAGTATAAGAAGATTAGCTTAATATATTGAAAAGCTAGAAATTATCTTAACAGGAGGCAGCTATGCCAATTAGAACACAAAATGATTTGCCAGCAAAGGCAATACTTGAGCATGAAAATATATTTGTGATGGATGAAAACAGGTCTATCCATCAGGATATCAGACCTATCACCATCGGAATTTTGAATCTGATGCCACTTAAGGAGGCTACAGAGCTGCAGTTATTGCGTTCACTTTCAAATTCACCTTTGCAGGTGGATGTTACCTTCCTTACAGTTGGCAGCCATGAAAGCAAGAATACCAGCAAGACCCACTTGGATACATTCTACGAAAAGATAGAGGATGTATACGACAGGTATTTTGATGGTTTGATTATTACAGGTGCACCTCTTGAGCAGATGCCTTTTGAAGAGGTGGATTATTGGGATGAGCTTTGCAAAGTTTTCGAGTGGACCAAGACACATGTCACATCAACTCTTCATCTTTGCTGGGGATGCCAGGCAGGGCTTTATTACCGCTACGGTATCGATAAGTACGATTTGCCAGAAAAGAAATTTGGCATCTTCCCACACACAGTTCAGAATAGAAAGATTCCTCTTGTGAGAGGATTTGATGATATTTTCTATGCTCCTCACAGCCGTCACACAGGCGTCAGAACAGAGGACATTGAGGCATGCTCAGACTTGATTGTATGCGCAAAGGGGGAGGAAGCCGGCGTATTCCTTTGCATGTCTACAGATGGCAGCAACATATTTGTTATGGGCCATCCAGAGTACGATCGCTTCACCCTCGACAGCGAGTACAAGCGTGACAAGAGCAAGGGCTTGCCAATATCCCTTCCAAAGAATTACTATCCGGACGATGACGAGAACCAGCGCCCATTACTGCAGTGGCGCAGCCATGGTAGCATTCTTTATTCTAACTGGTTGAATTACTACGTATATCAAAACACGCCTTATGAGTGGAATAAGATTTCAGAGAAATAAAGATTAAATTGTGCTGTCACTGACGGCACAATTTATTTATGGAGACTTCTGTCGGAAACGGCAGAAGTTTTTTTGTTTCGATTTTCTTGAGGTCAGGAAAATCGTGTAGCGAATACATATCGTTCTTTAATATAAGAAAAATAAAGAATGATATACAAACGTTCTTTAATATGATAAAATTAAAGAACGAAATGAAAGGCGGTGATATATATGGAAAATTTCAATGAGTCGCTGAAAATGATTATTGAGTCATATGATGGTATAGCATCGGCTAAGCAATTAGCTGAAAATGGTGTGACAAGGCTTTTAATATACCAAGCATTAATTAATGGATTAATAACAAAAGAATCACATGGTAACTATGTATTATCTGAAAATCAACCGGATGAATATAGAATGATACAGAATCGTTCGCATAAAATGATATATTCTCATGGTACAGCTTTGTTTTTGCTAGGGCTATCAGATCGAGTTCCACATGAGCTTGATATAACAGTACCTCAGGGGGATAATGTCTCCCGCATAAAAAAGGATTATGAAAATACAAGATTTCATTATTGTAAAAAAGATTTATGGGATTTGGGAATTACTAATGCAATAACTCCACAAGGCTATGAAGTAAAGATATATAATATGGAGCGTTGTATCTGTGATTTAATTCGTAATAAGAAGTCTGTTGATAATCAGATATATACACAGGCTATGAAGGAATACTTTTCTAGTAAATGTAATCCTAGAAAGATAGTTAAGTATGCTAGACAATTTAATATCGAACCCAAGGTCAGGGCATACATGGAGGTCTTATAGTGAAAGAACGTACACCTGAACAGTTAAAGGGCCAGATTAGAAATTTTGCAACTCAAAGGGGGTTACAATCGCAAGAAGTATTGCAGATGTTTCTTTTAGAGCGAGTGTTGGAAAGATTATCTAGTTCGAAATATTCAAGAAATTTTATTCTGAAAGGTGGAATGCTTATTTCATCCATGATTGGCATAATTGAAAGAACAACTATGGATATGGATACCACAGTTAATGGAATTAATATGGATGAAGATGAAATTAGCAATATTATTAGGGAAATATTATTAATAGATGTTGGTGATGGAATCAGATTTGAGTTTGAAAAGCTAGAGCCTATTCGTGAGGATGATGATTATAATAACTTTAGGGCTTATTTTACAGCTTATTATGGGAAGATAGCTAACAAGATGAAAATTGATATCACCACTGGTGATGAAATCACGCCACGAGCTATAAATTATGAATATAAAACGATTCTAGATAATGATGTGATTGAAGTAATAGCCTATAACTGTGAGACAATTTTAGCAGAAAAATATGAGACTATTATTCGCAGAAATATAGGTACATCAAGGGCTAGAGATTTTTACGACTTGCATATATTCTTTCATATGTATGAAAATCAAATTGATTTCAATATTCTAGAAAAGGCAATTCATAGAACAGCCAGGAAACGAGGCTCCGAGAGTGACCTTAAGGACTGGAAAGAAATATGTGAAGATATGCGAGTGGATGAACATTTAAGATTATTATGGCTTAATTATCAAAATGCTAATAAGTACGCCAGTGAAGTTGATTTTGAGTCAGCACTGACTACCGTAGAAGAAATTTCATTGAAAATAAATATGTAGATAAAGATAATACTTCTGTCGGAGGCGGCAGAAGTTTTTTTATATTCGTAAATACGGTATAATAACTATAATTTGGGTGAGATGTGAGAGGTATTAAAGAGGAATGGGGATTAAAAAGTATTTATACGTAATTAAAACTCAAATAATTAGAAGCATGGCATACGAGTTTAATGTCTATGGCAATATTATTATGCAGACCATAATCATGATTACCTCGGCTTACTTTTGGCGCTCACTATACAAGGGGCAGACTATGGTTGGAGATGTGGATGTTGATAGTATGCTTACCTATGTCATTATGTCTTCGATTTTGTCGGTGCTTTTTATTACGAATGTTGAGAGAAGAATTCAAAATAGTGTTGAAAAAGGCACGGTTGCTACGGACTTGATTAAGCCGATAAATGTTTTTGGTGTTTATTTTGCTGAGGACATTGGAAATATCATCGCGCTAGTTTTTCAAAATATGCTTCCAATTATTATTATTGGCTCACTTATGATTAAGCTTCCTGTGATGGCGAATCCAAAGGATATTCCACTATTTGTTATTTCTGTTATCGAATCGTTTCTAATTAACTGGCTGGTGGCAGCGTTGTTTGGAATGATTGCTTTTACCGCTGTAAATATTGATGCGCTTATTCAGGTGAAGAAACATTTGTTAAGGCTGCTTTCAGGAAGCATTATTCCAATTTGGTTTTTCCCGGTGGGAGTGCAAAAGGTTTTAGAAGGACTTCCATTTGTGTATATATACCAGTTGCCACTTAGCATTTATATTGGCAAAGGCAGCAGTGTAGAATATTTATCGCAAATGCGAATTCAGTTTATCTGGTTCGTGGTTCTTTCAGTCGTTTTCTTTCTTGTGCAAAACAAGGTGACAAGAAAAGTAATGGTTCAAGGGGGATAGAGTGTTGAGATTTTTTAAAGAGCTGGGGCATTATCTAGATGTGACGGTTCATGTAATAAAAATGGCAGTCATGACCATCATAGAGTATCCATCCAACATTGCGGGGTGGCTGATTTCAAATCCACTGCAGTTTATCATGGGATTTGCCATTATAAAATTTGTGGTTGAATCCTTTGGACAAATTAATGGATGGACATACGGCCAGTTGGCGTTTTTATATGGACTATCAGTCATTTCTCATGCACTTTCAATGATCTTTTTTGTGCAGGGATGGTTCATGGGGTATTTTGTTATTGAGGGGGAATTTGATCGATATCTGACGAGACCACTCGGGGTTTTGTATCAGTTCTTTTTTACCAACATTAACATCTTTGGTATAACCGATTTAATTCCTGGAATTTTAGTTTTTATATATGGATGCGTGAAGTGCCATGTAGTAGTCAGTTCACTGTTTGTAATTCAAGTAATTATCATGCTGGTTGGCGCCACATTTATTAGAGGAGGCATATATATCCTGCTTGGAAGCACTAGCTTTCACACAAGAAGTGCCGTAGATTTCGGCCAGTATACTCAGGAAATCATGGATAAGACTACGATGTATCCACTTTCCATGTACCCAGAGAGCATGCAGTTTATCCTGACGTATCTTATTCCAATCGGCTGGGTAAGTTTTTATCCGGTGTCATCATTGCTTGGATTGGAGGCAAGATTCAGTGGATTAGTTATTCCATTTGTAACATTGGCAGTTGGTTTTATTGTGATGCTGATTGCTGGAGCATATTTCAATTTTGGACTACGTAAATACGAAAGTGCAGGTAATTAAAATGATAGATGTAGAAAATCTTTGTAAAGATTATGTGCTAAAAAGTAAAGAGCCTGGCCTTAAGGGGGCAATGAAGGGGCTGGTTAAGCCTAATCATAAGATAATCCATGCAGTAAAGGATTTGTCATTTCATATTGATACAGGTGAAATCGTAGGATTTATAGGTCCTAATGGCGCGGGAAAAAGTACCACAATAAAGATGATGTCAGGAATCCTTACACCAACGCAGGGACAGGTGTTGATTGACGGCCGTAATATTTCCAAGCACAGGAAAGAAGTGGTAAAGGATATAGGCGTTGTCTTTGGACAGAGGTCTCAGTTGAATTGGGATCTTCGTCTTGGAGAAAGCTTTGAGCTTTTGAAGCATATTTATCAGATTAATCAGAAGGAATATGATAAAACTCTTGATGAGCTAGACCAGATTCTTGGCATAATGGAGCTTTTAGATAAGCCTGTTAGACAGATGTCTTTGGGCCAGAGAGTGAAAGGCGATTTAGTTGCGTCTATGATTCATTCACCTAAGGTTTTATTCCTTGATGAGCCTACCATTGGATTGGATGTTTCGGCAAAATATGCTTTGAGAAAATTCATTAAAGAGATTAACAAGGTGAGACACACAACAGTTATTCTAACCACCCATGATCTAGGTGACATTCAGGAACTATGTGAGCGACTTATAGTAATCAATAGCGGAGTGCTGATGGAGGATGGTAATCTGTCGGAAATCGTTGATAGAATAGCTCCTTACAAGACGCTTGTTGTGGAGTACTATGATGAGGTTGCACCGGAGCATACCCGCTGTAAATTGATCGCGCAAGATGGTAATGTTGCTAAATATCGTTTCATGAAAAATGATGTTACCGCAGCGGAAATCATTGCTGATCTTTCAAAGGAAAAAACGATAAAGGACGTTTCCATTGAGGAAACAGGAATTGATGATATTATCAAGATTGTTTACGGGGCGTAGTAAGTATGATATATAATTATGAAAATAATAATGTCAGCTATGAGATTATTGGAGAAGGGATGCCTGTCGTTATTTTTCACGGACTAGGTTGTGACTCTACAATGATGAAAGGCTGTTTGGAGCCGGTGTTCACATGTAAATCAGGTTACAAGAGAATTTACATTGATTTACCGGGGATGAGATTTTTTTGATTGGTTAATGAGAATAGAAAAATATGAATGAAACAAAAATGATTGATGGACATATTCATATTGAGCGCGGGGACTACACTTTGGAGTGGATTCAGCGGTTTGTGGATAGGGCTGTGGAAATGCAGCTTGATGAGATTCGCCTGCTGGAACACAACTTTATGTTTAAAGAGTTCTTTCCTATGTATGATAGAGTTTGCGCACATAGTGATTTTGTAAATGATTGGTTTCATAGAAAAGCCGGATTGAAGAACTATGATGAGTATCTAGAACTGATAGATAAAGTCAGGAGCAGAGAATATCCTATTGAAATCAAGTTTGGTCTTGAGGTATGTTATTTTAAAGACTACGAGGATTTGATTGTGGAGCAGACTAAGGGCAAGGGCTTTGATTTTTTGTTGGGAAGTATTCATTTTGTTGATGATTTTGCTTTTGATCACACCAAGGAGCTTTGGGAAGGAATAGATGTTGACGAGACTTATCAGCACTACTTTGAGGATTCGATTTCCCTGGCAAAGAGCAGAATATTTGATGGAATCGGACATCCGGACACCATTAAGCTGTTTGGGCACAGGCCATCCTTTGAGCTGACTGACTATTACGAGAGATTGGCCTTGGAGCTGGCGAGAAATAACGTATATGCGGATCAAAATAGTGGTGCGGAGCGTAGATGCCCTCAGACGGCAGGTTTAGGAATAGATTCTGAGTTTCTAAGAGCTCTTAAAAAACATAATGTGGAAATTATAACTTCTTCAGATGCACATTGTCCCGAGGATGTAGGTTATAAGATTCGAGAATTAAATGAGTGTGTTGAAAGAGCTGAGTAAATGGTAAAATGTTTAGGGGAATTTTTTGAATGAACTAAAAACTTGAACTATAATACCTAAACAGAGAGGTAAGATTATGACAGAAATAGAAAAAAGAGAAATACGTGAAGCTATTGATGCTGCAGATAATGCACTGGTGCATTTGCGCTCAGCCAGACGCTTTTTAGATAGCGCGGGCAACTGGGGTATTCTTGATATGATAGGCGGTGGATTAATATCTGGATTGATGAAGCACAGCAAGATGGGAAAGGCTGAGCGAGAGATTGATGATGCCAGATACGCCTTGCAGCAATTTAGCAGGGAGCTTCGTGACGTCAGTGGCTACAGCTCGATTCATATCAATGAATTCCTGACATTTGCAGACTTCTTTTTTGATGGATTTATTACTGATATATTGGTTCAGTCCAAAATCAGTGAGGGAAAGAGACAATGTGATGAAGCGATACAAAAAGTCGGTGCAATCAAGAGAGAATTAGAGGGCAAATATTTATCATAAGAGTTTTTATTTGCGTAAATCAAAATCAATTTTCATTATATATGGAAAGATTTTGATGAGATTTTAGATACGAAATACAACTAAATAATCGAGTATAAAATCACATATATTGTACTTAAACGTTATCAATTAACAATTTAAACACAATATATGTGATTTTTTTGTGAGCTTGGCAGGAAGTGACATGATTAGGCATTAACGTACTTGAAAAAACATTAGTTGAACACAAATGGCAGATAGGATATGAAAAATAAAAATTCTATTGTTACTAGAAATCCCCTCACGGAACCATAGCGGTTTTAGTGATTCCAAGAAAGGAGGATTAACATGAGAAGTAAGAGGTTAACTAGAAAATTAACAGTGGCTATCATAACTGCTTCTTTACTTGGAAGTGCTTATGGCATTTGTAATCCATGCGTGGTTTATGCAAATGAAATCGGTGAAGGTCAGTCGGAAGGTGATGGCGACGAGACACCAGAAACACCGGAGACACCAGAGACACCGGAGACACCAGAGACACCGGAGACACCGGAGACACCAGAAACACCGGAGACACCAGAGACACCGGAGACACCGGAGACACCGGAAACACCAGAGACACCAGAGACACCAGAGACACCGGAGACACCAGAGACACCAGAGACACCAGAAACACCGGAGACACCAGAGACACCGGAGACACCGGAAACACCGGAAACACCAGAGATACCGGAGACACCAGAGACACCAGAATCTCCAGAAACTCCAGAAGAAACAACACCTGAAACTCCTGGTGAGCCAGCTGGTGAAATCGAGGAAAATGCGGAAGAATTTGTTTCATTAATAGCAGCAAGCAATCCTGAAACTACAGTAGAGACTGAGGACTTTGATGGAACTACACTTTACAAGGTGACTGATTCGGATGATGTTTCTACGTATTATATTTTCAGTGGTGTTAATGAAGAGGGACAGATTATTTTTAGTCAGGTTGAAATTGTAAATGAAGTTACTAACATAGTTCAATCGGGATTAAATAGAAATCAGTTTAGACGAATCACTGCTAATAAGGTTTATGGACAGGATTATGTATATAGTCTGGATGACAGGGAAAGAGATGACTTAACAAATACAATCGATACTAATCAAGGTTTGCTGGAATTAGTGCATCTATATAAGGATAATAGTCATTATAATTCATACTATGGTGCGAAGCAGCAGTCTGAAGAGGATTTGTGGATTTACCCTCCAACAGGTGAATACAATCTTAGAGATACATTGCCACGAGCATGCGCTGATACTGGTTTGACTTATGTGGCAGCTTATTACAAAGGCAACAGCCATGAGTTTGCAATATGGCAAAATGACGGCTGGTACAGAATTTTATATAACAAAAATACTAATACTGTATCTGGTCTGGAGCCTTTGTTTACAACAAGTGTAGTGGACACAAGCAGCTTTTCACATATTAGATTACTTGGAAGAATAGATGGAACTTCTATCTATAAATACACTAACAAATACAATTTATCTATGCTTACCTCAGAGGCTCACCTTAGCGTATTAAGTGGATCTGTAGTAGTGGATAACCCAAGCGGCGGAGAAGACCCAAGTGGCGGCGAGACTCCAGGTGGCGGCGAGACCCCAGGAGGCGGCGAGACTCCAAGTGGCGGTGAGACTCCAGGAGGCGGAGAGACTCCAGGAGGCGGCGAGACCCCAGGTGGGGGAGAGACCCCAGGTGGCGGCGAGACCCCAGGTAGCGGAGAAACTCCAAGTGGTGGAGAAACTCCAAGTGGCGGAGAGACCCCAAGTGGCGGCGAGACTCCAGGAGGCGGCGAGACTCCAAGCGGCGGAGAAACTCCAAGTGGTGGTGAAACTCCAAGTGGCGGAGAGACCCCAAGTGGCGGAGAAACTCCAAGCGGCGGAGAAACTCCAAGCGGCGGAGAAACTCCAGGTGGTGGAGAAACTCCAAGTGGTGGTGAAGAGCCAACTGTAGATGAGCCAGAGGATACAACTCCTGATGAAGAGCCTAGTGGCCAGGAAGATGCTAGCCCAGAAGATGAGACAGCAGACGGACAGGAAGCTACTAACGCAGACGAGCCAGGTACAGCAGCAACAGGCACAGTGGCAGCTGGCATTATCCCAAATATTTATTACCCAACAGCAGTTATGCCTCAGTTGCCATCATTCCTTCAGACTATATTACCTGCAATAGATGATACACAAATTCTTCCGGTGGGCGACGCAGGCGGAATAGCTATTATTGCGGATAATTTAGTTCCTCGTGCAGCTGAAGAAGAGTTGACAGAAGAAAATGATTCGCCTGTAGCAATTCAGGATGAAGAAACTGCCAAAAGCATTATGGACTTGGTATCTAATCGTATTTGGTGGTATTGGATTTTAATTATAATTACTTGCATTTCTATTACAGTATCATCTTACAAGATGAGAAAAGAAGGCGCAGTTAACAGATAGTGTTGAACTATAAGTGCACCCAAAAGTGTAGTGATTATTTCTACATTTGAGGGTGCACTTTTTTGCGGGAAGATTCATTTTGTTACTGCTGAGCTTGCAAATTGCGGTAAATAGCTATGATAAAAATGTTTGAGTTTGCATTTTCCTGACAGGAGTGATACGGTGGACTATATAAATCGGGAATTGGAAACAAACTATAATGAACGGAGCAAATATGGACATAAGACTTTGCAAAAGCAAGGATATAGAGGTCACAGGAGCATTTTATGACAGGGTGGTATTGTGGCTTGAGAATCATGTGAATTACCCTAAGTGGGAGTACAAGGTATATCCATCGAGACAATTTGTGGAGGATACCGTAAAGGCGGAGACCCTTTACATCTGCACCGATGGAGAGGAAATAGTGGGAGCCTTTGTATTGAATGATGACCCGCAGGGGGATTATCGTAAAGGCGATTGGACTAAGGATTTGGATGAGGGTAAATTTCTGGTTATCCATTCTCTTGCCATTGCACCGGAAGCCCAGGGACAGGGACTTGGTGGAAGAGTCATTGACTTTTGTATAGATGAGGCAAAGAAAAGAGGATATTCGTCTATACGTTTAGATGTTGTTCCAGACAACATTCCGGCTAAAAAGCTATATGAGAAAAACGGATTTACGTATTCTGGTGATTATGATTTAGGCAGAGGGATTGAAGATATTCCGGAGTTTAGCCTCTATGAATTAAATTTCTAATAACATTTCTATAATTTTTTCTAGAAAAATATATATCATTAAATGTGGCTTTGGATTTATCCAAAGCTATTTTTATTTGATAAAAAATTCCAAATAAAAAGTTAGGAAAGACTAACACATTCCCTTGTAATTGTGTTATTATGGGGTTAGCTATAACTAACTTAAAGGAGATAATACTATGAAAACAGCGGAAGAATATAAGAATCTTACTATTCAAGAATTTACTAGAGCTGCTGACGTATATGAGACTGACAAGGCTGGTCTATACGAAATGTGTAAGGACGATTATCCGTATATTGCGGCGGAGCTTGCGAATGAAGATTATGAGGATTTGTTGGATTGTGGCTGTGGCACCGGACCGATGATTTCATTACTCTATGAGAATGATTCAAAAAAGAATTACACGGGGCTAGATATTACGCCCAAGATGATTGAGGTGGCTAAGGAAAAGAACTTAGAAGGTGTTAATTGGATTGTGGGAGATTGTGAGAATCTACCTTTTGAAGAGAACTCTTTTGATGCAATCATATGCTCAAACAGTTTTCATCACTATCCAAATCCACAGAACTTTTTCAACAGTGTTAGTCGAGTTTTAAAGCCAGGTGGAAGACTTATTTTACAAGATTACACAGCTCCAAAAATAATTTTATGGATTATGAATCATATAGAAATGCCTCTAGCAAATTTGCAGGGACATGGAGATGTATGTGTTCACTCCCTTAAAGAAATGGAAAGTTTTTGCAACGTAGCAGGTCTGAAGGTTGAAAAACTTGAAGCAGCTGAAAAGGGAAGATTACATTTAGTTGCAAGAAAATAAAGGAGGATAAGAATGGGACTTTATAAAAATTTTGTTAGTCAGACTAGAAAGCCAGAAGGCTTTTTGGGAAAGGTTATGGTAAATGGTATGAACGATGGTCACGCCAAAATGGCGGACTGGGGCATGTCACATTTACCAACAATGGAGCCACGAGAAATCTTAGAAGTGGGTTGCGGTGGCGGAAGAAACGCCTATGAACTTATGAAAAAATATCCATCTTCTAAGCTTACGGCAATAGATTATTCTGAGGTGTCTGTAGAAAAGGCCAAGGCTTATAATTCCGACATGATTCGCAAAGATAGATGCAAGGTAAAGCAAGGGGATGTTTCTAATTTGCCTTTTGCTGAGCAATTTGATTTGGCTACAGCATTTGAGACTATTTATTTTTGGCCAGGTTTAGGAAAATGTTTTTCTCAGGTAAACAAATCGTTAAAGCCGGGTGGCATTTTCATGATTGTTAATGAGTCTGATGGTATGGATTCTATGAGTTTAAAGTTTGAGAAAGTCATTGATGGCATGAAATGTCATACCATTGATGATATTAAAAAAGCCCTTACTGCAGCTGGATTTTCAAATATTACTGCTCATCACCATGATAGCAAATCATGGATTACAGTGATTGCCGAGAAGGCAGGTTAGTTTATAAGAAAAATTGCTGCAAAAAATATATGAAAGAAGGATTAGAGTAATAATGAACGAAAAAAAAGAAAGCGTGATTAAGCAATTATTTGTTTATGCAGGAAAGCATAAATATTTAACGATTGCGTCATGGATTTTAGCGGCTATTTCAGCGGTTCTGGCGCTTGTTCCATTTTATTATATTTGGGCGATAATCAAGGAAATTGTTGAGGTACGTCCTGATTTTTCTCAAGCGGTACACATAAAGTCTTATGGATGGAGTGCAGTTGGAATGGCTCTTCTTGCTATGGTGGTTTATATAGCTGCACTTATGTGTTCACATTTAGCTGCATTTAGAGTGCAGGTTAATATGCGCGTAGCTATGATGGAGCATATTATGAAACTTCCTATGGGATATATTGAGTCTGAGGGAAGCGGTAAAATTAGAAAAATTGTAGCGGAATCTAGTGCAGCCACAGAAACATTTTTGGCGCACAGTCTTCCGGATAAATCAGTAAGTTATGTTACGCCGGTAGCTTTGATAGTAATGTTAGTATATTTTGACTGGAAAATCGGACTTATTTCTATGGTGCCTGCGCTTTTAGCATTTCTAGCAATGGGATTTATGATGGGTGACAAAATGAAAAAAGCCATGGAAGAATACCAAGATGCTTTGGATGAAATGAGTGCAGAGGCAGTTGAGTATGTACGAGGAATTCCAGTTGTAAAAACTTTTGGCCAGACTGTCTTTTCATTCAAGAGATTTAAAGATGCAATTGACAAATATGAAGCTTGGTCTGTAGGTTACACCAAATCAGTTAGAATCCCTATGGTAGCCTTTGTCACTTTGGCAAATGGTGTATTTGCAGCTATTGTTGCTTGTGGATTCTTTTTTGCAAGTGACTTGGTAACAAACACCGTGCTGTTAAATATTTTGTTTTACATAATCATTACACCAATTTTGACAGTAACTTTGCTTAAGGTGGCTTATTCTGGAGAAAGCGAAATGATTGTAAATGATGCTCTTAAGAGAATGTATTCAATTTTGGAGGTTCAACCATTACCTGAATCGAGTAATCCTCAGATGCCAGCAGATTCTAGTGTTTCACTTCAGGATGTTAGCTTTTCTTATAACAAGGAAAAAGGAAATGCTGTGGAAGGAATTAATCTTTTGATTAATCCAGGTGAACATGTAGCTTTTGTTGGACCATCAGGTGGTGGTAAAACAACTGTTGCTTCGTTAATCGCACGTTTTTGGGACGTTGATAGTGGTGCAATAAAAATTGGTGGTGTGGATGTAAAAAACATTGCTACATCAGAGTTGATGCAACAGGTTTCTTATGTTTTCCAAGATAGTAAGCTATTAAAAATGTCCATTCTTGAAAATGTTAGAATGGGAAATCCTAAGGCTAGTGACCAGGAGGTAATGCAGGCTCTTAAGGATGCTCAGTGTATGGATATTATAGAAAAATTCCCTGAGGGAGTTCATACAAAAATTGGAACCGAGGGCGTGTACGTTTCCGGCGGCGAAGCCCAGAGATTATCCATTGCAAGGGCATTTTTGAAAAATGCACCTATACTTGTTTTGGATGAAGCTACCGCATTTGCGGATCCTGATAATGAGGCAAAAGTTCAACAGGCTTTTGCAAATCTTTCTAAAGACAAAACAGTTATTATGATTGCTCATAGATTATCTACTGTAGTTGATGCAGATAAAATATGTGTTTTATCAGATGGAAAAATAGTTGAATCTGGCACACATGAAAACTTAATAAAAGCGGATGGTATTTATAATCATATGTGGTCAGAATACAACAAATCAATTAATTGGAAGGTTGGTAAGGGAGCATGAAAATAGCAGAAAAATTACAGCACAAATACGCCCTTTCATCAAAGGGGGCAAAGGACATGATAAAAGCCTTTTGGGCTTGTACTATTGGAAATATATCCCAGATGCTTCCGGTAGGTGTATTATTTAAATTTACTACTGATTTATTAGAGGGAAATCCATTAAAAAATAAGGTTGGATTTTATATTGTAGGAGTTTTGGTTTGTCTTGCATTTATAGCAATTGCTCAATATTTTCAGTATGGTGCGACATTTTATTCTACATACGTGGAAAGTGGTGTGCGTAGACGTAGCTTGGCAGAGAAACTTAGAAAAATTCCGCTATCGTTTTTTGGGAAAAAAGATTTGGCTGATTTGACTAATACCATTATGGCAGACTGTGCAATGATTGAAACAGCCTCATCTCATTGGATTCCAGAATTAATTGGAGCTATGATTTCTACAACTATTGTTGTTATATCACTTTTCTTCTTCGACTGGAGAATGGCTCTTGCGGCAGTGTGGGTTGTTCCAGTGGCATTTTTAATTGTTGCTTACTCAAGAGCTTTAATGAATCGCATTAATAGACGCGGCAGCAAGTATAAAGTTGCCTGTTTAGATGGAATCCAAGAAGCTTTGGAAACTGTTAGAGATTTAAGAGCTTATAATGCTAGGGAAACATACATGAAAGGCTTAACTAAAAAGATTAAGGCGGTTGAATCTCATAGCATTTTTGCTGAATTTGCAAATGCAGCATTTGTTTGCAGTGCACAGATGATTCTAAAATTTGGAATTGGAACAGTGGCTGTAGTTGGTTCGGGATTATTGATTAAAGGTGAAATTAACGTAATTACGTTTTTTATGTATCTGCTTGTTGTATCTAGAATGTATGAGCCTCTACAGGTATCTCTACAGAACCTTGCAGCGATGATTGCTACAGATACTCAGTGCGAAAGGATGGATGAAATCTTATCACATTCAGAGCAAACAGGAGCTGATTCACTTAATAATGATGGCTACGACATTGAGTTTAAGAATGTTAGTTTCTCGTACGAGGATGGTGAGTCAGTACTTAGGGATGTTAGCTTTGTAGCAAAACAGGGTGAAGTTACAGCATTAATTGGACCTTCTGGTGGAGGTAAAACAACCGTTTCAAGACTTGCTGCAAGATTTTGGGATATTGATGGTGGTGAGATTACAGTTGGCGGTATGGATGTTTCGAAGATTGATCCTGAGACATTGCTTTCTATGTATGCAATCGTATTCCAAGACGTAACGTTGTTTAATAATACTGTTATGGAAAATATTAGAATTGGAAACAAGAATGCCACAGATGAACAGGTTGTTGCAGCTGCAAAGCTAGCCCACTGTGATGAGTTTGTGGAGAAGCTTCCAGAGGGATATAACACTCTTATTGGTGAGAATGGTTCAGAACTTTCAGGAGGAGAGCGTCAGCGAATTTCTATAGCCAGAGCATTTTTGAAGGATGCGCCAATTATCCTTATGGATGAGGCTACTGCATCTTTAGATGTTGATAACGAATCATTGATTCAAGAGGCCTTGTCAGAGCTTATCAAGGACAAGACAGTTCTTGTGATTGCACATAGAATGAGAACTGTTGACGGGGCTGACAAGATAGTTGTATTGAAAGATGGCGTAGTTGCAGAGCAGGGAACTCCTGAAGAACTGCATGGAACTGAGGGCATATATTCCCATATGATAAATATGCAGATGAACAGTGAGAATTGGAAGCTTGCCTAAGGAAATTTTTTAAATATTTCAAATTTTAATCGACATAGCCGTGGGACTATATATATAATAAATGGTGAAGTGTATAGTCTGACGGCTATTATTGCATTTTATGGGGATGAGTGAGAAAAATGGTAGAAAATACAAATTTTTTTGAGCAGAAAAAAGCTGCAATCGATATTATCTATGAAAATGAAAAGACAATTGAGCTAGAGGAGAAATACTATAAAAAGGATCGTAATTTTATTATTTTCCTCATCGTGTATGCGATAATCGTATTTGCGGTGGAGTGGATGTTGGATTCGCTGATGGACCGATTCTTTTTGGTTAGCTATATTCCGATTTTTGTATTATTTGTTCTTTTTATCTGCTGTGTTGTAAGAGAAGGCTTTGTGGTTCTCAGAGGAAATGAGATTCTGGGCCGTATAGGTGGAATAATACTTGCAGTTATTGCTGTGGCAACCCTTTTCTTTCCGTTTAGAGCAGCAAAGGTGAGACTTGATTATCTGACACGCTCTGATGAAAGGCTTGAGGTGGTTAATAAAATTGTATCCGGAGAGATTGACGGCTCGGGTAAATTAATTAATCTGCCAGACAAATACAACTGGCTTTCCAGTGATGGAACAGTTTATGTGAAGCAAAACAACGAAGAAGGTGTGGAAGTTATTTTCTGGCAGTATCGAGGTATGCTATCAGGTTCAAGCGAAGTGATTTACTCTAGTGGCGGGGAAAAGATGATTCGTAAAAACGAATCAAGCTGTCCAATACTGCGTCTGAAGCATTTGGGAAAAGAGTGGTATTACGTGGAGACAGATTACTAGACATATAAGGTTTTACTGTTAATTTAATAAATTGATTTATAAGCGTTGGGAATCAAAAGAGATTTTCAACGCTTTTTGTTTTGCTTAATTTTGGCAGCCCAAATTTTAAAAATTTAAATTTAATGCTTGACATTTATTTTTTATATGGGTACAAGGATGTACCCGCGCGAATTTGCTCTTTAATTCGCGCGGGTACAATAGGATTCAAGAAAGGGGAAGAGCTATGGCAAAGATGGCAGCATTTGATGAATTGGTCAAGGCAATTCAGCAAGCGTTTATTGATGTAAACGACATGTCTGAAGAACAACACTTGCGAAAGCTAGAGGAGTACTTTGAACCGGATGGGACTCCAAAGACTTTCGAAATGCAATATCCGTATTTTGATGAAAATGGAATACCGGCTTACAGGGTTATGAGAATACCACAGATTTGTCTGGTTCCAATCACATCATTGAAATTGGATGAGGTAGAGGTTGATTTCAAAGTTCGTTTATACGGAGATGTTAGCTTAAAAAGAAGTCGGCGAGGTGGTGATTCCGATACAGTTTTAGGTTATATCCCACATGGCAAGATTCACAGGGATGATACCTCCTACGCTAGCATCAAAATTAAGTTCACATCTCAAGATCCGCCAGAAGGTTTGCTTAGAATTCGTGATCAATTCGTAAAAGTAACCGTATAGGGGAAGGAGGTATGAACTATGGCTGATGAATTAATTAAAAACCAATTTAGTGGACTTGATATGAGCTCATTGATAGGTGGACCACTACAGGCGATTTGTGAATCGCAGGGTATGCTGGCAAAGCAGACCGTAGACTTCATCGAGCAGGTAGGTTTCCAGGCAGATCCAAATAATAAGGACATTATGAACATTAGAACTACAAAGTTTCAATACACAATGCCTTATGAATCAACGGATGCTCAGGGAATTACATCGTTGACAACACAGAAGATGCAGCTTGATATTCCACTCTTGTCTGTTGTCAAGATACCTACTTTTGGTGTTGATGAAGCAAATATTACATTTGATATGGAAGTTAAATCTTCTACATCATCAGAGAGTTCAAAGGATATTAACGCATCACTTGAAGGATCTGCAGGTGTTGGTATTGGCCCATTTAAGGTTGATGTTAAAATCAAAGGTTCTATCGCTTGTCACGAGAAGAATACAAGATCAACTGATAATTCGGCAAAATATCATGTGGATGTTCACGCCAAAGACTTTGGTATGCCAGAAGGTTTGGCAAGAGTGCTAGATATTATTAGTACTAACATGGTGCCACAACCAATAACAGAAAAAACAGCATAATTTGGCTGTGAAATAATCTTATTAATGCAAAATAATTAATGTTTGGAGGGGATACTATGGGAAGACCGATTGGTAAGAAGGGTTTAGATTTAATAAAGCAATTTGAAGGTTGTAGGCTAAATGCTTATCAAGATGTAGTTGGAGTTTGGACTATTGGGTACGGACATACCCATGGTGTCACTCCAGGCATGAAGATTGATCAGGCAGAAGCAGAGAGACTGCTATGTGAGGATGTTCAAAGTTTTGCAGATGCTGTTGATAATCCTAAAAATGTAGCAATTCCTCTTTCTGATGAGCAACGTGACGCTCTGATATCATTTGCCTACAATACGGGAGTTGGAAATCTCAAGAAGCTTTGTAATGGAAGAAATGCCAGCCAAATTGCTGAAGCTATGCTTCATTACAATAAGGCTGGTGGCAAGGAAGTTAAGGGACTCACTAGACGCCGCCAAGCGGAGCATGATTTATTCTGCTCTAACATGAACGGGGGTAGTAGTTCTAATGGAAACAGTGCTGGCGACTGCTCTGGCAATACTAATAGTAGTGATAATAAATCCCCTAGCAGCCCTAATAGCAGTTCTACTGGCAGTGTTTTTAATTATGATGGATTAGATTATTCACCAGTCTTTAACCCAAGCTATTATTGCGATAACAATGCTGACCTAGCGCAGGCGTATGGCAATAATGAAAATAAGCTTTTTGATCATTTTATCCAGTGTGGAATGAAGGAGGGGCGTCAAGGATGCTCATCATTTAACGTAAATACGTATAAAAATAGGTATGCAGATTTGGCTCAAGCCTATGGAAATGATTTACCAAAATACTATTTGCATTATTTGCAGTTTGGAAAAGCGGAAGGTCGAACAGGAATCTAGAAATTGAAGAGGTGATTTATATGGAATCTATGAATTTTAGAGCAGGAAATTTCGTTCGTTTAAAGAATACAGCAACAGAAGCAAATGGAAGAATAATTCCATATGATACCAAGCATCAAGATTTTCAAGTATGTGACGTGGATAATGATAGAAATCTTGTGCAGGTGCAAAGTCTAGATCGAAATGGCGGCGTAGATAAGTTAGTAGTTCGCGCTAGTGACGTGGACATTTTAGATGATAGACATTGGGATAATTAAGGTTCATTTGAAAGGGGAGTGGAGATATGGCTTTTGTAGGACAAGATGGATTAAATAACTGTGGAGGTTTTGCTATGGCGTATTGGGTTTGGATGGCCCTTAATGGCAGACATCCAAATGATGGGCCTCAGTATAATGATGCAGCAATGGCTAACAACATCTATCAGCAGATTATATTTAGAGAAAATGATATGGGAATGCCTGAAGAATTTTCAGATCCAAGAAAGATGATAGAAATGCTTAGAAGAGACTTTGGTATGTCAGGAACTGTTTTACATACTGCAAATAGAGCACTATACAATCTTTTTATTGGACATTTTAATCCGGCAGATGTAATTGCAGATTTTCCGGAAAGAAATACTTTGCCAGATTTAGCACCAGGCCAATATGCAATTTTGATAGTTGGACCAGATGAAAATTCGCCTACACATTATGTGTTAGTGCAAGGAACATGCGATGGAGTTAATGTAATAGATCCGGCAAATGGAGTGTTGGTCTATTATCACGGAATAAATATTGGAGATTTATATGTCGGCAATCCTGGTCTTGTTAATACGCAAACTGCGATATATATTAACCCATAAGAAAAATGGAATATATAAATCTATTAAGGGAGGTGATGTCTATAGGATAGGGACAAGAAAGCAAAAGTAAAAATCAATACATGCTAAATACTTATACCCTTACATGACGCAGATGCCGCGTATATAGTTGGCATCAAACCAGTAAGTCCCTCGGCTAGTCACCGAGGGACGTTTTTTATAATTATTTTTACTTAAAAAAATCTATAACTGAGGTCGTGTTTTGACTTTTAAGTAGCAGATGAGAGCTACGATAACGTCAAGGCAGTAGATGAAAGAAAAAATGCGATATCTACGTGATTCCTTGGCAGTGATAAGATTGTTTTTCTGGAGTTGCTTATATACTGGGATGGCAAACAATCCAGTGATAATAATGGATAGTAAGTCAACCAAAATATATACAAGGGTAAAGCCTATTGTAAATATTGTAATCATAAACAATGAGCCAAGTATAAAAACTGCAATATAAACCGGAATCTGAAGTATTCGCATTATGACTTGCGTGCGCATTAAAGCGATAGCTTCATCCCTTGGAATAGCATCCTTTCTAGAATAGCGCACCGCATTTACGATACCCAATATTATCATTATTGAAGAACCAAATACTAAAAGTATGATAGCAAATGGCATAAAAGCACCGGTAATAAAGCTATCGAGTCCTTCAGGGATGATTGGACTTAGAAAAGAAATTATAAATGGAAGTAAGCTTGTAAAAAACATTACAGGCAAATAAAGAGCTGCAATAACCAGCCAACGTTTTTTCATAATATTATCCTCTCAATCTGATTTCTCTTGTTGTTGCTGGAAATCTTATGTTTATTATACTGGTTTAAAATGGCCACCTCAAGAGAGGCGCAAGTTTGTTTATAAAACTTTAATAATATAAAAAGTGTTGATATAAAAAAAGTAGAAGGACGCCAGAAAAAACAGATATTAGAGTTGATTTAATAAATTTTTAATAATTTTAAACCGCGCACCTTCCCCAGAATTTGGGCAAATAAGAAAAATAAGGTATAATACTCCGTATACGTTAAGTTACTGGCATAACTAAAGGAGAATATTGATGAAATTATTGATACACGATTTGAATGAAAAGGAGTGGAAGAAGGTCGCGGATAACTATGATGGTTGGGATGTTATTTACAATAATGGAGCCATTACTCCATGTGTCGGTTGCTTTGGCTGTTGGATCAAAGAGCCAGGCCAGTGTGTGATTAAAGATGGATATGAGGACACTTGTGTCAAGATACATAAGGCGGAACAGGTGACAATCATTAGCAAATATACTTACGGCGGATTTAGTAGTTTCGTTAAAAATGTTATTGATAGAAGTATTGGATATGTGGCTCCTTTTTTTGAGCTTCACAAAGGAGAGATGCATCATAAGCAGAGATATGATGAGTACAAGCAGATAAGATTTATTTTCAGAGGCCCTACTATTACTGAGGATGATAAGGTAAAGGCCAGAAGATATGTTGAGGCTGTTTGTACAAACTTCCACGCTTTGCTGTGGGAGATTTCTTTTGATGAGTGTGAAATGCCTGAATACGAAAACAAAAAGAAGTATGAGGGCCCTGTGGATGAGTGCAAAAAGATTTTGCTAAACTGCAGTATGCGTGGGGATAAGGCCAATTCTAAGAAGTTTTTGGAACAGCTTTCTACAGATTTAAAGGGTGATGTAGAAATCGTTAATTTATCCGAATATACGAATCGACTTGGCCAGTTGGCAAATATAATTGCAGGTGCAGGTACAATCGTGCTTGGCATGCCTCTTTATGTGGACGGTGTTCCATCGGCTCCACTTAGATTGATGGAATTCTTGGAATATCTCGATTTGCCAGATGAAAAGAAGATTTATCTGGTGGCGAATATGGGATTTTATGAGAGTATCCAAATTAAAAATATGCTTAGCATGATTAAGTCATGGTGTGCGACCTGTGGCTTTAAATATTGCGGTGGTATTGCAATCGGTGCAGGTGAAATGACTGGCCCGCTTGTGGCTTTAGGTGGCAAGGGCAAGGGCCCTGGCAAAAATGCAGCAGAGGGACTTGGCCGTATCGCAAATGCGATAAACGCTGACACCGTGGTGGAAGATATATTTGCAGATGCCCACAATTTCCCAAGGTCACTTTATATGATGATGGGAAATATGAGCTGGAGAAAGAAGGCAAGAAAAAATAAGGTGAGACGTAGAGCTTTAATGCGTCAGTTGGATTAAATTAAGTTTTATCGAGCAAGAAATGTTATAATCTAAGTAGAATCTTTGCGAATTATTTCATGTGGGATAATGAAATATGAGGAAAGGATATTACTTATGAGAAAGTACACAGAAGAAGAATGCGCTGTTGAACTAGAAAAAGGGCGCAACAAAGCTGAAGAGATTATTAATGACAAGAGTAAGTTTGACACCTTTTTAAAAAGGCTAGAAGTTAAACTAAGTAGATTCCCACATGTTGGAAATCAATTAGCTGATTTGCCGGTGATGATAGCCCTAGTGAAGGATTATGCAAAAGGTAATTATAAAGTGGCACCGGTTAAATCCATTATTTATCTTGTTATGGCACTATTGTATTTTATAGCTCCACTGGATTTGGTGGCCGATGTTTTTCCGTTGATTGGAATCACAGATGATGTCAGTGTTATTATGCTGGCCCTTAAGAGCTGCTATGATGATGTAGAAGCTTATAAAGAGTGGAAAGAGGATGTTGTTTAATTAATGCTTAAATAAGTTGATTTAACTTTTCAGCGCACTAATCAAAAATCGCTCAGGAGAAAGCTCCTGAGCGATTTGTTGTATATATGACTTATATTAATGAAAGATATTTATCAAACTCATTTTTAGGAATTTCAAGTGTTTCCATGGCTTGCTCTGCTGTGAGATTGAGGTTCTTCATTAAAATTTTAATAGTTTCAACTCTGGTTTTTTCAACGCCCCGAGCTTCGCTTTTTCTTTCGATTTCCTGAACTGCTTTGCACATATTATAACCACCTTCCTTACTCTTATGCGGGAGCTTAAGTGAAGCGTAATCACGCATAAGTTCTGCTGTTTCCCTAGAAATGTGCTGAAATGCTTCGTTTTTCTGTACTATGCTCAGCATCTTTTCGTCGCTGTTGCGAGAATTAAGTAAAGAGAAGAGCAAACCTAATTCCGTTTTGTATTCCGGAAAAATATCCCTATCAATAATAGAGAACAAGTTGATATTGTAATCGTTGAGAAACTGCTGGTCAGTAGGACTAACATCCCTCAGCATGTCACTCAGAGCAACAGGCCCATCCCATGGAGCCGAGCTCCAGTAAAGGGTAGCAGTATAAATCGGATTGAGCTTGTCAGTGCGAGAGAAGCCTGATAGGTATTCACCACCCGCCAGATTACCCTCAGCCTTGTTGACAGCTGAAATCTCCTCCACCTGCTGCGTGTACGCCAGCGCATCGTAAAGCATATTCCTAACCGGCATGGCGTAGTGGATATCACTCTGATTCTCAATACCTAGTATAGCATAATATGACTGACTATTGTGCATAATAATAGAACGCTTGATAATGTCGCGATATTTTTGCACTGACTTGCCCCTGCGACCCGAGACCGTGGGGACAATGGAAATCATGGAAGCGTCAATCTCCTCCAATGTGGTCCAATCAATAACCTCCTGCCCGTTGTAGAAGTAGCCATTGAAGAAATCCGCAAAATGTTGAGGATCCCTCATGTACTGTTTGGTTGCAATGTCTTTCTTTCCCATGGTATAACTCTTTTCTGTATTACTAATAGCGGCGGGAGTCCGCTACAAGAATAGTATAGCAAACAAAACCAGAACATACAAGCGAAAAGTGTTCGAGAAAGTGTTCGAATTCAGATGCAAAATTAACTGGTAAAAACCGGCAGCTTGCCGCTGAAAGCAAGGTATTATAAAATCATTTAAGAAAGGAGAATAGGTGTAAATATGGTTCGAAAGATAATTAGAAATCCAATGTTTTTGGCACAGAAGTGTGAGTCAGCCACAGAAAAGGACGCACAGATAGCGCAGGATTTATTAGATACACTTAGAGACAACATTGATTATTGCGTGGGCATGTGCGCAAACATGATTGGCGAGAGGAAGACGATTATTGCAATCGCAGCCGGCCCATTTCAGTTTGTAATGATTAATCCTGTCATCACCAAGAAAAAAGGAGAGTATCAAACGGAGGAAGGCTGCTTGTCCTTAGATGGAGTGAGACCATGCACCCGATATGAAGAGATAGAAGTGGACTTCCTGAATCAAAATTTTGAGCCTCAGCACGCCAAGTACACAGGCTTAACTGCTGAGTCGATTCAACATCAGATAGATCACTGCAATGGAATTGTAATATAAATCATATAAAAACGCCCAGGAGATTTCCTGGGCGAAAACTTTGTCTGATTATAGCATAGTAAGATACTTCTTATACTCGCTCTTAGGGATATCAAGTGTTTCCATAGCTTTTTCAGCAGAATACTTAAGATTCTTCATTAAAATATGAATGGTTTCTACTTTGTTTTCCTCAATACCTTCAAGTTTACCTTCAAGTCTACCTTCAAGTCTACCTTCTTCTTTACTTTTCCTCTCAATCTCCTGAACTGCCTTGCACATATTATAATCACCTTCCTTACTCTTGCGCGGGAGCCTAAGCGAAGCGTAGTCACGCATCAGCTCAGCCGTCTCCCGAGAAATGTGCTGAAAAGCCTCATTGGTCTGCACCAGATCCTGCAGCTTCTCATCGCTGTTGCGCGAATTAAGCAAAGAGAAGAGCAGACCCAGCTCTGTCTTGTATTCTGGAAACTCGTCCCTATCGATGATAGAAAACAGGTTAATATCATAATCGTTAATTAATGGTAACATACCCGAGGGTATTTCCGCCAGCATTTCTTTCAAAGTCACCGGCCCATCCCAGGGCTCCGAACCCCAGTAAAGAGTCACCGTAATCACGAATGCCAAGCACCGCAAAAAGGGCCGTATCATTTCGCATAATAACAGCATTCTTAAGAATATCCCTAAACTTCTGAACCATCGTAGCGTCCTGCCCACTGGCATCCGGCAGGTTGGCAAGCATGGTGGAATCCAACTCCTTCAGCGTGGTCCAGTCAATCTTATCCTCCCCATTAACAATCAAACCATTGAAAAAATCCGCAAAAACCTCAGGTCTTTGCATGTACTGCTTTGTTCTGATATCTCGTTTTCCCATTGTATAGCTCTTTTCTGTATTACTTGCGGCGGCCGGGAGTCCGCCACAAGGATAGTGTAGCACAACAAATCAGAACATACAAGCGAAAAGTGTTCGATAAAGTGTTCGAATTTCGATACAATCCATTTTTATTATGGTACCATTCCTAGCAGCTCGCTCCGCTCGCAGGTCTGCCCGAGCTCCACAGACCACTCGTTGGCGCGAGCAAGGAGGGATTAAAATCGGCTTCGCCGAAAAAAATTTTTAAAAAATGGAAAAAAACGAAAAATTTTTTTGAATTATATATAGAGAGAACTATATAGAACGTAAAAAATATATGTTAAAAATCAAGGAGGAAAAAGATGAGTAATAAAGAAGATAAAATTAAAGAATTAGAGGCTCAAATAAAGTTTAATAATAAGGGCATAGAAAATTTGAACAAGGAAATTATAGATATTTTTAAAGATAAAATTGTGGCTGTGAGAGATATTTATGGAAATATTTATGATAAAAATGTTTTTGTTGATGAATTGGAAAATTTTAATCCAAATTATCTAAACATGTTAACATTTGAATTAAAGGAAGATCATGGTATATTTAGTGAAGAGCAAGTGGCGATAAAAGACAAAATAGCTAAGTATATAAAGCAAAAAGGAGAAAATACAAAACTTTCGCGTGATAAGGAAAAACTACAAAATGAATTAAAAACAAAAAACGTTGAGATTGTACATGAGCCTGTAAAGGAAATTACTAAGGAAAAAGTACAGAAGACTACAAGTGAAAAATCAACAGGATTCATGAAAGATGCTCGGGATTCAAATAGAAGTCGTGTAAAAGATAGTGTAGGTTCGAGCAATGCAGGACAGGCAAAAACCAATCAAGGTTCGAGCAATGTAGATCAAGTAAAAATCGAGGATATTGATACATATCTTGAAAATGAAATAGTATTACTTCAAATAATGAAAGCGCAAAGAAATGAGTTCAAAGACCAACAGGAAGAGAAATCAATTACTGAAACTATAGAAAAATTAAATTCATTCAAGAATGAAATATCTGATAAGAGAGATGTATCAGAAATTAATAAAGAGTGCCGAGATAGATTTAGGGAAATTGAGTCGGAAATTAAGGGGCATATTAAGAAAGATAGAAATCTGCTTCAACATCTATATGAAAAAGAAAGATATTTTGGAAAAAAAGATAATTATAAAAGAGCATATGAGGTCGCAGATATTGGAGGGAAGTATGATAAGTCAAATTATGAATTTAATATATATACTAACCCGCTAGAAAATATTAAAGAAAAAAATAATGCTATTGACAGTCTGATAAATTTGAAGCTAGATAGTAAAAAAGAATTTGAACTTGGATATTTATGGAATGAAAATAATAGTCCCGATAAATATTATGTTCCAAATAAGAGTGTAGAAGCCAAGAATAGTTGCCATAGGAAGATTAGTAATTTTATGAAAAAAATAAAAAAGCCTTTTGTTCAATGTAAGGGAAGATAGTAAAGCAATTTGATGACAATAAATAGACATAACAATTTCCACACACATAAACAAGACTTATAGAAGATGTAGGCTGCCCCAATCGGGCAGCCTTATTTCATACTAAACCCTCGTCAAAATCAAAACCTAATGTTAAAATAATCCCTAGTTCCGTAAATACGAATTTACCCAAAGGAGGACCCATCATGAACCCAAAATCCACCAACTGGCGCCTAACCGCCCAAATCCTGGCCCTGGCCCTTGCCGCGGTCATTTCCTTCGCCGCCATCTCCAAAAACGTCACCAAACTTCCGGTGTTTAACACCTCCGTCGCCACACTAGAGGACTCCAAATCCAAGGTCATGGCCATCTCGGCCTCATCCCTGGCTTTGTCCTTCGCCATAACCCTGCTGCCCGACGACTACGCCACCCCGTTGGCCGACTCCCTGGCAGATCTTAACAAGTACTTCATCCTCATCCTGGGTGTGGTCTTCTTCGAAAAGCTCCTGCTGACCGTAGGCGTGCCAGCGGTGTTCCGCTTCGTCATCCCTGTGGCCTGCATCCTGATGCTTGCCTACCTGGCCACCAGGCGCCGGCTGCTCAAGACCATCGCCATCAAGGTGTTCGCCCTGTCCGCAGTGCTCATCCTCATCGTGCCAGCCTCCACGGCCCTGTCCCAGGCGGTGTGCAGCGACTCCCTGCAATATGTAAACGAAACCATCGCCGAGGCCGACAAAAGCGCCGACCTGCTAAATGACAGCGACGAAGACCAGCTCCAAAACGGCAGCTTCTTCGACAAGGTGTCCCACCTGTTCGACACCGCCGTAAGCAGCATCAAGGACCTCATCGACTACTACAAGAACCTCATCAAAAAGTTCATCAACGCCGTAGTGGTCCTCATCGTAGCCGACTGCGTCATCCCGGTGGTGACCTTCGCCGTGTTTGTGTGGTTCATCAACCAGCTGTTTCAGTTCAGCAGCTTCAACAGGGCAGCGAACCCAATCAGCATCGCAACCAACAAAACAAACAACCCAAGCAACCCAACAAGCAACCCAAAAGACACCACAAGGGAGGCCACCAATGAGCAATAAATTCTTCAAAACCCTAAGCGCCCTGCTGGCCCTGGCCATCATCGCCGTGGCCCTCATATTCAGCAGGCAAAAGTTCAACCCCTTATCCGCCTACGACGACGGCATCGACAACATCGACCCCGACACCATCAAGCTTGGTGGCAGAGTCCGTGTGTCATTTTCCGACGTCATCCTCTCCAAGGCCAACGAGACCAGAAAGCTTGTGGTCTATGAGCAGGAGGGCACCGTCAAAGTCAACGTGGAGGATAGGGTTATTGAGCAGCTGGACATAGACCTGCTCAAGAAAAACCAGGCCATCACCTACAGTGCAACAGGCCATTTTGTAGTGGATTTAGATGAGCTTAAGGCCGCCAACCTCATTGACGACCCAGAGGCAGGGACACTTACCATCAGGATTAACCATCCACATCTTGACTCCATTGATATCGACCCAAATGACGTCAAGATAGGAGCAAAAGAGGGTGGATTTTTAGCCCTGGGAGAATTAAAGCTTTCTCTACAGGACTACAATGAAATTGAAAAAGAACTGCACAAGAGATTAAATGACAAATTCAACACATCTGCAAACGGCCAAAAGGCAGATGACCTTGCTCTTGCTGCAGTATATAAGATATATCAGCCAATCGTAAATGCGGTAAATCCTAATTACACCTTAAAAATCGAATTCATTAATTAATATTATTATGGTACCATTCCTAGCAACTCGCTCCGCTCCCAGGTCTGCCCGAACTCCACAGACCACTCGCTGGCGCGAGCAAGGAGGGATGGTAATCGGCTCCGCCGATGAAGGGACTGCCTAGCGGCAGTGCTATTTGACGATAATGAATAGACATGATAATATGTATATACAAAAAAGGTGCTACCGATAGATGCATTGAACCCCAAATGTTAGACATTAAATTCTAACAGGAGGGGTTTTTTATATGCAAAAAATTAGTTACGAAGATAAGTGTAAAGTAGTATCTATGGTTTTAGATGATGGGTATTCATATCTAAAAGCGGGAAGAACCATAGGTGTAAGCAAAACAACTGTTATGGGATGGGTTAGAATTGTAAAAGAGCATGGATATGCAAAGCTTGAAACACCTAAGAGATCATATTCAGGTGAATTCAAGTTAAGTGTGTTAAAGTATATTAAAGAGAATCATTGCTCTTTGCATGAAGCTAGCGCACATTTTAATGTGTGTCGTTCACAGATACAGCGGTGGGAGAAAAAGTATTATGAGAAGGGGGAAAGTGCATTAATGGAAGATGGTAGGGGACGGTCTTCTAAAATCAGGAAACCACGGACACCTGTTGATTTGAACCAGGATTTATTAAAAGAGTTGGAATATCTTCGCATGGAGAATGAATACTTAAAAAAACTCAATGCCTTAGTTCAGAAAAGGGAAAACCAGAGTTATACGAAAAAGTAGAAGTCATCAGAGAACTAAGGCAGAAGTACCCATTGATGGCATTATTAAGATGCGCAGGTATACCTCGCTCAACATACTATTATTATGAAAAGAAAAAAGCTCAAGATAAACACAGGGATTTAAAAAAGCATATTACTAGAATTTTTAATGAAAATAAAGGTCGATATGGATATAGAAGGATTACAATTCAGTTACGAAATGAAGGCGTTACTGCTAATCATAAGTTAGTACTTAAACTTATGAATGAGTTAGGGCTTCATTGTAAGGTAAAAAGAAAAAAATATAAATCCTACAAAGGAGATATTGGAAAAGCTGCTGATAATGTTCTTAACAGAATGTTCAAAGCTGACCGACCAGGGGAAAAATGGACTACTGATGTATCAGAGTTTTCAATTACAGCAGGGAAATTGTACCTTTCACCAATCTTGGATATGTTCAATGGCGAGATAGTAAGCTATCATATAGGAAAAAGCCCTAATTTCAGGCAAACAATGGTGATGTTACAAGATGCTCTGAATACTAATTTAAATATTACCGGTTTAATTATGCATTCTGATCAAGGTTGGCAGTATAGACAGAATGAATATCAAAACATACTCAAAAAAGCTGGTATTATTCAAAGTATGTCACGAAAAGGAAATTGTTTAGATAATTCAGTAATGGAAAATTTTTTTGGATTAATGAAAAGCGAAATGTTTTATGGAGAGGAAAGTCGTTTTAAGTCTCTTGATGAGCTAGAACTTGCAATGAGAGACTACATAGAGTACTATAACAATGAGCGAATTAAGCTTAGATTGAGAACTTCTCCTGTGAAATATAGAGAAGAATTTCAAAAAAATGGAGCTTAATTCTTGGGTGGCTACTGTCTAACATTTGGGGTTCGTCTCATAGACGGTTAGCCGAGTAAAAGATTAGTTTTTAATAACCGCTCAAGTTTCTCAGGCTTTGGGGCGGTTATTTTTGTGTCTTGGAATCATGCTTGCCACGCACGTAACCAAGACTATAGAAAGTCGCACACAGTCCAATGACTGCAATAAGGTCAGTGGTTGATAGCATACGCAAGTCCTCCATTGAAGATTTCTCCCAGAGGGAGATTGAAATCTCTATATTAACGGAGGTCACAGTCCTCCGAGAGAAGGACTAACCGCCTACCGAAAATGGTAGCACCGAATAATATGGTATCGAAAGTATGTTTGCATGTCAATATAAAAAATAAGAACAAGAAAAGATGATAGAAGCGTATTGCCGAAATAACAATTTATGAGAAATAAAACACTAATTACCTCGTCATCAGATTCAATTTAGTCATTTTGGGTGTATATGACTAAATTAAAATTTTTGATGACGAAATTAAAAGGAAGGATTGTAATCGGCTCCGCCTATAGAGAAGGATAGTACGCCTTGCTTTTGTAAATATGGTAAAATTGAAATAGTTTTATTGGTAGTATTTGTAAAGGAGGGGTATTCATGAAGGAAGTGAGAGATGCGATTGTTGGCGGTGCGTTAGTTATTAGTGGTTCTATTTTGTTTGGTGCAATAGGGATTATACAGGCACTTTCAAGTGGTATGCATGTTTTCAATATAAGAAGTTTACTTCCAATAATTGGTATAATAGCGATAATCATTTTCTTTGCTGGAATATTAAAAATTTTAGATACAAAATCTAAAGAATGATAACTTTCAAATAAACACGGGACTATTTAAGTCCCGTGTTTATTTATTATTTGCATGGGTTATATATATACTTATAGCCCTAATAAATGGTATAATCTTAACCATAAATATTACGGGTATTTAAAGGGGTAGTATATGAGTGGAAAGCTTGTTAGAGATAAGATTCCAGAGATAATACGTGGGGCAGGAAAAGAGCCTATTACAAGAGTGCTCAATCAGGAAGAATATCTCTCAGAACTAGATAGAAAGCTTGATGAAGAAGTGGCTGAATATCAGTCTGACAAGTCTTTAGAAGAGATGGCTGATATTTTAGAGGTAGTATATGCTTTGTGCGAGGCAAGAGGCTACTCTATAGATGAATTAATGGCAGTGAAGCAGAAGAAACGAGATGAACGTGGGGCTTTTGCGGACAAGATTTATTGGGAAGGCAATAAGTCTTAGGGGGAGTTTATGAGTCATTTGTTGGAAAATCAATCTGGATTATTCATTGAAGGAGACTATTACAACACCCTTGATGTAAATGGATTTTCTTTGATGCTTAAAGATCCTTCATATTGTTATAAATTCTATTGGCTGGAGGCAATCGTCCAGCTTATTTCCCGAGACGTAAAAGAGACAACTTTTAACGAAATAATCAATGAGATGATTTGCTATGCATGGTATACTGTGCTTGAGTTTCACGTGCATTTGAGCGGCATGATGGAAGGAGAAGTGCGAGACGGTTTGGAAAGAGCTGTGCTTCTTTTAAAAGAACTTAGCGATTTGCCATCAAATGCCAGTAAAGTTGAGATAAGAAACGAGATTCGAAAATACGATAAAGAACTTAAGATATATAAGGATCAACTAACAAAAAATGTGCCTTATAGAGCATTAGCTGGATTCTTTAATAACGCAAATGCGAATATAGACTGGAACAAAGTAAATGTATTAATTAAATATACAAATCTATTGATGGAAACTAACCCTTTGCCATATAGATTTGGTGAATCGAGTAGTATTAATCGCGAAGTCTATTTCAATGAGCATTGGATAAAGCTTATTCAGGATAATATGGTTTCAATATTAGGATGGATACAGTTTGAAAAAGTGAAGTGGTTACAGAATAACAATCCTGAAGTGCCTGGACTAGTATATAAATTGGCACCAATGGATGAAAAGATGCGTAAACTTAATCAAGTCCGTAAGCTGTGGAAGAGCATCATTAAAATACAACCAATTAAAGATGTATTTAGTGGTAGACCTGTGATAGATGGTGGATATGATATAGATCATTTTATACCGTGGTCATTTGTGATGAATGATGAGTTATGGAACCTTATGCCAATGGATTCTTCCCTTAATTCATCCAAGAGCAACAAGTTGCCAAACTGGGAAGCATACTTTGGAAAGTTTGCAAACAACCAGTTTATCTTATATGGAATGATACACGATGATAAAAAGCCTGTGATTAGACAGCAGTACGAAAAATGTTTTAAAGACAATCTGCATTCCATATGGGCTAATCAAGAATTGTATCGTAAGGGTAATTCAAAGGAAGAATTTTATAATATTTTAGAGAAGAATATGCAACCGGTTTATGATAGCGCAAGGAGACAGGGGTATCAGGTATGGTAACCAACTATACCAATTGGGGAAAGGCAGAATATAAATGTTCAAAATAATAGATGGAGATTTTAAGAATAATAAATTTAGCGACGAGGAATTTCTAGATAATTGGCCGATGCTGTATATTTTGGAAAATGGTAAGCAGGCGTATATTGGTGAGTCTAATCATGCAAAGACTAGAATGACTCAGCATGCAACGAACGAAGAGAAAAAGATTTTTGATAAAGTCCATTTTATTTATTCTAAGCTATTTAACCAGTCGGTAACATTTGATTATGAGTCAAAGCTGATTCAGTATATTGTTGCTGATGAAATGTTTCAGGTTACTAATAAGAACTCTGGAATTGCGGATAAGCAGTATTATCAAAAGAAAGATTATGATGCAAAGTTTGAACAATTATGGCGCAAGCTACAGAGAGAAAAACTGGTTAAGCATTCATTAGAAGAAATTGAGAATTCGGATTTATTTAAGTACTCACCATACAAGGAATTGAATGATAGTCAAAGAAACGCTGTGGATGATATTTTAAATAAAATTAAAAACGGTGAGGCTGAAAGAATAGTTGTTAATGGTATGCCTGGAAGTGGAAAAACAATTGTAGCAGTCTATCTTTTGAAATACTTGGCTGATAGTCCAGAATATGAGGACAAGAAAATTGGATTTGTGGTTCCGCAGGTTTCACTACGAAAGACTATGAAAATGATATTTAGAAGTATATATGGTCTTTCACCTAATCAAGTTCTTTCGCCATCAGAGATTACAAAAAAGAAATATGATATTTTGCTAGTTGATGAGGCACATCGTTTACATCAGTACAAGAATATATCTTATATGGGTACATTCAAGAAGAACTGTGAGCAACTGGGGCTCACAACAGATGCAGATGAACTCGATTGGATTATAAAACAATCTGACTGTACCGTTATGTTTTATGATTGCGAACAAGTCGTGGGTCCATCGGGAATAAATGTCGAGCGGTTTGATAATAAAATGGATAGCTCGTTCCCAAAGAGCTTGATTTCTTATTATACTTTGTTTACTCAAATGCGAGTGCAAGGAGGAAACGATTATATTGAATTTGTGAAACAAATACTTTATGCCAGATGTAATCAGAAGTTTTATTCAGATAAATATGAATTAAAGTTATATCTAGACTTTTCTAAATTTGTAAATGAAATGTATTTAAAAGAAAAAGAGTATGGATTATCTCGTATGGTTGCAGGATATGCTTGGCCGTGGATAAGTAAAAAGAATGCCGAGTTAAAAGATATTGATATTCAAGGGATTAGAAGAAAGTGGAATCATTGTACAGAGGGATGGGTTCATACTGACGAGGCAATTGATGAGGTCGGATGTATTCATTCGATTCAAGGATATGATTTAAATTACGCGTTTGTCATTTTAGGTGAAGACATTTATTTTGATGATGTAAATAACCAAATAAAAGTTAATTCTGATAAATACTTTGATCAAAATGGAAAGCGTACAGCGTCCGAACAGGAATTGCTAGAGTATATAAGAAATATATATTATGTTCTTTTGACTCGTGGTATTAAAGGCACATATTTATATGTATGTGATGATAAACTAAGAAAATATTTAATGAATTACGTAGAAATTGTAGATTAGGAGAAAGAGTCGTTATGAAACCAGAGACTATTAAAGAAGTACTGAAATTTAGGGATGACAGAGATTGGAAGCAGTTCCATAATCCAAAAGATTTGGCGATCTCTATATGTCTGGAGGCGTCTGAATTATTAGAAGTATTCCAGTGGAGTGGGGCTGAGTTAGACGCAAAGGGGAAAGAAGATAGAATAAAAGAAGAGCTGGCTGATGTATTAAATTACTGCATACTCATGGCGGATGCTTATGGTTTTGATATGGATAAAATTGTTCTTGATAAGATGAAGGATAATAATACAAAGTATCCAGTTAATAAGGCTAAGGGTAAGAGCAATAAGTATAGTGAACTGTAAAAGTATGTTGTCAGAACAGTTCGAAAATTAACATTATTTAGAAATTGTCGCAATACTAATCATATAGCTACTAAATAGCTATATTAACATGTAGAACGTAAGAACTTAGTATGAGAGATAATTTTTGCGATGAAGCAGCGGATTATTATCAGAAGAGGCTTAATGGACCTGAGATAAATGCTATGGAGTCAGAACAAGAATCCCAAAATGAGCAAGTGCCTATAATCCTAAAGCTTTTAAAGAAATTGATAAAGAAATAATAGTTTCGCCGATAGGATTTTACAAAAATATTATGATACTGGAGTGACATGATTTTGAGTGCAAGAAAAGGTGTAGCGAAGCATAAACGAGAGGTAGAGCTAAAGAAGATTAATGATGCTAAAAGAGAAAAACTAAACGAAAAGATTTGCAATGCATTATATATAGGTGTTCAACTAGCAGCATGTACGATTACAAATATTATTATTGGAAGGCTGGCAATGCCAGCTGAAGGCAGTAACAAGGCATCACTTCCTAATGAAGTTTTTGCATGGCTGGCGATTCTTGTTATTTGTAGTCTCATATTTGAGTTACCATTGAACCATAAAATGAAAGATGAAGTAACAACTAAAGATATTATGCACGATTCAATAAAAGGAATTGCCTATTATCTGATGGCTGCTATTGTGGGAATTGTAAGTGCAGGATTTTTAAAACCACTTGATAGAAATTTTTGGAGTAATGTTTTAGTTTACGCAGTCTATATTGTATTTTACTTTGTAAGCGTTTTTACGGTTTGCGGTATTGTTTCGGCTGGAAATAAAGTGGCTAAATCATCTAGAAAGCATAAGATTAGCCCGTTGTTGGCTGAGATTATTATTGCGATAATTTTTGGTGCTGCATTTATGGCCATAGTATATTGGATTTTAAAGTAATATAAGAAGTTAAGAGGTGTTCTTATTTAGGGACATCTCTTTTTGTTATCATTATTATAGCTAGAAAACCAGCGGGCTAGCGGGTTATGGTAGTTATGCAACTTATCAGTTGGAGGTGATTTGCTTATGGATGAAATCATCAAGAATAAGAACTCTTCCTTTGAACGGTACAAGAATCTATTGTTAGCACGAGATGCCTATAAGAAGGAAGCATTTATCATTGAGCGTGAGTACACATGTAAGTTTGGCGATTTAATTATCAAGGTTTTTGAAAAGAAGCTAGAGTGTGTTCGCAAAAAGAAGACCATTGAGTATTTCCAACGCTCCATTAACCAAGGCTTAGTAGTAGACGCTAATGCACTTCAAGCATATGTTGATGACATCATGGAAACCCTTAATCAGCAGCTTGACGACATGATTGAGGACAATAACAACGCCAAGAATAAGGGGACCATAAGCGAGGCTGAGCTAATGGAAGTCAAGAAGCTCTATCACAAGATGGTTAAGAGCATTCATCCGGATATTAATCCTATGGTTAATGAGTCTGATGAGCTTCAGGCATTATGGAACAATATAGTCAAAGCTTATAAGTGTAATGACTTAAAATATCTCAAGGAGCTAGATTTGCTTTTTGATATTGTAGTACAGGAGAATGGTTTTGATGAGCTAGAAATAGACATTCCAGATATTGATGATAGGATTGCAGCCCTTATGGCTGAGATAGAGCGTATCAGGACTACAGATCCATACATGTACAAATTTATTTTGCTAGACCCTGACTCTATTAGACGCAAGAATCAAGAGCTTATAGATGAATATCAGGAGTATGAAGAGTACAGTAATCAGTTAGAGGAACTTCTTGAAGGTTTTATTGAGAAAGGAGTGACTTTTAAATGGGAAATGAATTAATCCAAAAGAAGACAGATGCTATATCGGTTATAGAAAATCATGAACTTGGTGATATCTTAAAGCCTCTGATAAGTGAGATATATTTATTTGATTCATTTATAGCAGGTACCACTCATTTAGAGGATACTTCTGTAGTTGGCCAAGTACAGGTTGGGGATTCTCTTGTGCTTAGACGTGAGGATAACAAGTACGACGAGAACGCCATCCTCATTTTAAATGGAGATGACAAGAAGCTGGGCTATGTCCCTGAAAAGGACAACTTAGTTTTTGCAAGGCTTATGGATGCAGGCAAGATTCTTAAAGCCAAGGTCACGGACATAGAGCAGATAGGTACATTTACTAAAATTGGTGTTGGGATTTATTTAGTGGATTTATAGGAAAAGATTATGGATTTTAATAAAGATTTAAAGGAGAAATCAACTAAGGAGATATTCGAAGAGTTTTATAATAAGCCATTTGAGGAAATTACTGCAGAGGATATAGGCGAGGGCGAAGTAATAGATTGGGGGCCTGATGTTGGTGGTGAAATCATCGAGGATGACTAGTTGATGGCCGTTACATGAATAATCACAATTTGATGCTAGAATGACAATACGTGTCAGCATTTTTTATCGGCGAAGCCGATTATAATCCCTCCTTGTGAGCGAAGCGATTGGTCTGTGGAGTCGGGCAGACCTGGGAGCGTAGCGAGCTGCTAGGAATGGTACAATAAAAAGCTTTTTAGTGGTAGAATATACCCATATCAATGTTTGAAAGGAGAATAAGATTATGAGATTTTTAGGAAACTTGATATGGATTATTTGCGGCGGACTTTTAAGTGCAATTGGATGGTGGCTTGCGGGCATCCTTTGGTGCATCACTATAATTGGCATTCCTGTGGGGCTCCAGTGTTTTAAGCTGTCATCATTATCTTTAAATCCATTTGGTAAGGAAACAGTTGGCGATGGTAGCGCAGTTTCATTCATACTTAATATCATATGGTTTTTCGTATCCGGGTTAGAGCTTGCCCTTGGCAATTTGATTATTGGAGTGCTGCTTTGCTGTACAATAATTGGTATTCCTTTTGGCAAGCAGTTTTTCAAGATTGCAAAGCTTGCCCTTGCGCCATTTGGGCAGAGCATAGTTAAAGTTGATTAAATATGGGTGGATGTAAGAATATTAATGTGGTTTTACATTGGTGGTGAGCTAAATATTGAGGAGTAAATCTATGGATTATCGCAAGCAGTGGGCTAGGAGCTGTGATGAACTGGTGCAGGTTATTCGAAGCCTTGGTTTTCCGGATGAATTGGGAGTGCAGATTGCCAAGATGCTTGGCAGTCCCAAGGCAATGCAGCGGATGATAGGATACTTATCTTACGAAAAGCCTAGGTCGGCTGAGCTTATAGTGGATGAGGCTCTGGCTATTTGTAGCGAGATAGACGCATGGAAGGAAAAGAAGGCCAGCCAGGAGGCCAATGCCAGGTACAATGAGGTGCTGAACTATGGGTTTGGAGAGGAATAAACCGTCCAGAGGGCGGTTTTATTTTTTGCATTTTCATGCTATAATATTAACAAAATGTTGATGGAACAACATTTTGGGTGTCGAAAATGTTGATAGAATAACATTATGCGCATACAAAATGTTGATGATACACGATTTTGGTGATGTTTTGATGCGTGAGGTGCATTATGTTAAGGAGAAAAGCAACTGTTTCAATTGAAAAATGGGCTAAAACCAAGAATAAAAAATGCCTTGTTGTTCAGGGGGCCAGACAAACTGGCAAGACATATGTAGTAGAGCGGTTTGCCGAAGCAAACTATGATGAGATTCTTGAGATTAATTTCAAGGAGATGCCTTCTGCAGCTGAGATTTTTTCAGGTGATCTTAAAGTAGATGATATGGTAACGGCGTTACACTTTAGATTTCCGGAAAAGGTCATATCTCCAGATAAGACATTAATATTTTTGGATGAGATACAGGAGTGTCAGGAGGCTATTACATCATTAAAGTTTTGGGCAATAGATAACAGATTTGATGTCATTGCTTCGGGTTCGCTGCTTGGGATTGACTACAAGCGCGCGTCTTCCTATCCTGTAGGTTATGTTGATTATTTGAGAATGTATGGCTTGGATTTTGAGGAATTCCTTTGGGGAATGGGCATTAGAGATGACATGATAGATACTATCAGGGGTTACATTGATGCCAAGACTGTTATTCCAGAGTCGATTAATTCTCAAATGATGAATTTGTTTAGATTATACATAGCAACAGGTGGCATGCCTGAAGTTGTGCAAAGGTATATAGATACCAAGGATTTTAGAGAGGTAGATATGGTACAACGTAGCCTCTTACAAGGTTATCAATACGATATAGCTCACTATGCCAAGGCAGAGGAGAAGGTTAAGGCTGAAAAATGTTATCTCACTCTTGCCAGACAGCTTTTAGATAAGGAGAATCATAAATTCCAGTACAAGGAGATTGAAAAGGGAGCTAGAGCTCAAAAATATTATTCGAGTATAGATTGGTTGTTGCGTGCGGATATGATTCATCTATGTAAGGCTGTAACTGATATTAGATATGATTTAGATGATTACAGCCGTGAAGATTTTTTTAGGGCGTATACAACGGATTTATCATTGTTGATTTCTCTAAAAGACTATTCATTGAAGCAACATATTGTTGAAAATACATTATCTGGTAATAGCAAAGGCGGCTTATACGAGTGTGCTATCGCTGATGTTCTTCACAAGAAAGGTTATCAGCTATATTTTTACAGGAATGAAAGCACCAGAAGAGAGATAGATATTATTATTCAAAAAGATGGGCAGGTAGTTCCAATAGAGGTGAAGAGCGGCAATACTAAAGCAACATCCCTTAATTCGCTAATAAAGAAAAACAAAGAAATCACTTATGGATACAAATTTATCGATGGAAATGTTGGAGTTAGTGATGATGGGATAATAACTTTGCCATTATATATGGCTGCATTTATATAAAAGAAAGGCCCCTTAAGCATTTTGGAGAACTCCTTTGTGCTTAAGGGGATATATATGAGTTATATTTAGGGGAGGGGGCTAAGTTAATATATTTAGAAGACTTCTAACTGTGGAAATTAAATGTGCAGTTAGAGTCTAGCTAAATCTTTTTACTGTACTCTTTGTACACATACATCTTCAAGAACAAATACATTGAAGTTTCTTGGAGATGGTCTAAATGTATAAGTAATATTTATATTAGTCTTATTTCTATCGTTGTAGTTATAGGTTAGTTCTTTGCAACAAGTTGAGTCGCATGTAAGTGCAGCCTCACCAAGGGTAGGGCGCTCAATATTTCTAACCTCATCTATAGTAGAACCTGCATGAATACCATTTGCCATCTGGAAAGGTCCACTTACGGAGTAATTGAGCATACAACTCTGATTGTTTACAGTGTTGTAAATAAACTCAACACGGTAGCTAGCTCCATTGTTATCATTGAAGGAATCAGTTAATCTGTTATGGTCTGTTCCTGCGTAGGCAATATCCTGATCGAATACTGGAAGTGGATCAGTAGTCTGGTTGTAAGTTTTGGTAATGTCAAGACTTCTAGTCTTTTTGCCAATAGGCATATTTACTGTACCAGGGACTGGAGCAGAAGTAGCTCTTCGTGTGCCCTTTGAAGAGCGCGCCATAGCTGTTGTCTCTACTGTAGTAGTCTTTTTAACAACAGTGTTGCTGTTAGATACTACGCCGATTCCTGTGGATGCAATAACAATTGCAGTGATTAATATAGTTACAATTTTCTTCTTCATTACATTATTCTCCTTTTATATCAATATATTTCTCCCTACTATTTTTCTAAATCAACTCTAGTTACTCGATAGCTGTCTAACAAGAGTGAGTGTGAATTAGAATCAATTGTAAAGTAAAGAACATATCTAATGTTGTCTTTGTTGAAAATCATTTCTGCAGAGTCGTTACGGTAATACTTAATCTCAGCTTTACCAAGTGTTGACTCATATTTGTCGCGGACCTGATCAAGTGAATCACCGCGTGCAGTTCCATCCTCTAAGAGAAAATGGTTTCCGCCAACCTGAAATTCTCCCAATTCAAGATTTCCGGAAGGTGCCTTATCAAAACACAATGTTATATAGTTTTGACCATACTTATAATCATTTACTACTGATTTGCCGTTAGCAACTGATGATGGGTCCTGCTTTGATAATTTTAAGTGGTCGCAAATATCTGCATAACCTGTGTAAATTCCAATACTATATGGTGCATTAGAAGCATCTGTTAACCTAATCGTACATGGTTGAGAAGCGCTTGTCTGAGCGCCAGTTGTAGGTTGTGCAGTACCAGTTTGCTGAGGAGCAGTTGATTGTGTAGATGTTGTTGTGCCTGCAGCATTATTTATTGCGTTTGTTACATGCTGTGCACCACTTGGATGATTGGTGTTTGCAGTCACACCACTTGATGTAGCTGGTGGAGTAGTAGTAATAACTGCCTCCTCAGAATCAGATGCTGTCTGAGCACCGTCTGCAGTTGTAGGATTAGAAGTTGTCGCGTTAGGTGAAGCTGTATTATCAGCTGCTGAAGTTGCTCCTGAAGTTGCTGCTGCAGTTGCTCCTGCAGTTGCTGATGCAGGGGCTGCTGATTGCTCTGTAGTTATTTCAGATGATTCTGTATGTGTTTCATTGTTATTTGAAAGTTTGGCTGCTCCGAAGCCAATTCCTGCTGCTGCAACAAGTGCTGCAGCAATAACCATAATTACCTGTTTGTTTTTCATATATTATTCTCTCCTTTCATCGTTCCCTTTCGATGATGATATAGTTGTAACATAAATGAAATATTTTTACAATAGAAAAATGTAATAATTTATGATTATTTAATAATTATGTAATATTATTTTAAGAGAGATTCATGAAAAAATGCAGTAAAATAGGGACGTTGCGATGTTTATATTCAAGAAATAGAAGAGTAGGCTATTTATAATTATATGTGTCACAAATATTACAATAACCTTTTTGTGTTTCAAAAATTTGAAAAATTAATAGATGTATCTTAATTATTACTCTACGGAAAATAGAGATTATTTATTGAATGTAAAATAATTATATATAAAAAAAGAAGACGACCATAATGTGATCGTCTTCTCAGTATATATAAATTATATTTAAGGGAGGGCTGGTTTAGTAAAGGTAAGCGCGATACTGTGCTTCAAGCGCCTGGTTGTGTACTGTAATACTATCAAGAATATTAAAACTAAAATGATAATCGACACTGATAGGTGTACTACTATATTGTCTTAAGAATGTAATACTTGAGCTTCTATCGCAATGTTGGCCAACACGATTATCAGGCTGCTTACCTAGTATGTTAATTACATCCTCTTCGCAGGTGTCTCCATCAATAAATATGTTATCGTTATATTCATACGAAGGACCAGTGACTGAATAATTTACTAGTCTTGGATTTCCTCCAACAGAAGGATCATCAATGAAAGTCATGTCTAATCTTGTTTTTCCATTATTTAAAGTATAATAATAGCATTTAGGCTCATTTGCATTCTGAGTACAATAAGCGCAGCTAAGTGGAATATCAGCTACATATGAGTAGTCAGTACAAATGTTGATTGCATCATTGCCAAACACTACCTCTCCAGGAACTATAGTATTTACATCAATATTTGATGTTAGATTGACGTAACCATCGTCAGATCCGCCATAGCTCTTTGATACTGATGTTGCTTTTCCTGTTCCTTCAAGGTGACCCTGAATTCTATCTTTGTTGCCATTGCCACCTAATTTCTTTGCGCCTCCTGCTGAGACGATTCCGATTACAGCTGCGACAACTACAGCTGCTGCAATTGCAATAATTGCGATTTTCTTTTTCATATATTATTCTCTCCTTTCGACGTTGGCTGTTACCAACTTGATTTATTTTTATCATGACTGAAATAAAATTGCAAGCAAATATTAACTTTTTTAATAAATAATTAATATTTGCGTAACAATTTTAATTAAATGCTTATTAAATATGGGCATGTAGGGCTTTTTAATAAAGGCCATTTTTGATATTATTAATTTAAGTCGTAGAAGCGATTTCGGGGATAAAGGAGTAGGGGTTATGAGTAGATTAGGTGAACTACGCACGTACGTAGACAAGGAATTAAGTCTTTTGACAGACGATAACAAGCGTACGAACGC